>Ga0210380_10000096_pt1 | contig 48168 bp, 78 predicted proteins | sample PLM4_5_coexredo_FD_155476 | JGI IMG/M metagenome (GOLD analysis project Ga0210380, IMG submission 155476) | Groundwater sediment microbial communities from an aquifer in East River, Colorado, USA - PLM4_5_coex redo | ecosystem: Environmental > Terrestrial > Soil > Riparian zone | place: USA...
AGGGGCTGCTCTTGGGCACGGTGGTTGGGGGCTTCAGCGCCACAGGAGGATGCTACTACCCGGTCGTGATGACATAGGCCACGACGCCGTAGCCGGGGGTGTCCTGACCGCCCCCTCCGCTGGTGTCCCCGTCCACGTTGGCGTCTCCCGTACCCGTACCGGAGCCGGAACCGGAGCCTCCGCCGGAGCCGGAGAAGTTGTGGGCGTGGGCACCTGCTCCGCCCGTACCGACGTTCGTGTAGTTGAGGCTGTCGACCGGATCGAAGAACGGCCCGGCCGTGCCCTGCTGGCGGGTCACGTAGTTCGGCCCGGAGAGGTTGTAGCCGTGGGCGTGGTCCCCGACCCCGTCGGTCGCGCCGGAGACGGAGACGCCGACCGAGACGGAGACGCTGACCGAGGACGTGACCGGCACCACCTTCGTGAAGTGGTGGTGGTGGCTCGGGCCGCGGCTGCCAGCTGCCCGGCCGTCGGTCGCCGCGAGCGGCATCGAGCCGACGCCGTAGAGAGAGCGGTCACGCAGGTCGGGGACGGTGAACGTCGTCCCGGTCGCCGGTCCCCAGACGGTGCCGATGATCTCGAACAGCTTCGGATAGTCGTCGATCAGGACGACCTGGCCGTTGCAGGGCAGAGCGCCGAGCGGCACGACTGCGCCGCCGTAGGGGAGGATCACGCCGGGCGAGATGTTCTTCAGCGAGCCGACGCCGCCGGGGGTCAGGGCACCGAAGATCGAGGAGGCGGGAAGCTGGATCCCCGACTGCTCGATGAAGCGCTTCAGCCAGTTGAGGTACTCCGGCGGGAACAGGGTCGGGTCGCCGAAGTTGTACTCGATGCTCTGCTTGCGGCGCTCGACATCGACGATCCCCTCGTCGTGGTAGCCGCTCACGTCGTGACCTTGGCTCGATCCTGGTTCGTGCGCTCGATCCCGACGGAGAAGAAGCGGTGCACCCGCGAGGGCGTCAGAGCCGAGACGCGGACCATGATCCCGTAGCCGCGCCTGCCCACGTCGACCCGCTTGCGCGTGTAGACGAGCGCGTCAGGCATCCGCCCGGCCTCGGTCCAGCCCGTCACCGCGCCGCTCGCGGTGTCGATGTCGGAGGGATCCGGCGGGTCGGTGCGGAACTCGACGAGGACGCCGTCGGCTGTCTCCGCCCTGGTGAAGGACTGGTGATGGTAGGAGGTGTAGATGTTCCGCAGCCGGGTCAGCCCCTCCTCCTCGCCCATCCGCTCGAAGCCGGTCGTGAACGAGGAGAGGACGGGGACGCCGTTGCCATCGACGTAGTCCGAGGTCGTCAGCGGCAGCGGGTCCATGAACATCGTCGAGACGCGAGCGAGCCTGTTGGTGCCGAGGTGGCCGACCCAGCACTGCTCCATCGCCGACTCCGACTGGATGTAGCAGGTGGCCGGGAAGTTCGTGAAGCGGAACCAGGAGCGCGTGTTGAGATCGCAGACGAGGGTGAAGCTGACCGGCACCCCGGAGACGCTGGCGTTGACGGTGACGAGCAGGTAGTCGAGGAAGATCCCGCAGGAGACGCCCTGGTCGGTGACCCTGCTGCCGTAGGCCATCCGCCAGAAGTCGCCCATGCCGCCAAGCTCGGCCAGGTTGCGGACGGTGGAGCCGTCGGTCAGGAAGACCCCGCGCTCGTCGGCGAAGATGATGTTCTCGCGCCAGGGCACGATGGTGTGCGGCAGGGTGCAGCCGACCTGCTCGGTCAGCGTCTCGGCGAACATGTCGTCCACCTCGATGTCGGTGCCGGGCGGGATCGATCCCCGGATCCTCTCGATGGCGGCGGGATGGAAGACGAGGATCTGGCCTGCCATCGCGGCGAGGCCGGTGACCTCGTTGTTGGTCCCGATCCAGGCCTGCGCGTCCCATGCAGAGACAGGGCCTCCGGCGTCTTCGAGCGGCGAGAAGCTGACCCTGGAGGGATTGGCCGGGTCGCCGCCGAGGACGAGCCTGCCCTTGTAGGGGATCCCCACCTTCGCCTTCGGAGCGCTCGCAGGCAGCGAGACGGCGGCGGCGCTGAAGGTGACCACCTTCGGCACGGTCGCTCCGGCTCCGTCCATGAAGTAGACGCGGTCGTTGAGCTTGACCCCGTTCTGGACCATCGTCGCCGGGCCTGCGCCGTAGGCCGTGCCGACGCCGGTCGTCGGGTTCACGTCCAGGACCTGCGAGTTCGAGACGACCAGCAGCTTCAGCCCTCCGGTGAAGGCGGCGTGATAGCCGCCCCAGATCGAGCCTGCGTAGGCGGGGCTGAAGTAGACCCAGGAGCCGCGCTGATCGATCCGCGCTCCCTTGCGATTGGGGACCGCGTCGACCAGATCCCAGAGGTAGCCGGAGGGGAGGGAGTCGACCGCGAAGTCCCGCGTCATCCCCTTGATGTTCTTGAAGATCTCGACCGGCTGGGCCACGGGCTACCCGCCCATGAAGTACGAGGCGTCCGGCACCCGGCCGACCGTCCGCATCGGGTTGCGCCTGCGCGGCGCACCCGGCGTCACGCGCTTGGCGAGGATCCTCTTGACCTTGGCGATCTCACCGCCGTTGCCGTCCTGGCCCTCGTACTGGATCCGCCACGTCTCGCCGTTGCGAGACGCCTCATGCTGCATGTACTCCCCGCCCTTCCAGAAGCAGTATGTGAGGATCGTCGGGTGGAACTCCTCGGCGAGGCCTCCGTACTGGGGGTCGGAGGGCGACTGCGTCCCGGCCGACATCTTGAGGGGGCGGAAGACGCCGAAGCAGCGGAGCGTCTTCTCGCCGATGGGCGAGATCCAGAGCATCGGCTCCTCGTAGGCGTAGCCCCTGCCGCCCTGGCGCTGGATCTGCTCGATGTCCTCCCGCGTGAAGCGGTCGAGGAAGCCGTGCTCGTCGGCGATGTCGAGCAGGGAGATGATCGCGAAGGTGGACATGTCGTGGGTCTGGGTGTCCGCCGTCGTCGTCATGTTGATCACCCGTGCGTTCGGCCGCGTCCGGGCGACGATGTCGCAGACCGCCTCGAAGATCAGGTCGGTGGCGAAGGTCGTCTCGGAGAACGTCGTGTCGTCCTGGAGGCCGAGCGTGTACTTGATCCGGTCGAGCAGCTGATCACGGGTCACTCGCTGGTACCCCCTCCAGTGCCACCTGTCCATTGGCGCTCTCGGCCAGGTTGGCTGCGTCGATGTCCTCCTGCAGCTTAGAGACGTACTCGCTGAGGTGGTCGGGCGTGTAGAGCACGGTCGGCGGCGACATCTGCTCGCCCGTGATCCGGCCCTCCTCGTCGCGCTCCAGCACGACAGCCTGGACGATGATCTTCAGTAGCTCTGCTGACATGGGTCCCTTCCTAGACGATTCCGTAGACAGACATCTTCGAGCCAGCGACGAAGCCGTTGGCCGACCCCCCATCCGAGAAGGCCTGGATCTGGGTGATTGCGTCAGTGAAGTCGAGGCACTCGGCACCCTGGACGCCGTGCCTGACATCGTTGCCGCTGCCGGAGAACCCGCACCGGGCGATGAACCTCGACAGCAGGTGCTTCTTCATTCCGGTCATCGAGTAGTAGGGGATCTCGATCACGGAGACTCCCCACTCGTTCGCTGCCGAGCCGGAGTTTCCCGTCACCCAGGCGAAGTAGCCTCGATCCGTGATGTCGGAGTCGGTGACGTTGCCCCGGTTGTAGTAGCCCGAGCCGACGCCGTTGAAGCGAATCGAGGCCTTGTCCCCGTCGCCGCCCGTGTTGCTCTTCGCGACGATCTCGACCCGCAGGTGGCGGTAGGTCCCAGGGATGCTGGCAACTTCGAGCCACCCCGCCGCCCCGAGGACATGCTCTGCGATCAGGACCATCGTCCCCGCAGCCGCCTTCGTCTGCACCGAGCCGTCCGAGAACTTGACTCCCGTCGCGCCGACCTCGATCTGTCCGTCTGTCTTGAGGACGCCAGCGGCTGCGCGGTAGAGGTTCGTGTCGAGCGCGTTGCCGAAGAAGATCGTCGGAGCGCCCGTGGACAGCCCGGTGTTGGTGGTCAGGCGGATCTGCCCTACCGCGCCATCCATCGAGCCGACCTGCCCACCCGCTACGAAGTGGGCGCTCGCCTTCAGGACGCTCGCCGCCGAGCGGACGAGGTTCACGTCCGGCCCGACTGCACCACCTGGCCCCCAGGCCATGTCGCCGTTGCGGTCAAGCTGGAAGCCGGGGTAGGTGTCGCCCTTCGCCCACCAGGCCCGGAGGGCGGGAGCACCGGAGCCACGGAACAGATCGACGGTGGAGTCGGTACCGATGAAGCCAGGGGACTGCTGGTAGAAGCCGACCTTGACCCAGGCCGACCAGGTGCCGTTGAGTTGCCGCCGCTCGAAGACCTGCGAGTCAGCGGTTGTCGTGAAGTCCCAGACGCGCTGGATCCGCCAGCCAGCCGCGCCGTGCGCGATCACCTCACCCTGCGTCCAGCCCGTCAGTGCTGCTGGGCCGTTGAGGGTACCTCCTCCCCCCATGTACCAGCCGTTGTCGAGCGCGGCGTCCCAGTCGGTGATCGTCTTGCAGACCTTGCCGATCCGCCCCTGGTCCGGGTCGATCTCGCCACTGCTGCTCATATGCCCCTGGAGTCGCAGCATCCCGGCCGCGCTTCGGTAGATGTGCACGTCGAGTGCGCTGCCCCAGTAGAGGCTGTTGCCGGTGGAGTCGTTGTCCACCACGAAGCCGCCAGCGACCCGCAGCGACCTGCTGAACGCCATCCCGTTCGCGTCGTAGCGGTAGAGGGAGTGATCGGCGACAGCCGCGCCCGACCCGAACAGGATCGAGCCGTTGGCCGCGATCATGATCCGGTAACCGCCGCTGTCGGCAGCCTGCTTGGCAATGAAGGCGTAGCCGTTACTGGCGAGGTAGTCGGCGTAGAAGGCGGTGCCGTTGCTCTCTCCCATGAGCGAGAAGATCGACTTCCCTGCCTGGAAGTACCCGTCCGTCTTCAGGATCCCGGCCCCGACCCGGTACAGGTTCGCGTCGGCGGCAGCCGCGCCTCCCGGCCCCCAGTCCATCTTCCCGTTGCCGTCGATCTTGAAGCGGTACGCGGCCTCGGTGTCGAGCCAGGTGCCGAGAATCAGGTTCGCCGCCGATGTCTTCGTGTTGATGTCGAGCGTGCCGTCCGACATCATCAGGTTCTCGGTGACAAGCTGATGAGCCGCGCCACGGGCGAGCCAGGTGTCGGGAGGGACAGCCCCGTCGCCCCAGTACATCGTCCCCTGCGCGTAGATCTCGAAGCGGTCCTGCGAGGCCCCGTCCTGCCAGGTCGCGAAGGCGAGGTCTTCAACGTCGGCAGCGGACTTGCCGAAGGCTCCGCGAATGTTCAGGTTGCCGTCGCTCTTCAGCGTCCCCGCCGAGACGCGGTAGAGGTTCGCGTCTACCGCAGTCGCTCCCCCTGGACCCCAGGAGATCTTGCCGTTGCCGTCGATCCTGATCCGGGGATTGGCATCGCTGGCGGGGGCGTAGTGCGAGATCATGGCCGACGCGCCCGGCGACGACCCGCCCGTCCAGATGCCCCAGTCGTGGTTGACGTTGAGGGCACCGTCGAGCTTCGCCACTCCCCCCGTCAGGCGGTAGAGGCTGATGTCGGGGGCGCTCGCCCCTCCTGCCCCCCACTGCAACAGGCCGTCGGCCCCGAGACGGAACGAGGGCTGAGTGTCCCCGGCCGTGTAGCGGTTGCGGATCAGGTGAGCGGTCGAGGGAGTGACGACCACGTCCGCGGGGATCCCGACCGCAGCCGCGAGGCCCTGCTCCAGCTTGTTCAGGTTGGCAGCGTTGACGGGGGTGACGCCGTCGACCCAGTTGGTAGGCGTGTAGGGCATCAGACCGGAGTATGGACGTAGGGACGGATCACATCAGCCTCTCTCGATGGTCGGGACGAGGACCCAGTCCTCTTCCTCGGTCGGGACCAGAGTCCCCGTGGCCTCGGCCGTCGGGACGAGGACGCCGCTGCCCTCCGTGGTCGGGACCAGGATCCAACTGCCCTCCGTGGTCGGCGGCAGGAGCGCGTTTCCGGGCACTGTCGGCAGCAGCCAGCCGTAGTCGAGCCGCTTGATCTTGACCTCGGCCTTGCCGACGACCTGACTCGCGAGCGCGAGCCGCAGCCCGAGCACGGAGAGCACCTCGGCCTGTCCCCCGACCTGGGCGAAGAAGCCGTGGGTCTGGTTCATCCGCACATCGAGGTTCCCCTTGCCGTCGACTGCGACCGCGAACGGGGTGCTGGTGCGGATCTCGATCTCAAGCTCGGCCTGCCCGTTGATCGTGGAGGGGAAGTTCCGCGTGATCACGGGCGAGAAGCTGATCACCGCGTGCGGCCCTGAGTCCCCGCCGCAGATGAAGGTGCCGACGAGGTGCTCGCCGCAGAGCGGGACGACGGTGGAGATCGCGATCTCGAACGTGATCAGCCGCGAGGACTGAGCCTGGAGCGCCCCCACTCCGGCGACCGTGGCCGAGAAGGTCGCGAGCTTGTTCAGCTGGGGCGAGACGGCTGCCGCGCCCTGAACCGTGGCGGCGAGGCCCGTCGACTTGCTCGCCTGGGGCAGGACTGTTCCCGTTCCGGCGATCCCGGCCGCGAAGAGGACGACCCCGCCGAGCGGTGGGGTGACGGTGAGGTCGGGAGTGACCGCTGCCGCGCCGCCGACCGACGCCGCCATCCCGCGGCTGACCGCCTGCTGGGCGCTGAGGCTCCCTGTCCTGGCGATGGAGGCCGCGAGGTCGCGGGTGATCCCGAGCGCCGCCGCGAGCGAACCCTGCCCGGCGATCAGGCCGTCGAGGAAGTCCATCCTGACGATCTGGAGGTCGACCGCGATCAGGTCCTCGGTGCCGACGAGGAACTCGCCTGCATAATGCTCCCCCGCATAAGGCTGGTTCGTCTGCAGCAAGATCGCGAAGGTGACAGGCAGAGCCATCTCGACCGAGACGGCCGCTGCCTCGGAGAGCGCGGCTGCGAGCGAGTGGATCTTGTTGACCTGCGGCGCGACGGACGCTGCTCTTGCGATGGCGACGGCGAAGTCGACCGTCAGCACCAGTTCCTCGACCTCGACCGTGACGGCGCGGTAGGCGGAGTTCGAGGAGGTGACCGTGACCGTGTCGGCGGTCGGGTTACCCGGCAGCGTGGCCCGTGTGTGGACGCTCATCAGGGCCGAGGCCCCGGCAGGCTGGATCGACTGGTTCGTCCAGTTGGTCGGCGGCGTCCCGACGGCGGTGACCGCCACCCCGCGGGTACCGACTCTGACCCCGAACGATGTGCCAGCCCCGCCCCCGTTGGCGAGGGTCAGGGCCGGGTAGATGATCGTCTGGGTGTTGTTGGCGTTCTGAACCGAGGAGCGAGCGGCCGAGGTCTGGAGCCGCTTACCCGCGCCGGGACGGAGGACGAGGACGCAGATGTGGGTGGCGCTGGTGAAGACGCCGGTCGTCGTCGTCGCCCCGGTGGCGAGGAAGGCGACGACCGTCAGGCCCATCGAGTTCGCGATCCCCGACTGCAGCGTGTCCCAGGCGGGGACGGTGCCACCGGCAGCAGGCTTGACCGGGGCAGCCGCAGTCCCTCGCGCTGCGACGATGATCAGATCCCCGGCCTGATGGGCCGGGATCGCGACAGAGGTAGCCGCCGCGGACGCTTGCCCGACGACTGTCGCCACGGGCTAGGTGTCCGTGTAGGAGAACGCCCCGGTGTTGATCTGCGCCGTGTCGCCGTTCTGGACGGCCTTGGCGGTCGTGAAGTCACCCCAGAGGAGCAGGTTGTCCGCGGCCGTCTTCAGGTTGCCGTCGAACACCGCCAGCTGCGGGATCACCGCGGCGGCGTTCCAGTTGGCGGTGGCCGTCACCCAGGTGATCGCGTTCGAGTTGACCTTCGCGGCCATCCCCGTGATCGAGGCGAAGTTGGTCGTGTTGTTCGTCTTCGCGACCCGGTCGTAAGAGCCACCCGACACCTCGCCTGCGGTGTTGCCGACGTAGGCCGACATGTTCGTCCCTGCCGCCGTCGTCCAGAGGCCGAAGTAGACGGTGCCCGGAGCGGCGAAGGCGACCGCCCCGAGGACCTCGTTGCGGAGCTTCTCGGAGAAGTAGTTCGACTTCCCGCTCGCCATCAGCAGCAGGTCGAACCGCTTCTTCAGCCGCTTCAGCATCTCGCGAGGGAGGTCTGCGTCACGCAGCGGCTCACGTAGAAGCTCCGCTGCCGCGCCGGGGTAGAGGCGGACCGGAGCGAACGTCACCGGCTGAAGCACTGCGTCCATGTCAAGCCTCCGTTGATCCGCTGCCGTGGATTTCGTCGACCTCTAGCTCGACGACGTTCTCGGGCTGCGACTGGGCAGGGTCGGTCGGAGTCGCGATCCGGTACTCCTCCGAGCCGTCGTCGGGATCCCCCGGAGCGAGGTCGATCTGGACGAGCCGGGCCACAGGCTCACCCTCCTCGGTGATCGCCCAGTGCGCGGTGAGGCCATCCTCGTCGGTGATGATGGCCTTCGGCCCGGTGTAGAGATCGCCGGGCGTCAGCTGTTGCTTTCGGGGAGCCATAGGTCACCCATCCTCTCAAGCTCGTCGGACAGCTTCAGCCGCGAGCCGACGGTTTCCTCGCCGACATCATCGTGGCCCAGCTGGATCAGCTGCAGTTCCTTGACCGGGAAGCCGCAGGTTCCGCAGTTGTCGGGGAAGGCCCCCTGGGGGCGCAGGTCGGCGAAGCACTGGATGCAGAGGTGGCCCTGACGCAGCCACTCGAAGCCCTCCCGCGTGAAGGTGATCTTCGGCTCGTAGGCGAGCCTGCCCCCCGACAGCTGCCTCACGCGGGAGCGCTCGCCCTCGTCGATGTCGATGATCAGGCCATCGAGGTAGCTCATGCGCTGACCGTCTCCTCCACCTGCTGGTCGGCGATCACGGCCTCCAGCGCCTCGATCACCTCGGCTCGGGCTGGCCCGAAGACGCGCTCGTAGGAGAGCGCCTGGCTCAGGTCGAAGCCCATCTCGACCAGGTTCGCGACCAGCTGGAAGGCGGGAAGCTCGGAGGTGTCCCACTTCGGGAAGGGCGCGTCGAGCGGCTTCTCGGTGGCGATGAAGAAGTCGTCGTTGAGCGGCTCCAACTCGACGAGCCGCGCCTCGACCAGCAGTCGCGTCTCCTCGTCCCAGCCCTGCTGCTCGGTGTCGAGCACGGAGAGCCGGTAGGCGATGTCGGCCGGAGTGGCCTCGTCGATGTGCTGGTAGCGACCCCGGAAGGCGAAGGTCTTGTGCGCCCTCTCGATCTCGACCTCGTAGATGGCGGCGTCCGCCATCGGCTTGAACTTGGCGTAGATCGGTTCCTGCGTGATCTGGATCGACCCGTCGCCCATGCCCTTCTGACGCTGCGGCTGGATCTGGATCCCGTACTCGCCGTACTGCGAGATCGCCCTCATCGCTCCTCCTCGGCCGTTGGCCTTGCTGTATCGGGGGGTCCGGGCCGCAAGGCCGTGGACCCGTGACCCCCCGATGCTACGTCCTAGGCGATGCCGGTGAGCAGCCCGTGCGTCTTCTCCTGGGCCACCGTCCAGCTGGACTCGGTCAGGTACTCGGCCGAGACGCGGTCCATTCCGGGACCCTGGCGGTTGGTCAGGAGCTTCGTGTCACGGTCGCGCAGCGGACGCCGCTCGACGTTCGAGATGTCGACGACGAAGAGGTTGCCGTTGAACCCGTTCGCTCCGGACGGGTAGTTCGACCACTCCTTCTTGACGACGACCGGGACGAGCGTGCCGAAGACCCCCGAGAGGAAGCCGTCGACCTGGACGCCGTGAACCTTCTCGTTCGACGGCTTCCAGAACGCGCCCTGGCCCGAGCGGTTGAAGCGCGAGATGTAGTACGCGCCGATGGTGCCGGTGTAGATCACCTTGTCCGCCGACCCCTTCGCGAGCACCGTCGCGAGGAACTGGTCGAGGAAGTCGGAGGTGAGTTCTCCGGCCACGTTCTGCTTGTTCGTCTGGATGAACTCGTAGAGTCCACCCGCCGAGCCGGTGACATCGTCACCGGAGGCCACGACGAAGTCGCGAGCACCGAAGAAGCCGTTGGCCTCCAGCTTCCGCTTGTGCTCCACCAGCTTCCGCGCCGCCTCCTTCGCAGGCTCACGTCCGCCGTAAAGCTCGATGGCGGTCGCCGTGCCCGAGAAGGTCCAGCTGGTGCGGTGGATCTGGGTGTAGTTGAACCCCAGGACCCGCTGGCTGTACTTCATCGCCGGGATGTCCGCGCCCTGCTTCTGCGCGTCCCCGACGATCAGCAGCTTGTCGCCGGTCAGACCGGCAACGGAGGCCGCAGGCATGTTGCCCCACGACGGGACGACGGTGAGCGATCCCGCCGCGTTCGCCGTGACGAGGAGGGCCTCGCCCGTCCTCATGTTCCGCACCACGTCCTGGGCCTGCACGGAGACGCCGTCACCCGCGGAGACGACGACCGTGGTCGCGCCTGCGGTGTAACCGGCGGTCAGCGTGATGACCGTGTTGACGTACTGCTCCTCCAGCCAGTTGACCTTCTCGCGTGTCGCCACGCGATTGGTCGAGCGCTGGGTCATGGTCGTGAACTGCGTCTGATCCGGGTCGAGCAGGCGCATCTTCGGATCCATGTCCACGACCTTCTCGTCCGCGAGGAACTCCTCGGTCTGGACGAACGCGCCGACAGCAATGTCAGCCATCTCCACTCCCTGGTATCGAGTTGTCTACAGGACTCGTATCCATCGGGAGTGCCGCGAGCGCGGTTCCTCAGGAACTATGTGCCCGGACCGTGCCGCCTCGGCGGTGGTCAGGGGGCTGGCTCGGATCCTAGCCCAGCCCCCCGGATTCTGTCTACTCGTCTCTGCCGTAGGTGGGCCGGTTGCCGTCCCAGCCGCGCTCCTCGATCTCGGCGTCGAACGACTCCCAGAACTTGCTCTTCTTCGGCGTCTCGACGCGAGGCCCTCCGCCCGTGATCCCGGCTGCCTGCTGTCGCAGCTGCTCCTCCTGGACCCGAGCCTGGACCACGTCCTCGGCCTTGGCCTTGGCGACGGTGGTCTGAGTCTGGGCGACGAGGTCGTAGATCGAGCGGGTCGCGATCCGGCGCACGTCGTCGTCCTGGGACATCATCCCCTGCACCGAGGGGTGAGAGGTGCCAAGCTCCTCCGCCTTGGCGAGGATCAGCGGCCCGTGGCGCTCGATGTCGAGGCCGAGCGAGATGAACGTCTGCCCGAGCGCCTGCGTGTAGGACTCCTGCTCGGAGGGCTGCGGCGTCGAGACGGCCTGCAGGACCCGCGAGTGGAGCACCCGCGCACGCCGGGCCTCGTCCTCGCCGAGCGCTGACCAGCGGTCCATGATCGAGGCGTAGAGGTCGGGCCGCTGTGCCTGGAGCGCGTTGTAGGCCCACTCGCCGGGGTCACCTGAGAGCAGCGACTCGTTGACCCAGGCGTCCTCCTCCGGGGTCAGGTTGCCGACCGTGTTGAGCGCGTCGATCCGCTCCTGAAGCTCTCGCGCCTGCGCCTGCTCCTGAAGCTCCCGCGCCTCCTCGGCCTTGCGCCCGAGCATCTTCTCCTTCTCGAACGCGGCCCGAGCCAGCTTGTCGGCGGAGGGGTTGTCGAGGTCGAGGTCCTCTCCGTACTGCTTCCTCGCCCAGGCGACGTACTCCTCCTCCTGCTCGACTGTCCCTTCCTCGGGCGCAGGTTCTCCCTGCTCAGGGGGCACTTCTTCGCTAGTTGGGGCCTCTTCTGTCGGCTCCGGTGTCCCTTCTGCGGGAGGCTCCTCCGCCGGAGGCTCCTCCGCCGGGGTGTCGGTGGCGACCTCGGAGATCGGCTTCGCCTCCGGCTCGGCCTCCGGGAAGGGGGCCTCGTTCTCGACGGGCGGCTTGGCCCCGAAGATCTCCTCGTTGAAGAAGTCCTCTACCTCGCGCTCTGCTTGATCTGCGGCCTCAGACATTGCTCAGTTCCTCCTCGTCCTCTTCGATCTCCACTCCCTGCGAGCGAAGGTAGGTGATCAGCTTCCGCTCGGCCCCGACCGGCATCGCGATCTGCCAGCGCAGCACGAAGAGGCAGCCTCTCCAGAAGTCCATCTTGCGCTGGTCCACTCCCTCGGGCCGCTTGGCCTCGACCAGCATCTGCTTCTCGATCCGAGCTACCTCGCGCTGGTGCTCCTCGATGTACTCGGGCCAGTTCGGATTCTTCGTCAGCCCGGACAACGCAGCTTGCCGTCGAGTGAGTACCTCTCGGGCCTCGCGGGATAGCGCCATCAGATCAGGCTATTGCATCCTTCCGACCTGCGCGAGTTGTGACTGGGCGAAGGACTCGGGCGTCATGCTCAGTCCGCCGCCCGGAGGAGCCGTCATCCCGGCGGGGTTCCCTGGGACGGGAGGGCCGGAAGGAGCGCCCCCAGGGGAGGGAGGTGTAGCTGCTCCTCCTGCTGCGGCTGCACCGGCCTGCGGACCGGCAGCCCCCGCCGTCCCAGGCGCGTGCGCGAAGTACTTCTCGGTGTCCTGGACCCCGTAGGACTTGAGGAAGTCCTCCACGAAGGCACGCATGTTGAGGGGGATGATCTGCGAGATGTTGGCCGCGGTCTGGAGCTTGGCCTGCTCCTCCTGCCGCTTCTCCTGCCGCAGCATCGAGTCGTCCATGACCGAGATCTTGCAGTCGAAGTCGCCCTGGAGGTCGAGCGGTGAGAGGAGGACGAGGCGGCGGTTGCCCTCCTTGCCCATCACCGAGATCGCCCGGTCGCCGCGCATCATCTGGCCCATCACCTGGAGGAACTGCTCCCCGATCTGCTCGTAGGCCCAGACGTAGTGCTGCTTCCGGGCCTGGATGATCTTCTGGGCGATGGAGGTGATGATCGACATCCCCGTCGCGGTCGTCTGGTCGATGGTCCCCGAGGAGACGCCACCGGCCATCGGCAACCCGCCCATGATGTTCTGCAGGTCGCCCTTGATCAGCTGCTCGGTCTGGATCGTCATCGTGCCCAGGTTCGGGTCGACCGGCAGCGTCGACACCTGGCCCGGATCCTCGACGAACCACTGAGCGCCGGGGTGGAACTCGAAGCTGTCGGGGTCGTCCACGTCGGTGCGGATCAGGGTGATCAGGTTCCCGGCCAGGCGCAGGTTGTCGATCCTCTGATTCTGGATCGTCCACAGCATCTGCTGCAGCTGACCAAGGGCCTCGACGACCGAGATCCCGTCCATCTGGAAGGCGTCCGGCATCGCCGAGGTGACGACGAAGGGCTTGCGCCCGTGCCGGTAGGGGTTCGGGATGTCCTGGAGGACGACGCGGCGGTTGCCGACGGTGATCACGCGCTCGTCGGTCCAGTACTCCAGCACCTCGATCAGTCCCTTGGTGCGGTCCTGGTTGCGGAGGATCTGCTCGCGCTCGCCGTAGCCGGTCTGAGCGGCGATGTTCTGCGTCTCCTTGAGGTCGTCGACCTTCTTGTACAGCCCCGCCTGCTCCATCTTCTTGAGCGCGTCGAAGGTCTGCCAGGAGCGGTCGATCACCCAGGCGGCGTCATCGACGTTGGTCGCGCTCTCGGGCCGGAAGAAGTCGCGCACGTCGCGGACGGTCATCGTCGGGCCGTCGAAGATCGTCACCTCCTGCTCGTCCTCGGAGGTCGAGGGGAAGCTGTGGATCACGTCACCGAACTGGTCCAGGATCTGGGCCTCGACCGGGGTCAGGACCATCCGCTTGGTCTTCTTCGTGCGCCAGCCGATCTTGGCGACGGTCTTCCCGGCGACGAGGTCCTGCTGCATGAAGGGCCTCTGCTTCATCGGGAAGTCGTCGTTGTCCATCGCCCACTGCAGGGCCTGGGTCGCGATCTCGCCGCCGCCGAGCCGGGCCAGGATCACCTCCAGCCCCTCGAAGGGCTGCGGCCGTGGCGTCACGTTCCACATCGGGTTCGGGTCGAGCATCGTCGCGATCATTCCCTCGACCGTCTGCAGGATGTAGGGCGTCGTCAGGTTCGAGCGCCAGGCGTCCTGCTCGTCGGTGCGAAGCTCGGCCATCCCGCGGTAGGCGCGGTAGCGGCGCTCGACCTTGTCGACGTAGTTCTGGCTGAACTGCTCCGCCGACTCCTGGGCGGAGACGACCAGCGAGAGCGCGTCCGCGTACTCCAGCGTCGGCTCGTACGGATCTCGGAGATCCTCAGCCACCGAGCGCAGACCGCAGCTTGTCCGTCTTCTGAGTCTCCGAGGCGAGGACCTTCTGCAGGTCGGCCTGGACCTTGTCGATCATGTGCGAGCGCACGTCGTCGGGGTCGGCCATCCCTGCCCTGCGGAGCAGGTCGATGGCTTCGCGCACCATCGCGAGCGGGTCGTCGTCGACCGGCTCCTCGGCGAGCGCGGCCTCCTCACCGGCCATCGGCCCCTGCGCGAGCAGGTCGGGTGAGTTCTGTCCGACGCCCCCTGAGAGCGCAGCCATCAACTCGGGCGGGAGTCCGCCGCCTGCCTCCGGTGGGGGAGGTCCTGCCGCACCGAGTCCAGGCGGCGGTCCTGCCATCATCGCTGGATCCATCATCTGGCTCACGGTCCGCTCCTCAGGTAGAGATCAGCCTGGATCGTAGGGATTGAGCCAGACGGCTCACTCCCACTCATAGGTAGCACGGTACTGCTTTCGGCGCTTCTTGACACGCTTGCGAGCGTCGTGGGCGTGGTGCCCGTAGAGCCGGTAAAGCTCAAGCGCGATGCAGAGCGCCATCACCCGGTCGTCGTTCGCGCCGTCGGCCGCTCGCGGTGAGGGGGAGACATCGCGGCGGACGAAGGTCTTGCACTCCAGGATCAACTCGGTCGGCATGTGCGGCAGCGTCCGCTCGCGGATCCACTGCTCGGCCTGGTTGATGATCTGGGGCCGGGTCTTCGTCGTGATCGGGAAGCCGTAGGTGATGTGCTGCTTGAAGTCGGGACGGTCCTCGATCCGGTGCCGGTAGAGCTTCGGGTAGGGAGGCCTGCCCTTGCGGCCGTCCCGGAGGCTGAGGACGATTGGCTCGCCGTAGCCGCCACCCATCTCGGGCGCGATCCTGGCGGTGTTGAACATCCGGCCCAGGAAGTGAGCCTGCTCGGCGGCGAGGTCTGGATCGATCCGGGCGTGGAACTCGGCGCAGATGTTGCCGTCGGTGAGGTCGATCACGAACATGCTGGTGTAGTCCTTGCCGCGGCCGGTGGCGACATCGATGGCGAGGCCGTAGGAGCGGTCCTTGACCGGGTGGTCGTAGAGGTGGATCCAGCCGTCCTTGCGCCGCACCACCTTCGCCTTCTTGCCGTCCTCGTCGACCTGGAACTGGAAGCGGAACTCGGGCTTGCGCGTCTTCTGCGCGTACCAGGAGAGCGCCTCGGAGTCGAACCAGCAGCCTGCCGTGCCGAGGAAGGCGTCGGCTGGGGTGAGCGGGTACTGCTCGGCGCGGTCGAACTCGGGCAGCGCCTTCGCGACACGGGCGTACCAGTTCTCGTCCCGGTTGGGGTGGTAGTTCCAGGGCAGGAAGATCGTGTGCACGCCGCGGTCGTCGGCGTTCATCCAGAGGTCGTAGAAGGTGCCGCCGATCCCGTTCGCGGTCGAGATGATGATGATCTGTCCGCCGTCGGCGATGACCGGGATGAAGGCCTTCCAGCCCTCCTCGGCGTAGGCGTGCCGGGCGTGCTCGTCGAGGATGACCAGGGTGGCGACCTGGCCGTGACCCGCCTTCGGAGTCGAGGGCATGGCGATCAGGGAGGAGATCTGACCCGACGGGTGGCGCAACTCGATCCGGGTCGAGGGCCGTCCCTTCTGGGGCCTGATCACCTCCACGTCCATCTTCAGGTGCTCGGGTAGGGACTCGAACAGATCCCAGGCGCGGTTGATCAGGACCGAGGCCTCCGTCTCGTTGATCGAGACGGCGAGCGCGTTGGTGCCCGGCGTCGTCAGCACCTTCCAGAGCGCGTAGCCGATGGCGATCCAGGAGATCCCCAGCTGCCGCGCCTTCAGGGCGAGCGTGATCTGGTTGAGCCGGAAGTCGTCCAGCACGTCCCCCTGCCAGGCCCAGCCCGAGTCCTCGCCGAAGTCGAACGAGAAGACCTCGCCCGTGCGAGCGTCGGTGGCGGAGGCGTGTTCGAGCAGGAACTGAGGTGCGGTGAGAGCGGCCGTCCGCTCCTTGTCCATCTGTGCGAAGCGGCTCTGCGCGATCTCCCAGGCTTCCTGCTGCTCGCGGTCGAGATCGAGCGTCGTCATCGGGGTTAGACTAGACCCTCAACCACACAGACGTGAGCCAGGGTCCTCTTCAGGGGTCCCGTCGCCGCTACGCACTGGTGCCTCTTGAGGATTGACCCTGGCCCTCGTCCGACTTATCGGAGGTAGCCCGATGCGGAAGATTCTACTGGTGCTCGCGATCACAGCGGCGCTCGTCTTGGCGAGCGTTGCAGCAGCGGACAACTACGGCACGACCCCTTCTCGGTACGCGAAGAGCAAGGCGATGGTGATGAAGACCTTCGGTCCCCGCTACGGGCCGACGATGGTGAGGTGCATGAACCGCGAGTCAGGCGGCAACCCGCTCGCCGCCAACTGGGGCGACTCGAACGGCGGCAGCTTCGGACTCCTGCAGCTGAACGGTGTCCACCGCTGGCGGAGCGAATCGATGGCACAGTTCAGGGCCAGGATGTGGAACCCGGTCACGCACCTCCAGGCTGCCAAGCGCCTCTTCGACTCCGCGAGGCGTGACCGGAGCAGCGGCTACAACGGCTTCGCCCCCTGGGGCGGTGGCTGCTGATGGCCGAGTTCGTCAAGCGGCCGATCCAGATCGAGGCCGTCCAGTGGGACGGCGAGAACATCGAGGAGGTGACCCGGCTCCAGCTGGAGGGAAGCCCGGTTCTCACCTTCTCCGGCGACAACGTCCTCGTCGAGACACGCGAGGGGACGATGATGGCCGACCTCGGAGACTGGATCATCCGTGGCATCGCGGGGGAGATCTACCCCTGCAAGCCCGAGATCTTCGAGGCGACCTACGAGCCGGTTGAAGACCAGTCGTAAGCTGCTGGCCCTGCGGCGGGATTCCGTCGCGGGGCCTACGGCTCCATCACGATGGCACCAACCCAGGCTGCCTGACCGTTCGCCATCACCCAGTGCATCGGGCACTGGTTTGCCGCCGCGACACTGACCCCGTTCACCGAGGTGACGATCTTCCTCGCGCAGGGCGAGTTGTTGATCGCGTCGTTGAAGGCCATCGGCGAGGTGTGAGGAGGCGTCTGCCGGATGCCCCGCGCCAGCGAAGCGCAGGGCATCAGGCCTCGACCTCGTCCTTCTTCGTCTCCTCGTCCTTCTTCGCCGCAGCAGGCTGTCTCGGAGCAGGAGCCTTGCGTCCCTCCGGCGGGACGTAGTCCGGGATCTTGACCAGCGGCTCGCCGTGCCCGAAGGCCGCGATGAAGTGGAGCGAGCAGTACTCGATCCCGTCGGGTCCGATCCAGCGAGCGTGAGAGGGATCGCCCAGGTTCGCCTGGCGCTCGATGCAGACGGGGCAGAGCGGAGGAGACTCGATCTGGCTCATGTCACACCCAGCTTCGCGTTGCCGGTCAGGGTGTTCCCGACCGAGACGGTGAGGCTGTTCGTCCCCGGCGCGGCCCAGGTGACCGGGTCGAGTTCGTTGGCCGCGATGGCGGTCGTCGGAGGTGTCCCGTTCTCGATGGTGATCGTGGCCGGGACCGCGCCGCCGACGTTGAAGGCGAGCGCTCCGGTCCGGTTCGTCTCGATGGCGTAGATCCCCATCGTCCCCGCCAGTCGCTGCAGAGCGGCCTGGGCTGCCCGTCCGCGCTGGGCCTTCGAGCCGCCGGGCGCGTTCGCGTTGGCGCTGAACCTGTTCATGGCCGCGGTCCTCAGGTTCGCCGGGAGGCGATAGATCAGGCTGGCTTCCTTGGCTGCGGTCAGTGGTGGCATCACTCCTCCTTCTGATCTTCGGAATGATCGCGGAGGTGTCGGACGGTGATGTGGATCGTGAGCGGACGCAGGACCAGAACCAGCCCGAGGATGAACAGCAGCACGCCAAGGCCAGCGCCAATGTCTTCGACGAGGGTCAGTGCGAGCATGCATCAAGCATGCCCTTACCCCCGGCTAGTGATCCTGGAACTGCTTGCGGATCGTCGGGATCCCGGAGACGGAGTAGTTGTTGCCGTGCTTCAACTCCTTGCCCTTGCCCCAGAGGTTCTCGATGTTGACGCCGCAGTGGAGGTGCGGCGTGTAGCCGGAGAACTGGCCCACCTTGCCGACCGTCGCGCCCTTGCCGATCACCTTGCCGACGGCGGGGGCGCTGACCATGTGGCCGAACCAGTAGCGGATCCCGCTGACGCCCTCCAGGTAGCAGGCGTCCCCCGGCGAGGAGCTTGAGGCCTTGTAGACCTCGACCTTCTCGGGGGCGATGATCGTGCAGCCCGGCGTCCAGACGGTGTCGGTGGCGGGGAAGAGCGCGATCCCGCTCGTCGCGTGCGAGAGAGCGAAGTCGAGCAGGGACGCGCCGCCCTTCTCCAGCGGCCCGAGGTCGGGGACCTTCTTGCCCTGGTCGGAGGCGTACTCGGTCTGGACCTGGTTGATCGCGACCGAGTCGAGCGCCTGCTCTCCCTTGTGGCTGCCGGACTTGACGACGGCAGCGCGGATCTTGTCGTAGCGGCCCTCGGCATAGCCGTTCTTGCCGGGGTCCCACTCGTCGAGCGCCGCCTCCAGCTTCTTGTTGAAGACGTTGTCCCAGACATCCGGCTCCCAGGGGAGGAAGCCGAGCCGGGACATCGCTCGCTTCAGGGCGAGCGGCGTGTTGCCCTTGTGCTTGCCGTTGCCGTCGATGGAGTACGGCCCCGTGTAGGGGAAGTCGGCCTTGCTGATCGTCGCCATCAGGCAGGCTCCTCCACCGGCTCAGGCTCGACCGGCTTCCGCGCCTCTTCGGCGTCGGTGATGACCTGCTGGATGGCCGTCGAGCACGCGGCCGAGCAGTAGATCTGCTCCGGCGTCGAGAGCGGCATCGAGAACGGAGCCGGGTTCATCTTGTCCGCGGCCGGGGTCAGCTGGGTCTGAGCGTTGACCCTCAGCCAGCCGTCAAAGCTCTTCGGGTTCAGGCTGTTGCCTGGACAGTTCGGGTTGTCGCAGGTGATCGTCAGCACGGTCTTGCTCACTACGCCCATCGTCGGCCTCCTTCAAGACGGAACACAGCCAGGCCTCCAGCAGGAGATCTGAGTTCAGCGTCTGGCTCAGGTGTTCGGCTGTCGCGTTCATTACGCATCGCTCACCAGTGTGACGGCTCGAACGGATGTGTGCTCGAAGTCCGCGAGCGTGAACTCGCGCAGGCGCGGCTGCCAGCGCATCGCCGTGCCGCCGCGCTTCAGCTTCACCTTGCGCCAGCCCCATAGCTCCAGCCGGGCACCCGGAGTCGAGAGCCAGTCGATGGACTCCTGGGCACGCTCCTCCAGGATCTTCCGCTCATGGGCAGCGAAGTCGGATCCGCAGGACTGGATCCCGACGACGCCGCGCTCGGGATCGAGGGCGATGATGTCGATGATCCCGAACAGGTCCTGGCGGATCCCGTGCGGCCCGACGAAGGCGTTGTAGCGCTCGACGATCCCGCAGACCCGGCCCTGGTTACGAAGCTCGCGCATCGTCCGCTGGGTCGGGGAGGTGCTACTCAGGGGAGCCTCCGCCAGATCCCGAAGTTGCTTCGGTAGCAGCCGGAGCAGCCGCCGGGGCAGCCTCGCTCTCGACAGCGTATGTGAACACGGTCGCCTTCTTCGCCCACATCGAGCACTCCTCCAGCTTCGTCAGGGCCAGTGAGCGGAAGCGGGAGTTGGGCAGCCGCTGCAGGAGTTCGTCGACCGAGAGCATCGTCTCGGTGATCACGTCCAGCATCAGTGCCTGCTCGGTGTTCGGGGCGCGATTGGTGAACAGATCCTCCATCGTGTCCTCTCGTCAGAGTGAAGCAGGGGGAGGCCCACCCTCCCCCCGTGCTACTTCTGCTCGGCCTTCTCGGCCTTCGCGGCCTCGGCCTTCGCAGCCTTGGCGGCAGCCTCCTGCTCCTTCTCCTCCTCTTCGAGGGAAGGGCGTCCGCTGCGAGAACGGGCGAGATTCTCCTCGTCGCGTGCTCGCTGATCCTCCGCCTCCCGCGCCTCCTGCACGCGCTCGACGTAGGCCTCCGGATCATCCTGCTGCTGGTCCAGAAGCTCCTGCTCGGTCAGTTCCTCCGTCATCTGTTTCACCTCCTCCGATGTCTCCGACATCATCCCCGATGACGCTGTCGTGCAACCCTCCGTCGCGGAGCCAGAGGACGAAGTCTGCGAGCAGGATCGGCTGCATCGTGTCGCCCTCCGGATGCTTGACCCAGTGCAGCGTTCCCCGCCGCGTCGACTCCAGGTGATAGCAGCCGCCCCGGTCACCGGCACGGTCGGCGGCGACTCGCACCGTCGTCAGGGTGTCGGGGTAGAGACGGAGCGCCGAGCGCAGCTTCATTGCGTGGTCCTCCCGAGCGCCGGATTCCGACCCGACGCCACTCCTCCTGCCCACGCTCGCCGGGTGAACTCCCCTTCCGGCCCCGGCCCCACCTTCATAGGCTCGTCATCTCCCCGCAGAGGTAGCCGCGGTAGCGCTGGCGGATCGTGCGGTCGGCGCGGGACTGACGTTGGCCGTCGATGTCGCGCAGGCTCTCGGGGACGGCGAGGTGCTCGCGGACGTGCTCGTCCTCGGAGACGGCGTAGTTGGCTCGCACGACCGGCCGCGGGACGCCGCCGAAGACGACGTAGTGCTGACCGATCACCGGCACCTGGTCGGCACGGAGGAGCCGAAGCTCGGCCGGAGGGACGGTGGCGGGGGCCTGCTCGGATTGCTCGGAATCATTCCGAGCAACCTCCTCCTCGGGCCAGTCGCCCGGCTCGATGGGAGGCTCGTCCGGGAACACCTCCTCCAGCTTCTTCTGCTCGACGGCGGTGAGAGGACCCGGATCGTTGGCCGGGTCGTCGAGGCCGGGATAGCCCTCGATCAGGGAGTCGAACTCGCTCACTACGCCCACTCCGGCGTGGCCTGCGCCTGCGCCTGAGCGGCGGCTTCGCAGTCCGGATTGTCCCTGCAAAAGCGGACATTCTGCGTCATCTCGACCCCGGAGCGGGGAAGGATGACGACGCCGGAGGCGACCCCGATGTCGGCGTCGTCGCGCTCCCGGCCGCAGATCATGCAACTCCAGGTGAGCTTCACGCGATCCTCTTCAGCGCGTGCTTGACGAGGCCCCGCACCCACTCGGCCGGATCCTTCCCTGCCGCCTTGAGCTTCGCCTCGTCGTCCTTGTTGACGTACACGGAGACTTTCATGCCGCTAGCATACACCTGTTTGGTACCCCAACACGGAGGTAGTTGATGAGCAAGAGCGGAGCATCAAGGAAGGAGGCGGTGAGGGAGATCGAAGGGATCCCCGGCACCGTCACGCACGGCTTCAAGGAGCGGCCGATCATCCCGCAGAAGATGCCCGAGAACGTGCGCCGGGCGCTGATCCAGCAGCGGATCGATCCCGCCGCCCTCTCGATCTACACGATGGGGCCGTGCTCGATCTTCGTCGGCCAGGAGCCAGCAGGCAAAGACCATGAGCTTCTCTGGCACCTGACGATCTCGACCCCGTCACGTCATCCGACCTGGGACGAGATCAAGGTCGCTCGCTACCGGCTCCTGCCGCACGACATCTGCGTCGGGATCCTGCTGCCCAAGCCCGAGTTCTACGTCAACCTGCCCGAGCAGGATCACGTCTTCCAGCTGTGGGAAGTGCGGGACGAGCGCGAAGTCTGGACGACAGGATGAGCGCCACACCAGGACCGTGGTACGCGCAGGTCGACGACCTGATCGGCGGCTGGATGATCGCCACCGTCGACAAGCCTGCCTCGCAGATCTCGAACCGGCGCGAGGACGGCGAGATGGTCGTGGGCGAGTACCTGCGCGAAGAGGACGCCCGGCTGATCGCGAAGCTCCGCAACTGGCAGGCCGAGTACGCCTGGATGGGCACAGACGACGAGGTCGAGCGCGGCGACCTGCAGCGTGCGATCCGCGAACTGGCTAGCTGACCGTGCCGGTGCCGAAGCAGAAGATCAAGATCAGCGCGGCGGCGATCAGGGCCAGCATGACATCCTGGAATGTGAGGCTCATGCCTCCCTTGTACCCTGGGCGTCGGATGGCGAACCTCCTCTGCCGGATCGGAATCCACCGCTGGGACTTCGCCTCGATCCGCGAAGGCGACAACCTCGTCACCTGGGGCTGGTGCCGCCGGATCGACTGCCCTCACTTCGTCAAGCCCCGCGTCGTCGACATCGAGTGGAGGCCCCAGCCCGACGAAGAGACGCTCCGCCGGATCCGGGACGGGTACTAGTACCCCACCTCTGAGAGGACCCGAGGAGAGGACCCGAGGGCGCAGGATCGTGCTGAAACGCGCAGATTCAGCGCTGGCGCGGTAGGAAGCCCCCCGCGGGAGGACCCGAGCGCACGCGAGAGCCACGGGGTAGGCCTCCCCGCCAGCCCTAGCCCTTGGCTAGTGCTGGCACACGCCTGCGGCCAGAGCTATGCCCTGCATAGTTCTGGCCTTGGGGTGCTCTCATTTCCTCAGCCCCTCACTGCGTAGCAGTGGCTGGGGAGGGTAGGCAGTGAGTGTTGTCCCCCTTGGCACCACGTAGTGGTGAGGGGCAGCGAGGTCAGCCCGAAGGGCTGAAGATCGCCTTCAGCTGCTTCCAGGTCGCCGTCTCCGCACCCTCTCTAGAGAGGGTCAGGCTCTGCTCCTCCTGCACCAGCGGGTCGACAGCGTCGACCAGCGCCAGCACAGCGCGGGTGGCGGCGATTCCGTCGGAATCGAGAGCGCCGCCAACAGCAGCCATCGCCAACTCCTCAGCCCGTAGGGCTACCACAGCCTTCAATGCCTTCCGGGGGGATAGACGAGGTTTCACCTCGGGATCTGCGATCTGGGCAAGGGTGTCGTTGGAGAGTGCCCGGTGCGCGTGGAAGACACACACCTCCATCCCGCGCATCTTCCCCACCTTGCAGCGCTCTCCGTGAACGGTCAGAGCGATGCACCGCTTCTCCTCGGGGACCACAAGGCTTACAGCCTTGGTGCGGTGGACGTTCCCCTCGTCATCCACGATCACCTCAGACGGCTTCGCCGCCTGGCGTCTGGCTCTGGCAGCGTTGCCGTTCCGACGATCCACCTCTCGCACAGGATTCGTGGGAGAGCTTCGCTCCGCGCCATCCGCTGTCAAGAGGACTGGTGACCCACTGTTCGGCTGGTCCACCACTCCTACGGAGTGAGTCAGGGCAGTGATGGTGGCAAGGGGGACAGCGAAGCTGACCGGATCCGTAGCTCTTTCCGGGCGCGTCAGGGCTTCACCCTGTGCGTCATCCAGGTGCTCGCGGGTCATGGCGTCCATCACCTGATCCTACATGCTCGGAGGCCTCTTCGCTACGCGCAAACCCGCATGCGCCGGTCGTTTCACGACCTCTACGCGCCTTCGGATCTTCGATCCGGCCAGTTAGGATTGTGTTCGGATCACTGGACAGCTGGTCCAACCTGCAGCTAGGTTCCGACCGGTTCGCCGATGCCGTCCCGATGCTGACGGGGTAGCGGTTAGGTGGCAAGCGGTTCCGCCGAGGGATGATCCCCGAAGGCCGATCCCGAGCCTCAATGTGACCCAGATGGACGAGGGAGACACGCTCAGTACCGCAGTCGTCTCCCCCACCGAGCCATGGGGACAGCAACCTGACGAAGTCAGTCAGGCCATGCCGAACTAGGCGGAGATCATGGGGGTGCCGAAGGCAATGCCGTGTCGAGCCGCCGCCGAAAGGGCGGACGTCCACACAAACACTCACCCAACAGCATGCGACACCATCGGTGTTACCGCGCCGTTGGAGCTTCGGCCTTGGCTTTCTGCCAGCCGGTTGCTCCTCCGCCGCGGTGACGCCCACGGTGCCGAAGGCACTGGTGCATCACCACACGGAGGAGGATCGATGAGGAAGGCAAGCAAGCCAGGGACCACCGTAGGTGGTCAGGAAGGCCGGATCCGGATGGATCTGCGGGGCACGTTCAACGGCACCCCTCGACCGAAGGTCGTCGGCGTCTCGGAGCAGGTCGCCCTGTCCACCCGCATCATGGAGCGGGACGCAGCACGGGCCATGAAGGCCTGGCGTCGGACACTCCCGAAGGGAGTGAGGGTCTAGTGGACGCCGTCTACCTGACGGTAGAGCAGATCGCCACGCTCTACCGCTTGTCGAAGACAAGCCAGATCGGGATGGAGCTTCGCTCCACCGTCTCCGATCAGTCGGTCGCTCACGTCGTTTCCGTCCTGAAGGACGGTTCGATGGGGTGGTCAGCTGTCCTGCCGGACGGCACAGGCCCGAACCTCTCTTCGAGAGGTCGCCCGGTCTGGGAGCGCTAATCACGTAGTGATTCGGTGTGGCTCGTCACGGAGCCTCGCCGAATCCCTTCGAGAAGCGAAGGGACGACACGGAGGTACGGATGTCCAGCTGGAACGACGCTCTGCAGAATGCAGAGACGGAGATGTGGGACGACATCGTCCAGAACATCGAGGTCCTCAGCGAAGCTGAGGCAGAGGTGCTGCTGTCGGATCGCTTCGACGGCGGTGCAAGGGTGACCAGCACCTACGGTGCTGTCGAGACGAACGGCATCGACGATGCCGTGAAGGCGCTGCGTGAGTCCGTCCACGCCTCGGGAGAGATCGTAGATCTCGCTGACAAGCGGCTGGATCGGATCACAAGGCTTCGCCTTCTGACGGATCGGGATGTCCCATTCTGGGACTTCAGCTACTGCTACGGCCGTCTGAAAGACGGTACCGACGTTCGGGTCCGGTTCCCTCAGACCCAGTTCCCCAAGCAGGGCCTCAACCAGTCCCTGGTTGAGATGTGCAAGAGCGTCAACGTGTTCGGGAAGGGCCTGGGGATCTTCGATCCCGAGGTGATCTCGAAGCTGTACGGCTGACCCCGAAGGGGTCTGACACGGAGGAAGGAGGGTCACATGACCCGAGCACAGCTGCTCGATCAGATTGCTCGTAAGAGCAATCTCGGCAACGTCGGCGTTGCCATGGTCGCCGCCGCAAAGCGGTAGACCGCTGGACAGCTTGGAGACTCCCTACGGGAGTCCGGGGTTCGATTCCCCGGCTGTCGGTCCCTGTCAAGGTGACAGGGTGTACACGGAGGTGTCCATGGACAAGATCCGCTTTCAGCGGATGGCCTCGGCTCACGGCGTCGAGTACGACCTCGAAGAGGTCTTCGGCGGCGAGATCCGTGGTCTACTGACCACGAACCAGAAGGTCGAGAAGGGCGAGAAGGCCGGATGGCTTACAGCCATCATGCACCTCTCCCCGGCGAAAGCCTCTGGCTTTCAGGTCTGCAGCAGCGCCACGAAGGGCTGCGAAGCAGCCTGCCTGAACACGGCAGGCAGAGGTGGGATCTTCCGGGTCGGCGAAGCCGACAACTCGATTCAGCGGAAGCGTCGTCTTCGGACGGCGTGGTACTTCGCTCGAAGGAACGAGTTCCTTCGCCAGCTGGACTCGGAGATCTCGACCCACACCCGCCGAGCGGCGCGGAAAGGCTTTCAGCCTGCCGTGCGGCTCAACGGGACCAGCGACATTCGCTGGGAGACGGTGAAGCTCGACGGCAAGACGCTCTTCGAGCGTCACCCCAACGTGGTCTTCTACGACTACACGAAGCACAGCGACCGGGATGTCTCTGACATCCCGAACTACTCGCTGACGTTCTCCCTGGCCGAGAACAACGACAGCAAGGCTGTCGAGGCCCTGGCGAACGGGCTGAACGTCGCGGCGGTGTTTCACACCGTCCCCGAGACGTTCATGGGTCGTCCCGTCTTCGACGGGGATGCCTCGGACCTGAGGTTCCTTGACCCCTCTGGGGTCATCGTCGGCCTCAAGGCGAAGGGCAAGGCCCGGCAGGACCGCACCAGCGGGTTCGTGCGGTGAGCGTCGTCGTGAAGATGGCGGTCATTCTGACCGTCTGCGTCGCCGCTCCCCTCACCAGTCCCTGGTGGCTGACACTGCTCGTCTGGTGGATGGCCCTCTGGGCCACGCCAAGCCTGGACAGCTAATCGCGAAGCGATTCGGTGGGGCCTTACGAGGCCCTGCCGTGTCCCTTCGGGACACGATCCATGGATCATGGATCGAAGATCGACACGGAGGTAAGCATGCGCTTCATGAACGAGTGGGACATCCAGCGGGTCGTGGCGGTCTACGACCGTCACCCGATCCTCGGACCAGCGTCGAAGACGCTGGAGAGCCTGAAGAACTGGACCAACGAGAACAGCGATGGCTGGGCCTACTGGCCCAAGCCGTGCCGCGCTGCAGCGAAGCTGATGGAGCTTCTGGAGCGGGATCCTCGCTACGGCGAAGCCGTAGTCACCGAGGCCGAGTACAAGGCCGCTCTGCGGCCGATCAAGGCCTTCCGGACGAGGCAGGGAGCAGACTTCGAGATCGTAGATCTCTAGCGGACAGGGTCGGTGGAGCCTTCGAGGCTCTGCCGTTCCGTTCCGGTGGAACGGAGGACACGGAGGTCAGCATGAGGTACGCATCGGTTACCGGAGCACGGAGCAGCGACGAAGTCGCCGCCTACATGCCGGGCAACTACGAGGTGTACGGGCACCGCTTCCCCGACGGTGGCACAGGACGACTTGTCGTCCTGATTCGGGGCGAAGACAACGCTGGCTGGACGCTGGATGACTACGTCATCCCCCGGCTCGCCAGTGGCCTGATGGCCTGTCGAGAGATCACCATCCCCGAAGGGGATGCGACGATCCCAGAGCGGCTGGAGGCTCTTCGAGCCGCCATTCAGGCAGAGAGCATCTCCTACGGAGAGATCGCCGAGCTTCAGAGCTACGCAGACTTCATCCCCAACGGGGATGTCGAGCTTCTGCAGTGGGCCGGGGTCCTCGAAGAGGAGATCGTCTAGCGGACAGGGTCGGTGAGGCTCCTCGGAGCCTTGCCGTTCCATTCCGGTGGAATGGAAGAATCACACGGAGGTGTGACATGCAGGGAAGGCACACGGCAGAGCACTGTCACTGCGGGGAACCGCGGGGCAACAGTGACCACTGCTTCGAGTGCGGCTGCGAGGAGTTCGAGGGCTACTGCGACTTCGTCGCAGACCGCAGCATCGTGACTCGGATCGACTACGTCGACAACGGCGTCCAGGGCGAGTACGGCCTCTTCGGCAAGGTCGTCGCTTCCAGCGACGTGAGCCGGATGGACTTGGAGGACATGCTCGACGAGATCAAGGCGATGACCGAGATCCTCGGCAGCCACGTAGTGGCTGTTCGGGTCGAGCGCGTCCCGGCGGTGCGGTCGTGATCACCAGAGGTGACAGGGTCTGCCTCGAAGACGCTGGCGGGAAGCACTACGGCGAGGTGCGCTCAGTCCTGGAATTAGGACTGGTCCTCGTCAAGTGGGACTCGGGAGTCTGGGAGAGGTGCCTTCCGGAGGAACTTCGGAAGGTGAGTCGCTGACGTAACGGTGGGGTCCTCGGACCCTGCCGTCGCATCACCGACCACGGAGGAAACATGCACGAAGGACACACGGAGGACGGAGTCCTCTCGACCTGCGGCATCTGCGGATGCGAGGTCTACATGCTCGACCCGGCCGAGATGGACTGGATCTGCGATCCATGCTCCCTCGACGGCTGGAGTGGAGTCAAGTCAGCCTGGCGGCTTCGCCGCGGGGATGTCATCCACCGGAGGGGCGAGCAGTTCGTCGTCCTCTTCGAGGAGTCGTTCGGCAAGCGGTTCCTGATCACCCTTCGGGGTGCCTCGGGCGTCGAGTTCGACATCATGCTCAGGGCCACGGACAAGGTGTACGTGCACTGCGACCGCGAGGACGTGTAGGCGCACGGTCGAAGACCACGCACGCCTTCGGAGCAAAGCTCCGGCCAGTTAGGATTCTGTTCGGAGTTGGACAGCTGGGCCAGGTGGACAGCTACAACAGAGGGGCAGCGCTTCTCGGCTCCCGGTTCCGACGGGGTCAGCCTGAAGCGGCAAGCGGTTCCGGCCCTGGATGATCCCAGAGGCCTGATCCCGAGCCTTCATGTCTGCCGCAGCGAGGGAGGCGTCACGATGAGCCGAGCCGCCGTCGAGAGGACGGACGCTGCCAATCACACTCAACCTATGCGACACCATCGGTGGGGTCGGTTCGCCGACCTCGCCCACGGTGCCGATACACGGTTCCGTACGACGACACACGGAGGTGTCACGCATATGAAGGCAGAGGTCAAGGTCGAGTTCTCACTCGGCACCACCATCGAGCCTGAGGTCAACGACTTCCACTGGGACAACGGGCAGATCGCGGAGTTCCGGGGCGAGTCGTACTTCCGCTCGGAGGAGATCACGTCCACGGGTGGCGAGATCACGTTCATCGTCGAAGACGAGTTCGAGGACGAGGACGACGTGGTCGAGTGGGTCAAGTCCCAGGTCATCGACGACGGCAACGAGATCGAGGACCAGAACGGGATCACCTGGGTCGTCGAGGACATCGACATCACCGTCGAGCTTCAGGAGCTTCCGCTCCCCTCGCTCGACGAGGCGCTCTCGACGCTCGGGAGCTTCGCTGAGGAGCACCGCAACGACGAGGAGCACGGCGAGATCGCCCGTGCCGCTCTCGTCGTCCTGGATGCCTTCGGCAGCCTCACGGTCCGCGTCACCAGCCTGGAGACGCGGCTCGAAGAGCAGTCGCAGCGGATCGAGGGCCTCGTTGCTCTCGCCGCGGCTCCGGCCAACCCGGACCCGGAGGATGCAGAAACGGCATAGCCGTCCGACAGCGGGTGGGGGAGCTTGCTCCCCTCGCCCGGTGCGGCACGTCTTGCACCGACACGATCATCACGGAGGTGATGTACGCATGGCACTGACCTGGAGCCTGGCCGACATTGCGGACTGGAAGTCCGTCTGCAACATCGAGGCCACTCAGGACGAGCCGATGCACGGGATCAAGAAGGGTGACACCCTTCTCAACCCCGTCACGTCGGCCCTGATCTGGCACAGCCTGAACACGGGCATCGGCCGGATCACGGAGGAGAACGCGGGAGAGGTCTACGCCCGGATCAGCTTCGTCGAGAAGCTGTACGGCGCTTCGCTCCTCAACTCCGACGGCGAGCGGCCGATCACGATGAACGACATCGTCGTTCACATCGGCCTGAGCACGAACGCCTCGTTCAAGGCCGAGTCCCGCGCCAGCTTCCTGAAGCGGCACGCGGCTCGCAAGCTGGACGACTCGAAGCGGTACTTCGAGAACGACCGCAAGAAGGCCCTCGCCGAGGCGGTGGCCTGATGCCGCGGGACTACACCGACGCCGTCCGCCGGGTCGACGCCGAGATCCTCTCGGCTCGCTCGAACGACGAGATCGTCGCCCGGATCCCGGCCAAGCACCTGTACGACGCGCTCTGCGTGTTCCTCCTCGACGAGGAGCTTCGCCCGGTGCTGGAGATCCTCAGCCCGAAGGCCGTCGAGCAGGCTCGATCAGCACTGCTGCTCACGTAGCCGTCTGACAGCGGGTGTGGACAGTTGCTATACTGTCCATCGCCCGGTGCAGATGTCTGTACCGCAACCGAGAGGAAGGAGCATGGCCCCACGGCCGATCAGTGTGCCGAAGTTCGCAGAGGCGGTTGCTACCCGCCTGGTCGATGTCCGAGAGGTCGCCGAGATCCTCGGCGTCCGCAGCAAGCAGACGATCTACAACAGGATCGAAGCGGGACTCGTCCCGCCGCCAGTCCTGAAGCTCGAACGTGGCTACGCATTCTGGGATCGCCTCGCGATCCTTCGGGCGAAGCAGCGTCACACCACAACACGGAGGTAACACCAGCATGACTCGCACAGTCGAGAGCCTCGACCACCTGATGTCGAGGATCGTGGCGGAAGACCGCCGCAAGTACGACGTGATCGCCGACACCCGCAGCATGAACGTGGGCGTCCGCATCAACGAGGAGGGCAAGGGCGGTGCGGTCGAGCTTGACCTCGACACGCCGGGCCAGGAGCTTCGCTCCTTCCGGCTCACCGACCACATGCAGGGCCAGATCAGCACTGATCTGGGGATCCCGAAGAAGTACTTCGACCGGATGAAGGTCGACGCTCCGGGACTCTTCGAGTCCAACGTGCGGCACTGGATGATGAACGAGCCGAAGGCTCGCATGATCCGTGGCCTCACCAACGGTGACGAGATGATGACGGGCCGGGCCTGGATGTCCGACAAGTTCCGCCGCCTCGACAACATCGAGGTCGCTCGGATGCTCCTGCCCGAGTTCGACAAGCTCGGCACCGAGGTGCAGTTCCACCAGGCCGCGGTCACGGAGCAGAAGCTCCACATCCGCGCCCTGTTCCCCGCCCTGGAGCGGGACATCAAGGCGGTGGGTGACACCGTCCGGTGGGGCATCGCCATCGAGAACTCCGAGATCGGGGCAGGTTCCCTGAAGCTCTCGGGCTTCGTCATGGTGCTGATCTGCACCAACGGCATGGTCACCTCGAAGGTGCTCAACGTCCGCCACGTCGGCAAGCGTGAGGGCGAGGGCGTGCTCTCGAACGAGGCCCTCCGGGCCGACGACAAGGCCTTCTGGCTGGCGGCTCGGGACGAGCTTCGCGCTCTGTGCACCGAGGCCGCGTTCGAGACGGTCGTCTCGCAGCTGAAGGGCCTCTCGGACACCGAGGTCGTCAGCCCCGTCGCCGCGACCAAGGTGCTGGCGAAGGAGTTCGCCCTCACCGAGGCCGAGGAGGAGGCAGTCATGCTCTCGCTCGTCCAGGACCCCAACGGGGTCGGACGTGGGCAGTGGGGCATGCTCAACGCCTTCACGGCAGCGGCCAAGTCGGCCGAGGGCTTCGACCGCCAGGCTGAGATCGAGGGCCTCGGTTGGGGACTCGCTCAGATGCCTGCCACCACCTGGGAGAAGGTTGCCCTGGCGGTGAGGTAGGTGGCTGCCAAGCCGAAGGCTCGCCACTCCTGCGCTCGCTGTGGCAAGCGAGTGCGGGAGGGCGAGTACGTCTACTCGCGGTTCTCGAAGAACCGCTACTGCATAGCGATGGAGGCCTGCGCCCGACGCGCAGCCAACAAGGCGAAGCGGTAGACAGCGGGTGGGGAAAGGAACGGTCGTTCCTTTCCTTCGCCCGGTGCTGCTGGTTCTGCACCACACGATGACACGGAGGTGTCCTATGGCCGAAGCAACGGTCACAGTGAAACTGACCCCGGCGGAGTTCGACCTCACCCGTGAGGCGATCACGACGGCGCACGACCAGGCCAAGAAGGATGGGGTCGACCAGACCCTGACGGCTGACGTGCGGCAGAAGATCAGGGCGAAGCAGCTGCTCCTGAGGAATCTCGGAGCGAAGCTCAGTGCCTGACAGGAAGAAGGCTCCGCCTGCTGACGAGTACGGCTACCTCATGCACACCGCTCTGCGGAAGTGCTGCGACTCGACGGCCACGTCCATCGCCTGGAACGCCGTGCACCTGTCGAAGAAGGGTGTCTGGTCCGGCTTCGCCGATCAGTGCGCCAAGGCAGAGGCACGGACGGGCGAGGACCTGGAGAAGGTCTTCCGCGAGGAGGGCCTGCCCCATGTCGACGGCGAGATGTACGTCTGGCAGATCCTCGACATGGCGTTCGAGCAGTTCGACGATGTCGACTGGAACGGGATGGCCGCGTACCTGGGGGAGCAGTGAGCAAGATCCTGGTGGCGACCACGAAGCAGGAGTCACCGCAGACGGTGACCATCGAGCTTCGCGAGCAGACCGAGAACCGTCTGCTCGGCTACCTCGAAGCGACCATCGTCCCGGCAGGCGTGAGGATCGATGCCTGGCACGGGCTGAACGACTCGCAGCACGACGAGCAACTCGTCCTGCGAGCAGAGCGTGATGGCTAGCCCGACCGCCATCCATGAGGCGAGCCACGCAGCCGTGGCCCTCCGGCTGGGCCTGACCGTGCGTCGGGTCCAGCTGAAGGGCTGGGTCCGGGTCCCTCGCTACTGCGCCCAGCTGTATCCGGGCGTGGTGGCGGGGGTCCCGCTGCCCTCGCCGATCTGCCTCCTCGAAGAGGACTGCCTCGACCTGACGACGGCCGAGGTCCTGATCTCGATGGCGGCACCGATGTTCGTGGTCACCGACGACACGAAGATCAACACGTACGCGGCGCTGGAGGCGAAGCTCGCCTGCCGGTACGCCACCAACCACACGAAGCTGAACCCGGCGACGATCCTCGACCGGGCACGAAGCCTGGCTGCTGTCTGCGAGCCGAGGATCTACGAGATCGCAGAGCGACTCGACCAGGAAGGGAGGATCGATGGATCCACACTGCACCTGCATCGTCTGCACGACGAAGCGTGAGGTGACCGAGTGGGCGGCAGGCCGTGGGCCTCAGCCCGACGAGGAGAAGGTCAAGGCCGTGATCCGCGAGCTTCTCGCAGAGGAGGAGGCCCGACGTGCCGGGTGACTGCGGCCAGTGCGGGGGGACTGGCGTCCGAGAGGGCGACATCTGCCAGTACTGCATGGGATCCGGGCGCAGGCCCGACCCCTCGAAGATCGTCCGGCCGACCGATCCGTCGACCTCGCATGAGGCTGCGTTCACGGTCGACCTGAAGGGCGACCGGCTCCTCGCCTACAACGCGATGCGAGCGCATGAGCGTGACCACCCGGAGGGGTTCAGCCGGGCGGAGATCGCGGAGATCATCGTCCTCGGCCACGTCCACCCGGAGGGCCGGGCGCAGCGAGCACGGATCGAGTCGATCCGCCGCCGCGTCTCGGACTTCGTGGACGTGGTCGAGGAGACGGGTGCGAAGCGAGGGACGGAGGCCCTACTGCGACTGAAGAGATGAAGCACTCGCCGGGCTGGGCCACACGGAGGTGAAGACCCAACCCGGCAGTGCTAAGGTCCGAAGCCGAGACGCTGATCAAGGACAACAGACGCGAGCCGAGTATGCCTGCTCCCCGCGCCTGTCTGCAACACAGGCGTGGAGGTGAAGCGAGGATCGGCCAGAGACATCGCCTACGAGAGTCGGGCAGTGGTACGCGAGGCGGCGGAGCCTGTAGACAGGGACCCCGGCAAGCAGGCAACGGGCCAGCGGCGGCGACAGCGGACGAGAACATCGCACCGCGCCTGCCATTGGAACGAGAGGGGCCAAGCGTAGAAGACTGGGAACACCACAGGATCTCGGACGTAGGTGCTATCTACCCCGGCATCCCTATCAGGGAGAGACAGAGCTACCCCAACACGGAGGAAAGGAACGATGAGCACAGAAAGGGAGAAGCACCCGTCGTTCGGGATGATCGGTGCCTACCGCACCAGCATCTCACCGCCGGGCCACGCGCTGTTCGACAGCGACATCATGCACCAGCACACCGTCGTGCTCCGGATCGAGCACGCTGACCGGCGGCGCGACCTGCACCGGGACTGGATCCACGGCACCGACCGGATCATCGAGGTCGAGATGAGCGAAGCTCAGTGGGCCTCGTTCGTGTCGAGCATGAACACCTCGGGGGTGCCTTGCACCCTTCGGGAGATCCAGGGTGAGGGCAAGATCGAGGGGCTGCCGTTCGCTCCTCGCCTGGAGGAGTCGATGAAGGACACCCACGCCGCCGCCCACGCAGCGTTCGACGAGATCCAGCAGGCGCTCCGCGACTACGAGGCGAAGCCGACGAAGGACAACCTGCGGACGCTCCGAGCACGGATCGAGAACGCCGTCCCGAACGTGGACTTCGCCGGGAAGTCGCTGGCCGAGCACGCCGAGAACGTCGTCCAGAAGGCACGCGCTGACGTGGAGGCGATGGTCCTGGCTCACGCCCAGCAGCTGGGCATCGAGGCTCCAACGCAGAAGCTCCTCGGAGAGGGGCACTGATGCTTCGATTCGAGGATTACAACGACGCGGTGTACGCGCACACCGACTACGTGAAGTACCTGCGTCACCCTGACGCTGCCGAGATGGCGCAGTCGTGGCTGACCGACCGCGACAACAAGTACGGGGAGACGGCCGCGCTCCCATCCTGGGTCGCATTCCAGCATGCGCTCACCGACGCGACCAACACGGATCTGTGCTGGATGACCGTCGAGATGATGGACCTGGTCCAGTCGGCGATGAAGGACTTCGACCCGCAGGAGAAGGTGACGGTCGACGACATCTTCCTGCCGTCGGGCTTCCTCGTCCTACCGCACTCGTTCCTGTCCTCGGACATCAACGGCAAGAAGGTGGGCTGGCGGCTGCTGTGCTGGAAGCTCGTCGACCCGATGGTCAAGTTCGTCAACGACGAGGCCGGACCCATCGGCTACACGTACGACCTCTCGATGGAGGGTGAGCCGGAGGCTGGCGTCCGCTTCATGCAGGCGTCGTGGATCTTCGACGACGACGACTTCACCGAGGAGTACCCGGAGATGATGGTCGAGCTTCGCAAGCGCCAGGACCTGCAGTGGGGGATCGCGCACGCCACCTCGATCCCGCTCCGCTACATGTCCGACCCGAAGGAGACGAGCGGCGAGGGAGATCGCAACGCCAGCTGGCTTCTGTTCTGGAGGGTGATGCAGAAGTTGATGGCCGAGAAGATCGTGAAGTCCGAGCCGCAGCACCCTGGCCGACCGGCCCGGCGTGACGCGCTCCGCTTCGAGGTGCCGCCCTCGATCCTGCGCGTGATCGAGCTTCGCCGTGTCCGCGGCGAGCATGAGACGGAGGGCCGGGAGAACGGGCAGCACCGCTACACGCACCGCTGGATCGTGCGCGGCCACTGGCGCAACCAGTGGTACCCGAGCGAGGGCAGGCACAAGCAGAAGTACATCGGTGAGTACGTCAAGGGTCCGGAGGACCTGGACCTGATCGTCAAGCAGCGCGTCTTCAACTGGGACAGGTGATCGAGATGACCAAGAGCTACCTCGACATGCTCGCCGTCGGCGAGATGCGAGTGGACGAGGCCCTCTGGGGTGAAGGCGCAGAGCCGATCATCCTGGAGTTCCTCCAGAACGAGTACGACCCGAAGACCATGCCCCTGCTGGCAGCCGCCGACGTGAAGGATCGCGAAGGCGTCTGGCTGCTCGGGTGGGAGGACGACGGCACCGACTGGCCGAACCTCCTCGTCTACCTCTTCGGCGAGGACTACCGCGACCAGCAGATGGCCCGGATCAAGCTGCGGAAGCAGCTGGACGCAGCGAGCGACGGCCGCTTCGGCCTCGGGTTCCAGCGATGAGCGTCCAGGACGGGACCGAGTACCGGGTCGTCTGGTACGTCGGCGGCGCACGGCGGGTGATCATCAAGCAGACGCGCCACGCTGCCGACGACCTCGTCTTCTGGCTCCGCCAGAACCGGAGCATGAGCGTCCAGCCCTGGATCGAGGAGAGGGAGGTCGGCCCGTGGAGTAGGTCAACGTGACCACCTGCAGTACGTGTGGCTGCGTGATCGAGCGCGAACAAGACGCCTGGTGGGAGATCATCGGGTGGGAGAAGGCACGGAGGGGAGGCGGCACCAACGCGGTCTTCGACCGCAAGCGGACCGGCTCTGCGATGTGCGACCCATGCCACCAGCGGCGCAAGTTCGGTGGCTCAACCGGACAGGGGGAACTCTTTGCCCAGGGAACGTGACCTCAGCTTCGAGAAGCTGGCGGAGGTGTGCGGCGTGGACATCACGGCGCTCACACCCACCGCCCGAGGAGCGCTGAACCGTGCGCTCTCCGACATCCGCTCGGCGACGACCGAGCTTGACGACGGCGAGCTTGCGCTCGTCATCGAGGCGAAGGCCTCGACCTACCGGCGCGTGATGGACGGGGCGATTCTGACCCCGACCGCCCTCGCCAAGCACTGGCCCAACCTGGACGGGATGCTCTCGGCGCAGACGGCACCGGTCACCTACGTCACCCACGACCGCGCCTACTGCACGACCTGCGAGGGACTGCGCTTCGTCCACGCTGGCTACCGCCAGCCGACGCTGACCCAGTGGATGATCGACGTGGCGAGCAAGCCGAAGGCGAAGCCGCCAGCACCGTGGCTCCTCGACCCCTCGCTCTACGTGCCCGAGCGCCACGGCCACGACATGTACCGCGCCTGCCCCGACTGCAACGAGGCCGGGCAGAGGATCACGGAGGAGTACCTGGGCCGGTTCAACCGGCTCTACGCGGGAGGCCCACGCCTGCCCGTGCCCGAGCAGACCGCACGGTTGTTCGGTACAATGCAACCACCCAACACGGAGGAGTGACATGAATCAGCAGATCGTCGGCGTCGTCGCTGGACTAGAGCAGCGGTCGGGCGGCTGGGTTGCCGTCTCCATTCTGGAGCCGAACAGCCAGTACCCGAAGAAGCTCTCGACGAAGAAGCAGGAGTTGATCGGCCAGGCCCAGCAGTTGATGGGTCAGCTGGTCACCGCTGGCTTCAACGAGCAGGAGTCCACGAACATCAACCCGCACAACGGGCAGCCGTACATGAACCGCTACCTGGAGGCGCTCGCCTTCGGGCAGGTCGACCTGGTCGGGATGCCGACCCAGATCCAGCCGCAGCAGTTCATGCCGCAGGCCCAGCCGCAGCAGCAGTTCCAGGGCCAGCCGCAGGGCTTCGCCGGGCAGCCTGCCGCGCAGCCGATGATGCAGCCGCAGCCGGTCATGCAGCAGCAGCCGCAAGCTCACCCGACCGGCACGATCCAGCACGTCGTCCGAGACGACGACGTGAGGACGAAGCAGATCCACCGCCAGACGGCGACGAAGGTGGCCGCGGCGATGCTGCCGCTGCTCTCGCCGGAGAACCACAACCTCGCCGCCCTGATCCGGATCAGCGAGCAGCTGGTGCAGTACTACGACAACGGCGTCCAGTGGCAGACCGAGCCGGTGCAGGCCCAGCCGCAGCAGGCCCAGCAGCCGCAGCAGCAGCAGGTCCAGCAGCAGCAGCCGCAGGGCTACGAGAACCCCGGCGAGTACGGGCCTCAGTACCAGCCCACCGACGACGACATCCCGTTCTGATGCCGAGGTGGACTGGGCGCTGGACGGCTCGCGTCGACCAGAGCTTCGAGATCGATGCCGACTCCGAGGAGGAGTTCGAGAAGCTCCTCGACGAGGAGATGGCACCGAGCAACGTGGTCGAACTCTTCGACTTCGGCAAGCACAGCGTGAAGGTGGCCGACGATGACGAGGGATGAGATCAAGGCCTGGCTCGCCGATCAGTCGGCGGTCGACTACCTGACCACCATCGCTCACGGGCAGGTCATCCTGGTGATGACCCGCTCCGAGGAACTCGTCACCAGCCTGACCCGGCGCGGTGCGACCGCTCGCTGGTACGACCGCGTCGAGTGGTCGACCAGGGCAGGCAAGTGCAAGGCCGACTTCCAGTGCGAGGTCCTTCTCGGGCCTCCCTTCTGGGAGCGCCAGGAACAGGAGGCTGCAGCATGACCACCATCTGCTCGAACGCTCTCTGTTACAACCGGGCGGAGGAGACGAACGACCCCGCTCACCCGCCCTTCTGCGAGAAGTGCAAGGCGAAGGTGGCGAAGGCGAAGGTGAAGCGATGACCGTCGCCGAAGCCATCGAGATCCGGGACCGGGCGATCAGCCTCGGGCTGGAGTCCTGCTGCGACGAGTGCCGCTCCGCTATCGAGCGCCTCTCCAAGCTCGGGACGACGAACGCCCACACGCTGACGGGTGTCCCCGTCCCCGACCCCACCTACCCGCAGCGCAAGAGGGAGGCGACCATCGGCCTCGGCCAGGAGGCCTCCGTCCGCTGGCTGCGGCGTCACATCGGGGCTGCAGCATGAGCAGCCTCGAACAGTTCCTCGGTGAGGTTGCCTCCGTGGCCTCACCGCAGGAAGCCTCGTCCGCGCTCGGGTGGCCGGGAAGGATCCGCCACCTGAGCGCGACGAGCATCGGCATGTTCCGCCGCTGCCCCGAGCAGTTCAGGCACCGGTACATCCTCGGCGAGAAGGAGCGCCCAGGAGAGGGACTCGTCATCGGCTCGGCCTTCCATGAGGGGGTCGAGTACAACTACGCCCAGAAGATCGAGAGCCACGTCGACCGGCCCACCGCCGAGGTCGTCGAGTACCTGCAGGACGTGGGGGTACCGAAGGTCCTGGAGGAGCAGGGCGGTGCGGACGAGATCGCCTGGGACAGCGGTGACGCAGTCAAGGGCGTCGACCTCCTGCGCCGGGACAGCGAGCGGATCCTGATCCGCTACCACGAAGACATCGTGCCCCGGATCCAGCCGATCTCGCTGGAGGAGGAGTTGTACATCCACGACCCGAAGCTGATCGTGCCGATCATCGGCTACGTGGACGTGCGCTCGGGCTACGCGGTCGAGATGGACACGACGACCGAGTGGGTGCCGGACAGGATCATCGACACGAAGACGGGCAAGCAGTCCGTCTCGAAGCTGAAGCCGTCGTGGATGCTGCAGGCCACGATCTACTCGGCGATGACGAACCTGCCGGTCGAGTACCACTCGATCTCCCGTGCCAAGACGCCGAAGATCACGACCGGGCTTGAGTCCCCGGACATGGTCTTCACGCCTGACCCGATCAAGACCGCCAACGTGATCCACTCGGCCTCGCAGATTGCGCTGATGATCGCCTGGATGTACACCACCTACGGACCGGACGAGACGTGGCCTACGATGGGCCGCTTCGCGGACTGGTCGATGTCCTTCAGCCCCTGCACCAACTGCGGCTGGCGCAAGGTCTGCCCTGCCATGAGCGGAGAGGTGTGAGATGCCCCAGATCAGCTACACCGAGGTCCTGACCGTCGTCACCTGCACCTGCGGGATCAACTTCGCGATCCCCGACACACTGCACGGGCAGATGCTCGACCACCGGGCGAGTGACCCCGGCCGGACCGTGAGCGTCTACTGCCCCCTCGGCCACCAGTGGCACTTCGTCGGCAAGAGCGAGGCGGAGAAGCAGCGCGAGCGAGCCGAGGCGGCGGAGCGTCGGGCGAAGGCGACCCGAGATCTCCTCGCCGCCGAGGAGCGCTCTCACGCTGCGACGAAGGGCAACCTGACCAAGGTGAAGAAGCGGGTCGCCAACGGCGTCTGCCCTCACTGCAACCGGACGTTCGCCAACGTGCAGCGTCACATGAAGAGCAAGCACCCAGAGGAGTGTGCACACGCATGAAGCCCGGCAAGATCCGCATCTACGTCCAGCGCACGGTCGGTCACACGTCCGTCTCGCTGGAGTGCCCCGCCGATGAGCGCGAGAAGACTGTCGAGTCGGCCAAGGTCCTGCTCGAATCGATGCCCGAGTCCACCTTCCAGGGTGACGGTGTCGCGATCACCTCGATCCCGATGGGTGGCCCTGGCATGGACGGCCCGATGGGATTCCGGAGGATCGGCGGTGAGTGAGTTGACCCACCTGACGGTCGCCTTCGTGATCGTCGCTGCCCTGACGGTGCTCGCCCTGGTCGGCACCATCGTCACCTCTCCCGTGCTCGGGATCTTCGCCCTCGTCTTCCTGTTGATGGCGGCGCTGATCCTGCGCGAGATGTGGTACCTGTCGTGATCCCGATGAGGGAGATCCAGGTGCTGGCGGCTGCAGCCGAGGGCCTCTGCGCCCAGGAGACGGCCCGGCGTCTGTTCCTCTCGCAGTGGACGGTGAAGGACTACCGCAAGAGGGCCATCGAGCGGCTCGGTGCGAGGAACACCACCCACGCGGTGGCCCTCGCGCTCAGGCAGGGCCTGCTGTGACGCTCGCACCTGCCGTCCATCCTGCGATCCGCGGCGTCGAGGGGAAGCCCCGGCCGGTCGAGAAGACCTGCGCCGCGCCGGGCTGCATCTCCCTCAGCCAGCAGGCCCACCACATCTGGAGCCGCAGCTTCCTCCGAGGCCAGCCCTACGACTGGGTGCAGCTGCCGTCGGGGAGGGTGATCTCGAACACGCTCGGCCTCTGCATGCGTCACCACAACGACGTGACCGGCGGGATCGGCGGACACCAGGCGATGATCCGGCTGGAGTCAGACGAGACGTTCATCTGGCTCGCGGCCGGGGTCGTGGACGGAGTCCCGACCTGGACCCACCAGGGCCTGCTCCATCCTCAGCCCTGGAGCGAGACGCCTGCCATCCCCGGCGAGGACCCCGCGCCCGAGCCTGAGCCTGAGAAGCGTTCTGCGGCCGAGCACCACCACGACCTCGAACCAGGTGAGACGTGCGACTCCTGTGGCTACACGCGGCCACCGAAGCGTGCTGTGGGCCACAAGCGAGGGGCGAAGACGTACTCGATGGTGGTGCCTGACGACGCCGAGATCGGGGCTGACATCCTCGACGACTGGGTCGAGCAGTTCGCCGTCATCCTCGGCTTCGGCGACGACCTCACCTCGCGGCTCGTCCGCTACCACGTCATGGTCGCCGTGCTCGCCTGGACAATGCAGCACCGGACCGAGTTCATCGCCGACATCGCGGAGGTCGCCGCGTCATGAAGACAGAGGCACAGGCCAAGGTCTACGAGTACGTGATCGAGTTCATCAACGACCACGGCTACTCGCCGACCGTTCGACAGGTCTGTGACGCCCTGGGATACTCGTCCACGGCGACGGCGCAGCAGCACATTAGAAGCCTGGTGGAGAAGGGCTATCTGCGAGGGGCAGGCCGCTCTCTCCAGCCGGGGGACGCAGGGGTCGAGTAGGGGAACTCGTAGCGGGGATGGGGGATCCCCGCTCCCCTCGCCCTACCCGAACTGGTTCGAGGGGGCGAGCGTCCGATCCAGGTGCAGGTGCGGGGCGGCGTGGTGCGAGGAGATCCTCGACAGCGTCTGCCCCGCCCTGACCCGAGTCCCGGCAGGCAGCGAGTAGCGCCCGTCGATGTGGCCGAGCCACCAGACGTAGCCGTGGTCGTCCTTGAAGTACATGCTCTCGCCACCCTGGGCCGAGCCGAGCCGAAGGACGACGCCGTTGGCCGGTGCCGCCACTGCAGTCCCCGCCCTCGCCATGATGTCGACCGCCGTCTTCCGTCCCTGGTTGAGGTCGAGGCCGTCGGTGACGTGGGTGCCGTGCCCCGTCCAGGTCGAGGTGTTGATCTCGCCCTTCGGGACCTTGACCGGCTCGGGGGTCGAGGTCGGGACGAGAGGCACCGCGCTCGGGGCCGTCGCCTTCAGCGGCGGCGGAGGCCTCAGGCTCTTCTTCGGCGGCGGCGCGGCGAAGCTCGGCGGCGGTGCGAGCAGCGACTCGATGCCGCCGTAGTCCGGCGGGTCGGTCGTCAGCGACGGCATCCCTCCCGGCAGCGGCGTCGGCTGCGAGAGCAGGTCAGCTGCGCTCAGGGTCGGGAGCTTGAAGCTCACGGGCCGAACGGGTTCTCGACCTGACCCCCGCCCTCGTCGAAGGGACTCTCGACCTCACCGCTGTCAGCCTCGAAGGGGTTCTCGCTCTCGTCCTCGGTCTTCGAGCTTGAGGGCTTCGGCGTTCGGTCGGGGTAGCTGGAGAAGCCGAGGCCGAGGCCTCCGAGCACGACGACGGCGGCAGCTGCGACCGCTGCCTCGGTCGGGTCGCCCGGCTCATGGCCCACCTCCCAGGCATCCCGCGCCATCATCGGGATCACGTTCTTCGCCTCGCTCTGCCAGGTCACGTCCTCGCCGATGAAGGTCTTCTGGTCGAGCAGGTCCTTGAGGATGCCGGTCGTCGGCGCGAACTTGGACTCGCCGAAGCGGTAGAGGATGTCCTTGCGCGACGACTTGCCGAAGCCACCCTCCAGGTTCTGGGTCTTGCCGGTCGAAGAGGAGGTCGAGCGCCCGTACGTCTCCCGTGCGATCAGCACCATCAGCGGCCCGAACCCCGCCATCGTGTCGATCCGCGTGTCGCCGATCCGGATCTTGCCGAAGTTCGCGCTCGTCGGATCAAGGCCCACGTCCACGCCCGGCATCTGCGCGGCGATCCCGAGGGTGGCGACGGTGCCGCCGACGGTGTGGAGCATCGCCCTCATCGCCTGCTTGGCGATGAACGGATCCTGACGCCAGAGCTTGGCGTAGTAGAAGGGGCTGATCATGTTGATCCGCGAGGCGAGCAGGCGCGGCGAGAAGAAGAGCGTGTTGAAGAACGGCGCGGCCTTCTCGAACGGGAACAACTCGGTGTCCGGCATGATCCCCCGCCCCGTGATCGAGTTGACGTACATCCCGAGGCCCTCCAGGAACTCGTCGTTCATCACGTCGATGTTCTTCTTCTGTGCGGCGGCGAGCATGTGGTCGAACACGTCGGCTCGCATCTTGTGCAGGAAGCCTGCGTAGGCATTGGCCGAGTGCTTGACGCCGGGGATCCTGTCGGCGTAGGAGGAGTAGAACGCCTCCTCCCGGTTGGCCCAGGACGCATCGCTCGCCGAGGTGTCGACCGCCAGCTTCGCCCTCTTCATCAGCGGGTAGGTCGGCCGGGTCGCGATCTGCTCGGTCAGGTCCTCGTAGTTCTTGACCCTCAGCGACTTGACCATCGGCCCGATGTTCCGCTTGAAGATCAGCGGGTGCCGGGCACCAGCGACGAGGCCCTGGCGCAGCGGCGCAGAGAGGTCGAGCGAGGCGGAGAGCGAGCGCGGGATGTTCCAGATCTCGACCATGATCTCGTCGAAGTGGTTGCGGTGCACCTTGCGGAAGCCGACGCTCTTGCCGAAGATCTTCTCCAGCAGGGCAAGCTCGCTCCTGGTCGGGACCTGGCCCTCCATCCCCTTGACGATGGCTCCCATGGCGCGGACCTTCTGGTAGGTGCGCGTGTGAGGGTGCAGCCTGATCGCATCGAGCAGCGCGTCCCTCACCTCGGGCGTGAGATCGGAGAGGCCGTTGTACTCCTGCTTGGGAAGCTCGCCCATCAACTCGACGAGCGCCGCCCGGTAGCCCTCCATCCCACCGCCTCCGGTGCCGAGCGCCTCCATCGCCGCTGCGGCCCGACGCCCCCGCTCCTCGGAGTAGCCAGCCTGCTGCGCCTTCCTGATGTCGGGTGCGCTCTTGAGCAGTCGCACCAGCTGCTCGGCCGGGGACTCCGGCTTGACCAGCAGCCGGTCGAAGACCTGCTTCACCTCGGGGTGAACGAACCCACCGATCTGGTTGACGTGGACGTAGACCGCCTTCATCCAGGCGGCGATCTTCTGAAAGACGCCGTCGAGTTCGCTCTCCATCGCCATGCCGTCGTAGACGTAGCGCTCCAGCGCCCGAGCGTAGGCCTCATTCCCGGCCGTCGTCCCGAAGTCGAAGTGGCGAGCGAGGATAGCCCGGTCGACATCGCTCAGGTCGGCGATGGAGACGTGAGCAAGCTCATGGATGATCGTCGAGATGTTCGCGTTCTCGAACAGGTGGATCGCACGGGTGCCGTCGGCGAATAGCTCGGCCGCTCCGTTCGGGAGATCGGCCGGGTTCGCCGCCGTCTGGTAGTAGCGCATCGGCACGCGAGCCTTGGCCTTCGCGGCCGGGGTCATCTCGATCACGTAGCCGTCCATCGCAGTGCCGTTGCTGGTGCGCTGGATCGAGCCGTACATGTCGGCGTAGCCACCGGAGAAGATGCCCTGCTTGATCCCGCCCTGCTCGCCCATCTCCTTCTCGAACATCTCGGCGATCTCGCCCCGCGGCTTCTCGGGGCTGCCGTAGAGGCGGCGGAAGGTCTTCACCATCGGGCTGGTGTCGGCGTGGCCCTCCCAGTTGAGCCAGGCCTTGATCTCGTCCGGCCCCATCCCCTCGAAGGCTCCCATCCAGGCCTCGCGGTCGGCGGTGCGCTGCTCGTAGGTCCGGCTGAGATCGTGGAGGTTGATCACCTCGCCCTTCGGGGTGCTGCGGTAGCCGACGTTGCGGAGCGCCTGCACGTCGCCGCCGATGATGATGATCCTGTCCACGTCGGCGTCGTGAGCGAAGCGGAGGGTGCGCCGGACCGCGGCCTGCATCTGCTTCTGCCCGAGCGGCGGCGCACCGGGGACCTCGTCGTGGAACCTCTGCAGGTCCTGCTTCTGGAACCTCAGGTCCTCGATCCGGTTCTCGACCTGGTAGATGTCGCCGTCGTCGAAGGCGTCGTACTCATGCGGGTTCAGGTGGCGGTCGGCGACCTCGCGATCCAGGGCTGCGATCTGCTCCGAGATCTCGTCGATCTTGGCCCGGATCGCTGCGTGCCCACCTGCCGCCTTCAGCTTGCGCCACTCGCTGGCCCAGTCGGACTGGATCTCGTCGACGAGTAGGGCCTTCTTGCCCTCGGCATCGACGATGATGTGGAAGCGGACGTGGGCGACAACGTCTGTCTCGCCCCGCCAGTGGGCCGCGCCCTTGCCGGAGTAGGGAGCGTTGACCCGAGGGTGACCGCCCATGATCGAGCGCCGGATCTGCGTGTGCAGCGGCGTCCGCAGGCTCATCGTAAGCTCGTAGTACGGCTCGTCGAGGCTGTCCTGCCTGACCGTCAGGCCCTCGAAGTCTCCCCTCGATCCGTAGCGGGTCGGGAAGTCGAGGCTCGGGCTGGCCCTCACCGTCTCGTCCAGGTCGTAGGCGTTGAGCGAGGTGGAGAGGTGCGACTCGATAGCCGCCCTCGGGATCTTCGCCGTCTTCGGGTACTGGTCGACGAAGTCCTGCATCCCCGAGTCCTCCCACTCGGCAGGCTTGACCGCCTTCTTCAGGGTCGCCTCGGTCTGCATCCGGGTGTGGCCCTCGGCCGGGAGCTTCGCCACCGCAGCCGGGAGGTCGGCCTGGAAGATCGGCACCTCTCCCGTCCCCTCGTCGAGGTGGTGGAAGGGGACGACGGGGCTGTCGCGCAGGGCCTCTCGCGCCCACGACGCCGTGACGGTTTCGTGCCTGATCTCGTTGCTCGCATCGTCGGTGACGGTGAGCGTGAAGTCGTCGCCGCGCTTGGAGAGGATCGCGTAGTCCCCCTCGTCGGTCATGAAGTGGACCTCGTCGCCGAGGGCTGCAGTCCTGAACGCATCCTGGGGGGTGAGTGGCTTCATCGCCCCGCGCCCCGGCGCTCCCTCAACGATGCCGTAGCGGTTGCCCGGCTCGGTCTGGAACAGCGCCGTCTTCGCGCCCGGTGACGCCATGAAGTCCGCCGCGTTGGTGGCGTGAGCGGTGGTCGTCTCGTACCACTGCAGCGGGTCGTCCTTGTGCGTGTTCCGGGCGACGTTGTCGAACAGCAGCATGGCCGTGTCGGCCTGCTCCTGCCCGAGCCTCTGGGTCAGCGCGGCCCGGAAGGCGGTGCGAGCGGGGCTGTCGGGCAGGGCCTCGCCGATCTTGCCTGCCGCCTTCAGCGCCTTCGCTCCCCGGACTGCGGCCGTCAGCTTCCCGAGCGGGAGGATCCCGAGGATCCCGATGGTGAGGCCAGCCGTCTCTCCCTTCGAGTTCGGCACGTCCCCGTGCAGGGCGAGGTTGACGAGGCTCTTGCCCCAGATCTCCTCCTGCCCCTTCTCGGTGGCGAGGAACGCGGCCGTCTTGCCGACGGGGCGGACGAGCGGCTCCGCCTCTCCGGCCACCGCGCCTGCCCTCTGGATCGCGCCCGGAATCCGTGAGCGCCTGTTCGTCGCGCCCGGCTGGGACTGCTCGATGATCGAGCGCAGGATCTCGCCCGGTGCGTCGGCCACGTCACTGCCCCAGTCGCGCAGCGTCTCCGCTCCGGCCCTGCCGAGGGCCTCCCCTGTCTGGGCGATCCCGCGGCCCACGTCCTCGAACTGCACGTCGGTGCCGGGGATGAAGCGGGGCACGGAAGCGAGTCCGCCGAGGATCTTGACCCTCCGCGAGGGCGGCGGGTGGTAGACCGGCACGGCGTCGAGCCGGTTCGGCCCGGTCGGGTGCGAGATCTTGAAGCCCAGCTGCAGCCGCTCGCGAGCCTTCGTCTCCTGGGCCTGGCGCTTGCGCTTCTGCGGCACCGTCTCCTTCTTCGGCTTGCCGGTGAAGACGACGCTGCGCGGCGGAGCCTTGGTCGCACCGATGTGCTGAAGCTCGGGCGGGACGAAGATCGAGGTGGCAGCAGCGAAGGCGCGAGCGTCCGCGCTTGGCTTCTTCGGCTTCCTCTTCGGGACCCTCTTCGCCGCCAGCTTCTCCCGAGCGGTGTCGGCGCTGTCGCCCATTAGCTCACCCTAGGGATCCTGTACCCCTTCGGGGGATCGATGTGGGCGGAGACGATGTTGTAGGCCGCTCGCCGGATCTGGTCCTGGCTGTAGTGGAGCGCCCTCAGGTGCGGACCGATGGCGCTGACGACGCGGTACATGAAGGTGCCGAAGTACTGCTTCGAGGCGACCTGCATGAACTTCGCATAGGCAGCCTTGTACTCGTCGGTCGCCTTGTAGTCGCCCTTCTCCTTCGCGTCCCAGCCCTTGGGCGGGTTGATCCCCTTGATCCCGGCCTTGACCTTGGCGGCGGCGGTGAAGAAGGACTGCTCGCCGACCTTGTTGGCCCGAGCGACGGTGTTCGAGACGGTCGAGGGGGAGGGCGGCTTGCCTCCGCCAGGGAGCGCAGCCTGCGCTGCCCTCGCAGCCGAGGTGTCGGCGTTCTGCTGCGCGATCCCGACCCGCTGCCGGGCGATGTCGTTCCGCGCCTGCGAGAGGATCACGTTCTGCTGCTTGTACCACTGGTCGAGCGCAGCCTTCTGGGCCGTCGTCACCGCCTTCGTCTTCGCCTCCTGGTACTGGAGGTTGATCTTCTGCTGGGCCTGCTCGATCTGGATCTTCTTCAGGGTCAGGCTGGCGTCGTACTCGCGCTGATCCTGGAGCGCCTTGATCTCGTCGGCCCTGCCACCGAGCAGCTGCTCGCGGAGCTTCGACTCGTAGTCGGTCCGGCCGCTCGTAAGCTCGCGCACCTGGCTCATCAGGCTCTCGTCGATCTTGCCCACGTCGCCCTGGTAGGCAGCCGTCCCCTCCTGGAGGCCGCGCAGGTTCAGCGCCCGGCCCTGGTCGGCGAGGGCCTCGCGGTCGACGGCACCCATCCGGGTGAAGTACTCGGCCGGGAGGAAGCCGCCGCGGTACTGCTCGACCCCCGCCTGCGAGCGAGCGTCGAAGCCGGTGCCGCCAGCGCCGACACGCGCCAGCGCCTGCTCCTGGGTGGCGAGGTCGGCGGCGAGAGCGTCCGAGATCCCGCCGGTCGTCGCGCCAGCGAGGCCCGAGAGCGTCTGCCCGGCCTGCTCCCAGCCAGCCTGTGCGCCAGCGCCCATGCCTGCGTTCGCCTGGGCTGCCTGCTGGTAGGCGTTCTGGAGCGCGATCTGTCTCCCCTCGGCTGCCTTGCGGAGAGACGCGGCCTCCTGCTCCAGGGTGGTCTTCTGCCTCGCGAACGTCTCGTCCGCCATCTTCCGCACCCGCGCCTCGATCTGGGCCGGAGTCTCGATCAGCGGCGTCGTCGCGTTCTGCGAGGTGTTCTTGGCGACGACCTTGACCGTCGGCTTCGGGACCGTGTAGTAGCCCTGCCCCGCCTTGTACCTGATCTCCGATCCAGCCGGGACCTTGACCTGATCGCGGTAGCGGTTGAAGTTGGCGAGGGCCATCAGCCCAGCCCGTAGAGCCGGTTCATCGCCTCACTGCGGAGCCGGAGCGCTCGCTCCCAGGGCTGCTCGACCTTCGGCTTCGGCTTCGGAGCGGCAGCGGCAGGCCGGGCGACAGGGACGGGAACCGGAGCGGGTGTGTCGTAGACCGTCTGCGTCTGCTCGGGGATCGCGTCCTGCCACTGGGCCGGGTACTGAGCGGCCAGCCGTGCGGCGGCGCTCGCTCGCGCATTGGCGATGGCGTCACGGATCTGCTGCCCGACGGTGGTCAGGTCGCTGAGGCCCTGCTCCGCTCCGCCCGTGAAGGTGCGCCCGGCCGAGTAGTCGGCAAGCTCGCGAGCTTCGAGGGCGCGGCGGGTGGCCTCGGTGTTCGCACCCGAGAAGGTGAGGCCGCGAGCACCGAGACGCGCTCGCTGGTTGGCGAGGCCCTTCGTCATCGCTGCCAGGTTCTGAGCGGTCTGGGAGAACTTGTTCGCCTTCGCCGCCTCGATGGTCGGGTCGTCGATGTAGGAGCGGTACTTCTGGTCGAGCTTGTCGACATCGCCGCCGTAGTCGATGAAGGCCCGGCGCAGCGCCAGCTGGAACTGGGCCTCGGCCGCGGACTGCTTCTCCTTGCCGCTCGCCTCCGCGCCGGTCACCTCCCAGTCGGTCGGGATCCACTGCGAGTAGTCCTGGGTGATCCACTTCCCCGGCTGGGCCGGAGCGGTGACCACCGTCCGGGGCACCACCGGCTGGTCCACGTAGGGAGCGGACGGATTGGCAGCTGTCCCCGGCACGTCGTAGCCGAAGCCGGACATGTCGTTCGCGTTCGTCGCAGCCCCCCAGCCGGGGTTCGTCGGCTTGTAGGTGGTCGACCCCGGCACGTTCAGAGGCTTCACCGGAGCGACGTTCCCCAGGTAGTAGTAGGGGCTGCTC
>Ga0210380_10000097_pt1 | contig 48118 bp, 68 predicted proteins | sample PLM4_5_coexredo_FD_155476 | JGI IMG/M metagenome (GOLD analysis project Ga0210380, IMG submission 155476) | Groundwater sediment microbial communities from an aquifer in East River, Colorado, USA - PLM4_5_coex redo | ecosystem: Environmental > Terrestrial > Soil > Riparian zone | place: USA...
GGTTCGTATGTCCGCCTGCTCGAGGCCGAGACCGTCGGTGCGGTCAACGACCTCCGCAAGGACATGAACCGCCAGGCCTTCGGCGACGGTCGCGGCACGCTGTGCCAGATCACTGCCGATGGTGTGAACACGGTCACGGTCGACAACCTGCAGTACCTGCGCGTCGGCATGATCGTGGACATCATCAACCAGGCCACGGATGCTGTGCTGGCTTCTCAGCGCACCATCACTTCCATCGTCACGGCCACTCGCGTGGTGACCTACAACGGTGCAGATGTCGCGGCCGTTGCCGGCACCCACGTGCTTGCGCTCGAGGGCAACTGGAAGATGGAGATCAACGGTCTCCGCAACATCACCCGGTCCGACCTGTCCCAGAACTACGTTCTCCACGGCATCGACTCGAACGCCGCGGGCAACGAGTACTGGAAGGCAAAGCAGGTGGACGGGGGCAACACGGTGTTCGACGAGGACTCGGGTCAGCTCCTGATGGATCAGATCGGTGCCATGGGTTGGGACACCGAAATGATTATCACGACCCGAGGCATCCGTCGGCGCTACGTCAACACGCTCAAGGCTCAGAAGCGGTTCAACGACTCGAACTCGCTGATGCTCCACGGGGGCTTCAAGTACATCGACTACAACGGCGTGCCGTTGCTCTTCGATGACGACGCCCCGAAGCAGCACATGTTCTTCATCCGTCCGGAGGACTTCCTCTGGATCAACCTCAACGGGAACGACTTCCGCTGGATGAACAGGGACGGCGCGGTGCTGCGCAAGGTCGAGAACCCCGACCAGGACGCCTACAAGGCGACCCTCTACAAGTACAGCGACCTCGGCGTTCAGCGCCGCTCGTCGCAGGGGGTCATGTACAACCTGGCGGACGACATCCCGTAGGCCCATTCCCCTGGGTCCCCACTCCCTGACCTGGTACTCCTTACTTCCCCGGAGGTGATACGATGGAACTGAAGGCCGTCAAGATGTTCTACGATAGCCGGCTAGGGCTCGTAGAGCTCGAAGACGACGTTCTTTCCATCGTGTCCCAGGTCAGGGAGCTCTACGGGAACAAAGTGAAGATCTGTCTCGAGCCAACCACAGGACAGTACGTGTTCTCCGAGAACAGTACAGACGGCACCGAGCGACTGATCTTCACCACCCCGACCCTGGATGCTCGTTGCCTGACGCGGCTCATCGCTGCTGACAGCACCGCTCGAGGTTATCAAGATGCCTACGAGCTTATGGAGCGTGAACAGGACGAGTTCAGGGATCGGGAACAGGAGCAGATGAGGGAAACGATTCGTGATGAGGCTGAGCGTCTGACACACGCTCTGAAGCATTCTGGAGCAGTCCCTCACCTTCCATTGCAGGTCAACGTACCGAAAGGGATCTAGTGCCTGACGCCAACGGCCAAATGTTCCTCTCCGACTTTCGAGCGGAGCTCCAGGCGAGAGGCTTCGACGGATTCAACGCTGCTGACCTGAACTCCATGATCAACCGCGGGTACTTCTATGTTGCACGGAAGTTCCCCTGGTACTGGAAGCAGGCCACAGCCTCGATTCCGTATCCCGCTTCTGGCTCCATCTCTGTGGCGGATACGAGTGTGGACTTCCCAGGCCTCAAGAACGTGCGGGCCGTGTATCTCGAGGGTGTCCCCAATGCCCAGTCGAAGGTCCGTCTCACGCCTCTCGACGACAAGGAAGCTTTCGACCGGGTCTACGCCGAGGTGGATCGTGGCGTCACCGGTACCCCCAACTCCTACTGGATCGACGAGAACAAGCTCTACGCGCTCCCGAAGCTGGCATCAGCGGGCAGCGCGACACTCGAGATCCACTACAACAAGCGACCTGCCGCTCTCACTGCTGACTCGTCCATCGCTGTTACGCCTGTGGACCTAGACGAGGCGATCCTGCTTGCTGCACTTGCTCGGTGCCACAAGCGTGCTCTGGAGACCAACCTCGCCATGTCGGTTCAGATGGAACTCGAGGAGTTCTTCGATGACTTGAAGGACCTCGAAGGCGACCGCGCGGACGATTTGCAGGAGAGGGTGCAGCCGGACAATCAGTGGGCATGAGGCCCCGAGACGTCCCAGTCACCCGCGCCATGGTCATCGCTTGGCTAGCGACATGGCACCAGCCGCTGGTCGACACCCCTGCGCTGAGGAACCATCTTCGTAATCCGAGCCGCTTGGGTGCTGCCCTCGCGGACACGCTCGTAGACAACGAGGGGAACGACTCCTTGCCGCCTCAGACCACTGTTCTCGGTTTGATCCTACTGGACCTCAAGTCCTATGCCTAGCGCTACGCAGGGTTCCACAGTGACGGTCGAGGCCAAGGGCTTCGCAGGCGGGATCAATATCCGTGACGCGATCAACCTCCTTGCTGGCGACGAGCTACGCAAGTGCGAGAACGCCACTCTGGATGAACGTGGGGGCGTCTCTAAGCGACTCGGCTGCACTGACAAGGGTCAATTCTCGGTCACGGGTACTGACCGCGTGCTCTCCATGTATACCTTCTATCGTGGGGCAGCGAACACACCGCAGATCCTGATCCACACTACGGGCGGTAGGCTCTACTACACCAACGACCCGACCGTCCAACCCATCGTGTGGGCCCAGATTGCTTCGGGGCTCAGTACCACCCAGCCTTTCTCCTTCGAGACCTTCAACTCACGATGCTACATGTCCAATGGAGTGGACTCATATGCCAAATGGGATGGAACAACTTACACTACCATTCCTACCGCTCCCAAGGGCAGGTATCTCCGTTTGTGGAAAGACACCATGTGGGTCTCTGGAGTACCGACGCTCGACGACCGGGTCTATTCAAGCAATCCGGGTGACGCCGAAGTCTTCGGAGTCGCCAACTGGGTGGACCTCGCCAAGGGCGACGGAGATACCATCACTGCCCTCAACACCGACGGTATCTTCCTGATCGTAGGCAAGCGCAACCGCAGCTTCGTCATCTACGATCCCGTCACGTTCGCCAACCGTGCTGTCGACTTCGAGAAGGGCTTCGAGAGCCACTTCTCAGTCGTGCAGTTCGAGGGTGAGATCTACTACCTGTCCCGCCGAGGTATCTGCAAGTGGGTCTCTGACTCGCCGTCGCAGATCATCAGTGGTAAGCTCGACCCCCTGTTCGATCCATCCATCATCAACATCGCCCAGCTAGGCAAGTCCTTCGCCTACACTGTGGGCAACCAGGTGGGTTGGTGCATCCCCGAGACTGGGTCTCTCGTGCCGACGATCCAGGTGGAGTACTACCCACGACTCGCAGGGTACACCGCCTACGGCAACAGGGGCACTGGGCCTTTCGTCATCCACCGTATGCCCATGGGTCCTTCTGCGCGCTACAGGTCAGGCACGATTGAGTACCTGTACGCGGGTGCAAACGGGGCCAACAAGGTCTACCAGGCGTTCTCGTCGGTAGGCCAGGACGATGGCGTGACATTCGGTAGCATGGTCGAGACAGGCCCCATCGACTTCGGAGCGCCCACGCTGATCAAGTACATGCGTCGGTGCCGCTTGCTGGGTCGTGGGGTCTTCACGTTCATCCTCCTTCGCAACTACCAGATCGGGATCTACAAGTCCTACCCCATCGACCTCGATTCTGCCGCGGATACTTGGTCACCCGGTGATCTCTGGGGTGCAGGCACTTGGGGACCTGACTCCATCATCCAGGAGAAGCGATTCCACCCCGACGCTTACGCTCGGCACTTCACCATCCGCATCGTGGACTCCGAGACGACTATCGGTCGCAAGCCCGTACCTGTGGGCACAATCGACTACAACCTCGATGCTGGTAAGTGGGCTCTCTACGGCTACTTCATCGACGCCACAGTGGGTGGGGTGAGGGATTGACCGCGTACAACGTCATCTCGCCCTCGTCACTGTCCGCAGGTCAGCCTGAGGATGTTTCAGTAGTCCTGGCGAACCTCAACGCCATTGCCTCCGTCATCAATGGCCAGCTCGACAATGCCAACCTCGCCAATGGTGCTGCTATCGCCATCGCAAAGCTCGCGGGCTATCCCGCAGACGCGACGAAGGCGCTTCTAGGCGACGGGTCGTGGGGTGCAGCTGGTATGACACTGGTGACGGCCGTTCCTGGTGTGCCCACAGACGGTCAGATGATTGCCTACACCGATTCTCTCGCAGCGCCGACGTTCGTCTGGCCGCTACGCTACAATGCCGCGCTCACAAGGTGGCTTCCGTTCGGTGAGGGATGGGGCTTCGGTGCAGCATTCCCCGCAGTGCCTGCCCTCGTGGACAAGGTGACTTTCACCCTGACGGACAACGGCGTCACTCCTACCTTCATCTGGCGATTCACCTACAATCTCTCCAACAGCTCCGCGTTCAAGTGGGAGTTTGTAGGGGGCTCTGGAAAAACTGCTGAGGTAGCCACAGCTGAGAACTGTAACTCCACAGCATACGTCGACCTAGCGACTGTAGGCCCTCAGATCACAACGCCTCGCGCGGGTGTCTACGAGATAACGCTTGCCTTCAACTGGTATGGCACCAATGTTGCCTCGGGTGGTGCTGTCAAAATAGGCGCTGCCGCTACCTCCCCGACAGAGGGATTCAACTGTGGCGCTGGTGAGAACGGCGCAGGCGCAGGCAACAACATCACGTTCCAAAGCCGCGTTGGCGGATCGAAGACCATCATTCGGACACTCGCAGCGGCTGACGTCTTGAAGATGCAGTACCACGTACCCACAACGACAGCTACTTTCTGTGATCGAGCTCTTCGGCTGTTGCCTGTGAGGCTCTCGTGACCGCATACAATGTACTCAGCCCCGCAGCGATGGCTGCAGGTCAGCCCGAGGATATCTCGGTCATCCTGTCGAACTTCCAGGCTATCGCCGGCATTATCAACGGGCAACTGGACAACACCAACCTCGCACCTGGTGCTGCGATTGCGCCCTCCAAGCTTGCTGGATACCCTGGTGTATCGACCGCGTTCCTCCGCGGTGATGGTGTGTGGGCCTCAGCAGGTGATCCTCTCCCAGCAAGACTGGGTGCGGGTGCTGCTATCGTTGCCGACTGTAATCTTGCGGTAGACAACGGATGGTACATGACCATTGACGCCGTAGGTAGTTTGAATCAGCCTCCGGGGGGTAATTATGGCATCCTGCGTACAGAACGTACCCTCTCGGACACATGGGTACACCAATGGTGGTATAAGTATGGTGCTGCCGCTATTCCACTCATCTGGCATCGAACGTATAACGGATCAGTGTGGTCAGCCTGGGAGGCACAGGGGGTCCTTCTTCGCAACACGACCGCCACTTCATATGCTAACCAGACGGGTGAAGTTTCGATGGCTTCTTACGTCATCCCCGCAGGTACTGTCGGAATCAATTCAATCCTACGATTCGTCTTCAATGGCTCCTTCCGCTCCCAGTCCACGGGTGACAACAACATTACCTACCGGATCAAGGTTGGGGGCATCACGATCTGGGCTTCACAGGGAGTCACCTACAACAACGGTGCCGGCACCCCGGACGGTGAGATCTTCTTTGAGTGGTGCATCCAGATGCTTGGTGCCGTGAACCTCTGGCAGTTGTACGGTATCGGGGGTGCGAGCCGTGACACGATGGGAGTCCAGGCAGGGATCGGCAAGCCAAGCGGATCTGCGATGTCCCCGTTCAGTAGCGGCATTACCGACCAGACAGTCAACTTCGGAGGAGCGGTAACTGTCGAGATGACGATGCAGATGCTAAGTGGCAACAACAACAACATCGTCCGTCACCGCTCCTCGTTCGTGGAGCTCCTATGACCACCTACAACGTCGTCAGCCCAGGCGCGATGGTCGCGGGACAGGTCGAGGACATCTCGGTCATCCTCTCCAACTTCCAGGCCATTGCTGCCGTGCTCAACGGCAATCTCGACAATACCAACCTTGCGCCCGGTGCAGCCATCGTCCCATCGAAGATCGCAGGCTATCCAGCCCTGTCGTCGGTCTTCCTCAGGGGTGACGGCGCATGGGCAGCAGCTGGGTCGCTCAGCTCGGTCAAGTTTGTGACGGGGTTGGCTATCAATTCTGCCAACTATGACTTGGCATTGGCTGACGTAAACGCCTACAACACGGTATTCCGAGTAGGCACCGGCGGCGGATCGATTCGCTCGATTCAGGCAGCAACGCTGGACGGATCAGTGATCGAGATCCAGAATGCTTCGTCTCAGGCCGTCACATTGCTTCATCAGGTAGGGGGAGGACCTGTCGGGTATCTTTCTCCCTGGCTTGAAGGGGTAAATGTAGTTATTCCGTCGAGCCACTCAGCCATCATGGGCCAAGCAGCGGGGTCATGGATCGTCATCGGAATAGTGCCCATGCTCGGTGCTGCTCAGGTACTGATCCAGGAGATCATTCTGGGGGCTGACGGCGTGATCGACTTCCAGAGCATTCCCGCTATCTATCGCCACCTCATGATCGAGGCCAACCTACGTGGGTCAGATGGGACCAACAAGGGTGATTACCTTCGAGTCCGCCTCAATGCTGATGCTGGGGGCAGCAGCTATCAGTGGAACGGCGACACGGGTAATGGTCTTGGAGACCGCATGGAGCTGGCTCGTATCACAGGTGGAGCTGCTGCGATGAACGGCGCGGGTCAAAGCAGAGTCAAAATAGACTTCCCTTACTACCGCAACATTGATGGGCAGGTTGGGGCTCTATGTAACTATGTTGCTAGGACCAACGACTCAGGTACTGCCTCCTCTGATATCTCTCAAGGCTTCGGTGGTGGAGTATGGATCGGTCAAGGGGCAGGTGTGGTGCTCAACCGGATTCAGTTGTATACCTCATTCGCCACAGGTAACCTCAAGGCCAACTCAAAAGCTAGCCTCTACGGGATCGCCTAATGCCAACCGTCTTCCCACAGCGAGCTAGGCGCGATGACCCCAACGGTCACATGGTGGTCCAGAACAACCTGGACTTCCTCAAAGATGCCTTCGATGCTCTCGCAGCCAAGTTCAAGAACGGCCAGGCAACCGTCTCTGTGGGTGCGACGGCCGTGATCGTAACCCACGGGCTGGGTGCTTCCTCGAGCTCCGTCGCGGTCACACCGCTACAGGACCCAGGGGGCCGTTTTTGGGTTTCAGGTAAGTCCGCCACAGCATTCCAGATCAACCTCCAGGTCGCTGCTCCGGTTGGCGGCATACAATTCGACTACATAGTGAAGGGAGCCTAATCCATGCCTGGGCGGTATGATCCATACGACTTCGGTAGTGGCCAGGCCATCATGCCTGCACAAGACCCGCAGCAGATGTTGCCGACCATGATGACGCCAAGCAAGGCGTTGACCAAGAACCCCGTACTGTCGCAGACGCCTCTCGGGGCGTACACCGACTCTCAGTACGAGGCAGCTCACGCACAGCTGCGCAACAGCATCGCCAAGCAGTACGCGGACATCTTGCAGCAGGTGGGCTACACAGACGACTCGGGTGCTTTCATCCCCGGTCAGATCGAAGCGGATGCCAAGAAGCAGGGCGCTGAGTTGCAGCGCGGCATGGGCATCGCACAGGAAGAGGTCACTCAGGGAGCTCAGCGCGAAGGCACGCTGTTCTCCGGCCTCCGGGGTACCAACCAAGCACGGGCGGAGCACCCCTTCGTAAGCGCCCTGAGCGACCTCGCTACCAATACACCGCTCGCGCTCAACAAGCTCTACGAGCAGGCGGCAGGCCTCACCGACGAGTACACGCTCCAGAACAACCTCATGCTCGCCGACGCTGCTGCTCGACGCGCTGTGGGGTTCGGTAGCCAGCCCGGTCAGTACGACGCGCCTGCCGCACCTGCTGCTGAGACGCCTCTGGCCCCGACAGGTTCCATCCAGCCGGGTCAGACCATGCCTGCGTCCTACACGCCGCAGTCCCCGTACTTCTACGGCGGTGGCACACAACAGCCTCAGATCTACTCGGTCGGCGAATTGGCCAAGAGGAAGGGGCTCGCCGCAACAGGAGGAAGGCGGTTCTAAATGCCCCTACAGACACCACTTACTCCCGAACAGCTCCTCAAGCAGGCCCAAGACCAGGTCGGCGGTGAGATCGACCAGGCTATCTCGCCGCTCAACAGTCAGCTGGGGCAGATCGGTGCCAACCAGTCGGGTGCTGCTCAGAACCTCGATAAGCTGTTCGGCGGTATCTTCCCCTACGTCCAGGCCTCTGCCGACTCGGTGCGCGACACGCACGCAGCTGCACAGCAGAAGGAGCAGGAGATCTTCCAAGCTGCCCAGGGCAATCTGGCGAACCTTGCAAGGCAACGAGCTCAGGAAGCGCAGACCCTCGCCCAGCAGATCGGGGGCCCAATCGCTGCGGGTGCCTTCACCGAGGGAGTGACTCCCCATCAGGAGTATCTCGCATCTGTGGGTTCAGGCCAGCTGATGCACGGTCTCGCGTTCGGCGAGGCAGGCAATGAGTTGGCTCAGTCGTTCGCGGGCAAGGTCTTCCCCCTGGTCAAGACGGAGCAGGCTGCTCAGCTGACGAGGTACTTCGAGGACCAGAAGAAGACCATCCAGGACCAGATCGCTCAACTACAGGGCGGTAAGGGCAAGGCAGTCAACGCTCGCCTCTCAGAGCTCCAGCAGCAGGAGCGTGAGTACCAGCTGAACGTCGCCCAGCAGAACCTCGACAAGGTGAAGGCAGCTCACGATTGGACTGCCACGAAGCGCACCCTGGCCAGCGACGATGCTCGCCTGAAGATCGCTCAGCAGGAGGCAGCCAACCAGCGCGCCCAGCTGACCGGTAAGATCGGCGGTAAGCCCACGCAGCAGGCCAAGGAGCTCAACGCCAACATCAAGCACATGAGTGCCTCGGACAAGCTCGCCGCACGCCAGATGGGGCTGTCGGAGAAGGAGTTCGCTGCTCGCCAGGTCGAGGGTCTTGCCAAGGGTAGGGAGGCCAAGGCACGTGCTGACCTCCAGATGCAGCAGCTTGCCATGCAGGTCATCGACTCCGCCACGAACCCGCAGCAGGGTGCCAACATCACCCAGACTGTGCCCACAGAGGTGACAGCCTCGAGTGCCGCGCTGAACAAGGGCGCTTACGCTCAGAAGGCAGCCGACGGCAGCATCCACTGGTTCATCGACCGGAAGGTCACCATCCCAGGTGCCTCGAACGTCCCCGTTCAGGACCCGCAGAAGTTGTACGAGATGCTCATGGGCTACAAGGTGCCGGCGTCCATGGCGATCAAGCTGGTCAAGTCGAAGATGGGGACACCGGACTTCGTGCCGGGCAAGATGAACTACACGACCAAGCAGTTGAACTCCATGCCGTTCTCGGAGATGCGCGGGATCGCCATCGCACTGGGCTTCAAGCCCGACCCGAGGGCACCGAAGACCCGCAAGCAGATCGTCAACTACATCCTCAAGAATCGTAAGTAGTGCCTACGCCTCGCCCACTAGACCCGTTCAACCCGGGAGGGATGGGGGCTACACGATTGGGTGGACTGGGCAAGGGTTCACCCGGCGGCCTGCGACGACCTGTGGGCCTGCTCAACCCACTCAATCCCATCAGCTCCTACACACCTCGAGTAGTGCCTCGTATCCAGCAGGGTCAGCCTGCAGGGCCCTCTCGCGTAGGGGCGCGGGGTGTAACGCTACCGAAGGACTTGCTGTACCAGGCCAAGACAGGCGCCGACGTTATCTCCAACACGCCTGCGCTGATCTCCAACCCGAAGTCGAAGGCTGCTGCTGAGGCCCGCCTGGTCGCGTCGTTCGAGAAGCGGAACCTACCTCCTGAGTACATGGAGGCTATCAAGGACGTCATTTACCAGCGGCGGGCCTACGGTGAGCGTCAGAATCAGTCCACAGTGCAGGCGATCAACCGCGTGCTCACGCTCCCGGAGAACGTCGGTGCAGGTTTTCTCACAGGTACCCACAAGTTCCAGGCGCAGCACGGTATCCAGGGGTTCGCTGACTCGTGGAAGTATCTCGCGCATCCGTCCTACGTCTTCAAGGAGTTTGGGGCTGGCTTCGCAGAGATCCCCGACGCCCTCGCTGAGCAGAAGTCCTACGATGAGCTGATCAAGGAGACCACCACACCTGGATCGTTCGTCTACCGCTATTCTATGCCCATCGGGCTGGGTATGTCGGTGCTGTTCGACCCGACCACCTACATGACGTTTGGTGCCTCCAGTGCTTCTAAGAGTGCAGCCTACCATGTACTGGCTGAGTCCGACCGACACGCATTCTCGGAGGCTCACAACATCATCAAGAAGAACTACGGCAGCAAGGTCGACACCGTCTCAGGCCCTGTGGTGGCGAACTGGCACAATCTGGACTCCATCGTCAACGACGTGAAGGTCAAGAACAACCTACCCGTTACCCTCGGTGACGCGCTCGATATCCACCATGCTCAGGGCCTCGCGGTGAAGCGTGAGATCCGTGAGACAGGTGAGTATTGGTCAGGTAAGACAGGTGAGATGGTTCCTGCCTCCACGCGCCAGAAGATCACTGCACGGGTCCTACCCAACAACGTCCAGGGCGGTCGGGGTGTACGATTCGCAGGTCGTGAGATCCCTGGTACTCCCCGCCTCGGTGCTGCGCTGGCGAAGCAGACACGCAAGTTAGGCGAAGATGCAAGCACTGCCCCCTTCGACTTGGGGTCCATGATGATCCCGCAGTGGGGTGCCCGCCATGTCGTCGATGACGGCGCTCGTGCCAGCGCACTCGTGGAGATGGCCAAGTACCGCACTGCTATGTCGCGGGCGCAGATGAACATCGGGCGGGACGTTCGAGGTCTGCAGCGTGTCGCAGTACCTGACGATACTGTCCGCATGCCCGTGGACGCTCCCCTCGACGAGCTGAAGGTACCGCTCACTGACTGGCATCCTGCGACCCTCGAGAACCAGAACTACGACATTGGAGACAACGAGTTCTTCGTCACTGCTGCTCGTAACCGCGAAACGGGGGAGATCGTCAGCAGCACCAGAGACCACACAGAGATCATCGACGACATGGGTGCGGCAGGCATCGAGGATCCGCTCAACCATGAGCTCTGGGAGCAGCACACAGCCCTCGTCAACCGCAACGGAGAGGTACAGTCGGTCAACACTAATCCTCTACATCCTGGTGCTCGTCCCGAGTGGACTGAGCCCGACACGGCAGCAGCTGTGAAGGAGCACCTCGAGGCCAAGTTCCAGCAAGCGAAGGACTTCCATGAGGAGACACTTGCCAACGTCGCCAGCGATGCGCCGCAGTTCAAGCGAGTGCTTGTGAGGCCTGAAGAGCGGGCCAACCTGATGAGCATGGACATCTCGGAACTGACCCCGGCACAGAAGATCCTCAAGAACAACATCAATACCTCCGCTGAGGTCTACATCGACAAGGCAGTGGAGGCAGGCATCGGTGAGAAGGAGATCAGGCGCCTGTGGGATCACACCGTAGACTACTACGAGGATCCACTGATGGCGCTGGCCGAGTTCAAGTTCAAGTCCACTGCCCGTGCCATGAGCAGGAACTTCACTGAGGAGATTCTGCAGGATACTCGCTTCGCCATCCCCATGAACTCGAAGGCTCAGGCAGAGGCTATCCTGCGCAAGGACTTCATCGAGGCAGGCACTGACCTGCACAAGTTGGACGAGGCACCGATGGGGTTCTCCGAGTTTACCCAGGGTAATCGTCGGTACGCGGTCCGTAACTCGATCATCGAGGGCCTACGAGAGATCAATAATCCGACTCGCCTCGATACGAGCTTGCAGCGTGGCTTCCGTATGCTGAACAAGCCCCAGGACTTGTGGAAGCTGTACGCTACGTCACCGAACCCTGCCTTCCACGTCATGAACTTCCTCGGTGCTGTATGGAACAACATGCTGGCGGGTGTCTACAATCCCGCTGACTACTTCGATGCGCTCAAGCTCCTCTACAAGGGTCGCAAGGAGGAAGCAGCACAGGCAGGTGCCAAGTTCGGCGTCACGCGCCAGGTCCCCAAATCCACCGAAGGTGGTAAGGCTGCTCAGCAGGTGCTGTCGGAAGCTGAGGCACGTGCTGGACTGGGTCGCTCGTCCTTCCTGTTCGCTGACGTCTCGAGGGGTCACTACACACCCGAACAGCTGGCCATGTCTGACCTCCCGCTTAGCGAGACAGCCTCGATGTTCGAGAAGCTGCAGTCTCAGGGGCTGGAGTCGGGCAAGGGGTTTGCGAAGCGGGCTATCGCACGGCCCACCAAGGCGTCGGGCAAGGAAGTCGGCAACATCAGGTACGGAGTTTCCCTCGGTCGTAAGGCAGCAGGTGTGGCGCTCGCTGCTCATGCCAACCCTCTCGCTTTCGCCATGTTCCTGCCCGAGGCAGCGAAGGCTGGTCGTGCTGTCGGCGGTACCATTGAGGACCTGGTGCGTCTGGCCCCGTTCATGAAGTACTCCGATGACCCTGCAGTCCGTCGGGTGCTCGCGAACTACGGCCCCATCAATTCCTCCATGCGGATGACTCACAAGGGGTTCACCAAGGAAGACCAGCAGACCATGTACGACATTGGCGCTCACATCTCGAGGCACTTCCAGTTTGACTACTCGGATCTCACCTCGTTCGAGCGCTACTTCGCCAAGTCTGTCTTCCCCTTCTGGGTGTACTACAAGAAGAACCTCGGGCTGCAGATTGCTCAGCTGGCCCACAAGCCTGTGACCTTTGCGGTGGCCAACCGGATGATGAACTACATCAACGAGAACCAGGAGATGAACCTGGGGCCATGGGAAGAGATCTTGCCCAGCTACTTCAACAACCTCGGGGCATTCCAGGTGCCGGTGCCGAACACGGTGCGAGACAAGATGGGGCTGCCACACGATCAGCCTCTCTACCTCAACCCGAAGATGCCGTTCATGGCGCTGAACCTCATCCCGAACTTCTTCGACATTATCCGCAATCCTACCCAGACCAATTCGCAGAAGATGCTGGAGTTGATCTCCCCTGTCGCTGGTGCTGTCGGTCCGTTCTCACCTACGCCTGTGCCGGGGGCCAAGATCCTGCTCGAAGCAGGTACTGGGTATAACCTCGGACTGAACCGTCCCATCGACTTCCAGCGTGCCAACTCCAACGATCTGCGTCAGTCCTACGTGCCTGCACCAGGCTGGACCAATTACCTCCCCGACTGGGCTCACACCTATTTCGGGATCAGGGAGAACAAGAAGAATGGCAAGCAGGAGATGTCAGCCACCAGCAAGTATGTGCTGGAGCAGATGTCAGCTCCGTTCATCAATAACCTCGGTAAGTCGATCAGTCCGTCGGGAGCCACTGATGAGGAAGCGGGACGTGCGAGGGCTGACCTTGTCAGTTGGCTGTCGGGTGTGCGCCTCATGCCCGTGGACGTATTGAGGCTTGACCGCAACGCTGCCTATGTCCTCATCGACCAGCTCGAGGCTGAGCAGTCCGACCTGCGCAGTCAGGGTAAGGAGCTGCCCCTCGAGAAGAAGGTCATCCTGGCGCGTATCCGTGGCGACCTGAAGATCATCAACTTCGCCTACAAGGAGCGGGAAGCAGACCCGACCAACCCCTGATGGCTGACCTACTTCAATATCTCCAGCAGGCTGGCTTCAAGGGCGAGGCCCTGAAGACGGCGTGGGCTATCGCCAAGCGTGAGTCTGGTGGACGTCCCGAGGCGTACAATCCCAACCGCGCCACAGGGGACGACAGCTACGGGCTCTTCCAGATCAACATGCTCGGAGACATGGGCCCGGCACGTCGTAAGCAGTTCGGCATCCAGAACAACCAGCAGCTCCTCAACCCGCAGATCAATGCCAAGGCAGCTTACCAGATGAGCAAGGGCGGTACTGACTTCGGGGCATGGGGCATTGGACCGAACGCCTACCGCAAGATGCCAGCCCTCGACTTCTCCGGCTATCCTGGCCCCGAGGCACGAGCGATGAGCGCGCAGGCTGCGCAGAACATCACCATCAACTCCTCCTCTCCCGTCGACCCGAACGCTGTGGGATACTATGCGGGTGGGGCTGGTCAGCTCGCTGAGAACCAGGATCGCATCACGCAGGCCTCGCGCTTGAACCGACTGTTGGCTCAGGCTGCACCGTCGGAAGCGACTCAGAGCATTCTAGGGCGACTGGGCGGGATCGCAGGGCGTACTGCACAACACCTGGCTTCATCCCCCATTCAGAACCGAGTCCCCGAACCGATCTACTCCATGTCGAAGGTCTCTGCTCCGAAGGGAGACGCCACCAAACTCGCACCTGTGGGCCTTGTCGTCGAGGGCAACAGCGTCGGTGCTCAGGCCGTGCGCCAGGCAGCACGTCAGCTGGGTGACCCCTACGTCTTCGGTGCTTCGTCGGCAGGCGAGGATCCCAATTCCTTCGACTGCTCCAGTCTCGTCCAGTGGTCGTATCGTCAGCTGGGCATCGACATTCCCAGGGATACGGTGGGTCAACAGGCTGCGTTGCCTCTCAAGTCGTGGAAGGATCTGCAGCCAGGCGATCCGATCTATCGTAAGTCTGGTGGCCACGTCGTCATCTATGCCGGCAACGGCAAGGTGATCGCAGCGCCTCATACAGGTACGGTAGTGCAGTATCAGAACCTCAGTCGTTTCCCACAGAAGGATTGGGAAGTCCGTAGTGTCAGCCAACCGAAGAAGAAGGGGAAGTAATGCCTCAGCTTCCGCAGTTTCCTATGCAAGCGCCGCCTCCGAACGGGCCGCAGCTTGGAGCTGGGATGCCCATGATGCCCAGCGCTCCAGAGCAGGCACCGTCACCTGAGCAGGGACAGATGCCACCTGAGCAGCAGCAGGGCATGCCGCTGAGGGGTAGACCCCCCGTTGGGGGCTTGAATCCCGACTTCGCTCACAGGTTCGTGCAGCTCCAGCAAGCCGTCCGCGACGCAGGAGGTGATCTCTACGTCTTCTCCGGTGCTCGCGATCAGGACCGCCAGGGCAAGCTGTTCCAGGAGGCCGTCGCGAAGTACGGAGATCCGAAGGTGGCTGCCAAGCACGTCAAACCGCCTGGCAAGTCATCGCATGATCCACAGTACGGAGCATCAAGGGGACTGGGACCGGGGAGCGTAGGCGTGGATATTCGTGGTGACCTCGCCATCGCGCACAAGCTGGCTCCTCAGTTCGGGATTGAGTTTCCGAACCAGACCCACCCCTGGCACATGGAGATGGCCGGGGTGAGTAAGCTCAAGGGCTAGTGGTTTCACGCGAGGCGCGCATCGAGGCTATCAAGGTCCTCATTTCTGAGGGCTGGAATCCTCCCCCGCCTGATGCCTACGTCATGGAGAAGCTAGCTCGCAGCATCCGTCGCCTCGACCACAAGACCATCCCCCCTGCTAATCCCCGGGGCAATGGCTGTACCGAAGCTGAGGTCCGCGTTCTTCAAGCCGCTGCGAAGGGTTGGTCTGCACCTAAGACTGCTACCTCATACGGCGTGTCCCTCGAGACCGTCAAGAGCCAACGTGCTTCTGCCCTCAAACGACTAGGGGCCAGGAACATAACCCAAGCTGTAGCCATCGCATGGCGGGAAGGGATAATCAAGGCATGATAGCAGCTATCCTGGGTGAGAATGCCAACGATGTACTTACCGCCATCCTGGTGATCGCTACAGGTGCTGTCATTCGTGGCCTCTGGTCGTTGCAGCAACGGATCTCTCGCCTCGAGGCACTTGATGAGATGAAGGAACGCCTCCTCGACAAGGATCGAGATCAGGAGGCCGACACTTAGCGGAGCCCACCCGCTGAGCGAGTGCCATCCTCCGGCGCTCGATTTCCCACCGAAAGACCCCGGATGCTTGCCTCCTGTCCGGGGTCTTTTGGTCACCTGTTGCGCGCATCAGCGCGACGAGCACACAGGTAGAAGCGTACTCAGAGCGCGTTAGGGATCTATACCCATGTCACGCGACTGAATACGTCACCGACAAGTCGACCACTCACCGCCCCTACCATGTGCGTGCATCCAACCGGCTGCAAGCGCTTGTGCGAGGGGGTTGTAGATCGAGAAGCCCCCGAAGGGGGTGCTGGCGTACGTCGAGGGGAGGAATTGATAGAGCCCTGTTGCATGCTCGCCATTCCACACACTCTGTCGGTTCCGTGCGTTCGGGTTGCCCTTCGACTCATGGCCGATGAGGCACCAAGCCCGATCAGTTGACAGCTGTGGGTACACAATGGAGGCTAGGGAGACCGCCTCCTGGATGGTCACGTCACGCGCCACGGTCTTCTTCAGGCGCTTGATCGTAAGCCCGCGAGCGTTCGCATCCCGCCGTGCTTGCTGTGCCCTCTTCGCCCACCACTCAGCTGTCTTGCCCTGGTACGTAGCGGCTTGAGGTTGTTCGTTGGCGCCCTGTGCTGACGAGGTCAGGATCACAATGGGCCAGATGAGGACCACGCAGATGATGGCCCACACCAGAAACGCTTTCTTGAAGCTCCATGATTCCCAGCGCATTCTCACCTCTTCCGATCAAGTTTGTCTAGTAGTGCCGCTACCTCCTCAACCGTCGTGACCACACGAGCGATACCGCCGGCGGCTTTGATTTCGCTGAGGACTTTGCGTTGCACAGGGGAGGGTTCCTCGCCCGGCAGCTTCACTTCTAGACCCAGAAACCTACCTTGAAAGCAGACCAGGATATCCGGGATGCCTGCCTCTTGGAAGGGATTGTCACCACCGTGGATCTTGAAACATCTACCACCTCTCTCCGTGATGTAGCGTTGGATACGGCGGACAAGTCGAGCTTCTGGCTGCATGGTACATCATACCATACAAGAGTGGCCCCCCCAGACCTGCGCCGTAAGCCATGGGAGGGCCACCCTATCCCGCGCACAACCCTCTCCCCAGTGGGCGTCGCGAGGCTTTAGAGGTTAGAGTTCTTCGACCTCGACCTCATCGAGATCGTCGTCGTCCTCATCATCCTCTTCCTCTTCCTCGTCGTCATCGTCATCGTCCGACGTCTCGAGTTCGTCGGCCGGGAACGCGGCAGCAACCTGGGACGTGATCTTCGTCTTGCCGTCCTTGGTATACTCGTTGTCCTCGACGGCGATGCCGATGGACTTCCCGTAGAGCTTGTCGGGGTCGAACTCGAGGATCTTACCCGCGACGTTCTTGCCTGTCGCTGCGTGGATGAGATTCCTCAGGTTCCACAACGCCTCGGGCTTGAGCGAGGTGTTCATGTAGACCGACTTGCCCTTCGCGGGACCCTCGGCGACGGTCATCTTCCAGCGGAAGTACCGCGAACCGGCGTTGCTGTCGCGGATCTCTGCCTCGATGATCTTCGCGAGGTAGTCACCCTCGGGAATCCGGGAACCTCCGCCACCTTTGCGGATCTCCTTGTCGACTCCCTCGAAGTTGACCTTGTACTTCTTACCCATCAATTGCCTCCTGTCCGTGGATGACCTCGAGCATCTTGCCCAGGTCAGGGGAATCAACGAACTCTCCGAAGAGTCCGTTGCGGTCCTTCGTGACGTACTTCGCAGAAGGGCCCACAGTCATGCGTCGGCGCGTAACCTTCCGCTTGTCACCCTTCTTGTTCTTCACCACCACTTCCCTCGTAAAGAGGTAGCCGATGGTATCAACCGCAGCCTCGAGATGGCCGGCGACTGATGGTGACACTGCTGGGCCTACGGTGACCTCGCCCATGTCATCATCCTCATCACCCGATGCGTTGGTACGGGTCAGCGCAGTGAAGCACCCGTTCATCGGTAGGTTACGGAAGTTCGTGATCTGGGTCTTCATCAACTGACCCGTCTTACCCCACACCTGACGCGAGGGCATATCAGGATCCCTCGATGCGTCCCGTGAGGCCTCGTCGCCGAGAACGAAGTTGAGGCAGAGTGTCTGCATGGCTGTCACACCATCGAGCACCCACGACTCGAAGTCGTGTTCGCCTGCTTGCAGATACCAGTAGATCTCGTTGATCTCCTGCCAGTAATCGACGGGGTATACGTGGGGATCTATGTCCCGTCGAGTGCTGCCCGTGCCCTTCTCGTTCACGTCGATGATGAGAGGCTTCGGTAGTGTAGCCGAGAGCCTCGTCTTGCCGGCACCTGAGATAGCGTAGATCAGGAACCGCTCGTGGGACTTGAGCTCACTCGCCCGTTTGATCTTCGCCTCGACGAGCTGAGCGTTAGTCCTTGAGGAGGTCTTCTTCGCCACTATAGCGCTCCCCGGTGAATTGGTAGTTGGCTTTGACGAGTGGCGAGATGTCCAGGCCTTGGAACTCTGCACAGCACACGTCGTGGTAGTCGCAACTGAACTTGCAGTTGTAGAAGTAGGATCGTGGTGTATCCTCCTTGTCGCGGGCTTGAATGTTGCGGACCGTCGCCTCGTACTCGAGCAGTCCACGTTCGATGCGTTCGGGCTCTACTGGTATCCTCTCACGTCGGAACCAGAGAGCCTCGCGCCCCTTCAGCTCGTTGAGCTTGGTGCGATAGTAGGGAATGAACTTCTTCCACTCTTTACCATGCAGGCGCTTCATTGCTGCCACGTAGGTGGCAATGTCGGTGTCCATGTTCTTGCGCAGCGACAGCGTACCTCGCACCAGCACCTGTGGTTCAGCTGGGGGCTTCGTGCGGCCGTAATTGTAGACGAACCCACGGATATCTAAGCCCTCTTCACGCAGTGCCCACACGTACTGTGTAGCCTGAGGGGACATCATCCTCTCGTCTGGGGCAGGTACTGTCTTCACCCACTTGGCGTCCCAGTTCCAGAGACCGCCGTACTCAATGTCCTCGACGAGGAGGTCGAGCTTCCCCTTGAAGTTCGCGCCGCGCACGTTGGGCAGCCGGCAGGACATGATGTATTCGATGGCAGGTTGGCCGTCGATCACAGCTACCTTGTACTTCGCCTCGTCCTCTTTCCAGTACCGCAGGTACGCGCGGAACAATCGCTCGCACTCCGACGGTAGAGGTCCGAGCAAGTCCTGCTCCTCCTCGAACATGCCATCGAATTGCTCGGTGAGTGCCTCGTGGACATCCTCCCACGTCTTGCCCTTGATCTTGATGGCAGACCGACCCTCGCCGAACTGGATCTTGAACTTCTTGACGCCTGCCCACTGGTAATGCAGTCCCTCCTGCAGCGCGTGCATCCACGACCCCCTGTAGAGGGGCAGCTTCTTCTGCACTGGCACCATCTCCTGCCCTGCAGTGCCTCCGAACAGCTCTGGGTAGTCGTAGCGGAAAGCGTACTGCTTCTGGCAACGACGGAACTGCTTGACCCGGGACTGATTGTAGTTGATTACCTTCCCCATATCAGATACGCTCCCACGCTGAGGGCAGTGATGACTGTTGCCCCGTAGATGAGGACGATACCAAGCATCTGTGCGGAATCACGCGCCTCCTCGTTTGAAGTCTTGCCCGTATCGGGCCATCTCCAGTTGCCCTCACGAATGAGCCTTACCCGTTCCTCTGTCTCCGAGACGTTGGACTTCGGAAACCGGTACACGCCAGACTCGTCCGAGCTTGACTGCTCCGATTCGTCCTTCCCTGATCCATCTGCTGACTGTCCGGGGGGACACATCGAGTTGCTCGCCTACCTTCCGAGTGCTCAAGAGCTTGGGGACGTGTTTCGTGTCATGCTTCATTGTATCACAACCCCGTTACCTCTCTCAACTGTACCCGGTGATCCCGAGCCCAGCTGCGTCGTCGATGCCGTGCCAGTACTGACCGTGTTCCACGTCCGCGATCAGCGGGACTGAAAGGTCGAGACCGAACGTCTTCTTCAAGGGCAGATTCTCCATCACGTCCTTGATGAGAGGCTCGTAGTAGTCAACTCTGTCATCTCGCACCTCGAATCCGATGCCATCGTGGAGGGTCATTACCATGGCTGCTTCGCGAGGGTCTAGTTCTTTCTGGAGTTGGATCATGGCGAAGAGCATGATGTCCGATGCCGTCCCTTGAACGGGCGAGTTGATAGCCTGGCGCTCAGCCTCCATCTGCACCGTGCGATCACGACTCAGCACGTCGGGCAAGTGCCGTACTCGTCCTAGGGGTGATACCACGTACTGTCTCTCGTTCACCACGCGCTTCATCCTGTTGTGCCATGCCGTGAGGTCGGGGAACATCTCGAAGTACTTCTGCCTTGCCAGCTCACACTCAGCCATCGAGAAGTGCACCTGATAGTTCTTGGCGGCGTAGTTCTGGAACTTCTTCGGGTACATACCGTAGAGAAACCCGAAGTTCACGGGCTTGGCCTTCTTCCTCTCCTCCTTTCCAATGTCCTTCTCTGCCTTGCCGGTCATGTTCATGGCCTGCAGCATATGTAGGTCCTGCCCGAGCGTGTAGGCTCTCTTCATCACCCTCTCGTTGGCGATGTGGGCAGCGATACGCAGCTCGACCTGGGAGTAGTCGGCGTTCACGAAGGACCACCCCTCAGGGGCACCGATGATCGAGCGGATGAAGGCATCGCGTGGGATCTGCTGCAGGTCACCCGACAGCCTGCCTGTCACTGCCCCGTAGAGCTTGTACGTCGTGTGGATACGAGAGTTACGGTCGAGGCCCACAGACCAGGGTACGAGGTACGTGTTCATCCACTTCTGCTGCAGAGTTCTGTACTGTAGGAGCATGAGGACTGCGGGGTGATCCATGTACTCCAGCACCGCGTCCTCGTTGGTACTTGCGTTGCCTGTCTTGGTGAACAGCACGGGCTCGAGACCCAGCCCACCCTTCTTCTCCGAGGTGTAAAGCCAACGCGACACCTGTGGGACAGAGTTGAAGTTGAATTCCTGCCGCCACGACTTCGGCATGTACGACCTCATCAGATCCGTGCGCTTCTGGATGAAGCCCTGTAGCTCACTCAGCCTGTCGAACAGGCGGTCCTGGTGGACGTACATGCCCTTCATTTCCACCTGCTGGATGACGTGAGAGCCAGGCATTTGCAGCTTGGCGAACAGCCTCAGCAATCGGGGAGCAGCCTCGAGTTCTTCCTTCAGCTTCGGTCGCAGCTGCCATGTATAGCCTACGTCCTCCGCGTTGTACGCGCACAGTGCCTTGATCGGTTCCTTGAGGATCCGCTCAGGTTTGAGGTCCAGCCCGCCCTTGTACTGGTCAGCTCCGAGGTATGCCTGCGACAGGTAACCCAGGTTCTTCGGCCTGTTCTCATCGAGGAGGTGAGCCGCGAGCATGATGTCGAACTTGTGCTCGAGGAAGATCCCCGCACCTGCCAGCTGGACGTTGTCGTGCTTGCCGTTCTGCGCTACGAGGATGAGATCCTTACGCTCGAGGGCAGACTTCATATGCCTCAGCAGCTCACGCCACCTCTTCTTGAACGGGGAGTCGGGGTGATACAACGGGACCACGTAAGCAGTCTCGCCATCCCACGACACACCGAGGCACTGAATCGACCAGTCCGTATTCCATGGGCGGTATCGATTCTCCACGTCGTAGGACACGACAGCCTTGTCGGGCAGAGCACGGAGCTGCTTGACTAGCGCCTTGAACCCGGAGATGGTGGCAACGTACCTCTTCTTGACTGCCACAGCTTGAAGTTCGCCTCGAGTAGCCCGCGCGAAACGTCTGATATCCTCGGAGAATACTGTATCCTGTCCCGGGTTTCTGAGAACATAGGCAGGATGTATGGTAGCCATGACGAAGCTGCTAGAAAACACCGGGTCACGGGGGGAGAGCTGTACTCCTCGCTTTGTGGGAGATGTGATCCCACTTGTGCGGCAGACACGCTGGAGAGCAGTGTTTCCCAGGAGGAGAACGTGGCTCGGTTGAATAGCCCGAACTTCGGCATCGAGATATCCAGCACAAGCAGACCACTCACTTCGCTCAGGCGCACGATTACCTGGAGGTCTACACTTGACCACATTAGTAACGTAAACTCGCTCGGGATCGAGTCCGGCGTCAGCGAGCTTTCGATTGAGGATTTGTCCTGCCCGACCCGAGAAGACCTTGCCTGTTTCATCTTCATTCTCTCCCGGCGCTTCGCCGATTATCATGATGCGGCTCTGGGGTTCGCCGCGACCCATTAGGCAGACGTTCATGGCGTACTCGTGTAGCTCACACTGAGTGCAGTCGTGGTCTGCCAGCTTGTCTAGCTTACTGCGGTACATCATCCTCCCCCGGCATGATGGGGAACAACTCGAGCTTGCCCTCGAACATCTCATCCTTCGCCAGCGCATCCGCGACACCCTCGCAGGCTGTGAGGAAGAGGTCGGAGAAGTTCGACGCCAGCTGCTCATCCTCGGTGACGATGCCGACGGCGACGGCTACGGTGTAACGCTTAGTAGCCATGGTGATGGGTGTAGACCTTCGCCTTGTCGAGCAACTCGATGCCTGCTGGGTCACGGTACTCGGTGAGAAAGTGAACGTCCGTGATACCCGCAGCGATGATGGACTTCGAGCAAATCTCACACGGTGATACGGTCGTGAACAGCTGCGCACCCGCCGTGGAGATCCCCTGACGAGCCGCAAACGCCAGTGCATTGGCCTCAGCGTGAGTCGTGTTGCGACACCCATGGACATTGAGCTGAACGTCGACCCACTTAGGCCAATCGCTCTTCGTCATGCCCTCAGGCATAAACTCTGCCCACCCGTGCTCGTTCTCGTCGCAGTGAGGTAGGCCCGGGGGTGAGCCGTTGTAGCCCCACGAGATGCACCGACCATCCTTGATGATGATGCAGCCCACGTGAGCACGATCGCAGGTTGCCAGCGATGAGAGGATCACTGCCATCCTCAGGAAGGCCCCTTCTTTATCCCGTGACACGATGGATATCTCCCATGTGGACGTGGAGGCTGGGGATATGCATGTGGAGGGTACCGGGCTCGACTTCACCTGGCGTCCAGCACACGTCGAGGACCCACAGCATGAGTCGGACGGCGAGGTAGATGTCGTCCTGGAAGTGACGGACTACGTCACAGCTGCGAAGGAAGTACCACATGTTGAGACGGTCGACGCCCTCCTTGTCAGGTCTCACCAGGAAATGGTATCCCAGCGTACATGGTATCCTACCCATGTGGACACTGCCGGTATCCTCCGGGAAGAAGATGGGGAGGTACGCTTGCCGCGTGTACTTCTCCCTCCGAAGGAGGTAGCAGAGGTCATCGAAGTCCCCGTACTGGTAGCGGATACCCCAAGTTGCTTTGGTCGGCCAGAACCTCTCGGAGTAGGTGTGGGTGAACTTGCCATCCTCCGCTTGCTTCGAGATGTCCTGACCTTGCCACCAAGGCCAACGCTCGTGGCTGGGGTCGGGGTTCAACGGCTTGCCTCCGACACGCTCGTCGAAGTGCTCGTCGGCCCACTCACGATTGGGCTGGATCTCCTTCGCCATCTGATCCAGGAATGTGTGGCCGTCGTGGAACGTGTGACCGGGGCGGTCGACGAAGACCCCGAAGCTGACATTCATCAGCTCGCGCGTGACCAGGCTCGGCTGACCGAACGTCGAGTACCCCTGCCAGTGCCCTGTATCCACCTTCACCCCGAGGTCACGGACATCCAGCCGCAGCTTACGGATGGGGTCGACGAAGTTGGAGTAGACACACCCTTGCTCGTGCTGCCTCACGGATTGAGCTCCTTCCTGGGCTGATCGTCCTCACCCTCGTCGACCACTTCCGCGTCGGCGATGATCTTCTTCTCCGCTTGGTGCAGCGGATGGTCGGGCGGGAAGAACTGCAGGCCCATATCGTGTGGGTGCTGCACTGATCCGACGCCCCCCATAATGTCGGAGACGAAGTTCACGCCCTCGGTGGACATGCGTTGCAGCTCCTCGTCCGATGGCATCCTACCTCGGTGGACAGTACCGGTCTGAGCCGTCTCCTGTACCGGGGCGTACTCCCTGGGCATCGTCTCCCAGCTGCTGCGCAGGTCAGCGATGGTAGGAAGAACCCTCTGCATGTGGTCCTCCATGATGCTGACCCCCATGTTGGCGACGCTCTCCCACTCGGGGTCGCTGGGTACCCTGTCTGCTACAGGGATGACGTACTCGTGGATGATGCGGATGAATCTCACGCTTACCTCACAGTCCAATGGGTGACAGGGTCAGTTGATCGACACCGACTGTGGGCAAGTAATCTCCCGCCACATGCTCACGATGCCGACGCATGACCCTCTTCAGTGGTCCGTACTTGTTCTCCGTGATCCCCCTCTCCTCGAAGTCAAGGATCTTATCATACCATTTCCCGACAAGGTTGATGGTAGGATACTTACGACGCAGCTTGGGCTTGTGCAGATCCTCCTCGAACTCATGTTTGAAGAGCATCGGCAGTGACTTGAAGCCATGGAACTGGAGGGCGTCGATGTACCAGCGGAACTGGAAATCACTGGGCTCCAGACCCAGAGGTCGCCCGATTTCTCTCGCGAGTACGTGCGCCAGTGCCAGGTCAAGCCCACCGATGTAGGCTATGTAGCTGACGCGGGAGTGCATGCCGATGGTCGGCTGGCCTCGTCGCGCATCACCGTGGTAGGTGAAGCCCATCATGCAGTTGCCCCAGCGATGCTTGCGGTCGTACCGTGCGACGTTGGCACAGAACATGTTGGTAACTGCGCCCTTCGCTCCCTCACCCGACGCCAGCTCCTGAGCCTTGCCGATGAACCTCGTGGTCTCCTCCGGGTCGAGATACTGACGAACGAGGCGGGTCCATCGCTGCTTGTTCAGCCAGAGGTCCCGGCCCATGTCTATGTCGAAGTCCATGGAGTTGCACGCCAGCAGGTTGTCGTAGGCAATGGTGTCAGCGGATCCGACGATGGAGAGTCCCCCATTGTCTATAGTGCCCCGCCACATGCGCCAGATGGAATCACGCCAGAGGGAGGACATGGTGTCGTGGTTCTTAATCACTGCTGTTCCTTCCGGTCGGCGGGAGCGAGAGCGGCGCGCTCGCCTACGAGCGCGTCTAGGGCAGCGAGGGCTTCGGGCTTGACCCTCCTGGCAGTCTCGGGGAGCGCATGACCAATCATCGTCAGAGCTTCCCGCACGGTGTCGGCGTGGCCGCTCATCAGAGCCTCCTGCATAAGATGCGCTTCGTCCTTTGCCACGACCTCGATGCGCACACACTCGTGGTGCGCTGTTCGGGGGTTCCATGCGTAGTGCCACGAAAACGGTTCCTGGCGCTGGCAGATCGGGCACCAGTAGATGAACAGCGAGATCACGACGGCATCGCCCCCCGCACCTTCTCCTGACGGGCGCTCACAGCTGCTCACCTGACGAGGGCATGACCCAGGCAGTATCGGGCTCAGCCTGCCAGTCACGCTGCTCGACCTGGTTCCAGGCGTTGAAGATGCACTGGGAGAGGTTGAAGCCGTTGGTGTTGGCGTAGCTCATCATGTAGATGAAGATGTCGCCGAGAGCATCCGATGCCTGCTCGACATAGGCCTCGTCTGTCATAGCCCGGATGCCCTGATCCCGCTTGAGATGGGCATGACACAGCTCACCCACCTCCTCAGCAATGCCGAGTAGCGCATCGTGCGGTTGCTGGTTGGGGAAGTTGTGCTGGACCCACACACGGTGACGGGTCTGCAGTCGCTCGATGGCGTTCATCCCACCACCATCTCGAGGTAACCTGCAGCGAACCCGATGGCCTTCTGCGGGTCGTCGGTCAGGTAGTCGTAGGTCATGATCTGCTCGGCACGGTAGCCAAGCGAGAGCATCGTGCGCACCTGTGGGTACGCCCAGTGGATCTTCTCGAGGTCGAGCAGGCTCACACCCTTCAGCTTCTGTGGCTGCAGGCTGATGTTGTGCTGCGCTGCCTCCCAGCCCGGATCACAGAAGATCCAGTGCGTGTCCTTGAGCCAAAGATCCTGCATCCCGTAGCCCATGTTCTTCGCCGAGACGATCAGCTCCCGCTCGTGGGTGGCCATCTGGTAGATGAACTCCGAGGTGAAAAAGCATCTGTCGTAGACGACGGTAGGACTGTTCTCCCTGATCTGGAGTTTCCACCAGTCATACACCTCGTGGTCTGCTCCGTTGAGGGATGAAAGGCTGGGTGCTCGCCGATACTCCAGAATGTCGATCTCCTCAGCAAGTAGCTTCGCCAAGGTAGTCTTGCCCGTGCCATCAGGACCTTCCACTATCAACATCTTCCACCTCCACGTCAGTCTCGCGTTCGGAGGGCTGACCGATGACCTCGGTCGCCTTGTGGTCACGTTCCACGTTGGCCATCCGCTTCAACCACACCTTGTCGTTGGCCACAGCGAAGGGCTCGAAGGCCTGCTCCAACCATGCCACGATCTTGTCTGGGTCGTCTACGTGCTCCGACACCATTTGCCACTCGAATGCCATCCTCGTCCTTTCTTGTCGGTCGTACTCATTGTATCACAACGGGCGGAGGTACCGCTTAGGATTCCGCATCAGCGTTTGATGCCAATCCTCCTTGCGACGTAACCCATCCCACGCTGCCAAATCCACAGTGCCCCGAGCAATGAGGTGAGTGTAGCGAACAGGGCGGGCTTGATTGGGACCTCGCACTCGATTGAGGGACTGCCAGTAGTCCACCCATCCGTCTGGAGTCGAATAGTAGAGAACTTCAGCAGCAGCTGAGAGTTCGATGGACTGACGACCAGTCTGTATTTGGAAGACGAGAGATAGTGGTTCTCTTGCTCGCTGAAGTTCGCGGATGTATCGTACTCGATCAGCATCCCCCGTCGCGCCTTCGATGAGATGAGTGCGGTAGCCAGCCTTCTCCGATACGTTACTGAGTGCGTGGACCTCAGACGTGAAACGGCAATAGCTGACGCATGACTCTCCTTGCTCAAGAAGAAGGTCATAATACCCCCGAGCAGCCAGAAGCTTCTCAGAATGAAGGTTGGTTCCGTCTGTGAGAAACCCTCCAGCAATCTGTAGGAGTCGGAGTCGACGGACTCCGGCATTCTTGGCGTCCACCCATGTTCCTTCATCCCACTCTCCAATCATCTCCGTAGCAACGTCGGTGTACAGCTTACGAGCACGCGGGGGGAGACTAACCTTGATAGCATGCCAGAACTGCTTACCGTTTAGACCCGCCTCCTCCGCGCTCACCGATATGCTGTGGGCCCGCACCTTGCGGAGGATCTTCTTCTCCTTCTTGAATCCGATGACCGAGTACCTGCGTGAGCCATGACCGTAGATGACGTGGTCCTCGTCGAAGTCACCTGCGTTGGTCCCGAAGATGCTGTCGTCCATGATACGGAACTGACTGAAGAGGTCACGCCACCCCTTAGGATTCGGAGTCCCTGTAAGCAGTACCACATAAGGACGCCCGTCACCCCGACGTTTCCGCAGGCGGTTGACCATTCGCCAAGCATCCTGAGCACCTCTACCTCCCGGTCGTTTGTACTCGTGGCTCTCGTCGAGGATGATCGCATCCGGGTTCCAGTCCTCGAGCTCCCTCTGCTTGACACGGACGAGGCGGTGGTTGATACGCTCAGCTCGCATGGTCTGCTCCCTGCCAGCCAAAAAGAAAGCCACCTCAGGGGGTGAGCCAGCGTACACCTTCTCGATGTGCTGCCACTGCTCGTCGTAGTTCTCGACGGTGCAGGGATACGGGAAGTGCTTAGGAATCTCCTCCTCCCACACTGCGAGGGCGATCTTCGGTGCGATCACCAACACCCTCCGCACTTCGCCCTTGAGCGCGAGGATGGCTGAGTAATCGAGGGCCGTCTTCGTCTTACCCAGCCTAGGCTCCATGAAAATGCCATAGTTCCTCGCCTTGACCGCCCGCACCACCGCCTTCTTCTGATGGTCGAACATCGTGGTCTTCGGGACGTACTTGGTCATGCGTCGGGCGACTCAGTGATACCGTCGGGGTACTGCTGACGCAATTCCCTTAGCGCCTGCGCGCGGGCATCGGTTCGAGACCCACCTTGGAGGACTCGCTGCTGCTGCTTGAGGCTCCAGTTCCGGCGAAAAGATTTGCGAGCTTCCCGTAGTTGACTAGAGTCAATATGCGTCCCCTTCGGCGTGGATTGCCAGCCGTATAGACGGTAACCGTGAGGGCAGGTTGGGTGGTCTTCATCGTCAAACCTGAGGCTTTCGTGGTCTGCGTCCAGTAGACACCCGTCCAGGAACCGCAGCTTGACGACCATGTCCTCGGCGGACACGGGCTCTGCGTCCTTGCTTGATTCGCTCTTCTCGCTCAACTTGCGCCTCCTCTTGCCCCTTAGAGCACTTCTTGCATGGATCCCCTGGGAATTTCGTCCCACAGGCAGGACACGTCGGGGTCTTCATAGATTGAGGTCCTCCGCTTCTGACTCCTGCACCTCGCCGTTGTTCTTGCCCACTGCCTCCTCCATGTCCTTCAGCGCCTGCTGGGCATCCTCCTCCTTGTCGAAGTGGGCTTCTACACGTACCTCCCACATCAGATGTCCTTCAGTGCCGCGTCACGGATGGCGATTTCGTGCAGCACCTTGGCCCCTCGGTACTCCTCGAGCACGGAGTTGACCCCCTCGACCAGCTGTGGGAACAGCGGGGACGAGTTGTTGCTTTGGGCGATGATCAGCCCCCGCAGGAAGATCTCACCCTCCTCGGGCGTCTCGATGATGAACGAGAGCTTTTTCTTGCTGAAGGTTGGCTCCTTCAGTACCTCAGTCGTCTCAGCCATTACACAGGCTCCTTCATGAAGGCACAGACGTCAACGACGGCCTCGTCAACAGCCTTGTGCAGTGCCTCCCCGTTCTTCTGGGAGTTGTGGCAGATGTAGTCGACGGCGGCACAGAACACGTCCACGATCGACTCAGCCACGACCCTCACGGGAGTGACTGTCATGCTGTGGTCCTCGTCATCGAGAACCGTGCGCAGTGCCTCACGCTGCTTCTTCATTTCTTCCTCCTTGCCTTGCGGTTGACACGATGGACGCCTGGCTTGACCTTGACCGTCAGCCAGAACTGATTGCTACGCCGGTAGTACGTATCCCTCGTCGTGGTCCCACAGACACGACAAGCGAGTAGTGGTAGCTTCCTTTCCTTGAGTGGATAATTGCCCTTCTCGTCGGGCTGACGTGAGCGGATCATGGCGTAGACGAATTGTTCAGGGCGTACCCGGTAGAACTTGCGTGCGGTCATGCAGGCCGGACACCACTTGTAGGGAGATGGAATCTTGTTTCTCAGCTTCGGTGGTATCATGTAGCCATGTCGCGAGATCACACACGCCTGTGGGTCAACATACTGCGCTTGCTCTGCCACGAAGACCAGGGCAGATGCTACGGTCGTGAAGTACTTCTTGTAGCGCTTACCTGTCTTAGCTGATCTCCACGTAACGTACCAGGGGAACTTGTTAGCTATCTGGCTGTGACGTAGTGGTTCCTGCAGGGCGGTGGCGCGTAGCCCATAGGGGACCTTGTACTCGTGTCCGTTACGTCGGTACCAACCATCGTCTCCCACGACAAGAGTCTTCGAACGGTCATGGCGCTTCTGAAACCATGCGTAGACCTCCTCCGTGAGGTATTTTCCCTGAAGCATATTGCCCAGTAGCCCTCCTCCGAAGAGTTCGTCGGCAGTGCGAGGCATCTTCGACTTAGCCATCGAAGTACTCCGCAAACGATTGAACCTCGGCTATCTCTCCTTGTGCCCACTCTATCTGAGCCTGGATTTTCGCCTGCCAGTTCTCTTGCACCATAGGTGGCCAATGTGCAGCGACTGTGTTGAAGAGTCCCACGTTGACCATTAGCTCCATGACCGCATGCTGGAGATCGTGGTAGATCTCATCACGATACTCCTCACGGCCCGCCTCCTCATCTCCACCCATCAGCCTCCCTTGTCAGTATCGGTCATTACATCTCACAATTCATTGTATCACGTCCGGACCGGGACCACAAATTGGCTGACGGAGGATACTCCATACGGGCATGTATAATAACAGTGCAGCTGTTCTGACAACCACTCAAGGGAGGCGCATGGCTGACGTAGTCATGGACGTAGCAGAAGACTTCCTGGACGTCGTCTACGGGGAAAGGAAGGCATGGATTGATCTACCATCCAAGGTCGGCAAGTACTGGGTATCTTTTTATACCGAGTGGCCTGCCGAGAGCAGAATTAGTAACCGCATTGACTATTGCCTCCGCGATAGAGAGGATCTGTATTACAGCGTGGCTCAGTTCTCTCAGCGAGGACGACGCATCGAGGACGTACTACCTGTCCAATGGCTCTGGGCTGACCTGGACGAGGTACACCCCTCCACTGCTAGTAAGTTCGGTTACCTTCCCACGATTGCCATCCAGTCTAGTCCGGGTCGATTCCAGGGCCTATGGCGACTGGATAGAGAGCTCAAGCCAGCCAGTGCCTCCCGTATCAACCGCGCGCTGTCTTATGCGCTGGATGCGGATAAAGGTGGCTGGGATCTAACACAGGTTCTTCGCATACCGTTCACCCGGAACTACAAGTATCCCTCTGCGCCGGTTGTTGAGCTTATGTGGTACAAGCCAGAGTTGGTCTATAACCCACAGTACCTCTGGACAGAGCTCAAGAAGATGCTGCCCACAGAGACGCTGGAAGGAATGAAGCCTGGCAAGGGGCGTGTCGAGGTGCCTCGCACGGGTATATCGTCGAGGGCTAAGGTGCTGCTCAGGGCTACTGAGGATATGGTCGTCGAGGGTGAACGGTCTGCTCGGGTGTGGGAATTGATCTGTCTTCTGGCCGAGTCAGGGCTGAATGAGCAGGAGATCTTCGATCTGGTGTGGGCCAGCGCGTGGTCACAGTCCAAGCAGGACGGCATGAGGGCCGGGCAGACGAGAGTGTGGCGCGAGGTGCGGAAGGGGATCGGGCACGTGCAGCGCCAAGTCTCGCTGCGGCCGACCGTGGTTGCCCCCCTGGGGGAGGAGGAAGATGACGATCCTGGCCTCCCTGAAGAGGGGGAGCCAGCTGACGATGTGGTGGAGGAGATCCCCGAGCGTCTGCCCTTCGTAGGCTATGGCTCGTTCATGGCGATGAGAATGGAGGCTCCTAAGTGGCTGGTGAAAGACATCTGGACGGCTCAATCGCACGGGATCATCGGCGGGGAACCGAAGACCTCGAAGACAACACTGGCGCTGGCGCTTGCTCTTGCTGTGGCGAGTGGGAAGCCTTTCCTGGGGCAGTACCCCGTCGCTACACAGGGTCCGGTCCTGTTTGTGCAGGAGGAGAATGCACCGTGGATGATGCAGGACCGGCTGCGCAAGCTGGCTGCATACAGTGGCCTCATCTCAGGCACGGATACCCAGACTCGTTCGGCACGGCGTGATGACCTAGCCCGCAAGGGCCGTCTGGTGGTACAACTGGACTTCCCCGAGGATGTACCTCTTCGTTTCCTCAACAACTGGGGCTTCGACCTCGATGAGGAAGACCATCGGGACATGCTCGAAGAGGAAGTGAGCGTGACCAAGCCAGCGCTAGTCGTGCTGGATCCATTGTACTTGTTGCTAGGAGGCGCTGATCTTGACAAAGCTAGCTCCCTTCGCCCTTTCCTCAAGTGGCTGCTGCATCTGCGTTATGCTTACGGAACAGCTATCGCGGTCGTACACCACTTTCGGAAGGCTTCTGGCCAACCTGGGCAGCACCAAGGCCGAACGGGACAGCGGGTGCTGGGTTCTACAACGCTTCACGGCTGGTCGGACACTGCGCTATACGCTAGTGCTCGAGAATCGCTTAGGACCGGATGGACCTCGACTCATATAGAGACTGAGTTCCGTTCGATGGCCCCACAGATGCCTATCGACTTGTCGCTCACGTTGGGTCAGCCAGGAGACCTGCACATGGAGGCTGAGATCCTGAAGTTCAACATCGCCGACAAGCTCTTCGATCTAGTCCCCTTCGAGGGTACCATTTCGGCTCCGGCGCTAGCTAAGGAGATGGATCTCGACAAGCGCATGATTCTCATGAGAGCTCGAGGTGACGCGCGACTGATCGTGTCAACGGGGAATGGGCGAGGGAACGTCACACAGATCTCTAGAGCGAACGGAGGGTGACGTGACGAGTGCTGATCGCAAGCGATTGCACCCTGCTCATGGAGAGCTGTACACGCCGATTGGCCCGCAGTTCTATGCGCTGCTCGACCAGCTCTACCTCGAGTATGGGTCGTGGCGTATCGTGGCGTGGAAGACCGAGCTGCGGCTGAAGCAACTCCGAACTCTTCGGAGAGGGGAACGTAAAGCCATATCCCTGCGGGTGCTAGACCGCATGATTACCACCTCAGGGGTTGGTAACTTGGGCGACTTCATCTTCTTCACTGCGGAGGATCTCGTCAAGCTCGGGATATGGAAAGAGCCTCGCTACGTCGAAGGGAACAAGAGGATCCAAGGGAGCGAAATCACGGAGGCGCCGATCATGACCCGACTGGAGCGTGAGAGATTGGGTCGAAAGAAGCGTCGGGATAAGATCGCAAAGAGGAAGAAAAGAGAGAAATTGGAAGCGAAACAAGAGGCAGCCAAATGGAAGAAACGTAGTGATGGATGGTTTCGGTAGATGACTATGTGGCTCACGCCTGTTGTCAGTTTTGATAAACAGTACAATAAAGGGCGGAGATCCGTCGTAGAGGTACTCGGGGGTAAAAACAGTGCATCCTCACGGTTATGTCCTACCACCTTGTAAACATAATACCCGTAGGGTATTGTTTACAGTTGGGACTGGGCACTTGTACTGTTTCTAGAAGAGATGTGTCCCACAGGTGCGTGTTCGGTCAGACAAATGAGGGAGGATCATGTCCGAATTGAGCTACATCATGCGACCGTCCGAGGTGTTCAAGCTGTATCTCTCCGAGAAGATGACTGTCCCTGAGGACGCGATCCAGTTCGGGATGCTGGCGATGGGCCTCGAGATCGTGACGGTCATCAAGACACTCGAAGCGCTTCCGACCACAGCTGTGGGTACACGCGAGGAGACCATCTCCGTGCTGCACACTCTGCTGAAAGACGTCGGGCTGGATCTGTATGCCTATGAGTGGTACGAGCGTCTCAACGACTGGCGTCGGCCTTCCTTTGTGCCCGCTCACGAGCCCGAGCATACCGAGCCTTCTGAGCCTCAGATCCCGCCGTTGTCGCTCGCTCACGCTTCTCTGCTCGCTTCGAGGCTTCGATCAGAGCAAGACCTTGAAAGTACTTCCTCTCCAGAGCATTCCGATCTACCGACGGACCCTGCATCAGCCGAGTCGGCCTTGCCATCTGAGCCAGAAGCCGAACCCAGGAACGCTGAGTGATATGGATCTCACGACCGAAGTGAACGCCCGGCTGGATCGAGCGGAGAGTGATGTAACCGTCATAGAACATCACCTTGATAGTGCCCTTACCGTTAGGGACGCTTATGGTGAAGGGCTTACCATGCTTCAACAGGTACTTACTGAACTTACCCATGCTCTCCTTTCCAAAAGAAAGAGGGTGCCGGATGAATCCCCATCCGACACCCTCTCGCCCTACTCCCTGCGCAGAGAGGAGCTACGCTACTTGGTAGCGCGCTTCTTCTTCCTCGCGGGGGCAGGCTCTTCGTCCACGTCGTCGTCGTACTCCTCGACCTCTTCGGCCTCGTCCTCGTCGTCGTCCGACGCGGCGGCCTTCTTGGTCTTCTTGCCCTTCTTCTTCTTGGAGCCGACGCGCTCCTTCAGCTCATCGAGGCGCTTCGTCCGGGACTCCGCGAGTGCTGCCTTCGCGTCGTCCACGTCGTCGAAGCCGAGATCCTCGAGAGCCGAATCGAGGTCGTCCCACTCGTACCGGTTGTTGGCGTTCTTGGCGATCTTCTTCTGCCGGAGCATGACGCGCAGCTCCCGACCAGAAGTATCGAGCGCCGTCGCCAGCTCTGCCGAGCCGAAGGTCGTGGACTCCTTCTTCTTGGCAGCCGGCTTCTTCTTCTTCGACTTCCGAGCAGGAGCTTCCTCCTCATCCTCCTCGTCGTCGTCCTCGTCCTCGACATCCTCCTCGTCGTCGGCGAGGTCTTCCAGGTCGTCCAACTCGTCGAGCTCGTCGACCTCCTCGACTTCCTCGACTTCGACCTTCTTCTTACGTGGTGCCATTACGGCCTCCTTGGCCTCTCGCCCTGAGGTATGTTAGGTGCTGAGCGGGGCGAGAATCACTCATAGCACTATCTTATCACACCCGTCTGCCCGTGTCAAATCCGACACTGCGCCAGGTGGATCACTCCGTAGTGTTGTCAAGGATCCATTGGGCGAGTGTACGGGCCGACTTGACCGACGTATTGAGAACCATGAACGTGGGTCCGGTACTGTCCATGCGATCCCATCTCACCCCTCGATCCGTGACAGTAACCCGGAGAGCAAAGGGAAACCTGCGGTCCTTGCAACGGATCTGTGCTCGTCGCCTCAATGGATCTCAGCTCTCGCCTGGCTGATGTTCTCCAGGGTCTTGAACTCGAAGGTGACGTGCGGCTTGTTGTCCGTGTTCCGAGCCTCGATCTCCACAACCAACTGCCCATCACGGATCACGAGGTGAGCCTCGATGGTAGCTAGGAGGAATGCCGCAGAGCCCTCCACACGGTCTATGTCCATGCGGCCCCAGTCCTCATTGACTCCCTGGGTGCATGCTATATTCCTCTTCTCTAGGAGTAGCATGTCGTGGACCTCATCCCAGGTGAACTTACCACCCTTGCCGATGAGTGACCACCGAATCGCTTCCACCAGGTCATACTCAGTCTTACCGTCCATGCTGAAATGCTCAACTGACCTGCCTTGCCTGACGGTGACCGTGTTGTCCCGGTTGATCTTCATGGTGAAGGATACTCGTGCCATCATCTGCCCCTGAGCCAGATAAGACCCTCGTTGTACCCTCCAGTGTGGGCAATAGCTCTTCGCCTCACTCCCTTGTTCCTACCTTTCCGTTTCTTGCCCCCATCAGGCCGACGCAGCCTGGGGTCCGAGGTGACCTTGAAGCCGTCGTGTTCTCGGAAGGCCATGTTACGCAGCCAACGAGACGTCGTCCTCAATGTGGAAGCTCCATGTCGGATTGTGCAGCTTCATCCGATCCACGTAGCTAATGACTTGCCCCTCCGGCAGCTTGGCAAGAATCTCCAAACCATCGAAGGGGCTGAAAGCGTGAGCACCCATTGGATCGGCGCATGCTTCGGGACGGAACACGAGGATGAGTTTCAGTCTCTCAGGTGTGCGGCAAGTGTCGCAGAGGACCTGATGGGGGAACTGAAACTCAGAGCCATCGTGATAGACGGGTGTGCCACAAGAGTGGCAAGCGTCTATGATGGGCATTGAGCTCCTTTCATGAGTCGCGGGATTGCGATTCATTAGTTCTATCGTATCATACTGGAGTACTGTCTGTCAACTACTATCACTTCCCGGGACCGCAGATCTTGTTCCCCATCGTGGTGCAGTCCCAACAGGGCATATCCTCTTGGCAGGTGATCGCGGTTGACTGGAGCTTGTTCAGCTGAACGGACAGATCGTGGATGACGAAGGTACCGATGATGGCAAGACCTATGAGGCAGATCATTACCATCCATACCACATTCTCCATGGTGAAGATGGGCGGGCCTGGTTCCACTGCCTCATCGTCAGGTCCCCAAGCGTCTCGCAATGAGCCCATTGCTACTCCTTCCCGAAAGCATCGCGGAGTGCCCGCCGTGCCTTCACTAGATGCCCGATGGTGGGCGAGTATAGCTCCACTGCCTCAGCCTCGATGGCAATGACGCCGATGACCCGAGCCAGGTCAATGATGGCCTGCTCGATCTCCTCACAGTCAGACCGGCGATCAGCACCAGCCCGATTGCGGTAAGCCTCGATGTTGTGGACGTTAGACACTTCGACCCTGTGGGCGGTCACTGTTGGCGGGATGGGTGATCTCCTTCAGACGGAAATCGGTCTCCGATACGAGGTTCTGCCGTTCACCGCCACAGGTGTGCTCGAAGATCAGTTCCGACAGATGCCTAGCCAACTCCCCACCAGTCACATTCCTGCTGGAATCGACCTGGTAGGTGATGGTTACCTCATAGCGCTTCATCCGTAAATCCTTTCCCTTTCCTCGTCGGATAGCAGTTCCGCATGTTCCGTTGAGTCGATCTCGCCCATGTCCACAAGCATATGGGCTGCGTCGTCGGTTGAGATCCCTGCCTCATCCGCGAACTCCTTCAGAGCCTGAGCAGTCCAGGTCATCCCTGCTGCCCTCGGTACTGCTGAATGCCGCATTCCAGGCCTACGTTGAATCCTTCGACACGGCCTGCGAACCACCAGCGCATAGCGTGGATCCGTTCGCCCTCATCCTCGATCATCCACGGGTGGTGGAGCTCACAATCGGGATCGAGGTACTCGGAGTAGATGATGGATGGATAATACGGTCCATCGGGGTTCGTTGCGGCCTTCTGGGCACGAGCACAGGTGCAGGGCTGCAGGTTTTCAGCAGCTCCTAGCTCCCGATGTGCTTCGGACGGTATAACGGGCACTTAGCGCCTCCAGAGATGAGCGGGGAAGTTCCGCAAGCACTGCAAGCGGGACTTGAGTTGATCGGGTCCCCAATAGCATACGTCCTGCGAGGGGAGCTCGTTGTTGTGGCCAGAGGCCGGGATCGTGCGGTCGAGGCAGTAGTCGAAGCCTCCCTCCGCGATGTAAGCAAGGATCTGCTCCATGTGCTCGGAGTAGCCCAGCTCTGTAAGCACGAGCCTAGCAGAGAGTGGACGGTACTCAGCCATCGCCAGGTCACAGGTCGTGAGCATCTGGGCAATAGCCTCGTTGCATTGGTCTTCGGTAAGCTTGGTATCGGTCATGTGGATCACCTCCTTCGAGTTGACACGGCAAAGGGCGCAAGGCACAATATGCCTCACGCCCTCACCGTCACGACTCGTCGTCGGATGCCTCGTCGTCCTCGGTCGGCGTGAACCGAACGCGGACGGCTTCAGCCTGCTTCTCGGAGAGGATCCAAGACGTGTTCTTGGCCTCCGCCTCGCGAGTCATCTCCGAGCGAAGGAAGGAGCGGATGCGCTTCGCATCCACACCGAGCTCCTCAGCGAGTGCCTTCGGAGTCGTGGTGACCGGCTCCTTGGTCTCTGTTGCCTTTGCCATATCAATCACCCCCTTTCGGCGCGTAGGTTGCTGTGACGGTCGTTCGTTCATTCAGATCTATCATATCATGCGTGGCAGCTCAGTGCGCTACGTGGTGTCTCGGTGGCTGCCGTTTTACTAACTATTTACAAGCCGGTAGTCTGACGTAGGTCCCGGACGCTCCATTGTCCCAAGAGCAGCCACACACGGTCTGGTCCCAGATCCCGTTTACCATAGGACTATGGCTGGTCAGGCCCAACTCTCCGAAAAATCAGAGCTATCCCCGGAGAACTTGCCCGTTCCACTGGATGATGCCGAGGTACTACGGCGCCACGTAGCTAAGCTATATGGCCAGGGCTGGAAAAGACCACAGATAGCTCGGGCCATGCTCAAGCACCTTGCCACAAATACCCACAGACCTGTGGAACAGCAGCTCAGCCAGGTCCGCAAGAAGCTGAAGCGCTGGGAGCAGAGCCAATCGTTCAGGGACCTCATCTGGGAACTGGCAGTGGTGGACCTCGATCTAGACAGTCCAGCCATCTTGCGCGGCGTTAGTCGATCTGCCAAGAGAGGTCGCGTGGATGCAGCCAAACTGGCCCTCGAGATCACAGGACGCCACGTCACCAAGGGCGATCAGACCGCGCCCAACATCACCATCGCCTTCGCTGGGATCCCACGACCTGGTCCCGTACAGATCGCGGATGCAGAGGTTGTGGATGAACCTTCAGAAGACACCTAGGGCCGAGCCAGGGCGAAGCTATATGGCCGCGACCAAACCCCCCCCGGTCAGGAGAGGGCCTTCTTCAGGAGGGAGTAGATCCAGTGGATCCCGAATCCTGCGTAGACGAGGGCGAAGGTCGTGACCACGACGGGTACTGCTTCGGCGAGGTCTGAGGTGAAGAGGTGGACGGGCATGAGGATCCTTTCGATGGGAGGGGGAAAGGGGACAGGGCGAGTGCCCTGCCCCCAGTTCCGGTTACGCCTCGGCAGGTGCCTCAGCCTTTTTCGCGGCGAGGGCGGCGTAGTGCCCCTTGACCTCGTCGGCGATTTCCGTGGGGATCAGCCACGTGGTGTTCTTCGCCTCGACGGGGCGAGTGTACGCCTTGCGCAGGTGCGAGCGAAGCACCTTCGGGTTGATGCCGATCTCGGCAGCAAGCGCGGTGGGCGTGACGTGGGCGGGTGCATCGGACATGTTGTGCCTTTCGTGAGTGTCGATCGGGGATTCGATCAACGTAGTTGTAGTATACACGACGTGGCAGCGTTTCGTGTAAGGGGAATGTACGCATCGTGTAAGGGGTTTGTAAACGTCTCATCCCTTACAGATCCCACACATCTACACCTCAAGTCTCGTGATCCTCGAGTCTGGGGAGATCGAACTCTCGTGTTCCTCAAGAGATCCCCCCCTACCACCCCCCCCAACCGGCCCTTGACTTGGACCTGCCCGTGGTCTAGAGCGAAGCGGGCCAGCTGTACGATTTTCGCCACTAGCTAACCACTATAGAGGAGAGGATATGCCCGACGTAAGAGGCAACAAGCAGGAAGTAGTCGCCCGGAGCGTTACAGGTGGTACGTTCGCTGCCATGGACGTCGACTGTAGCGGCCGCGATCTGCTCACAGTCCAGGCTCAGGCAGCTGGTGCCGCATCCGGCGATTGGACCCTCGCTGTGATCCCCTACCAGGGCGACGGTTCCACACTGATGCCTGTGGGACAGGCTCTCCCGCAGATCCGTGGCGCTGCTCCTGCTTTTGCCGCTGGCAAGGTCACTGGCTGGGGCCAGTATGACGTCCAGGGGTTCGAGCGCGTCCAGGTGCGCTACTCCAACACTACTGGCGGTCCTCTCGTCGCAGATCGCGTCTCCGCCACCCTCAGCAGTTCCGACAGCTAACCCAACAAGGAGGCACGCCGTATGGACCTGTTCACCAACCGCACTCCGACCGAGGATCAGGGCGAGTTCCTCGACCGGATCACAGGCGAGATGCAGGCAGTAGCAGCCCTGATCGAAGAGCTGCCAAGCTCCCGCTTTCGCAGTCTCGCCCTCACCAAGCTCGAGGAGTGCAGCATGTGGGCCAAGAAGGCCACTGTCTTCACCCTCGGCGTCGAGCAGGAGGTAAGAGACCTATGAGTCTGCAGGTCGGTATCGGAGACATCTGTCTCATCATCATCGCGGTCTGCGTGGTCATCGCGCTGTTCGCCGGCTGGGATGCCGTCTGATGGGGGACGGCGACTTCCCCAAGCTCGAAGCACTCCAGGAGGACCTCGACAACATCCGTTCCAAGCTCATCGAGCTGACGGATCGCGTCGCCGATCTCGCCAACGAGATCCACAAGGCCCTCGAGAAGAACCCCGACGATGACGCCGAGCCCGGCGAAGTCGATCCCATCGTACCCGAAGTCCCAGACGAGGACGACGGGGCATAGAACCCCTCCCAGGGGGAGAAAGAAGAAGGTGATACATGAAGAGATACATCGCAGCGCTGGTGATCGTGGTCGTAGCCATCGTAGCCAGCGGTGCTCTTGCACAGCCAACCGCGAAGCAGGCAACCCTCGACCAGGGACGCAGGCTCGCGGGTCCGTTCTGTATCGGCAAGAGGTTCCTCCAGCCGGTCCAGCGCGGTCAGCAGACCACAAGCCCCGAGTTACGCCTCAGCATTCTACGCGCGGGCGTCGTTCGCAGTGTCTCGGCTACCGAGAAGTGCCGGCCATGGGAGAACAGGAAGCCGGGTGTCGCAGTGCTGGGTCCTGCTGGTCCGGCCGGCAAGGACGGTGTCGCAGGTGCTCAGGGTGCGGCTGGAGCACAAGGCCCAAAGGGCGCAGACGGAGCCAAGGGCGCAGATGGCGCTGTTGGACCCGCTGGCGCAGCAGGGGCCAAAGGCGAGACCGGCCAGACAGGGGCAACGGGCAGCCAGGGAGCAAAGGGCGATACCGGAGCAACTGGGGCCGTTGGCGCTACAGGCCCAGCTGGAGCAAAGGGTGAAACCGGAGCGAAGGGAGAAACGGGCAGTACGGGCCCTGCTGGACCGGTCGGACCGAAGGGTGATACAGGAGCTGCTGGCGCGGTCGGCGCAACGGGACCTGTGGGCCCAGCTGGTCCAAAGGGAGACGCTGGCAGTGCCGGGGCAGCTGGAGCAACGGGTCCTGCCGGGCCTATCGGTCCAGCGGGTCCTAAGGGGGACACCGGCGCTACAGGTGCGACCGGTCCTGCTGGTCCCGTAGGGCCTGCCGGTCCAAAGGGCGATCAGGGGGACATTGGTTCTCTCGAGACCGTCACGGGCGGTACTGCGACTGGTGAGAAGCAGTTCACCGTCGTCTGTCCGGCTGGCAAGCAGGCAATCTCTGGAGGCTTCAATATCCAGGGCTCAGTAACGGCGAGTTTCCGCTCTAACGCAGCGGGTAACCCGACCGGCACCAACGCATGGACCATCAAGCAGTCCTCGGGTGCAGCACTCTCGGGGACCGTCTACGTCTACTGCGCGTAGGAGAAGAAGCATGGCTGGGCGCACCCACACGATAGAGATCCCGTACTCTCCCAACCTGAAGCAGGGTACTTTCCATGGCCTCGCGGCCAAGTATCGCGGCTTCTGCGGGGGGTGGGGTAACGGGAAGACGTCGGGTGGGTGCGCCGAGGTTTTCATCCGCCTTATGGAATACCCCGGCACCAACTGCATCGTAGCACGTAAGACTCGCCCTGAGCTTAGGACGACGACGTGGGACATGCTCCTCAACGGGGACACGCAGCCGACAGGGTGGCGGGGTATTCCTAAGGAGGTCATCAAGACCAACAATAAGTCGGACCTCTTCATCGAGTTCCACAATGGCAGTAAGATCCATGGTCTGCCGCTGGACGACCCGAAGAAGATCGAGAACTACAACCTAGGCCTCTTCATGATCGACCAGGCTGAGGAGATCGAGGAGGACATCTTCCTCAAGTTTCATGGACGCCTGCGCCAGCACAACGCGCCACGCGAGGGGATCCTGCTGTTCAACCCCAACGGCCACAACTGGCTGTGGCGGCGTTTCATCGACCCACTGCGGTCCTCCGCTTTCCGTCGTCAGTATGCCTGCGTTGAGGCTACTCCGTTCGACAATCCGAATCTCCCTGCTGACTACCTCGAGCAGTTCGAGAACCTGCCCAAGCACTGGTACGACAGGTTCGTGCTCGGTAGCCACGAAGTCTTCGTCGGTCAGATCTTCACCGACTTCGATCCGGACCGTCACGTCATCGACCCCTTCCACATTCCTCGCAGCTGGGAACGGTGGATGTGCATTGACCCGGGTATCCGCCACGAGGGCGCCATGGTATGGGTTGCTCGCGACCCGGAGAACAACTGCTACATGTACCGAGAGATCCTTGAGAAGGACCAGCCCGTGTCGTGGTGGGCTGACACCATGCAGGAACTGGAGCAACAGCGCGATTGGGGTGGACCGGATGAGGACGAGTTGGACATCATCCGCCTGATCGGGCCTGAGGCTCAGCAGCGTGCTCAGACTGACGGGCGCACTGTCAAGGGAGTATTTGAGGAGGAGGGAGTAGATGACCTCGAAATCGCCGATAGGGACCCAGTTGCTCGTATCTCTCGCATCACACAGCGGCTTCGACCTAAGCCTGGACATCTACCTCCACTCGGGTATGTGGATGCGTCAGAGTGGGCTAGTGACGACGGCGATGGTGGAGAATCGGGCGTTGATGGAGCTCCAACGCTGTATATCTTTCGTGACTGCGAGAAGATCCAGGAGTACCTACCGCAGTACCGATGGCGACCTGTCCGTACTAACTTCAGCGAAGAGGATGCTCCCGAGAAACCCCGAAAGAAGGATGACCACGACATTGACTGCCTCGGACATATCCTCGTCAGCATGGGTGACTCTGTACCTGAGGTGGCGGATAATTCGGTCCGTCTTACTGCCGAGCAGCGAGAGCTGGACGAGCACTTTGAGCGTGAGCTTGCCATCGCCACTAACCGCGCTGCTGCATCCGGCATCCCCACAGCTGCAGACATGAACCCCCGGCGACAACGAGAGGTGGCTGCATAATGGCAACTATCAGCAAGAGCAAGTGCCCCTACACCGGCCCCTACTCGGTCGACGGCAACGGCAAGCACAAGGGCAACACAGCACTGGCCCTCAAGCGTGCGATGGCTCGCTGCGGTCATCTGCCGTGGGAACCGGAGAAGTGGGACAACGTCTTCAACGAGAAGCTGGAGACGGCCCTTGACAAGTGGGACCCCGGCAAGAACGGCTACGCGGAGGGGCGCTACGACAAGATTCGTGGCACGATGGTTCCGAGGGGTCAGCCTGCCTACGGCCAGAACGCCCTCGACAGCCAGTGCCTCGCGCTCATCGCAGCGGAGGGTAAGATCCAGGCACCCTGGGCGGGCATCGGTCCGGTCTTCAATGGCGGTACCTCGATCCTCAAGCACGATCTGACCCATGCCACTGACGGCATTCCCCGGTTTCCTGCCTTCGACGATGCCTTCCGTGCAGGTACCGTCATCATCGCCCCCGAGAACATTCGTATCTACCGCGACTCATCCGCGCGCCCGGGGGACGCTTGCTACGCTGAGGGCGACTCCGGCATTCGCTACTGGTTCGGGCACCTCGTCTACGCGCCGCCGGTAGGTCGGACGTTCAAGAAGAGCTACTCCATCGGTCGCGTGGCTTACACCAATGTCGGTGGTGGATCTCACGTCCACGTCGGCATCAACGTCGAGAAGCTCTGGGGAGCGGGTCGTCAGCTCTCGCACCACACCAACTACACCCATGGAGCGCCGCTGGTGGGCGATCAGCTGGCTCTCCGCTACGCACTCTAGGAGGCAACGTGCATCTGATCCAAGTTACCAACACGCCCTGTACCGTCTGTGGGCGGGGCAATACGCCGAACTCCGATGGCACGGAGAACGTCTTCGTGGACCTCGAGCGGGACGTCAACTGGAACGACCCGGTCATCCTCTGCGAGGACTGCGCGATCAAGGTCGGCTCCATCGTCGGTATGCTCACCACGACGGACAAGCAGGACATGGACCGGGTCGTCGAGAAGAAGGAGCAGGAGATCCACGATCTGAAGGCGGAGGTCGAATCGCTCCGTACGACGGCCGTCAATCGTAAGAGGCCGAGGGCTGCAGCGTGACAGTTGCCCAGATATTGGCGATTACCGTACCGATCTGTGTACTCGTCGCTGTCGTTCTTGTCGCCGTAATCGTCTCTCGAGCGCACAAGGAAACGCTCTCGACGCTGAACTCGATGCACAATCGGTCATCGGCACTGTTGGATAAGTCGCTGGACCGCTTGATGGCGATTCGCTGGGAGGACTTCGTCGCCATGCAGTCCTACGACACGGATGACGTGGGTGGCTTCATCAGTCCGGAGGAGCAGAAGGAGGAGGTTGGCGAGGTCGCAATCGAGGAGCCGGGCCAGTGGGGCGCGTTGGCACAGCTTCAGCGGCTCTCGGAGGCTCAGGAAAACGAACGAAAGCTCCTCGATGAGGACTTCCCGGAAGAAAGGACCGGTAGCTAATGCGAATAGGCGAGGCAAAGAACGACACTGAGCTCCTCGCGGCTCTCGAAAGCGCACGTCAGCGCCGTCTCGAACTGCGTCGGGGCTACGAAACGCTCTGGTGGAACAACATCGCCCTCGTGATCGGGGACCATTACGCCACTTGGAACCCCAACCTCAGCACTTTCGAGGACCGCGATCCGACGTTTGACTCCACCGACAAGCAAAAGCCTCGCCTGGTGGTCAACCATGCGCTCACTGTGGGTCGGACAGAGCTCTCCAAGCTCACCAAGAGCCACCCGATCATGGATATCATCGCCAACTCGGACGAATCGACGGACATTTCCGCCGCCAAGGTCGGTCGTGCCTCCCTCGACTACGCCGAGTGGAAGTTCAAGCTCCCGAAGATGCGTAAGCAGGCTCTCTGGTGGATGATTCAGACCGGTTTGGGCGCTGTGTACGTCGGGTGGGACTACTTGAACAACAAGGCCGGCGAGATGACCTTCACTATCGACCCCATTTCGGGGGATCCGACCTTCAACCCCACTCGAATCCGGGAATTGAAGGCGATGATGGAGGCTGGAGAGCTCACAGAGGTCAAGGAAGAGAAGTTTCCGCTCGGTGAGTGCGAATTCCAGGTCTTTTCGCCCTTCCAGCTGCTCCCGGACGAGACCTGCCTCGATTTCGACCAGATTCAGGACCTCATCACGACTGAAGTGGCCGATGTGGACGTTATCAAGGGGATTTACGGCCGTGACGCCAATAAGATCCAACCTGACGGCGATGCGATCCTCGGGGCGATGGAACAGCGTTCTTTGGCCCGTGCAAGCGTCGCAGGCGGCGTTTCGCAGTCCACAGGCGTCGATGGCGGCCTGAAAGTCCATACTTTCTGGCTGGAGCCGGGTAAGTACCGCGGGAACAAGTATTTGGAGAATGGCAAGTACTTCCGGTGGTGTAATTCCAACGTCACCCTCGACGTCTCTCCCACGTTCCCCTACGCGGACGGTAGGATGCCGTTCGTCTTCTTCCAGCACATTCCGTCCTCGATGACGATCTGGCCGGACTCCATCATGACCCACATCCGTGGGGCCAACCTGGAGATCGACAAGACCATCAGTCAGCTCATCGAGAACAAGGACTACATGTCCAACCCGATGTGGCGAATTGCTACCCAGCACAAGATCAAGGGAGAGATCAAGAATGTCGCAGGCGCCATCGTCCGCTACCGACACGTCCCGAACATTCCACCTCCTGAGCCGATTCAAGGGCTTCAGATGCCCCAGCAGGTCGAGAACCTCCTCGCGGGCCTGCGTGCTCAGATACTCGACATCTCTGGCCAGGGCGAAACGAGCCGGGGGCGAGTACCATCTGGAGTTCGTTCGGGAGTCGCCGTCGCTTACCTACAGGAAGAGGACGACAGCAAGATCGCGCCGACGGTGGAGAACATGGAGGAAGCAATCGCGCTGATGGGCAGTCTCACCCTCGAGCGCTTCTCGCAGTACTACACCACTGCGCGCATCCTCAGGTTCTACCGACGCGATGGTGTCTTCGACGTGGTGAAGTTCAAGGGGGCTGACCTCAAGAACAACACCGACGTGGTGTGCCAGGCGGGCTCAGCGATGCCGAAGAGCAAGGCCGCCAAGCAACAGTACACCCTCGAGCTCGTGTCACTGGGCATCCTGAAGGATCCACACAAGATCGAGCAGATGCTCGACCTAGGTGCAGGTGAGCCTGACGATCAGGACAAGGCCCTGGCGCAGGCCAAGCGCGAGAACAACTACATGCTGCATGGTGTGCCCGATGGCATGTACAAGCCTGGTCCGGTCGACGAAGAGGAACAAAAGCAGGTGGCAGCCGCCATACCGGTCAAGTCGTGGCACAACCACCAGCTCCACGTTCAGGTCCACACGTCAGCGATGATGGATGAAGAGTTCGATAAGCTCCAAATCGCTCACCCCGGGATTGTCCAGCTCTTCGACGAACATGTTGCTATGCACCAGCAGGAACTTCAGAAGCAAGCCCAGCAGCAGATGGCCATGTTGGAAGCTGCTAAGGGAGCTCCTGATGGACCGCCCGGTAGCACTCCTGATGCAGGCTCAAACGGCGCTACTCAGCACCGGCAAATCATGGAGGTTCCGGACGTCATCGGCGGCGGAGTGGTCGACAACTCTGCCATGACCATCCATTCGTAGGAAGGAGTAACTTTGTCTCCCACAGAAGAGACGACAGATCTCGAGAGCAAGACACGCGCAGAGCTCGACGAGATCGCTGTCGACCTCGATCTGGACCCTGCGGAGTTCTCGACCAAGGCCGACGTGATCGCTGCGATTCAGGCCGAGCAAGAGGACACCGAAGAGGACACCGAGGACGACGAAGACGAAGACGAAGAGGACGGCCCGGAGATCGAGCCGGCACAGGGCGATCAGGTCCAGCCAGGTGACGAGTCCGACGGCAAGGAGAACAAGGTCGAGGAAGCACAGCTCCTCTCCTACTCTTCGGGTACCGACGTGGACGTCCTGGACGTACCGACGACGAAGTTCGCGGGCGAGAGCCCTCCGCTCATCCTCGCCGGCTACTGGGCCAGGCTGAACGACGACGAGTCCGTGCCCGAGGAGTACGTCGGTCACCTCGTCGCGGTTCTCGAAAGCCCCTGGACCAGCTCGCCGTATGCCACGGACGAGCAGGCGTCGGCGATCAACGGATACCGCTACGACCCGGACAAGCTCTTCCTGGTCCGCACGCGGGATTCGGGCAATGCTCTGCTCGAGGTGCCTTTCGAGGCGCTGTCCGAGGTGGGTCAGACCCGCTCGGACGTCATGAGCCATGCCTGATTCACCCCTCCATAACTTGAACGATCTGCTGGCGGAGCTGGAGGAGACCGCCGTCACAACCACACAAGGCAGTTTCGTCAAGATGGAGGACGTTCGGAGGCTCCTCAAAGACAAGGCTGATGCTGCTACGAAGGCCATCGCAGAGGCAGCGGACGCACCAAAGACCGTCGAGCAAGCCCGTGCCCAGATCAAGAAGGACCCCGAGCTGATGAAGCAGTTCGCGGACCGACCACAGGACGCGGGACGGTCTATCCCAGCACAAGAGCCCCAGCCGGCGTCGAGGCCGTAAAGCGTAGGGCAGAAGGAGAGCGTGGGCAATGAGTGGTATGGCACAAGAGATCCAAGCCCGTATGGAAGCAGATGCTGCTGCGGGCGTAGCACCGGGTACCGACGGAGAGACACCGACACCCCCTGCAGTTCCGGCGGCGGCGCCGACAACACCCGATAGCGCTGCTGGGGGTCCTCCGGAGACGATTCCGTACGCCCGCTTCAAGGAGGTAAATGACCAGCTGCAGGCTCTCAAGCCTTACGAGGAACTGCAGCAGTACGGTTACGACTCTGACTCCTTGGGTCGACTGGCCGCGTTCGAAGCTCAGTACATGACGGATCCCATCGGCACGTGGCTCGCCTTGTCCTCGGACCTGGACTTGCCGCAGGAAGTGAAGGACGCTTTGGAAGCTGTGGGTCAAGCACCAGCAACACCCACCCAGGGCGAACCTGCACCTACGGGCGGCGCAGCACCCGCGACACCGGCGGCACCATCTGCCGAACTTCCCGAAGACGTACAAGCAACGCTTCAGTGGGCAAAACAGAGGATGGCTGAGGAGCAGCAGACCGCTGCCAACGCTCAGACAGAGGCTGTGCTGTCCGCCACAACCGGTCATTGGGACAAGCTGGATGAAGCCGACTCCCTGAAGACGCCAGACAACATCAAGCTGACGTTCATCTCGGCCGCAGCTGCGCGAGGCGGTTTCCAAACCGCGGAGCAACTTGCCGAGTCAGCCCGAAACGATCTACTGGCCTACAGGGATGCCGAGCTGGGATCAGCTGTCAGTGGAAGCAGACGTCCGGGAACGCCTCTTGCGGTACCCGGTAGTGCGCCTGGAGCTACGGAGCCGGTGCGTTTCGCCGACCTCCGAGAAGCATCGAAGGCCGCTGCCGCAGACCTGCAGGCAGGGCGACTTCCCTCAGGAACGGAGTAATCAATGGCTGCATCCGCAAGCGTCGTAAGTCGCGGAGCTGCTGGAGAGTTGTTCTTCCGGCTAGTGGACGTCACACTCGACGGATCATACCCTGCGGGCGGGTACCCACTCGTCCCGAAAGAGATTGGATTTGGTACCAACGGCGTGGTCGTTCACGTCGATGGTGCCATGTCCAAGACCGGGGGATGGACTGTCGGGTATGACCACACAACCGGCAAGCTTCAGGTCTTCGACGGTTCCGGGGCTGCCAACGCCATCGCACACGAAGTCGCGCCGGCCACTGTCCTCACGGGCGTGGTCGCACGACTGATGGTGTGGGGCAAAGGACAAGGATAAGGAGGGCTAGGTGCCACAGACAACAACGGCTGCCGACGCCATCCTCCAGAACTACTACCTGCCAGTCGTTCGGGAGATGGTGAACCAGCGGGCACTCTTGCTCTTCGGCTACTCGCCGAGTGAGCTCGACGCTGGAATGGGCAAGATGAACGCCACCAAGGGCGAGACCATGGACTATCGTGGCATCTCGCGCGACGGTGACCAGGTGCAGTTCGCGGGCCGTCAGTGGGTCATCGCGCTGCACACGAGCAGGAACGAGTCGGGTACGGCACGCGCCGAGGGTGGCACGCTGCCGGCTCCGGGTCAGCAGGGCTGGGCGGACCTCATCGACAAGGTGAAGAAGCTCTACAAGCAGATCCAGATCACGGGCTTCGCGCTCGAGGTCTCGGAGCGTTCCATCGGTTCGTATGTCCGCCTGCTCGAGGCCGAGACCGTCGGTGCGGTCAACGACCTCCGCAAGGACATGAACCGCCAGGCCTTCGGCGACGGTCGCAGC
>Ga0210380_10000100_pt1 | contig 47769 bp, 45 predicted proteins | sample PLM4_5_coexredo_FD_155476 | JGI IMG/M metagenome (GOLD analysis project Ga0210380, IMG submission 155476) | Groundwater sediment microbial communities from an aquifer in East River, Colorado, USA - PLM4_5_coex redo | ecosystem: Environmental > Terrestrial > Soil > Riparian zone | place: USA...
TGATGTCGCTGTCGTACGGCGACTCGGCCACCGACACGCGCGTCTTCCCGGCGAAGGACGTGGACGGCAGCGGCCTGACCGTCGGCGGCAGTTCCGACCCGGCGGCACCGGTCGATCTCTACGTGGACTACCTGGACATCGACGGCGGCCTGATCAAGGACGCCGACGACAAAGGGACGGACTGGTTCTACAAGCGCGTCTGGTCGGTCTCGAGTCCGCGCGCCAATCTGAAGCTGATCACGGTCACGGCCACGGTGCGCGTGGCGTCGCAGGGCGGCAGCGGCTCGATGCCGCTGTCCACGGTCTCGGCCCTCAAGACCTCCCCCTTCTGAGGACCGATATGCGAGAACCCACCGTACCCCGTCTCCGCAGCGACGCCGGCTTTACGCTGATCGAGGTCATGGTCACGACCCTGATCATGCTGACTGTCTCCGGCGTCGTCATCACCGGCGTTCTCAACATGACGCAGCTGAACAACACGGTGACCAACCGTTCGGCGATGTTCGCCGGCGTGCGCAACGCCACGGCGCTGCTGCAGCAGGAGGTCGGCCAGGCGGGCCGAGTCACGCTACCGGCGGCGGTCACCGCGACCGGCAACGCAGCGGTCGGCGCCACCACGCTGACGGTGAGCTCTGTCGAGGACATGTTCGTCGGCGAGTACCTGGTCATCGGGACCGGCGACAACCTGGAAACAGTGGCCGTCAGCGGGATCAACGGCACCACGCTCACCTTCGCCACCGCCTTCGAGCACATCCACGCGGCCAACGAGCCGGTGACGGTGCAGGGTGCCTTCGGGAACGGCGTCGTGCCGAAGCACAAAGCAGACGGGACGGTGGCCGCCAACGGCTCCACCGACACGGTGTTGAAGATCTTCGGCGACATCAACGGCAGCGGGCAGATGGTGTACGTCGAATACACCTGCGACCTCGCCAACAACGTGCTCTACCGCAACCAGATGGATTTCGACTTGGCACCGCCCAAGGTGGCGCCCGGCGTCGAACAGATCCTGGTCGAGAACGTGCAACCCAATCCCGGCAACGCGGCGTGCTTCACCTACCAGGAAGAAACCATCGCCAACGACGTGTTCGTGATCGGCGTGGCCATCACGCTGACCGTGCGATCGCAGAACAGGGACCCGATCACGCAGGAATTTCAACAGGAGTCGAAGGCGCTCCTCAACGTCTCGCCCCGCAACGTGTTCAACGCCTGGCAGATGTACAGCCTGCAGCTCTATAACCGCGTGCAGCCGACGCCGCCGGCAACGGCGCTGTTGCTGCCGTGACTCGCCAAATGACGACTATGTCTACTCCGGCCACTCGACGCTCGTGTTCCAGCGAGGAGGGCATCGCCCTCATCCTGGCGATGTTCATGGTGCTCATCGTGTCGCTGCTCGGCGCCTCGCTGGCGACGGTCGGCAGGACCGAAACGATGTCGAGCCTGAACTACAAGACGATGTCGCAGGCGCGGTATGGGGCCGAATCCGGCCTCCACAGCGCGGCGAACTACCTGATTCACACCTACGTCCCGCCGGGTGTCGACGCCGCCGACAGCCTGCTCAGCTACAAGACCGACGTCTCACCGGTGCGTTACAAGAACAAGCCGGTGGTACTGACCACGGTGAAGGGCGCAAACTCGAACTACCCGGTCGCTGCGAAGGAGACGGCTTTTACCGACAACGCGTACGGTGAGCTCAAAATGTCGGGCACCGTGACCACATACTCAGCCACCGCCACGCTCCTCTCGATGCGGCAGTTCCCGGACGCCTACGCCGGCGGCAACGTCACGATTCAGACCTGGCAGATCACCGGTGTCGGCAACATCAAGGGCGCCGGCGCCGCGGCCGTGCAGGTCAGCGCGATCATCGAAACACAGGCGGTGCCCGCGTTCCGCTACGCCGCGTTTGCGACCGACGACAAATGTCAGGCCTTGTATTTCGGCGGCGGCGGTTCGACGGACAGCTACGACTCGAAAAATAACGTCGGCAACAACGCCACCATCGACAACCCCAAGAACGGCGGAGACGTCGGTACGAACGGCGGCCTGAAAGTGTCGGGCGCCCAGTCGATCGTCCACGGGAAACTGTCCACGCCTCGTTCCGGCGTCGGCACCTGCGACAACGGCAACGTCATCGCGCTGGACGGCGACCCACCCGACGTGAAGGGCATGGTGAAACTGCCGCAGGCGGTGAAGATGAGTACGCCGGCGCCAATCCTCCCGGCGCCGCCGCTGACGCCCTTCGATCTCAAGAAGACGGGCGGATGCCCCGCGGGTGCGCCGGCCGCGTGCACGTCGGCGGCCGACGTCATCACCTTCAAACCTGTTGGCCAGACTCCCGTGCAACTGGGCAACGTCACGATGCTTGCGGGGGCCGAGGTGCACCTGCAGGCAGGGATCTACGAGGTGAATAGCCTGCAGATCGCCGGCACCGCGAAGGTGTCCATCGACTCCGGCCCGGTGGTCTTCCGGGTCAACGGCAAGGACGCATTAGGCGCCGAGCTCCCCACGCCGCTCATCATCAACGGCGGCGGGCTGGTGAACGGAGCCAAGGTTCCGAAGAATCTGCAGTTCGTCTATGGCGGCAAGGGACAGGTGCAGATCAACGGCGGCGCCGCGACGTCGTTTCTCACCTACGCGCCGAACGCGACGATACAGATCAACGGTGGCGGCGAAATGTACGGCGCGGTGGTTGGCGCCAAGGTCATGGACAACGGCGGCGCACATATCCACTTCGACCGGCAGTTGGCCGGATGGGCCTACACCGAGGGCAACCCCACGATGACGTCGTTCACCTGGAGCAGTTCCGATTAGGCAGGTAGGCAGACAAGCAGGTGGGCGGGTCGTTCAGGGCCGGCGCGATGCGCCGGCCCTTTTGTCGTGGTCGCGCGCCTGGCGGCGCGACCAGCGAGCCAAATACCAGAACAAGCCGGCCGAGACGGCCAGCACCAGGAGCACCACGGCCAGCCCCCACCGGATGAACCAGAAGACGAATTCGGGCCCTTCCCGCATTGGACGACTGTAGCCCGAGGGCGGGTAGGGCGGGTGGGGCGGGTAAGGCTGGTGAGCCGCTTCCACGGCGGTTCGCACCTTTCGGTGTGGAGGTTTTGGATGTCCACACTGACCGGGGTTCGCCAGCGGCCACAAGGGGTACACGTCCGTGAGCATGGGAGCGTGCTGGCCGACGCCGAGAAGCGGTTACTGGTCTGGATGGCCCAGCGGCTGCCACGGCGGGTCAACGCCGATCACCTGACCGCGCTGGGGGCACTGGGCACGCTGGCCGCTGGGGCGGCTTTCGCGGCGGCCGCCTGGGACCGTCGCGCGCTGCTGCTCGTTCCGGTGATGTTGGCACTCAACTGGTTCGGGGACAGCCTCGACGGCACCGTCGCCCGCGTGCGGGGGCAGCAGCGGCCGCGATACGGCTACTATCTCGACCACGCCGTCGACCTGGTGAACGCCACCGCCCTCTTTGCCGGCATCGCGTTCTCGGGCCTGATGGATCCGCGCCTGGGGCTGGCGCTCCTCATCGGCTACGTCCTGCTGTGCGCGGAGTCGTTCCTGGCCACCCACGCGGTGGGTGTATTCCGCATCTCGTTTTCCGGCATCGGCCCCACCGAGCTGCGCATCCTGCTCTCGGCCGGAGCCCTCGCCGCGGTCTCCCGGCCCCTCGTCTCGCCTTTCGGTTTCGGCCCCCTCGCGCTCTTCGACCTCGGCGGCGCGATCAGCGTCGTCGGCATGGCCATCGCGTTCGGGATCTCGACCTGGAGGAATGCCAGCACCCTCTACCGCGCAGAGCCTCTGCCACGGGCCGACCAGTGAGCCGAGGAGTCCGCTTCATCTGGGTAGGTGTGGGCGGCTTCATGGTGCAGGGGGCGGCGCTCCAAGGTCTGGTCAGCCTGGCGGGTCTGCCTTACGCCCTGGCCACGGTACTCGCGGTCGAGGCCGCGATCGTCCACAACTTCCTGTGGCACGAGCGCTGGACCTGGGCCGACCGGATCGAGGCGGGTCTGCAGGCCCGCACGCACACCAGTGCCACGAGCAGCGGCCGCGCGAGCCGCCTGGCTCGGTTCCTCCGCTTCAACGGCGCCACGGCGCTCGTCTCGATCGGCGGCAATGTCGTCCTGATGTCGCTCCTGGTGGGCGTGCTGCACGTACCGCTGCTCGCCGCGATGACCGTCGCCGTGGTGGCGATGAGCGCGGTGAATTTCGCGTGTGCCGACCGCTTCGTCTTCACGCAGTAGTTACGTCTTTGGAACCTATAAATCATCCTCAGACAGGAATGTAGCGCTCCACTCCTATCAATCGGCCGCGCGATTTGACTACACTGATCGCCACGCGCGCGGCAGCTCGAGGCGGTGCGGCGGGGTCGTTCGATCGGCGTCCTGCCCAAGCTCCCGGCGTGACCAGGAAGGGGGCTCCTCGTGGCGTTTCGATCAGCCGGCGCGCATGACGTCAACGACGTGCTGTCGTTCGACGAGCTCGGCGCGTTTGCCAATGCCGGCACCAACCCAGCCGAGACGCTCATGAACGTCGTGGGCCTCATCGCGAAGCGGTTCGGGACCGAAGTCTGCTCGGCGTACCTGCTCGAGCCCGACCGCGCCAATCTCATCCTCGCGGCCACCGTCGGCCTGCGGCCCGAATGCATCGGCACGCTGCGGCTCGGGCTCCACGAGGGCCTCGTGGGCCTGGTCGCCGAGCAGGTGCGTGCGGTCGCGGTCGAGCACGCGCAAGCGCACCCGCGCTTCAAGTACTTCACCGAAGCCGGCGAGGAGCCATTCCAGTCGTTTCTCGGCGTGCCGCTCATCGACAACGGCGTGCTGCAGGGCACGCTGGTCGTGCAGACGCTCGAGACGCGCCGGTTCTCCGAAGACGAAATCAGCACCCTTACCGCCGCGGCCGCGCAGGTGGCGCCGATCATCGGCGAGGCACGCCTGGTGCACCGCTTCATCGCCCCCGCGCAGGAGAAGCTGTGGGCGCTGGCGCGGAACCTGTGGTGGAGCTGGGATCAGGATTCAGGCAGCCTGTTCCAGGACCTCGATCCCGCCCGCTGGAGCGAGCTGAACCACAACCCGATCTCCCTCCTCACGGAAACCCCGCTCGCGCAAATCGAGAAGCGCGCGGGCGAGCTGGCGCTGCACAGCCGCATCAACTACGCCTACCGCCGGCAGCGGGAGTACCTCGAGGCGGATCAGACCTGGGCGGCGACGCACGCCAGTGTGCTGCGGCCGCGTCCGGTCGGCTATTTCTCGGCCGAGTTCGGGCTCCACGAGTCGTTCCCGATCTATTCGGGTGGCCTCGGCGTACTCGCCGGCGATCACATCAAGAGTGCCTCCGATCTGGGGCTGCCTCTCGTCGGCGTCGGCCTCTTCTACGGCCAGGGCTACTTCCGCCAGCACCTCGACCGCAACGGCTGGCAGCGCGAGGAGTACCTCAGCTCCGATACCAATCAGATGCCGATGGAGCCTGCCATCGGCGAGAGCGGCGAGCCGGTGACGGTGCAGATCGAGACCCGCGGCACCGTCATCGCGGCCAAGGTGTGGCGCGTCCGCGTCGGGCGCTGTGACCTGTTGCTGCTCGACTCGAACGTCGAGGGCAACACGCCCGAGGATCGCGATCTGACGGCGCGCCTCTATGGCGGCGACGCCCGCGTGCGCATCCGGCACGAGCTGCTGCTCGGCGTGGGCGGCTACAAGGCGCTGCGCGCGATGGGCATCACACCCTCGGTGCTGCACCTCAACGAAGGCCACAGCGGGTTTGCGGTGCTCGAGGCGATCCGCAGCCGGATGATTGAGGAAGGAATCGGCTTCCACCAGGCGGTGTCACGGGTCGCGCGCGAAGTGGTCTTCACTACCCACACGCCGGTGCCAGCCGGCCACGACCGCTTCCACGAAAGCCTCATCGAGGAGCACCTCGGGCCGCTGCGCGATCAGCTCGGCATCTCGCCGCACGAGCTCATGGCGCTTGGCCGCGAGAACCCACACAACTCGCACGAGGATTTCTGCATGACGGTGCTGGGGCTGAAGCTCTCGCGGCGCGCCAACGCGGTGTCGGCGCTGCACGGCGAGGTCTCGCGCGCGATGTGGACGGGTCTGTATCCGGGACGCAGCGAGGAGGCCGTGCCGATCGGCCACATCACCAACGGCGTGCACGTGCCGACGTGGCTGGCGCCCCAGATGTCACGGCTCTACGACCGCCACCTCGGACTCGAATGGCGGCAGCGCAGCGGGCAGGCGACGGTGTGGGAAGGCATCGAAAGCGTGGACGACGGCGAACTGTGGGAGACGCACCTCATCCTCAAAGCGCGTCTCATCGAGTTCGTGCGGCGGCGCGCCGTGGAGCAGGCGACGTACCGCGGCGAACCCAAGGAAACCATGGCGCGCCTCTCGCGCATCATGAGCCCCGACGCGCTTACCATCGGCTTCGCCCGCCGGTTCGCTACCTACAAGCGCGCCAACCTCATCCTCCGCGATCTGGAGGCGCTCGCCCACATGGTGAACGACCCCAAGCGGCCGGTGCAGTTCGTCTTTGCCGGCAAGGCCCACCCGCACGACGAGCCGGGCAAACGGGTGCTCCAGGAGATCGCGCAGATGATGCGCGAACCGACCTTTGCGGCCAAGTTCGTGTTCGTCGAGGACTACGACATCAACGTCGGCCGCGTGCTGGTGCAGGGCGTGGACGTCTGGCTCAACAGCCCGCGCCGGCCGCTCGAAGCCTCGGGCACCAGCGGACAGAAGGTGGTGCTCAACGGCGGGCTCAACCTCTCGGTGCTCGACGGCTGGTGGGCCGAGGCCTACGACGGCCTCAACGGGTTCGCGATCGGTACCGGCCGCACGCATGCCAACATGGACGTGCACGACGAGCGCGACGGTCGCGATCTCTACCGGACGCTCCGTGACGAGGTGATCCCGCTCTTCTACAATCGCGACCAGGACGGCCTGCCGCGCGGCTGGATCCGCCGTATGAAGCGAACGATCCGCACGCTCGGCTGGCGGTTCAACGCGGACCGTATGGTGATGGACTATGCGACGAAGTTCTACGTGTCGGCGGCCGGCGGCACCTCGAGCGACACGAGACTTTCGGGATAGCACACAGACGGGGCTGAAGCCCTACGCCGTCGTGGCCGCGGGTCTTCAGACCCGCCTCAGGGAACCGCCTTTGCCAGGCCGCGGGTCTTCAGATCCGCTTGATCGGGAGAGGGTTCGATGCGGGTGACCGGGTACGAAACCGGCGGGTTCTACGACGAGATGTTCGATGCATCGTGCCGTCCGCGCCCTGAAGCGCAGCTGCTGCTCGACACCATCACCGCCCTCGGCGACGGTCAGCTCGAACGCTGCCAGCAGGCGGCCGAGCGCATCCTCGTCCAGCTCGGCATCACGTTCAACGTCTACGGCGATTCGGCCGGCACCGAGCGCCCGTTCCCGTTCGACCTCGTGCCGCGCATCGTCACGGCGAAGGAATGGGAGTGGATCGAGCGCGGGCTCAAGCAGCGCATCCACGCGCTCAACCAGTTCATCAACGACATCTACCACGACCAGAAAATTATCAAGGACGGGGTCATTCCGGAGGAAATCATCCGTTCCGCCGCGTCCTACCGGCCGCAGTGCGTCGGCATCAACCCGCCGAAGGGCGTGTGGTGCCACATCACCGGTACCGACCTGGTGCGCCACTCCGACGGCCAGATCTACGTACTCGAGGACAACCTGCGCGTACCGTCGGGCGTGTCGTACATGCTCGAGAACCGCGACCTGATGAAGCGCACGTTCCCGCAGGTGTTCGATGGCCTGCGCGTGCGGCCGGTCTTCGAATATCCCAGCCTGCTTCTCGAAACGCTCGAAGCCATGGCCCCGCGCGGCGTGACAACCAAGCCGGTCGTCGTGCTGCTGACGCCGGGCATGTACAACTCGGCCTACTTCGAGCACAGCTACCTGGCGCAGAAGATGGGCATCCCGCTCGTCGAGGGACGCGATCTGGTGGTCGAGGACAAGTCGGTGTGGATGCGCACCACCAAAGGCCTGCGGCGCGTGCACGTGATCTACCGCCGCATCGACGACGACTTTCTCGACCCGGAGACCTTCCGGCCCGACTCGCTGCTCGGCGTGCCCGGCTTGGTGGATGCGTACCGGGCCGGCCGGGTGTCGCTCGCCAACGCGCCCGGCAACGGCGTCGCCGACGACAAAGTGATGTACGCCTACGTGCCGGACATGATCCGCTACTACGAAGGCGAGGATCCGATCATCCCCAACGTTCCCACCTTTCTGTGCTGGCGCGACCAGGACCGCCAGCACGTGCTGCAGAACCTCGAGACCCTCGTCGTGAAAACCGCCAACGAGGCCGGCGGCTACGGCATGCTGGTGGGCCCCCACTCCACCGCCGCCGAGCGCGAGGCGTTTGCGGCCAAAATCACGGCGCAGCCTCGCAACTACATCGCCCAGCCCACGCTGGGCCTGTCGCGCGTGCCGACGCTCGTCGGCGACCAGCTCGAGGGCCGGCACGTGGACCTGCGCCCGTACATCCTCTATGGCGACGAGATCCGGGTGGTGCCCGGCGGCCTGACCCGGGTGGCGCTGCGCAAGGGATCGCTGGTCGTGAACTCGTCGCAGGGCGGCGGCAGCAAGGACACCTGGGTGCTCGAGGCGGGAGACCACGCATGAGAGGCGAACCACCGCCCCTTCTCAGCCGCGTCGCCGATTCGGTGTACTGGATGGCGCGTTACATCGAGCGCGCCGAGAACGTCGCGCGCTTCATCGGCGTGAACCTCAACCTGCAGATCGACCTGCCGCTGGCGCCGTCACAACAGTGGCAGCCGCTCGTCGAGACGAGCGGCGACGCCGACGTGTTCAAAGAGCGCTTCGGCCTCGCCACCCAGGCCAAGGTCATCGAGTGGCTGGCCTACGACACGCAGAACCTCAGCTCGATCGCGTCGTGCCTGCGCTTCGCACGCGAAAACGCCCGCTCGGTGCGCGAGACGATCTCGTCGGAGATGTGGACGCAGGTCAACACCATGTACCTGCAGATCCAGACGCAGCGCTCGCTGCCCGAACCCGAGCGGATGCTCGACGCGTTCCGCGAGATCCGCATGGGCTGCCACCTGTTCGAGGGCGTCACCGACGCGACGATGTCGCACAACGAGGCCTGGCACTTCATGCGCCTCGGCCGCATGCTGGAGCGCGCCGACAAGACCTCGCGCATCCTCGACGTCAAGTACTTCATGCTGCTGCCGTCGCTGCGCGACGTCGGCACCCCCTACGACGACATCCACTGGTCGGCGGTGTTGAAGTCGGTGAGCGGCTTCGAGATGTATCGCAAAAAGTACGGGCGTATCACACCGCCCGATGTCGTGGACTTTCTGGTGATGGACAACGAATTCCCCCGCGCCGTGCGCTTCTGCATCAAGTCGGCGAGTGAATCGCTGCAGTCGGTCACCGGTACGCCGATCGGGGCGTTCCGCTACCGCTCCGAGCAGCTGATGGGCCAGCTGCGCGCCGAGCTCGACTTCACCTCGGTGGACACCGTCATCCGCAACGGGCTGCACGAGTATCTCGACCGCCTGCAGCTGAAGATGAACGCCATCGACAACAGCCTGCGCGACGACTTCGCGGTGCGCAACGCGCCCGCCGTGTCGCAGACGCAGGCGTCCTCGTCGGGCACGATGACGCAGGTGCAGGGCTCCTCCGGCACCAGCCCGACCGCCTAAGCGCATGGGCATCCGCGTCGCGCTGCATCACAAGACGGTCTATCAGTACGACCGGCCCGTCACGTTGTCGCCGCAGGTGATCCGGCTGCGGCCGGCGCCGCACAGCCGTACGCCCGTCACGGGCTACTCGCTGCGCCTCGAGCCGGCACAGCATTTCATCAACTGGCAGCAGGACCCGCAGGGCAACTTTCTCGCGCGGGTGACGTTCCCGAATCCGACAACGGTGTTCTCGCTCGAAGTCGACCTCGTGGCCGAGATGACCGTCCTCAATCCGTTCGACTTCTTCCTCGAGCCACACGCCGAGCACATCCCCTTCGTCTACGACGAGCTGCAGCGTCGCGAGCTGGCGCCGTACCTCGACGTCGGGCCGGCGGGACCGCGCCTGCAGGCGTTCCTCGCCACGATTCCGCGCGAGCCGATCCAGACGATCAATTTCCTGGTGGACCTCAATCGGCGCCTGCAGGGCGACGTGCGCTACGTGATTCGCATGGAGCCGGGCGTACAGTCGAGCGAGGACACGCTCGGCCTCGGGAGCGGCTCGTGCCGGGACTCGTCGTGGCTCCTGGTGGAAACGCTGCGGCATCTGGGCCTCGCCGCGCGGTTCGTGTCCGGCTACCTGATACAACTCACGCCCGACGAGAAGCCGCTCGACGGCCCGGCGGGACCGACCGCCGATTTCACCGACCTTCACGCGTGGGCCGAGGTGTACCTGCCCGGCGCCGGATGGGTGGGCCTCGACCCCACCTCGGGGCTGCTCGCCGGCGAAGGACACATCCCGCTCGCGGCCACGCCGAGCCCCGAGTCGGCCGCGCCGGTGTCGGGCCTGGTGGGCCCGAGCCAGGTGGAGTTCCATCACGAGATGTCGGTGACGCGCGTGCACGAGGATCCGCGTGTCACCAAGCCGTACTCCGACGAACAATGGGAGTCGATTCTCGCGCTCGGCGACCGGGTGGACCGCGAGCTCGACGCCGGCGACGTGCGGCTGACGATGGGCGGCGAGCCAACCTTCGTGTCGATCGACGACATGGACGGCGACGAGTGGAACACGGCGGCGATGGGGCCGCACAAGCGCCGGCTCGCGGGCACGCTCCTCACGCGCGTGCGCGATACGTTTGCGCCGGGGAGCCTGCTGCACTTCGGCCAAGGCAAGTGGTATCCGGGCGAATCGCTGCCGCGCTGGGCGTTCACCTGCTACTGGCGCACCGACGGCGTGCCGCTGTGGCGCGATCCCGCGCTCGTCGGCAGCCCGGATCGCGACGAGGGTTTCGACACCGAGAATGCACGGGCGTTCGCCGAAGCGCTGGCCGAGCGCCTGAACGTCGGGCCGGAGTTCGTGATCGCGGCCTACGAGGATCCGCTCACGTACATCCACAAGGAGCGGGAGCTCCCGGTCAACGTCGATCCCGAGCACAACGACCTCGACGATCCGGAAGAGCGCGAACGGCTGCGCAAAGTGTTCAGCCGCGGCCTCGGCACTCCGACCGGCTTCGTGCTGCCGCTCGCCCGTGCGGCGGGCAAGGACGGCCCGGCCTGGCAGTCGGGCCTGTGGATGCTGCGTGCGCGCCACCTGTTTCTTGTCCCCGGCGACTCGCCCGTCGGCCTCCGCCTGCCGATGAAGAGCCTGCCGGCGGGGCCCGCCTGGGAGGTCTATCCGATCGATCCGATGCTCGTGACGTGGCCCGACCTCGGCCGGCCCTCTGCAAGGGTCGCGAGCCCCGCCACCCACCGCGTTCGGGCGCGCCAACGCCAGGCGCAGGTGGACGGCCCCGACGGCACGACAGGCCGGCAGCAGCAGAACGGGCAGCATGCCCCGGCTCCGGGCTCGACCGTCGTGCGCACGGCGCTCACGGTGGAAGCCCGCGAGGGCAAGGTGTGGACCTTCCTGCCGCCGGTTGCGTCGGCCGCCGATTTCGTCGATTTGGTCACCGCCATCGAAGACACCGCTGCCGCGCTGGCAATGCCGGTGCTCATCGAGGGCTATCCGCCGCCCTTCGACCCACGTCTGCAGCAGATCAAGGTCACGCCAGACCCCGGCGTCATCGAGGTCAACGTGCACCCGGCGCGCAGCTGGCGCGAGCTCGTCGCCACCACGACGACGCTCTACGAGCAGGCCCGTCAGGGCCGCCTCGGCACCGAGAAGTTCATGATCGATGGGCGGCACACCGGCACCGGCGGCGGCAACCACCTCGTGCTCGGCGCCGCGACGCCGGCCGACAGCCCATTCCTGCGCCGGCCCGATCTGCTCCGCAGCTTCATCGGCTACTGGCTCAATCACCCGTCGCTCTCGTATCTCTTTTCGGGCGTGTTCATCGGCCCCACGAGCCAGGCGCCGCGCGTGGACGAAACCCGCGCCGACGCCGTCTACGAGCTCGAGATCGCGATGAGCCTGCTCGAGGGGGCGCGGGGCGCGACACCGCCGTGGCTCGTGGACCGCATCTTCCGCAACCTGCTGGTGGACGTCACCGGCAACACCCACCGCGCCGAGTTCTGCATCGACAAGCTCTATTCCCCCGACAGCGCCTCGGGCCGCCTGGGTCTGGTCGAGATGCGCGCGTTCGAGATGCCGCCGCACGCGCGCATGAGCCTGGCACAGCAGCTGCTCGTGCGCACTCTCCTCGCGTGGTTCTGGCGCGCGCCGTACAGCGCCGCGCCGATCCGGTGGGGCACGCGGCTGCACGACCGCTTCCTCCTGCCCCACTACGTGGAACGGGATTTCGGCGCGGTCATCGACGACCTGCATCGCGCCGGCTATCCCATCGACCGCTCGTGGTTCGCGCCGCACATCGAGTTCCGCTTCCCTGTCTACGGCCGCGTCGTCTACGACGGCGTGGAGGTGGAGTTGCGGCAGGCGATTGAGCCCTGGTACGTGCTCGGCGAGGAGCCCGGCGCCAGCGGCACGGCGCGATACGTCGATTCGTCGGTCGAGCGGCTGCAGGTGAGAGTGCGGGGGCTCGTGGCCGAACAGCTCACGGTCGCGTGCAATGGGGTGCAACTGCCGCTCCAGCCCACGGGCACCGAGGGGGAATACGTGTGCGGCGTCCGCTATCGCGCCTGGCAGCCCCCGCGCTGCCTGCATCCCACGATTCCCGTGCACACGCCGCTCGTCTTCGACGTCGTCGACCAGGCCGCCCGGCGCGCGATTGGCGGCTGTACCTACCACGTCGCCCACCCGGGAGGGCGGAGTTACGCGACCCTTCCTGTAAACTCCAACGAGGCAGAAGCGCGGCGGCGAACCCGGTTCTTCGGGTTCGGCCACACGCCCGGCGCTCCGCTCACGCTGGCGATGTCTGACAACCGCGACTTTCCGTCCACGCTCGACCTCCGGCGCCTGAGCGCCGCGCGACTCCCCTCGTCCGGGGTCTGATCGCAGGCGTGAGCGACACTTCCTCCGCGCGTCGGTCTCGCACGGCGGACTGGAACTACCGCCCGCCCCAGGTCGGACACTGGGACGAGGCCCTCGATCCGTCCGGCAAGCCGCGCCCGCACTGGATGCGGCTGGCGGCGGCCTTGCGCCGCATGGGCCTGCCGGAGTTCTCACGGCGCTGGGAGTTCGGCCAGCACCTGCTTCGCGCCAACGGCGTCACCTACAACGTCTACAGCGACCCCCAGGGCAGCGCGCGGCCGTGGCCGATGGATCTCGTGCCGCTCGCCATCGACGGACAGGAGTGGGCGCGGATCGAGCGGGCGGTCATCCAGCGTGCGACGTTGCTCAACGCCCTGCTCGCCGATCTGTATGGCTCGCATCGCCTGGTGCGCGACGGCCACGTGCCGCCGGAGCTGGTGTTCGACAACCCCGGCTTCCTGCGCGCCTGCCACGGCATCGTGCCGATGGGCGGTGTCTACCTGCACAACTACGCGGTCGACATCGCCCGCGCCCCGAACGGGAAGTGGTGGGTGATCTCCGACCGCACGCAGGCGCCGTCGGGCGCCGGCTACGCGCTCGAGAACCGCCTCGTGAGCGGGCGGACGTTGCCGGCGATGCTCGACCAGTGTCACGTGAGGCCGCTCACCGATTTCTTTGACGTCACCATCAAGGCGCTGCTCGGCCTCGCGCCGACCCGCCCGGCCAACCCGCGCGTCGTGGTGATGTCGGCCGGCCCCAACAGCGAGACCTACTTCGAGCACTCGTTCTTCGCGCGGCAGTGGGACTTTCCACTGGTGGGCGGCGCCGACCTGACGGTGCGCGACGGCCGCGTGTTTCTCAAGACGCTCGCCGGCCTCAATCCGGTGGACGTCATCCTCCGCCGCCTCGACGACGACTTCTGCGACCCGCTGGAGCTGCGCGGAGATTCACTGCTCGGCGTGCCCGGCCTCGTGCAGGCCGCACGGGCCGGCACCGTGTTCATCGCCAACTGCCTCGGCAGCGGCCTGGTGGAAACCCCGGCGCTGATGGCCTTTCTCCCCGCCCTCTGCGAGCAGGTGCTCGGCGAGGAGCTGCGGATGCCGTCGGTGGCCACCTGGTGGTGCGGTCACAAGACGCCGCGCCGGCACGTGCTCGAGCACCTCGAGACCGTCGTGATCAAGCCGGCGTTTCCCCGCTTCGGCCAGCACGCCGAGTTCCCGGGCAAGATGACCGCCGAGGCGCGCCAGGCCCTGGCCGCACGCATCGAGGCACATCCCACCCGGTTCGTCGCCCAGGAACAAGTGGACCTGTCGAGCGCACCGGTGCACACGCACCGCGGCCTCGAAGCACGGCACGTCGTGCTGCGCGTGCTGGCCGCGTGGGACGGCACGTCGTACTCCGTGCTGCCGGGAGGCCTCACGCGCGTGGCGACCGGACAGAAGTCGCTGGTCGTCTCGATGCAGGCCGGCGGCGGCAGCAAGGACACGTGGGTGATCGGCGGCGCCGACGACACGGCTTACGAGCTCGAGGCGTCGGCCCAGCCGAGCTTTACCACGTCCACCGAGCTGTCGAGCCGCATGGCCGACAACCTGTTCTGGCTGGGACGCTACGCCGAGCGCCTCGACGCCAATGTGCGCCTGTTCCGGGCCCTCCTGCCCGGCCTCACCGGCGAGCAGCAGCAGGGGCGGCACGCGTCGGTGGATACCGTGCTGCACTTCCTGCGCGGCCTCGACTTGTTGCCGAAAGAGACGCGCCATGCCACCGTGACGCGGCAGTGGTGGAACCTGCAACGCATCGTCACCGACATGGTGTTCGACGCGGCGCACGTGTCGAGCGTCGGCGGCAACCTGCGGCACGTGCGACGTCTGAGCTGGGAAGTGAAGGAACGGCTGTCGCCCGACACCTGGCGCGTGCTGCAACAGCTGTCCACGGCCCTGCCCACGACGACGCCGGCCAGCCACGACCGGCGCTATCTTGCAGCGCTCGCCGCGCTCGACGACGTCGTCATCATGCTGGCGGCCTTCGCCGGCCTGCAGGCGGAGAACCCGACGCGCGGGTTCGGCTGGCGGTTCCTGAGCCTCGGCCGCCGCATGGAACGCGCGCTGCAGATGCTCGAGCTGCTGCGGGTCGGGGTCGCCATCGCGCCGTTTCCCGACGACGCGTATCTCGAAGTCCTGCTGCAGGTGGCCGACAGCTCCACCACCTATCGTTCGCGCTATCTTGCCTCGATCCGCACGCGGTATGTGCTCGAACTGCTGCTCGCCGACGAGACGAACCCGCGATCGGTGGCGTTCCAGGCCGCGGCGCTCCTCGACGGCGTCCACAGCCTGCCGCGCCATCAAGTCGAAGGTGCGCTGCCGGCCGAATACACCGTGGCCAAGCGCCTGCGCCAGCTGCTGCGCGACGCCAACATGGACGAGATCAAGCGCCGCGACGCCAAGGGCCAGCGCCTGGCGCTCGAAGCCCACCTGCAGAGCGTTCGCAACGGCGTGGTGGACCTCTCCGACGCCCTCACGTCCCGCTACTTGAGTCACTCGACGCCGTCGCGACTGCGGTCCATCTGAGACGTGACGCCTTGAAAGGTGACGGAGTAGACATGAGCCCAGCGTTTTTCGCCGCCCTCTTCGCTGCGCAGCCTCGTTAGTCATGCGCTACAAAGCGGTGCACACGACCCGGTATCTCTACGACACGGCCGTGTCGCAGTGTCAGAGCGAAGTGCGGCTCACGCCGCGGGCACTCCCCTGGCAGTCACTCATCGACAGCAGAATCCAGGCGACGCCGTCGCCGGCCGCCATCGAAACGCACAAGGACTACTTCGGCAACGACGTCACCACGTTCACCATCCTGGAGCACCACGACCGCTTCGCCATCGTCGCCACCAGCGTGGTGGACGTGCAGGCGCGCGCCGCGGTTCCCCGTGACCTGCCGTGGGAGACGGTGCGTGACACGCTGGCGTCGCACGAAAGGCCCGAGGCGCTCGAGGCCTTCGAGTTCGTGTTCGACTCGCCCTTCGTCGCCGCCGCGCGCGAGCTCGCCGCCTATGCCGGACCGAGCTTTGCGGCGGGACGGCCGCTGCTCGACGCGGTGGACGATCTGTCGCACCGCATCCACGCGGACTTCAAATACGACCCGAAGGCCACCAGTATCGACACGCCGTTGCTCGAGACGTTCAAGGCGCGTCGTGGCGTGTGCCAGGATTTCTCTCACGTCATGATCGGCGCGCTGCGCTCGCTGCGCCTGGCCGCGCGCTACGTGTCCGGCTACCTGCGCAGCGGCGCGGACTATCAGGGCGCCGAGGCGTCGCACGCGTGGGTGTCGGTGTATCTGCCCGGCACCGGATGGGTCGACCTGGATCCCACCAACGACGTGCGGCCGGGCACCGGACACCTGACGCTCGCGTGGGGCCGCGACTACGGCGACGTCGCGCCGGTGAAGGGCATCGCACTCGGCGGCGGTCACCAGGCCGTTGAAGTCGCCGTGCGCGTCGAGCCGGTCGAGGCCGCCGCGGTCTGACAAACTCTTAACAATCTCTTTACCCGCGGTTGACACATCGCGCCGTCACGGGCGAGGGCTTTGCTTCGAGCTGCCTCAATGACTCGAAACAGCCCCCGAGTGTCCCCTCCGGCGTACACGGATCGATCCCTCGAGCGGACGGTCCGCTCACGCACCCAGCGCGCGCGGTGCCTGGCCGGAACCGTATTGTTCCTCGCGCTGTCGCTTGGCGCCGCGGCACAGGACCTCGTCCCGCCCGCCGTGACGCTCGTCCCTGCCACGCTCTTGACCCTGAGCGGCGGCGTCGACTCGAACAGTCCCGTCGTCTGGGGACGCGTGGACGGCGTCGAGACGCTGCAGATGCTGACCTCGACTGCCGGCCAGCCAAGCATCGCCACCGGCCGGCGCCTCACCCGCATGGGACCGGCGACACCGGTCTCCTTCGTCACGCATCCAGGTGATGGTGTGTGGATGGAGTCGGTGATCGTGGACGAGGGCGGGACCTGGTACGGTTACTACCACAACGAAGTGCCGGCGGCGCTGTGCGGACGCCTGGATCGCGTGCTCCCGCGCATCGGCGCCGCGCGCTCGCGCGACAGCGGCGAAACCTGGGAAGACCTCGGCATCATCCTGGAGGCGCCGGCAGGATGGTACAACTGCAACACCACCAATCAGTACTTCGTCGGCGGCGTCGGCGACGTGAGCGTGCTGCTCGATCAGGACTCGAAGGACCTCTATCTGTATTTCAGCCAGTACTCGACGTACGCGGCGGCACAGGGCGTGGGGCTGGCGCGGCTGACCTGGGCCGACCGCGACGCGCCCATCGGCCGGATTATGGTCTACAACGACGGCGTCTGGCTGCCGGCCAACGACGTCGTCAGCGAAGACGAGAACGGCAACGTGCGCTACGACTGGTACTACCCGTTCGGCACGTCGCTCGTGCCGCCCACGCACCCGTGGCACGACGACGACCCCGCGAGCGACGCCTTCTGGGGGGCGTCGGTCCATTGGAACGTGTCGCTGCAGCTCTACGTGATGCTGCTCAACCGCACCAAGGACGAGCAGTTCACGCAGGAGGGCGTGTATGTGTCGTTCGCCCGCCGCCTCGACAACCCCGCCGCCTGGACGCTCCCGATCAAAATTGTCGACGGCGGCACCTGGTATCCACAGGTCATCGGGCTGGAGATCGGCGAGGGAAGTGACAAGGAGGCCGGAGGGCGCGCGCGTTTCTTCATGGGCGGGCGGTCCAGCTCGTTCATCGACTTCAACCCGCAGTGAGCACCCTGCCCGCCGCTTGTAGGAAGGTTCAGCCGGGTTGTCTTGTTTTACTGCGCGTGCAGCCGCTCGGCGAGTTCGGCGAGGATGTCGCGGTTGTTGGTCGAGGTGGACGGCTCGATGGCAACCACCCAGCCGGACCTGCGGGCCGTGTGCTCGATGCGCTCCTGCAGCTCAGCCTTGGTGTCGCCAGGGCCCATAATCAGCAGGTGACCCGGTGAGCCGAGCGCGTTGATCACAATGTCGTAATAGCGGGAGGGGCTGTGGAGCCTCGATTCGACGAGGTGCGCGGTGAGGCTCTTCGCGAACACGATGACGGCCCGAGTGTGATCAATCCAGAGACCCACGCGCGCGGATGCCATACCTCAAGGCCATTCAATCCGCGTGCCTGCTCCTGATACGATCGGCGGCTTGGACGACTCCCAGATTTACGCCACCATCGGCGAGGACGGGTTCCACCGCCTCGTCGCCCTGTTCTACCGTCAGGTCCCGACCGACGACATCCTCGGGGCCATGTACCCCAAGGCCGACCTTGCCGCCGCCGAGGAGCGCCTGCGCGACTTCCTCGTGGGCCGGTTCGGCGGGCCGACGCGCTACATCGAGCAGCGCGGGCATCCGCGCCTGCGCATAAGGCACGCGCCCTTCCCCATCGGCCAGGCGGCGCGCGACCGCTGGATGAAGCTGATGGGCAAGGCGCTCGACGATGCGCACCTGCCGCCCGACGTCACGGCTTTCCTGCGCGATTTCTTCGAAGCCGTGGCCACGATGATGGTGAACCAGGCTGAACCTCCGGACAGGTAGGACTGGTAGGACTGGTGGGACAGGTGGGACTGGTAATGTGGCCGCGGGTCTTCAGACCCGCCCCGGTAATCACCTGACCTACCCGACCTACCTGCCCAACTGGGCGATGCCAAGCCTCGCGCATCGCCGTACGCTGGGCGCCATGCTGACCCAACTCTCCAACCAGATGGCCGACGCGGTTGCGTCGGCTGCGCCGTCGGTCGTGCAAGTCCATGGACGCCGCCGCCCCGCGAGCGGGCTCGTCTACGCCGACGGCATCGTCGTCACCACCATGCGCGCCGTGGGCCGTGAAGACGGGCTGCGCGTGCGGACGCATGCCGGCGACGTGCTCGAGGCGTCGCTGGCCGGGTGGGATCCGGCGACCAGCCTGGCCGTGCTCCGCGTCCCCGGCCTGACGGCTGCGCCACTAACGGTGTCGTCCGTGCCCGCACGCGTCGGCCACCTCGCGTTGGCCGTCGCCCGGTCCTGGAGCAACGCCGTGACGGCCAGCGCCGGCGTGATTGCCGTCATCGGCGGACCGCTGCCCACCGGGCGGCGCCGCGCAATCGACCAGGTGATTCGCACCACCGCTCCGATGCACGATGGCTTCTCCGGCGGCGCGTTTCTCGACACCGAGGGTGCGCTCATCGGCCTCACGACGGCCGCGGCGATTCGAGGTCTCGGCGTGGTGATTCCGGCCGAGATCGTGTGGAAGACCGTCGCGCACGTGCTCGAACACGGCGGATCCGCGCGCGGCTATCTCGGCATCGTCGGACAGCCGGTCCGGCTGCCGGAGGGTCAGGCCGGTACGGCCGGCAGCGAAGCTGCGCTGCTCGTCGCCAATGTGGCGCCGGACGGCCCCGCCGCCAAGGCGGGTGTCCTCGTCGGCGACGTCGTCCTCGCGCTCGATGGCACGCCGGTCGCAGCGCCCGAAGATCTGCTCGACCTGCTCACGGGCTCGAGAGTGGGCCACACGGCCACGCTGCGACTGCTGCGCGGCGGTTCGCCAGCCGAAGTCACTGTCACGATCGGTGAGCGCCCCGCCGCCTGACGGCGGCACGCTCGCCGGGCTTCAAGACGTAGAGGGCGGTCTTCAGACCGCCCTGCCGCAGGCGGGTCTGAAGACCCGCCTCTACGTCCCAAGGCCTTGAGCCTTGAGCCTGATGTAGGCTAATGGGCCCGGAGGGCCCATGGCCAAGGTATCCGTCACCGTCAATGGCAAGGTGCGCACGGCCGATGTCGAGCCGCGCACCTTGCTCGTCCACTTCCTGCGCGAAACGCTCAACCTCACCGGCACGCACGTCGGCTGCGACACGAGCCAGTGCGGCGCCTGCACCGTGCTCATCGACGGCCGCAGCGCCAAGTCGTGCACGCTGTTCGCCGTACAGGCCGACGGGTCATCGCTGACCACGATCGAGGGTCTCGCCAAGGACGGCCAGCTGCACCCGCTGCAGGAAGGCTTCTGGGAAGAGCACGGCCTGCAATGCGGCTACTGCACGCCCGGCATGATCATGTCGGCGGCCAACCTGCTCACCGACAACCCGTCTCCATCCGAAGACCAGATCCGCGAGGGGATCAGCGGCAACTTCTGCCGGTGCACCGGCTATCAGCACATCGTCAACGCGATTCAGTTCGCCGCGGCCAAGAGGTAAGCCATGCCAACCGCACCTGTGCTGCCGAAGCTCGTGGGCTCGCGCGTCAAGCGCCGCGAAGACCCGCGTCTCATCCAGGGCAAGGGCACCTACGTCGACGACGTGAAGATCGCGGGCATGCAGTACGTCGCGTTCAAGCGCAGCGACGTGGCCCACGGGCGCATTCTGTCGATCGACGTGAGTGCGGCCGCGAGCATGGAAGGCGTGGAGGCGGTGTTCACCGGCAAGCAGATTGCCGATTTCGTCGCCCCGATGCCCATCGGTACGCCATTCCCGTCGCCCGAGCACCGCGTGGTCGCCATTGACGTCGTGCGGTTCTCCGGCGAGCCGGTGGCCGTCGTCGTCGCCAGGGATCGCTACGTCGCACGCGACGCGGTGGATGCGATTACGGTGCAGTACGACATCCTGCCGGCGGTCGTGGATCCCGAGGCCGCGCTGAAGGGGCAGCCCACCGTCATCCACCCGCAGTTCGCCAACAACGTCGCCCTCGGTCCGATTCCCGGCGGCACGGGCGTCTCGCACGACGGCAAGTCGGTGGACGACAGCGTTGTCGACAAGGCGTTTGCCGCAGCCGAGATCGTCGTCTCACAGCGCATGCTGAACCAGCGGCTGGCACCGAGCGCCATGGAGCCGCGCGGCGTCGTCGCGCATTACGAGGCGGGCAAGGGCACGATGACCATCTGGTCGTCCACCCAGAACCCGCACATCCTGCGCACGTTCATCGCGATGATGAACGGGATGGGCGAAAACCAGGTACGGGCGATCGCACCGGAGGTCGGCGGCGGCTTCGGCGCCAAGATCAACATCTACGCCGAAGAGTACGTGGTGGCCGGCCTGTCGAAGCGCCTCGAGCTGCCGCTCAAGTGGGTCGAAGACCGTTCCGAGGCCTTCGTGGCCACGATCCACGGCCGCGACATCCTCGGCTACATCGATCTGGCGGCGAAGCGAGACGGTACGGTGCTCGGGCTCAAGATGCGGCTCATCGCCGACATCGGCGCCTACAACATGCTGCTCACCGCGGCCATCCCGACGCTGACGATGCTGATGGCCAATGCCACCTACGCCATCCCGGCCGTCCGCGTCACGCTCACCGAGGTCTTCACCAACAAGACCCCCACCGACGCCTATCGCGGCGCCGGCCGCCCCGAGGCCACCTACTTCGTCGAGCGCGCGATGGACATGCTGGCGCGCGAGCTGAAGATGGACCCGGCGGAGGTGCGGCGGAAGAACTTCATTCCGTCGAACGCGTTCCCGTTCGCCACCCAGATGGGCGCGGTCTACGACTCGGGCGACTACGAGAAAGCGCTCGATCGTGCGCTCCAGAACGCAAACTGGGAACAGCTCAAAAAGGATCGCGACACGGCGAAGGCCGAAGGGCGCCTCGTCGGGCTCGGGCTCTCGATGTACGTGGAGGTGTGCGGCATTGGTCCGTCGGCGTCGCTGCCCACCGGCGGCTGGGAACACTCGCAGGTGACGATCGAGCGCGACGGCCGCATCAGCGCCACCACCGGCGCCTCGCCGCACGGTCAAGGCAACGAGACGACCTTCGCCCAGATGCTCGCTGATCAGTTCAGCGTGCCGTTCGAGCACATCACCATCCTGCACGGCGACACTGCCGTCGTGAAGCAGGGCATCGGCACCTTCGGCAGCCGGTCGCAGGCGGTCGGCGGGGCGGCGCTCCACATGGCGGCAACGAAGGTCAAGACCAAGATGGCCAAGTTCGCCGCGGCGCTGCTCGAGGCGCACGAAGACGATATCGTCTTCGAGAACGGGCGCGTGTCGGTGAAGGGCGCGCCGGCCAAGGGCAAGGCGTTCGCAGAGGTCGCTTCGTTCGCCTACATCCCGGTGCCGCTCCCGCCGGGTCTCGAACCGGGCTTGAGCGACGAGGCCTTCTTCGAGCCGAGCAACAACACCTATCCGTTCGGGTGCCACATCTCGATGCTGGAGATCGATCGCGACACCGGCGAGCCCAAGCTGTTGCGGCTCGTAGCCGTGGACGACGCCGGCAACCTGATCAACCCGCTCATCGTCGAGGGGCAGATTCACGGCGGTCTGGCCCAGGGGATCGGGCAGGCGATGATCGAAGAGGTGGTCTACGGGGAGGACGGTCAGCTCCTCACCGGCTCGTTCATGGACTACGCGCTCCCGCGCGCCATCGATTTCCCGCGGTTCGAACTCGACAACACGGTCACGCCCACGCCGGTGAACCCGCTCGGCGCCAAGGGCTGCGGCGAAGCCGGAACGCTGGGGTCGACGCCGAGCATCGTGTCGGCCGCGGTAGACGCGCTCAGCGAGTTTGGTGTGAAGCACATCGACATGATGCTGCGGCCCGAGAAGCTGTGGCGGATCATCCACGGAGGCCAGGCGTGATTCCCACCACCTTCGACTACGCGCGCGCGACCTCGATCGACGACGCCATCGCCCGGCTGACAACCGGCGGCGGCAGCGCCAAGCTGCTCGCGGGCGGCCATAGCCTGGTCCCGCTGATGAAGCTGCGGCTCAGCGAGCCCTCACTCCTCATCGACATCGCGCGGATTCCCGGGTTGTCCGGCATTCGCGAGAAGGGCGGCAAGATCGAGATCGGCGCCGCGACGGTGCACCACGAGGTGGCGGCGTCTGCCCTGCTGCACGACAAGTGTCCAGCGCTGGCCGACACGGCTGCCACCATCGGCGACCCGCAGGTACGCAACCGCGGCACGCTGGGCGGGAGCCTCGCGCACGCGGATCCGGCGGCCGACTACCCGGCCATGCTGCTGGCGCTCGACGCCGAAGTCCATCTGAAAGGCCCGGGGGGCTGGCGCGCCGTCAAGGCGAGCGAGTTCTTTCAGGCGCTGTTCACGGTGGATCTGCGGCCCGACGAAATTATCGCCGGCGTACAGTTCACGCCACAGCGCGCGGCGGCCTACGCGAAGCTGCACCAGCGCGCTTCGCATTTCGCCATCGTCGGCGTGGGCGCCTCGCTCGAGGTGTCGGGCGGCACGATGACCGCCGCCCGCGTCGGCCTGACCGGCGCAAGCAGCCATGCGATACGGCTCACCAACGTCGAGGCGGCACTCGCCGGCAAGCCGCTCTCCGACGCGACGATTGCCGCCGCGGCCGCGGTGGCCGGCGACGGCCTCGACGACCTCAACGCCGACATCCACGCGAGCGCCGCGTACCGGCGCCAGATGGTGAAGGTGTTTACGAAGCGCGCGCTGGAAGCGGCCCGCGCGCGCACGTAGGAGGGCTCAGGGGCTTGTCAGGCGGGTCTGAAGACCCGCCTCTACGTCCGCCGGAGTTCTCGTCGGGTGAGGCTCAGCCCCGCGAGGCCTTGCTCGACAATCCGCACCTCCGCGACGGTCTCAATGTCTACAAGCGGAGGCCCTTTCTTCGTGACAAATCCGCGCCTGAAAGCAAGACAGGCGTCTTCTCGCCTGCTTCAGGCGTCTCGGCGACAGGAGCGTGTCAGAAGTACAGGCCGATCCCGACGACGGGGCCGTGCACCGATTGCCTCACCGTGAATTCACGGTCGAGCACGGTATCGGTGATCTTCAGGTAGAGGAAATTGTAGCCGGCCGCCAGGCCGAAATGGCGGAACGGCTTCCAGTCCACGCGCGCCATGACGCTGTAGTCCTGATCGGCGCCGGCGCCGAACCCGCCGCCCTCGAACGTGGCGTGGATTTCGATGGGCCTCCCCTCACCTTCGTAGTGATAGCCGGCGCCGAACACGGGATCCCAGATGCCGGGCTCGCGCGTGAAGGTGGGGAAGTCTGTCACCCTGATGTCGTACTTCAGCGCAACGCGGCGGACGCCCCCGGTGAGGTAGATGTTGGGCACCAGCCGGACGCCGCCCGCGGCGTGGAAGTAGAAGAGATCCAGGTCCACCGAGAATTGCGGTCTCTCCACGCGATCACCGCCCACGGCAGCCCAGACCATGTCCACGTCGGTACGGAACCAGCTTTTCGAGGCGTAGAACCCGCCGAAGTAGGCACCATCGAGACGGGACTCGACAATCGACCCGAGGTCGCCGCCGTCGTCGGGCGGCAGATCCAGGTCGATGTCGACGCCGCTTGCGCCCCAGTAGAGCACTGGATAAATGCCCACGTTCCATTCCGACGCGGGAGTTTGGGCGCCCGCGGCGCCCGACATGACGATGAGCAGCGCCAGGGAGAAGATGGCGCAGCGCGGCACGAGCGGATCTCGACTGATCATCAGACGATCAGGATGGCGCGAACCGGACGAGATTGTCGAGACGGAAATCGCTTCGTTCGAACCGGCGCAATCGTCACCGTTCCCGAGGTCGTCGACGGCAAGTCAAAACTGGCGTGGCTCAAGGACACGTCCGAGCAGGTCGACAACGGGCGCCACCCTGACTTCACGCTGCCGCCTCGCATCGACATCATCGTCCCTCAATCGCTCCTCGGTGAGAGGGACCTGTTCCTTCGTCTGATCGACACGCGCGGAATCGACCGCAGTGCGGCACGCGCCGATCTTGAGCGCCGACTCGACGAACCCTACACGCCCGCACTGCTGCTCTACTCGCTTCGGTTCCTCATCCGCTCACCCTCGTCGACGCACCCCGAGAGCCTCGCGCTCCGGCACCAGCTCTGGGCGAACAGTCCTTCGCGTCGCCTGCAGTACAGCTGGCGCCGGCGGACCGCATCCTGTGGATTGGGCGCGGGCTTGGCGCAGTTGGCGGTCGGCTTGATGATCGTCAAACCGGAGACCGTCGTGTCGTGGCACCGGCGATACGTGCCGATGACCTCACGGCTCGCGTCGGCGCTCCAAGGCCATCGTCATCTGAAGAGCAAGCGAGTGCTTTGCTTGGATGACGGCGCGCCACTCACTTAGGACATCGTTGGTGAGTATGGGCGGAAGGCAGGTCGAAGGGCCAACCTTCCGGTGAGTGGCGCTCATCGGCTACGTCATACGTTCTGCTCGCATCTGGCGATGCGAGGTGCACCAGCCAGAGCGGTTCAGGAGCTGGCAGGGCACCAGATGTGCAAGTTGAGTGGCGGGGTGGACGGGACTCGAACCTAGTTCACCGCGCTGTGATAAGCAACTGAAGGCGTGTGAATTGTGGTCGCAACTCGTTCAGAGCGCGTCGCTGGTCAACCGGTGTGCTGTTCGCCGCAGACCTCGCGAGTCCCTTCGAGTCAACCTAGTTCGTGGAGAAATGTTGGAGACGGCGATGGCGAACGGGTCCGCCGACGCTCAGAGGGGAGGGGCACCTTGGCGGCTCGAGTGCCAGAGCGCGAGGATCTCGATCGCCTCTCGATCCGACACGACACGGTAGAACAGGTAGTAGCGGATCCGGGTCAGATGAATGCGTCGCACTCCGGGGAGCGAAACATTTCGCGCGAGAGCGCCACTTTCTGGTTGGAGGGAGATCAAGGCCGCGGCGCGCTCGAGCTCCTCGCGGATCGCGTTCGGCGCTTTCAGTCGATTCTGCCGCCACCACTGCTCCGCTGCGCGCACTTGCGCCTTCGCGAGATCGCTGATCTCGACGCGGAGGGGACCGCTCACTCGCGACTGCGGAGTTCGGAAAGAAAGTCGGTGAAGGACGTTGTGCGACCGTCGTCACACTGAGCCATTGACTCCAGCAGCATCTTCTCCGTTTCGGTGTCTGCTTCGAAGGTTTCGTCCCCGTCGAGCGCCAAGACGGTGACGGAGGCCCCTTCGGGGAGTTCACCGTCCAGCTCCACGCGGCCCGCGACAACCTTGCCTGAAGCGATTCGCATGCTCGAATTGTAGCAAAATCGGTCGATCGTCACGTCGCCCAGCCCGTCGACAGCGGACCCAACCAGCGGTAGGAGAATAGTCGGTATTAGCGCGGGCGACGGTTGACTGAATGACCGTTATGCGACCTCGGCCGGGCACGCGGCGCCCAGACGCGTTGGGCGCCGCCGCTCGGACGATGGCGGATTGTGCCGCGCGCTGATCCAACCTGTGGTCACTCAACGAGCAAGGGGAGAGCGATGCCCTGGCCACGCGGGGTCACTCGAAGGGGCGGAAAAGGGCGTCGCTCCCCTCTCGCTCGTGACCCAACGAGTCCGCGAATCGCAACGCTGGTACGGCGATCGACGGGCAGGTGGGGCCGACACAGGGGCCACCAACGAACGACGAGTCGTCGGCCCCTGCGGGGCGTAGTTCCGCGTCCTGAATGGCCGAGGCGATCGGTCAACGCCAGCGACTCACCAACAGAATGTGCTCGATGCGACAGAACACAGGGCGCAACCCGCAATAGATCTCGAGCGTCGGCCAGCCAGCGGCCGGCGCGAGATCACACTGTGAGCACTGGACCATCACTGCCCTTGTTGTTGACCGTTGCCGAGGCAGCGGCGCTCCTTCGCACAAACCGGAAGGCCGCCTACGCCATGATCGAGCGCGGCTCGATGCCAGGCGTCACACCCATCGGCAGACGCGTTCTGGTGCGCAGCGCCGACCTGCTAGACTTCCTCGACCACAACCGCACGCCGTCGCCACAGGAGTGCCGGCGATGAGCGTGAACGTCAGACCGTATCGAAGCGGCGGCTGGGAGGCGGGCATCACCTTCCGCCTGCCGAACGGACAGAGGCACCGAGAACGCAGCAAGGCTCCAGTCAGCGCCAAGTCTGGTGCGTTGCGATGGGGCCAGGATCTTGAGCAGCATCTGCTGCGGCACGGCCCGGACAAGCGCCGAAAGGAGGTTCCCACACTGGAGGCGTTCGCGCCGCGGTTCATCGACGACTATGCGATCGCCAACCGCCAGAAGCCGAGCGGCATCGCGGCCAAGCGAACGATCTTGAACCTGCACCTGGTTGGCACGATGGGCGCCAGGCGGCTGAACGCGATCACGACCGACGACGTGCAGAAATTGAAGCACCGGCTGCGCGAGCACGCGCCCAAGACGGTGAACAACGTGTTGACGGCCTTGAGCGCTCTTGAAGAAGGCTGCGGAGTGGGACGTGATCGAGCGCGTGCCGTGCACCATCCGACTCGTGCGAGCGCCGAAGCCCTCGATGGGGTTCTACGACTTCGACGAGTATGAGCGACTGCTCGACGTGGCGAAGGAGTTCGGGCCAACGGCACATCTGGTCGTGCTGCTGGGCGGCGAAGCGGGCCTTCGATGCGGCGAGATGATCGGCTTGGAGTGGGGCGATGTGGATCTGGTGAAGCGCCAAATGTGCATCCAGCGCTCCGAGTGGCGCGGACACGTCACGTCACCGAAGGGCGGTCGACTGCGATACGTGCCGAAGACCGCACGGCTGGCGGCGGCGCTCCAAGGCCAACGTCATCTGAAGAGCAAGCGAATGCTCTGTCTGGACGACTGCTCGCCGCTCACGCAAGACTTCGTCGGTGAGTTCGTTCGGAAGGCCGGGTGGAAGGCCAACCTTCCGGCGAGCGGTGCACGTCGACTGCGTCACACGTTCTGCTCGGATTTGACGACGCGAAATGGACGAGCGCGTGTCGGGCAGGTCTGAAGACCTGCCCCTACGACAGGTCGCTGAGGCGGGTCTGAAGACCCGCGGCCACTCCTGTCGGGACTTGCACATGTTCGCGCGGAGCCGTAGGCTTCGCGCGGCTTGAACTAGAGACCGGACACCCCGGCCAACGAGCGCGCAGCGAGTGAAGTTGGCGGGGTGGACGGGACTCGAACCCGTCCAGCAAGCTCCTAGCGCGCAGCCGGACCGGATGCGGCTCCTTCGGTCGTCGCTGTCATCCAGGATCAGCTCGGCGGGCCTACACCTTGCCCTGCAGACACGCGAAGAACCGGTCCAGCATCATCTTCGACACCCCGCCGATGAGACGCTGGCCCACGCGGGCGATGGGCCCGCCGGTCTGAACGGTCCCGTTCACGTCCACGATCGTCTTGTCGCCGTCGGCGCGCAGCGCGATCGACGAGTTGCCCTTGGCGAAGCCGGGCTTGCCCTGCCCTTCGACCGTCAGCCGGTACGACGACGGCGCCACCTTGTCGCTGATCGCCACCACGCCGTCGTAGGCGCCGGTGATCGCGGCGATGCCGACCGTCAGCTTGACCTTGTAGCGGTCCTGGCCGTCCGGCTCGAAGGCCTCGCACCCGGGAATGCAGGACGAAATGACTGCGGGATCCATCAGCAGATCCCAGACCCGCGCCGGCGGCGCGTTGAACGTGTACGACCCGTTGAGTTCCATGCGCTCCTCAGGGCGATCGGAAGACCGCCCTCTACGTCCTCAATCCTACCCGGTCCCTACCCTTGCCCACTTTGCCCAAGAGCGCCGCGAGCTCCGCCAGATCCCGAAGCGAGCGGGCGGGCAGGAAATCGTCCACGTGTGGCAAGGCGGCCAGCAGGCCGCGCGTCAGTGGCTGGTAGTCTGTGGTGCCGATGAGCGGGTTCAGCCAGATCAGCCTGTGGCAACTGCGCTGCAGCCGCGACACCGCGCCCTCGAGCACCGCGGGGTCGCCGCGGTCCCAGCCGTCCGAGACGAGCAGCACCACCGGGCCGCGCGCCAGCGCCCGGCGGCCCCAGCGGCGGTGAAACTCCTGCAGCGACTCGCCGATGCGGGTGCCCCCCGACCAGTCCGGTACCGCCCTCGACACGGCGTCCACCGCGTCGCCGATGTGCGGCTTGCGCAGCTCGCGCGTGATGCGCGTGAGCCGCGTCGAAAACAGGAAGACCTCCACGCGGCGGTGGCGCCGTGTGATGGCGTGCGCGAAGTGGACGAGCAGCCTCGAGTACACCTCCATTGACCCGCTGACGTCACAGAGCAGGACGATCGGACGCGGCCGCACCCGGCGGACCCGGCGCGGCAGGCGCACCATGTCGCCGCCGGTGCGCACGCTCGAACGCAGGGCCCGCCGCAGGTCGAGGCGCGAGCCCCGGCCTGCCACCCAGCGCCGCGTCCGCCGGAGCCCCGGCTGCCACTCGAGCCGCTCGATCGCCACTCGCGCCGCCGCGAGCTCGGCTTCGGTGAATTCGGCGAAGTCCTTCCTCGACAGCGCCTCGGCATCACTCCATGCCGGCACGTCGATCGGGTCCTCCTGGTGGTCCACGGCCGTCGTGTCGATCACTGTCTCCAGCAGACCGCCGGTCTCCCGATCGGGCGCGGCCCGCCCGGGCCCTGGCGCCCGTTCCGGATCCGGTGTCAGCGCATCGGAGGGCTCGGAACCAGCCGTCGAAGACCAGAAGGCGTCGAAGGCGCGATCGAAGGTGTCGAGGTCGTCGTGACGGTGCACGAGCAGCGAGCGCAGGACGTGGAAGAGGTCGTCGCGCCGGCCGAGATCCACGTGCGGGAGCGCCTCGACCACGTCGATCATGCGGCCGGTGTGCACGTCGAGGCCGAGCCGGCGCAGCAACCGCTCGAAGGCGAGCAGCCGCGAGAGGAGCGCGTCGCCCGCGCCGGCGCTCATGCGTCCTGCGCGGCGCGCACAGTGGCGCGAGCCAGCAGCTCGGTGATCCGGGCGCCGCGCATCGCGTCCACGTCTTCACGTGCTTTCAGCACGACGCCAATCGTGTCCTCGATGGCCGCCTCGGTCACGTGCTCGTGCTGCAGCGCCACCAGCGCCGCGGCCCAGTCGATCGTTTCCGACACACCCGGCACCTTGTACAGGTCCTGCGTCCGCAGCTCCTGGGCCAACGCCGTCACCTGGGCCGCGAGTTGCGCGGACGCGTCGGGGACCCGCACGCGCACGATCGCCAGCTCCTTCTCGAAGTTGGGATACTCGAGCCACTGATACAGGCAGCGGCGTTTCAGCGCGTCGTGCACTTCACGGGTGCGGTTGGAGGTGAGGATGACCAGCGGCCGCTGCGAAGCGCGTACGGTACCGATCTCGGGAATCGTCACCTGGAATTCCGCCAGCAGCTCCAGCAGATAGCCTTCGAATTCCTCGTCGGCGCGATCGATCTCGTCGATGAGCAGCACCGCCGGACGCGTCCGCGCCGGATCGATGGCCTGAAGCAAGGGGCGCTTGAGCAGGAACGCGTCGCTGTAGAGCGCCCGATGCGCCGCCGCGCGATCGATCCCTCCGCCCGCGTCGAGCAGGCGCAGCTCGAGCAGCTGGCGCGGATAGTCCCACTCGTAGACCGCGTGCGAGACGTCGAGGCCCTCGTAGCACTGCAGGCGGATGAGATCGGTGCCAAGGGCGGCCGCAGTGGCCGCGGCAAGTGCCGTCTTGCCGACCCCGGCCTCGCCTTCGAGGAATAGCGGCCGGCCGAGCCGGAGCGCGATGAACAGCGAGACGGCGAGCCCGCGGTCGCTGACGTAGTGCTGCTCGGCGAGACGTTGCTGGAGATCGGAGATGGATCCGGACACGGCCTCTGTCAACGGCGCGCGGGCCAGGCGACACCCTGCTCCGCCTTCGTCACCGGGCCCACGCCCTTGTAGAGGAAGCGCTGGACACGCGCGCCAGTGTACGTTTCGGTGGCGTACAGGTTCCCCTTCGAATCGGTCGCCAGGTTGTGGACGCCGAAGAACTGCCCGGGGCCGCGCCCACCGTCACCGAACGAGGTCAGCACTTCCAGCGAACTGCGCAGCAGGATGTTGATCTTTTCGTCCACGCCATTGGCCGCGTAGATGTAAGTCTGCTGTGGATCCCGTGAGAACGTCATGTCCCATACCGAGCCCGATCGAAACGTGTGCGTGTCGATGAAGGCTTCCCGCACGAACGTGCCGTCCTTGCGAAACACCTGAATGCGGTCGTTGACGCGGTCGCACACGTAGACGAACCCGTCGGTGGACACGATGGCGCAGTGCACCGTGTTGAACTGCTTCGACGGGGGGCCCTGCGGATCGTAGGCTGGCACGCGCTCGTCGCTCGGCCGGGCGCCGTAGGCGCCCCAATGCCGCTTGTATTTGCCGGTGGCGACGTCCAACACCATCACGCGGCGGTTGCCGTAGCCATCGCCCACGTACATCTCGTTGGCCGCAACGTCCTCCCAGAGTTTCGTCGGCTGCCAGAAGTTCTCGGTGTCGTTGCTGCCGTTGTGAACCCCGTGCTTGCCGATCTGGAAAATGAAGCGACCGGCGCTCGAGAACTTCAGCACCTGGGTATCGCGGGCGCCGTTGCCAGCCAGCCACACGTTCCCCTCGTGATCCACGGTGATGCCGTGGTTGCTCTCTGGCCAGTCGTAGCCGGGGCCGGGCCCGCCCCACGACTTCACCAGGGCGCCAGCCTGGTCGTAGACGAGCACCGGCGGTGCCACCTTGCAGCACTTGCCGATGGGCCTCGGGGTGGCAGGTCCCCGGGCCGCCGCGGCGCCGGGCTGGGCTTCGTCATCCCGGCCTCTGGCGTCGCCGACCATGATGTCGGCGGCCTTGAAATTGTCCTCGACGGTGCCGGGGCGATGGATGGTCCACACGTTGTCCTGCGCGTCGACCGACAGACCGATGGTGGAACCGGTCACCCAATGGTTGGGCAGTGGCTTGGGCCAGAACGGATCGACCTCGAAAATCGGGGCGCGTTTCGCGGCCTGCGCCTCGACGTGGTCTCGAGTGATCCCGACGCAGACGAGAGCTGCCGCGATGGCGGCGCCCGCACTGATGCGACGTGCATGTGTCAGCTTCACAGCATCCCCCCAATACAGCCCCGCCGATGTGTGTCCGCGATTCTACATCCGCCCGTCGCATCGAGCAGTCTCCAGCGGAGAACCCGGCGCGGAGATAGCATTGGAAAGAGACGGCCTTTCCCGATGCGTGTCCTTCTGGTCGGTCCTGCTCGCGCTCGCGACGCGCTTCGCGCGTTGCTCCTCGACTCGTCGATCGACATCGCCGGCGAGTTCGCGACCGCCGATGACGCGCGCCAGGCCGGGATTGCCGCCGACGCGCTGCTGACGCCACTCTCGCCGGAGCCGCTCGCGCGGAGCGCCTCCCGCGAGCCGATCGAAGAGCCGCTCACCGCACGCGAGCTGCAGGTGCTGTCACTGCTCGCGGAGGGTCTGCCCAACAAGGCGATCGCAGGCCGACTCGGGATCAGCGATCAGACGGTCAAGTTCCACGTCGCCGCCATCATCGGCAAGCTGGGCGCTTCAAACCGCACCGAAGCGGTCCGGCTCGCGGTGCGCCGCGGCCTGATCGCGTTGTAACGAGGGGCGGGTCTGAAGACCCGCGGCCACGGGTTTAGAGGGCGGTCTTCAGACCGCCCTCTGAGTGGATGTAGAGGGCTCACCCCCGGCGCGGGCCTAGCTGGCTTTGGCTTCGGCCGGCACCACGGTGCAGCGGACGCGCCGGCCGCGCCGCAGCACGGTGAGCGGCAGCGTCATCCCGATGCGCTCTTCGGTCAGGTAGCGGTGGAGATCGTCCACGCCCGCCACCGGGCTGCCGCCGAGGGCGAGAATCACGTCGCCTTCGAGCAGGCCGGCGCGGCTGGCCGGGCTGTCGGGTTCCACCGACAGCACCAGCACGCCCGAGGTGACGGCCAGCCCATTGGCGCGTGCCTGGGCACGCGGCACCGGCGTGTTCTGCCCGCCGACGCCGATGTAGCTGCGGCGGATGCGGCCGTCGCTCATCAGCCTGGACGCGACGAACCGCGCCGTGTTGCTGGCCACGGCAAAGCACAAGCCCTGCGCCGGCAGGATCGTCGCCGTGTTGATGCCGATCACCTCGGCCCGCGACGTCACCAGCGCACCACCGGAATTGCCGGGATTGAGCGCGGCGTCGGTCTGGATGATGTCGTCCATCAGCCGACCCGAACGCGCCCACAGCGATCGTCCGAGCCCGCTGACGATACCCGCCGTGGCGGAGTGATGAAAGCCGTAGGGATTGCCGATGGCGATCGCAATCTGCCCTACGCGCAGCCGGCGTGAATCGCCGAGGCCGGCATAGGGCAGCGACGTGCCGCCGATGCGCAGCACGGCGAGGTCGGTGTGCGGGTCGTCGCCCACCAGGTCGGCGCGCGCCTCGTGGCCGTCCGAGAGGGTAACGGTGAGCTCCTTCGCGCCGTGCACGACGTGGCTGTTGGTCAGCACGAAGCCGTCGGGCGTGAAGATGACGCCCGACCCGCCGCCGCGCTCGCGCTCGATGCGCACGACCGCCGGCCCCACCGTCTCCACCGCGTCCACCACCGCCGCGGAATAGGCGTCGAACAGCTCGCGATCGTCAGGTGCTGGAGTGGTCGCCATGCCGCCATCGTAGGGCGATGCGCCAGGCGTGGCATCGCCCGTACGGGCAGGTGGGACGGGTGGGTGTCCGTTATGTAGCCGCGGGTCTTTAGACCCGCCCCATGTCAAAACAACGTCGGCTCGGCCCTCACGCCCGAGACGCCTTCGATTTCCAGCATCCGCCGCTTGGTCTTCACGCCGCCAGGTGCTGAGAACCCGCCCATCCCGCCGGCGGCGGCGAGCACGCGGTGGCAGGGCACCACGATCGGAAACGGGTTCTGCCCGAGCGCCTGCCCGACCGCGCGGGCGGTGCCCGGGCTGCCGAGCCTGACGGCGATGTCGCCGTAGGTCATGGTCGAGCCGGGCGGAATCGTGCGCGCGAGCTCGTAGACACGGCGGCTGAAGGCCGGCACGCCGTCCATGTCGAGCACCAGTTCGCGCAAATCGCGCTTCGCGCCGGCGAGGAGGGCGACGATACCGTCGATGGCCAGCTCCACGTCGGGCGGCGGCGCCGCGGGTGTCGCACCGGAAAAGCGCCGCTCAAGGCTAGTGCGGGTGCGCGCCGGTTTCGATTCGGGCAGGTGCACACCGATGAGCCCGCGATCGCCCCACACGATCCCGCACTCGCCGATGGCCGTGTGAAACAACGAGTAGTGATGCGTGCTCATCGATCCTGGGCGAGTCTAAAGGTTCCCCGAGGCGGGTCTCAAGACCCGCGGCTACACGCTTGGGACAAGTGCCCTTACCCACCCGTCCTACCTGTCCTACCTGTCCTACCTGTCCTACCTGTCCTACCTGTCCTACCTGTCCTACCTGTCCTACCCGGCCTCGTAGTACTTCCGGTACATGCCACGGCGGAAGAGCCAGCCTCCGAGCGGGCCCAGCCACTTCACGACATGGTACATGTAGCCCAGGTCGATGAGCTCGATGAGGTTGCCGTCGAAATCGCGCGCGAAGAAGAACCAGTGACCGCGGGGTGACTGCTCCGGCTCCGACAGCACCTCCACGTTCTTGGCCGTGAGGTAAGCGTGCCACTTCCGCGTGTTGCGCACGTCGAGGCAGATGTGCGTGAGCCCGATGCGGTTCCACGGAATCCGTTCGGCCGGCAACTGCGGCTGAAACTCGAAGATCTCGAGCACGCCGCCTCCGGGGACGCGAATCCAGCCGATCTTGCAGGTCGGACTCTCTACCCCGGCGCCCACGCCGAAGAAGCTGCGCACACGATCGGGGGGCGTCTCTGCGACGCCGACGAGGGGACACCCGAACACGTCCCAATAAAACTGCACCGCGCGGTTGAAGCTCGACACGGTGATGCCGGCATGGCTGAACGATCGCGCTCTCACGTCACACCCTCCGCGGTCAGTGTTTGAGATCCGTCGCCCGGATGTGCTCGGCGACCCGCAGCGCCTGCGCCACGATCGTCAGCGCCGGGTTCACCGCCGCCGACGAGGGAAAGAACGAGGCGTCGACGACGAACAGGTTGTCCACGTCGTGCGTGCGGCAGAACGTGTCGAGCACCGAGGTCCTGGCGTCGGTGCCGAAGCACAACGTGCCGCACTGGTGGGTGGTGTTGCGGCTCTTGTGCGAGTGCGTCATCACCACCCAGAACCCGAGGCGCTTGAGGATCCGCTTCGTTTCTCGCACGAGCCGGGCGTGGGCCCGCAGGTTGTTCGGCTCGTAGTGCAGGCGGATGCGCCCGGATGCGTCGAGCAGCACACGGTTGTCGTCCAGGGGCAGGTCTTCCGACATGGCGAGCCAGTCCACGCCACGGGCGACCCAGGCTTCGTAGGCCCAGAGCGGTACGGCCGGCACCACGGTCTGCGCCATCACGCCGTGCGTCCGCCCCTGCGACTGGATCTGTCCAAGCGGGTACCCGTCGGGGCCGGTCAGGTAGAAGTCGTTGATCGCCACCGTCTTCTGGAACACGGTGTCGTTCATCTGGAACGGATGAAAGCCCTGCATCATCGTCGCGAGGTGGGCCATGTAACGGCGCCCGACCAGCCCGGAGGAGTTGGCCAGGCCGCCACCGTGGAGCCCGCCGGCCGACCGGAGCAGCAACGCGGCGGAGTTCACCGCGCCACACGCGACGATCACCAGGCCGGCCTCCACGCGCAGCCGCTCTCCCCCTCGCTCGACCTCCACGCCCTCGACACGCGACCCCGATGCGGAGGTCACCAGCCGATCGGCGCGAGCGCCCGTCCATAGGGTCACGTTCGGCTGGCCGAGCGCGGGGCGCACGCAGAGGACGTCGGCGTCGCTCTTGGCGTGGACGCGGCACGGAAAGGAGTTGCAGGTGTTGCACAGCTCGCAGCCACCGGCCTCGCCTGGACGGATCAGGCCCAGTGGCAGGGGGGACGGGTGCAGGCCGAGCCCGCGCAGGTTCTCCACGATGGCCGCCATCCGCGGCGCGTGCGGAATCGGCGGATATGGATACGGCGCGCGCGGCCCCTCGGTGGGGTCGTCCCCGGCCTGGCCGTGCACGTGATACAGCCGTTCGGCGGCGTCGTAGTAGGGCTCGAGCGTCTCGTAGTCGATCGGCCAGGGCGGCGACACCCCGTCGGCGTGCTGCAGGGCGGCGAAATCCTCGCGCCGCAGGCGGTACAGCACGCTGCCCCAGAACTTCGAGTTACCGCCGACGCCATAATGCGTGTACGGCCGAAACGACTGGCCATGCTGGTCGAGCCATTCCTCGGTAGTCCGGTAGCGGAGCTCCTTCCACACCGCCGCCGGGTCCCAGTTGGCGGCCTCTTGCGGTACGAACTCGCCTCGCTCGAGCACGAGGATGCGCGCCCCGGTACCGGCCAGCGCGTGCAGCATGGTGCCGCCGCCGGCGCCAGTGCCGATGATGACAATGTCGAAGCGGCCAGTGCGCCGCTCACCCGCGTCGTGCGTCACGGCCGTGCGGCCACCGGCGCGCCGCTGCGAGCCAGGCTGTCGTAAATATCTGTCATCAGGCGATGATCCACGGCCGCGCGCTCGAGGCTCATCTCGGGCACGCCGCCGGTGCGAATCGAGGCGGCGAAGTCGCGATACATCGCCTGGTAGCCGCGGATGTCGCGCAGGCCGGGGCACACCAGACGCGGCACCCCGGCGCCGCGCGTCAGCACCAGCGTGCCGTTCGACTCGAACGAGATCACGCCGCGGCGTCCGAACAACTTCGACAGCCGCAGCCCGCGAAAGAGCGACGGCACTTCGCGCGAATAGAGCAGCGTCCCCACCGCCCCGTTGTCGTAGTCGAACGCCACCAGCATGCTCTTCGCACGCCGGTCCGGTCCACCGCCACCCGGCACCGGGCGGAAACCGCAGATGTGGGTGATTGCAGGACCGAGGCTGCCGGCCAGGTGCAGCCAGTGGATGCCTTCCTCGAAAAACGCGTCGCCGCCGGCCACGGCCTCGTCGTTGCGCCAGTCGTCGGCGGTCTTCAACCGGTGCGCGATCGTGGTGAACGATCCGAACACCAGCTCGCCAATGACGCCGGCGGCGAGCTGCCGCCGCAGATAGGTCGCCAGCGGCTTGTAGTGATCGTTCTCCCCCACCAGTACGACCCGGCGGGCGCCTTCACGTGCGGCGCGCACCGTCTCGTAGTCGGCGAGCTGCGGAAAGGCCGGCTTCTCGACCAGCACGTGTTTGCCAGCGGCCAGCGCCTGCAGCGTCAGCTCGAGGTGCCACTTGGGCGGCACGGCCACCACCACGGCGTCCACGTCGGGGTCGGCAATGGCCGACGCGTAGTCGCCATACGCACCTCGGCCGCCGTACCGCGCCAGGAACGCCTCCGCTTTGGCGCGATCGCGGCTCGCGTAACCGGGGGTGAAATGGCTGCGCAGTCGGCGCAGGTGGCGACTGTGGACGCCAGTGATGTAGCCGCAGCCGAGGAAGACGAGTCGCCGCGGCCCGGAAGCGGATGCGGTCACCGGTAGGCGGCCACCTCCGTCACAGGCCGCGGAAGAGCGACCGGGCCCCGGGACCAATCGGCCACGGCAACGACAGCAGCAGCACGACCAGCGCGAGCCCGAAGAACACGAGCGTCCGCTTGTGCCGCGACTCCGAGTCGGGGGCCTTGCGGACGCGGACACGGCCGACGTGCGCCAGCGCGATGGCCACGATCATGCCCACCGGGTGCTCGACGGCAAAGAACCGAATCGGCGCCGCGCGCATGGCCGCCGCCATGTCCACGAAGGCCGACTGCGTCACCGGGCTGAGGAAGGCGTACAACACGAGGCCGAGCAGCATCTGCAGGTCGAGCGCGGCGGTGAACCACATCCCGCCACGGTCGTCGAGCGGTGTCCACGGACGGCGGGCGTTGGCACCGGTCGCGGCGCGCACCAGCGCCGCGAGCCCTGCCAGGAGCACGATCCACCGCAGCCACGAGTGGGCAAACAGAAGAAGGTCGTACATGGCGCTATTGTGCCTCGTTGTACGCGGCGCGGATCGCGCTCGCCATCTGGTTGCGGTTGTAGCGCGGCTGCAGCTCCTCCTGCAGCGCGCGCACCGTCTCGTCGAGCGTCTTGCCGTCCTTCTTCAGGGCGGCGGCGCGCTCGCGGACCGTCATGAGGAAGCTGCGGTAGGTGGCAATCATCGACGCGTCGCCCATGGCGCCATGACTGGGCACGATGCGGACCGGCTTCAGGGCGTCGAACTTGTCGAGGCTGCCGAGCCAGGTGGCGATCCGCGCCGTGGGCGCGGTGAACTGCGGCAGCCCCATCATCACCAGGTCGCCGGTGACAAGGACGCGATCAGGCTCCACGAACACCGCGAGATCGCTCTTGGTATGGTTGGGGCCCATCGCCATGACGCGGGCGCGCACGCCACCCAGATCGACCACCTGTTCACGCTCGAAGCTGATGTCGGCCTTGCGGAACTCCGCACCCTGCAGCAGTTCGGCGTTCAGCGCGGAGAAGCTCGCGAAGATCTTGGCGGTGGCGAGGCCGGTCTCCTGGATGTCGGCTTCCTGTTCCTTCGACCGCAGCATCTTCGTACGCGCTGGAAAGCCTCCGGCGCCCAGGTCGTGCTCGGGGTGGATGTGGGTCACCGCCAGGTAGAGCTCGGGGCCCTTGCTGACCTTGTCCACCTCACGCATCACGATCTGACCGTTACGGGCCCCGAGACCGGTATCCACGACAAGAGCCCCGCGCGTGCCGACGACGATGGTCACGTTGGGCACGAGCACGACGTCGAAGTCCGGGATGACGTAGACGTGCTCGGCGATCTTCTGGGTGACGCCTTCCTTGATCATCGGTGGCGGCAGCGGCTGACCGCGCTGCGCGCCGACGAGCGGCGCGGCTCCAGCCAGCGCGCCGACGACGACGGCCGCGGACACGAATCTGGTCACGAGGTTCCTCCTGCGGTCCCGCCCGTGGGTGGTCAACCTTCGGAATCTTACCTGCTAGACAGGTCGTAGGTGGACAGGGATGGACGGTAGGGAATGAATGTAACGGCGGTCTTCAGACCGCCCTGATCCGAGGTCACGCCCCGACGGCTTCCAACCAACGCTGCATCTCTTGCGCGGGGACGACACCGGCCTGCTGGAACACCGCCTGGCCGTCCTTCAAGACAACGAAGTTCGGAATGCCCTGGACACCGTAGCGTGCGGCAATATCGGGGTAACGTTCGGTGTCGACTTTGAGGACGAGCGCCCGGCCGGCCATGCAGGCGGCCACCTTCTTCACCTCGGGAGCTGACATGCGGCACGGGCCGCACCAGGCGGCCCAGAAATCCACCAGCGCGGGCAGGCGGGACGAACGCAGGACGTCCTCGAACACCTCCAGGTCGGCGTCGATGGGCTCCGCCATCTGCCCGAGCATCTCCTTGCAGGAGCCGCAACGCACCTTCCCCAGGTTGGCCGCGCCTACGCGGTTCTTCCGGCCACACGCCGCGCAGACCTGAATCACACCCGGGACCCCCTCAATGGGACGCATGGTACGACGAACGGGCCCGCTCGCGACGTCCGCCCCCTGAGTGCGTACGCCGGAGCGGGCCCGGGCGCGTGCCGCGCCCAAAGGGCGGGCTACATCGAGTGGCCGGAGTCGGTCGCGCGGTTCACCGCGTCGCTCATCGTGCCGGCGGCCTGTTCGTAGCCGCGCTTCACCGCGTCCGTGACCCGATCCCCGTGTTCGTCCCACAGTTTCTTGCCACGCGTCGCGACGTCGTCGGCCAGCTCACGGCTCCGGCGGCCGAGGAAGGCGCGCGCGTCGGCGCCGGTGGAGGGGGCGAGAATCAGCGCCGCGGCGGCGCCAACCACGGCACCCGCCAGGAACATCACCAGACCAGAGCCCCCACCCGATTCGAATGACCGTCGATTGAATTCATCCATGACCTTGTTCCTCCCAGCGGCGGCACGCATGTGCGCCCGCGCATGACGCTGGCGCGCGGCACGTCCGCGGCCAGACACATGGCTCGTCTGTCGGCCTGCGGAGCAGGATGCGTGCCAGCGACTGCCGCGGCGGCGGTGCGGCATTACCGGCACGTACGGCGCCCTTCGGTCCGCTCGAGTGCAAACCTGCCTCACCAAGTGTTGTAACCACGTCGCACTCCCCGGCCCACGGTGGGTGGTGGCACAACGGTTGCTCGACCGTACGGGTATCGTTCGACGAAGGAGCCGATCATGCCAAGTCTCGACACGACGAACTGGATTCTGGGAGTGATGGCCGCGACGAGTGCGGCTCAGTTTCTCATGCTGCTCATCGGCGCCATCTGGGTGGCCCGGCGCATGGCCGCGCTTCGGGATGCGGTCACCCACGCGCTTGCGAAATTCGAAGCCACGCGCCTGCCTGAACTGTCCACACGGGTCTCCGGGCTGGTGGACGACATACAAAAGATCGCCACTCGTCTCGATCGCGTCGGCCACGAAGTGGAGCGTGTTACCCACGTTGCCCAGGGCGCGCTGAGCCTCGCGGGCTCGGAAGTCGAGCGCGCGACGCGCGGTGTGCGGTTGGCGTTCGATGTCGTCGAAGGCGGAGTACGTCAGGCGACGCGTGTGGGCGCGGGCGTCCGCGCCGGCATCCGTGAACTCTTCTCGCGGCGCGTCAACGGCCTGGATCATCTCGAGGAAGAAGACGCCATCGCGCGGTTCGACGCGAAGGCGTGAGGCAGAGGCCGGCCCGGATCCGCCGGGGCGAGGCGTCGCCTCGCCTCCGGCAGCGTTGGGCTGTTGCCCGCCTTCGCGGGCGTTCACACGGCGCGGCGGCCCTGAATCAGCTGGATCAGCACCGTTACGATGGCGAGAACCAGCAGGATGTGGATGAAGCCGCCGAGCGTGTACGCGCTCACCACGCCCAGCAGCCACAGCACCAGCAACACCACGAAAATCGTCCACAACATGTGCGTCTCTCCCGATGGCCATGAACGACTGCCCCGGGTCTGGCGTGTAGCCATCCGGGGCAGCGGGCCGCCGACCGTGCGGCGCCTGCAGTCAGCCCGCGGTCAGCGCGTGGCGGCGCCGTACCGGGTCAGGAACGCATCCACTTCGTCTTCGGCCTGCTGCTTCGCGTAGCCGTAGCGCTCCTGGATCACCCCCACCAGCTGTTCGGCATTGCCTTCCACGCGATCGACGTCGTCATCGGTGAGCTGTCCCCACTTCTCGCGGATATTGCCCTTCAGCTGAAGCCACTTGCCCTTGAGAATGTTGGCGTCCATTGAAACCTCCCAGACTCTCCACAGTCGAGGCAGCCTCGACCGCGAGTCGGTGATGTGTTGAGCAGGACGCGTACCAGCGGCGGGGCGGGGGCGCGGCGAGGCACTCATCGGAGATTCCGACTCTACAAAAGGGGTTCGCCGCTGTAAGGCTTACAGCCGCATCGCACGCCGGGTTACAAGCCCGGCCTGACACGAGGCGGCTCGGAGTGATCGTGGTGTTGATGGGCTCTCCCGTTCGAGGCACGGAACGTGCTCTTCGTTAGACGGGAGGAACGTACATGCGAGGAATAGTGCTGCTCGGCGTCATCCTGCTGGTCGCTGGCCTCGTTGGCCTGGCGTCGCCGATGATCAGCTATACGAAGACGGAGAAGGTCGTCGACATCGGTCCGGTCGAAGTCACCGCGGAACGCAGGAAGCACGTGCCCGTGCCGCCGCTCGTCGGCGGGCTCGCCGCGGTCGCCGGGATCGTGATCATCGTCGCCGGCAGCCGCAAGCCATGACGCGGCGCGGGCGCGCCATCGGGCCCTGAGGGGAGAACGCAGACATGCGCGTACGGCCGTGGCGAATCGCGGGGGGCGTGCTCGTGGCGATGGCACTCGTCGTCGGCGGGGCGCTGTCGCTCCTCAACACCGAGTGGGCCTCGCGCCGGGTCGCGCACGAGGTCGCGCTCCTGCTCGAGACGCGGTTCGGCGGGCACGTCACGGTCGAGACGCTGTCGATGAAGCTGTTTCCCACAGTCACGGTGGCGGGTACGAACCTCCGGCTGTCGCGCGAAGGCGACGCCGCGCCGATGCTCGACATCGCCCGGTTCGAGGTCTCGGGTACCCCGCTCGAGTTGCTGCGCCGCGCCTTCTCGCGGGTCGAGGTCGACGGGCTGCAGATCTACATCACCAGGGGGCGCGGTCAGGCGACGGCGGTACGGGGCCGGCTGCGCGACGTGCGCATCGGCGAGGTACACGTCGGCAACGGCCGGCTCGTGATATTGCCTGACGATCCACAGAAGCTGCCGCTCGAGTTCGGCCTGCAGGATCTGACCCTCACCGATTTCAGCTTCGATCGCCGCAGCGCGTTTGCCGCCCGTCTGGTGAACCCCAGACCTCGCGCCCTCATCCAGACCGAGGGCCGATTCGGACCGTGGGCCACCGGCTCCCCGCGCGCGACCCCGGTGTCGGGCGTCTATCTGTTTCACGATGGCGAGCTCGACGCCATCAAGGGCCTCGATGGCCATCTCACGTCGAGCGGCAAGTTTGGCGGCGTGCTCGAGCGCATCATGGTCGAGGGGACGACCACCAGCGGCGATTTCCAGCTCGATCTGGCCCACCAGCCGATGCCGCTCCGCACGGCGTTCAAGGCGACGGTCGACGGCACCCGCGGCGACGTCCTGCTCGACGACGTCGACGCCACGCTCGGCGAGTCGCGAATCCGGGCCCACGGATCGGTGACGTCGACGCCGGGCGCCAAGGGGCGCACGGTACTGCTGACCGTGACGATGAAGGACGCGCGGTTCGAGGATCTGCTGCGGCTCTCGGTCAAGTCCGATGAGCCGCCCATGCGCGGGCGGCTGGACATCGACACCGGCTTCGAGCTGCCTCCGGGCGACGAGGACGTGCCGCAGCGCCTGCGGCTGCGCGGACGGTTCGCGATTCGCGGCGGGCGCTTTGCCAGCGACACGGCGCAGAACAAGATCGACGAACTCAGCCGGCGCGGCCGTGGCGATCCCGGCAACAGCGCCGTGGCGAACGTGGTTTCAGCCTTTGGCGGCGCCTTCACGCTGCAGGACGGCACGCTGCGGCTGCCGGGGCTCCACTTCAGCGTGCAGGGGGCGCGCGTCAATCTCGACGGCCGCTACACGCTGCGCGATCAGGGCCTCGACTTCACCGGAGCGCTGCAGCTCGACGCGCCGGTCTCGCAGACGGTCACTGGCTTCAAGTCGATCTTGTTGAAGCCCATCGATCCGCTCTTCCGGCGCAACGGCGCCGGCACGCATCTGCCGATCCGGATCTCGGGGACGGTGAATCAGCCGAACTTCGGCGTGGACGTCAAACGCGTGTTCAAACGCGACTAGGCGACGGTCAGTTCAGGGCGGGGTCCTGCTGCTTGTCGTCTTCGACCGCCGTGGTAGCGGCCGCCTCTTCTTTCTCGTAGGCGTGCAGGCGGTTATAGAGTGTCTTCAGGCTGATACCGAGCGACTCGGCGGCGCGGGTCTTGTCGCCGCCGAACTGCCGCAGCGTCGCGAAGATGAGCATGCGTTCGGCGTCGGCGATCGTCGTACCCGGGCGCACCGTCACCGTCCCCTCGACCAGAGCCGGCGCGGGACGCGCCTCCACCGATCGCCCGTGCAGTTCCGGCGGCAGGCAGTCGGCGGTGATGACCTCGCCGGCCAGGATGAAGCCGGAGTGCACGACGTTCTTCAACTCGCGCACGTTGCCGGGCCAGCGATAGGTTCGCATCAAATCGAGCGCGTCGCGCCCCAGCTGCTTCTTCACCTTCTCGACCCGCTCGAGATCGTCGAGGAAGTGCTGCGCCAGCAGCGCGACGTCGTCGGGGCGATCGCGCAGCGGCGGCAGGTGCAACTGGAACACTTTCAACCGGTAATACAGGTCCTCGCGCAGCTTGCCCTGTTCAATCGCCTCGGCCACGTCGCGATTGCTCGCCGCGACGATGCGCACGTCCACCGACAGCGGCTGCTCGCCCCCGACCCGCACGAACGTACTGGTCTCGAGTACCCGCAGCAGCTTCACCTGCAGCTCGACCGGCATCTCCGTGATCTCGTCCAGGAACAGCGTGCCGCGCGTCGCCTGCTCGAAGTAGCCCTTGTGGCGCCGTTCCGCCCCGGTGAAGCTGCCCTTCTCGTGGCCGAACAGCTCGCTCTCCATGAGCGTCGGTGAGATCGCGCCGCAGTTGACGGGCACGAACGGCCCGTGACGGCGCCGGCTCAGCTCGTGGATCGTGCGTGCGACGACCTCTTTTCCCGACCCGCTCTCTCCAGACACCAGCACGCTGGCGCTGCTCGGAGCGATGCGCCCGATGAGCTCACCCAGCTTCAGAATCGGCTCGGAGCGGCCGACGATGCCGGCGAACTTGCCGGTACCCCGCTGCCTGGCCCGGAGCTCACCAATCTCCTCGCTGATGTGCCCGGTCCGCGAAACGTCGCTCAGGATCTCGCGCAGCCGGTTCACGTCGAGCGGCTTGGTCAGATAGTCGGTCACGCCACGGCGCAGCGCTTCGACGGCGGTGTCGACGCTGGCCTGGCCGGTGATAAAAACCACCGCGGGCGAGGCGCCACTGCGCTCGACCGCGTCGAGCAGGTTCATTCCCGTGCCGTCGGGCAGATTCAGGTCGGCCAGCACGATGTCGGGCGATTGCCGCGACAGTTCGACCTTGGCCCGGTCGACCGTCAACGCCGCCGACGTCGTAAACCCCTCGGCGCTGACCAGTTCGACGAGCGCGCTGAGGGTGGCGGCGCTGTCGTCCACGATGAGGGCATGCGGCATGGGAACCCCGCCATCGTAGCTGATCGGGCACCCTCCAGGGTGCCCTATCGCGTACCGGCCCGGCCATCGGCCGGAATCCGTTGAGCTTGTCTCGTGAAGATGGAGCGTGCTAAAGGCGCCGGGGCTAGCCGTTGTCCACCAGCGCCGCCGGCTGGCGTTCGGGCCGGATCCACGTGCGCAGGACGCGTTCGAGCTCGCTGACGTGAATCGGCTTGCCGATGAAGTCATTCATGCCCGATTCGAGCGCCCGCTCACGCGACCCCGCAGCCACGTCGGCCGTCACCGCCACGATCGGCACGTCGCGGTTCGGCCCCTCGCGGCGCCGGACTTCGGCCGCGGCCTGATACCCGTTCAATTCGGGCATGTGGCAGTCCATCAGGACCAGGTCGTAGGGCCGTGCCATCAGGTGTTCGAGCGCCACCGAGCCGTTCTCCGCCAGGTCCATGCGCACGCCCAGTTTCTTGAGCAGCAGCACCGCCACCTTCTGGTTGGGAAAGTTGTCCTCGGCAATCAGCACGTGCGGCGCGTTCACCGGGGCGGCCGTGTCGGGCGTCAGCCCGCCCGCCGGCGGCACGATCCCGCGCAGGGATCGCGTGTCGGCGCGCCCGGCCCAGGCCGCGCTCACGGCGTTGAGGAGGCGGCTGGGGCTGAGCGGCTTGGTCAGATAGGCGGAGGCCGTGGCCTCGCCCGGTCGATCCAGCCGAACGTGCCGCAGCGGGGCGACGGCTACATGCGCAAGGGGCCCACGCGAGGCCGCCGCCAGCGCGGCGGCAATCGGACGGCCCTCGCGATCGACGGCGTCGACGGCGGCGATCAGGACTTGGAACGGAGCGCCGGCCGCGGCCGCCACGTGCGCCGCGTGGGCCGCCTCCTCCGGCGCGACGAACGTCTCAGGGCACAGCCCCCACGCCGTCAGGTGCTCGCTCATCACGGTGCGCGACACCTTGGAGCCGCCGAAGATCAGCACACGGCACCCGGCCGGGACGTTGCCGACGTCGGGCAGGTCCGAGGTGGCGCCAATCGGCATCGGCAGCGTGAACCAGAAGGTGGAGCCGTGCCCGTCCACGCTCTCCACGCCGATGGTGCCGCCCATCAGCTCGACCAGGCTCTTGGAAATCGCCAGGCCCAGGCCGGTGCCGCCGTACTCGCGGGTGGTGGACGTGTCGGCCTGTGAGAACTTCTGGAAGAGCAGCCCGAGCTTCGACTCCGGCACGCCAATGCCCGTGTCGCTGACGGTGACCTTGACGTCGGCGACCGACGCGCTGCGCACGCGGCAGTCCACTGCCAGCAGTACGTGCCCGCGCGGTGTGAACTTGACGGCGTTGCTCGCCAGGTTGGCCACCACCTGCTTCAACCGTGCCTGATCGCCGAGGAACCGCCGCGGGGCACCGGCGGGATAGCGGACCAGCAGATCGATGCCGTTCTGCTCCGCACGCGTGGACACCATCTCGGCGACGCTCTCGAGCGTGCGGCACAGATCGAACTCGGCCGACTCGATCGCAATGCGGCCGGCCTCGATCTTCGAGAAGTCGAGCACGTCGTCGATGAGCCCGAGCAGCGACTCCCCGGATCCTTTCAACGTCTCGGCGTACTCGCGCTGCTCGGTCGAGAGCTCCGTCTCGAGCAACAGCGAGGTCATGCCGAGGACCCCGTTCATGGGCGTGCGGATTTCGTGGCTCATGTTGGCCAGGAACTCGCTCTTCGCGATGGTGGCCGCTTCAGCCTTGACGCGCGCGGCCTCGAGCGACAGCTCGAGCTCCTTCTGTTCGGTGATGTCCATCGAGGCCCCGAGGATGCGCCACGGCTTGCCGTCGAGCGTCTCCGGCCGCCCGTACGAGCGGTGCCACCGCGTCGAGCCGTCCTGCAAGACCCACAGACGGTCGTGACTGATGTGCTCGCCACACTCGAAGGCGCGCCGATGCGCGGCCATGAGCTCGGCGCGGTCGGCCGGGGTGAGGCGGGTGTAGAACTCATCGAGCGGCATCGAGAGCGGCGCGTCCGCCGGCAACCGGCTCAGACGCTTCATGCCCTCCGAGAGATGGACGACGCGCTCGCGGATGTTGACTTCCCAGAGGCCGAACCTGCCGATGTCCTCCGCCACACGAATGTGGTCGACGCTGTTCCGGAGACGGTCGAGCATGCGCTTCTCCCGGTCGATGTCCACGCTCGATCCGGTCATGCGGACGCGCTTGCCGTCGACCAGTTCCGGATGCCCCTGACTGCGCAGCCAATGCGCCGACCCGTCCGGCCAGACGACCCGGTACTCGCAGTAGAAGGGCGCACCCGCGCGCGACGTGCGCCGCGCCTCGGCGAAGATCTCCCGATCGTCGGGATGCAGCGCCATGCCGGCGACCGACACCGGCAGTGTCACCTGCCGGGCGGGGAGGCCGCGGAGCCCGGCGGCACCGGCCGAAAACGTGACCGTTTCCGCGACGGCGTCGAGTTCCCAGATGCCGAGGCCACCGGCCTCCTCGGCCAGTGCCAGCCGCGCCGCGATGTTGGCCAGCTCCTGGACCCGCTGCTTCTCGTCGTGGATGTCGATGATGGCGCCCGCCACGAGGACGAGCTCGCCGTTCACCTTCGAGACGCGGTTCTGCTGGCGTCGCCAGTAGTACGAGCCGTCGGGATAGCGGGTGCGGTATTCGATCTGGTAGTCGGTGCCGTCGCGGATCGCCTGCTCGAAGATGCGACGGACGTCCGGCAGGTCATCGGGATGGATGTCGCCGGCGAGATCGTCGGGATCCTTCGACACGGCGGCCGCGGGAAAGCCGCTCAGGCGCGCGGCACCCGCCGAGAGATGGACACGGTTGGCGACAGGATCGAGCTCCCATACGCCGAAGCGCGCGGACTCCTCGGCCAGCGCATGCACCGGCCGGCCGTCGGCGTGCGGCGGCGGCGCAAGTCGCGCCCGCCGGGTCGCCTTGTGGAGGCGCAACGCGGTCACGCTCCAGCCTGCCACGCCGGCCAGGGCGAGCACAGCCAGGAGCCCGTCGAAGGAGCTCATCATGTGGGAAATCGACGGCGGCGCCCTGTTCCTTGAGCCTGCCGGCGGCGCGTCACTGCCCCGCCCTGCGCGGATCCGCGCGGGCGTCACGCCGCCGGATCCGTTCCGCCGCGAGCGCTTGGAAGAATCGACGAGCGCTGAACGTTCTTCAACTGGCGCGCCCCGCCCGTCGAGGCGTGGTGTTGCAGGCCGCGGGGGGCCGCCGTGGGCCCTCCCCGGCCGATGGGTGTCGCTTAGAAGCGGAACAGCACGCCGACGCTCGCGCGACTGAAGTCGAAGGTGCCGCGCTCCACCTCCACACCGGTGAAGTCGAAGACGTCCACCGAGAAGTTCCGGAAGTAGCGGTAGTCGCCGCGGATCCCCACGTCGTCGCTG
>Ga0210380_10000102_pt1 | contig 47086 bp, 67 predicted proteins | sample PLM4_5_coexredo_FD_155476 | JGI IMG/M metagenome (GOLD analysis project Ga0210380, IMG submission 155476) | Groundwater sediment microbial communities from an aquifer in East River, Colorado, USA - PLM4_5_coex redo | ecosystem: Environmental > Terrestrial > Soil > Riparian zone | place: USA...
GAGCCTCGACCTCCCCTTACGAAGGGCCTCCAACTCATGGTTGCGTTCCAGCAGCAGGGCATTGACCTCCAATAGGGTCCAGAAGGCCTTCTCGAGGAAGGCCTGCCTGCTGGCCAGGTTATCTCTGGGTATCCTGTTGCGGTTGTTGTAGAACCATACAGTAAGATCAGCCATGCGCTGCTCTAGCACCCGGTTTCCCGAGGCCTGAGCGTTGTGCATCAACTCCTGTATAAGGGTCTCTTCAGAACGACCATTCCTCACGAGGACCCACCATACCTATTGCGGCTCTGATGACAGGCAGAGGGAGACTGTTCCTCCGTCAGCAGGCCAGCTGGGCCTTTGATCTTGTTCTTGGCATTCTTGCCAAGGTCCTTGCCGTCGTTGGTGGCTTTGGGAGAACCCTTGCCTCCGATGGTCCGTCCTTTGTGATTGACCATCCTATTTTCAGATGCTGACATACCGCCTCCTGGACTTCCTATGCTGATAGTAGGCATATTGCCGTCGAAGTTGGCCGATCCTGGTGACTTGGCCATTAGTACCTCCGCTTCTTCTTTCGCTTCTTTTTCTTGTAGGCTACAGACATACTGGCTTCACCTTTGGAGTACGTCTTTTCTTGACAGGTTTAACCGTATCAACAGGCTGGCCGCTAAACCACCTGACAAAGCGCTCCATCAAGGTTTCGTCGTGTACTAGGAGCACTACAGCGACAGGCTTCTTCCGCTTGGAAGCTGGCTTCTTACGCATTGGGAGGTAATCCTGACTTGGGATTGGTGAGCTGGTTCACCTCAGCCGGGACCTGTGATCCGCCACCAAGCGGCGGTCCCCCCTTCGCTTCAGCACCAGGAGCCGACTGACCTGCCTGGTTGGGCTGAAGCATCTGAGCTGCCGCCTGAGTACGTTGCATCTCCTCAGCGGCCTGTTTTAGCTCTTCTTGGCTCTTCTGCAGATCCTCTGGGTTCAGATTGAGACGGTTCATGATGAAGATCAGAGCTCTTTCAGGAGAGAACTTCTGCATGAAGGCCTGGAAGAGCATTGGGTTCATCTGGACAGCTTGCATCATAGACATCATCTTCTGGAAGTCCAGGGCTTTGGCCATCGTCCCTGACAGACCAAAGACCTTGAACTTCGACTTGCCCGCGAACATCGAGAACCGTTCCTCGGGACTTGCCCTCATTAACAGCAGGGCCACGGAGCGGTCAACCGCGCTTTGCATGGCGTCCTGGGGCAGATCGTCTGCGTTCTGGAGGATAGTCAGCCAGGCTTTGTATAGCAGGACCTGGATGAAGCTATTTTCGATGTCGGCAGCCAGTCCATCGAGAGTGACTGCCTGGGACTGAGAGGCCTCGACCACCTCGGTAGCACGGACCTGTTTTGGAGGGAGGGAGCCTAGTTTCAACTCGTTGGTCAAGGCAGCCTGGGTGAACTCTCGGTCCAACGCAGAGAAGATGGCCATAGCATCTTGCGGTATGTTACCAGTGCCCAACTCCTCCATAACCTTTGCATTGTGGGGCAGCGTTTGTTTGACTGCTAGGGTCATACCCTGACGGACACCCCCAGCCACCTGATTAGGATCTTCCAGGTCTTCGATGCGTAGCTGCTTGATGCCCCACACAGCAGCAAGGCCGCCATCCAGCATCAGATTGAACATCTCGTTCAGGGCCAGGTTCAGGGAGCTGGCATCATCATAGAGGGCTTTGTGCCATACTGAGAAGGGTACTCTGACCAGAGGCACCGCTATAAAGGGGCTCTCCTGGTGCCAGAATGGGTTGTCTTCTGGAGGGCGGATCAGATACTTGTCGTTGGCTACAGTACAGACGCAGTTGCGATGGGCTACTGTTCCGTCGTCGTTCAGGAGAGTTCCCCAGAATTCATCTAGGACGACCTTCTTACGAAAGGAGGGAGCTGTAGTTTCAGGCTGGTTCCTATCTTGATCGCTGCGCTCTTCATCTTCAGGACGCTTATAGTCAGTGTCGATCAGCCGCTTGACCACCTCCATGTCGTAGGTGCCTTCTTCGGCCGCCTCTACAACTTCGTGGAGATCCCTTTCAACGCGGTGCACCTCATAGAGGCCATTCCCCGTTGGATCAGGATAGTAGTCCTCTGGTCGAATAAGGTCGATACGGAGTTTCCACTCCATCGCCTCTTCCATCTGTAGATCATGAGACTGCTCAGGTTGGCCCCCCTCCTCGGGAACCGTCATGTCTCCTTTCTTATACTCGTACCGACGAACGGCTTTCATGCCTCCATGGACCTTGACGATCATAAGACTTTCGGTGAGGCCTATCTTGACCGCATCGGCAATGACCAGTGGTACAGAAGTAGAAGTACTATTGCCAGTCCATAGATCGTTAAGGAAGGCATTGAGCACCGACCTTATCTGTTGACCCGATACGACCTGAGATATAGTCCGATCAAGGTCGATTGAGTACCAGTCCCCAAACTTCATCAGGCCCCGCTTGATAAAGGCAGTCATCTGTTCTACCGAGGCCGAAACCTTAGGTAGAAATTCAGTTGATTGTCCTTCTTGCTTATGGCTCCAGTCCTGTCTGCCAAAGTAGGCATCTCTGTTGATACGGTTTTGGGCTAGGCGTTGGCGCTTGCCCTCGTCAGCCTCGTTGAAGCAGGCTCTGACGGCCTGAATGACAGTCAGCCCCTCTTCCTCACCAACTGGCTCGTCGGCGCCTGGCTGCTTACCCTTTAGGGCGGGCTCTGCCATATCGAGGTCCTGGGAGGTTGTACTTCTTTCCTCTAGTATTTACATCATACACGCAACGGACGTGGACCCCAAGCCTGTTCTCAGCAATAGAGTTCATGGGGATTTGGCACACTTTGCAGCGGTTTCTTGGTTTTTCTACTCGGCCATGGAGCCGCTGTAAGTGCTCACCGTCGTCCGAAGGCATAGCCTGGCGCTCCAATTGTTACTCCAGAGCGTATATGCTGGGATGGAGGACGCACTGGTTCCTCGAAAGAGAGCCAATATCCGAGCGCATCTGAGGTGTGGGTCCTCCGAAAGTAAGGATCTTTCTTGTTTCTGGTCTTAAAAATGCCTCCTTTTTGGTCCCGAAGCACCCCTTCAAGGTCAGATATCAATTCGACACAGGAAGGGGCAATTGACAAGCGAATTATGCCCTTTTCGTCCTTGCAGAGGCGATTTACTGCGTTTACCCGGTCCGGTATCCTCGGATTATCAGGCGGAACCTTCATTTTTAGGGGTAGATTAAAGTTCCGCATCTCCTGCATGACCACGAAATAGTCGGACTTACCAGTTTGGCTTGTTCTTCGCTCCCCGGAGGCGTCTCCGTAGAGCCAGATTTCAGCTTCATGGCTTGGAAAGTGGTGCCGGAACATTTCACACATCTCAGGAATGCTTCCTTCATCGAGGATAAGCTCCCGGAGAACCCTATAGACAGGTCCATCCACCTGTCCGACGAGGCTAACCATAGGCTCGACGTTAAAGTCCCAGGTCCAGCACAACGGACGCCTGATTGCAACTTCAGGCTGTTCTCTAACATGGAGCTGACGTTCAAATGACCCGTAGGCACGAGCACCTCCAATACCAGGAAGCCATTCACCCTCAAGCCGGATACGTCTGGATAGGCTCCCGAGGGGATAGATAGCTTCAAGTCTTGTGATCTCATCACGAGAAATTCCTGGGTTATCATAGATGGATGCTCCGAAGACGCTAGCGTGTTTGAGGGTGCCGTCTTTGAACGGCTGGATGATCTTGCTGAACACCCACGAAGTTGTTGTATTTATTCCCTCCGGTGGAAGGATGGTGGCCGTGCAAAAGAAAAGCAAGGGCCGTGCCCCAACGCGGATGACTGCCTCTTCATAGATTTCCCACGGATGCTCCTCGTCCATGTGGAACCAATCTTTTTCGGAGCCCTGATACTTCCTACGACCACTATCAGCGCTTTTGAAGCCAATAATAGAGCCATTCTTGAGTTTGAGGATCTGATCATCTACCCTCCATTGCTCTATCTCGCGATCTGGAATGAAGGGGGCGTGTACTTGGCCAGGGGGTACGAAGCCGTTGTTGAAGTACTTGGGTTGGATCACGTCTCTGGAGGTTGGGAAGTCAAGGGCAGAGACCCATCCTGAGGTGGCCCTGGGACCCATTGTCAGGCCAGGCGCCCCAAAGCGAGCTAGATGGGCTCCTAGATAGGCACCAGCATCGCTCTTTCCTGATCGGTTAGCAGCGATGAACCAATTCTCCTTGGCCCGCATCTGCAGGACACTGTTGACAAAGGCCCTTTGCTTTTCATGCAGGGGATACTTCAACAGAGGATCATCGCCCCTCCTAGAAGCGATCTCCTCCGCTATGGCCAGAAGCTGCTCTTTCTCAAAGCGGTTCATTTGAAGATGAATCCCAATACCTCGTACATAACGGCAGCGATCACTATGATGATAGTGATAAGGACGATGCCCGCTATTATGTCTCGAACCATGGAGCCTCCATGTTGCAGACTTGACACGCCAAAACTAAATTTTTTGGCCCATTTTCTTGGCCTTTCTGACGATTGTTGTTGGTAGGCCACACCCATCGTCATATAATGAACGTCCAGCCGCCACAATCCTGCCATTTCCTGCCCAGGAGTGTAACATGCCCTCATCGTTTGGCCCACAGACCGCATCTTCGCTAGCCATCTTTCAGCAGAAGTACGCCCAGAAGGGTGAGACATATAGGGACGTTTGTAACCGAGTTTCTGCTGGACTGGCTGACAACGATAGTCACTTTAGGGCCTTTCGGTCGATCTTGTTGGAGGGGCGCTTCTCGCCTGGGGGCCGTATCCTATCCAGCTTGGGAACAACGAAGAAGGTTACCCCTTATAACTGCTTTGTATCAGGGGTTATCGAAGATAAGCTAAGAGGTCCTGACTCGATCATGGACCGCTTAGACCAGGCCGTCGAGACTATGAGAAGAGGAGGCGGCATTGGTTACGATTTTAGCACTCTTCGCCCGCGTGGCAGTCTGGTCCGCAGTCTGGATAGCCATAGTACTGGCCCTGTGGCTTTTATGGGAATATTCGACGCGGCCGGTTCTACAATCGCCAGTACCGGAGAACGCCGCGGAGCTCAGATGGGCATCCTCCGGGTCGATCACCCCGATATTGAGGAGTTTATACACGCCAAGCAGAACTCAAATCAACTCAATCGGTTTAATCTAAGTATTGCTATCACAGATGCCTTTATGGAGGCTGTTGAGCAAGGGGCTGATTTCCCTCTGCAATTTGAGGGCAGAACCCATCGACGGGTAGATGCCAAGACCCTCTGGGAGACCATCATGAGGTCTACCTGGGACTGGGGGGAGCCTGGCGTCGTATTCATAGACACTATCAACAAGATGAACAACCTGCAATACTGCGAAACCATAGGAGCAACCAACCCATGTTCAGAGCAGCCCCTCCCCCCATTCGGCGCCTGTTTGCTGGGTTCTTTCAATCTGGTGAAGTATCTTCATCCGATCACCGGGATAGCGGCAGTGGGAAAGGGCCGCTATTCCTTAGACCTACTCCGCCTTGCGGAGGACGTTGGCCCTGTTGTACGAGCGATGGACAATGTTGTGGATGTTGCTTACTATCCACTTCCGGAGCAGCGGCAGATGGCCATCAAGTCCCGAAGGATGGGCCTGGGTGTAATGGGTCTGGCCAATGCGGTAGAGGCGTGCGGCTATCCCTACGGGACGACGGATTTTATAGGCCTGACTGATAATATCTTGACAGTTCTGAAGAATGAGGCCTACCACCACAGTGCCATGTTGGCCAAGGAGAAGGGATCATTTCCTGCCTATGGTATTGAATATCCTGACTGTCCCTTTATAAAAGGATTGAGCAACAAGGTATGGAACGAGATCATCCAGCACGGCACCCGTAATAGTCACCTGACCAGCATCGCTCCCACTGGCACCATCTCCATGTGCATGGACAATATTTCCTCTGGAATAGAGCCGACCTTCTCGACGAAGAGTCAGCGGGTTGTTCAGATGGTAGATGGGCCAGAGACCCATACCATCTATGACTATGGCTTCCGACATCTTGGGATCAATCCGAGGACAGCCCTGGAGGTAACAGCTGAGGAGCACGTGGCCGTTCTGACAGCCTGCCAAAAGCACGTTGACTCAGCCGTATCTAAGACGTGCAACGTTCCTTCGAATATGCCCTGGCCTGACTTCAAGGAACTTTATATGAACGCTTGGAGGCAGGGCGCCAAGGGATGTGCTACCTTTCAGGATGGAGGAAAGCGATCTGGCCTACTGAAAGCAATCCCTGGAGACTGTGCAGCGGGAGTGTGCTCGGCATGACACATACATGGCTAAAATATGTGCCACACGCCCAAGTCGGGGACTGGCAACGGCAAGGCTGGTATCGTTTGACTGACTTAGATACATGCTACCACGGGGAGTTTGCAAGCTTAATGGAATGGCGAGGGGCAGGCGATCCTGTTTGTCCCCCTAGAGCGAGGGAGAAGAGCGATGCTAAAGTCGTTGACATTGACACTGGGGCTCCTTATGGCAACAGGGGCAGCAGCGGAGGGTCTGAAGGATCGGCCTAGGCCTAGGGCCTTCGATCCAATTGAGACTTCGTTTCAGGCTTCTGCCTATGGATATGCTGGGTTGCTGGCAGGTTGGGGTCGGGCTGAGATGTCGGGGGACCTCTTGGGTCCATTCTCAGATGCCAACGACGCTGGCTTTGTTTGGGGAGGCTTCTTGGGATATATGGTCAGGCCCAGCCAGGTGTTTGCCTTTGGCGTCGAAGTTGACTATGTCCGCACCAACTTCGAGAAGACTATTGTAGTACCAGCCTTCGGCTTTGAGGCTCTGAAGAGCGATTGGAACGCCAGTGGTAGGCTGAGAGCAGGCGTTTATCCAATAACAGGGGTATCAGTTATGATCTATGTCACAGGAGGCGTCGCTTGGTCAGACAGAGGAGATGGCGTTGGCGGCGTCTATGGGGCGGGCATCGAGGCGGATATGACGAAGAACATCGCCTTGAGGCTGGAGCTGCTGCAATACAACTTCGACGGGACTGCAGGAGATCAGACGATTGGTCGGCTGGGAGTTGCCTTCAAGTTGCAGTGATCTTGGGGATCGAGGCCATCGCGTTGGGTCCCTTCTGGTTTCTATGTCTATTCATAGGTGGGGTGCTGGCTTAGTCAGCAATTGTCGCTGAACCAGCACCCCGGCTATCCCATGGTTGCTCTCGCTGTTTTCCCTTAGAGCCCGACGCAGGTTCTTCCTTCTCGAGGACTGTCCCCTTGCCTGGTTATCAGCCAGGACCTTTGTGGTGATCCAACCCGGAGGGCGGGGGACGCTGCCCTGGCGACGTACCGTCGCCAATGGTGTAAAGTCAACCGATGTCGAGGGAGACTATAGAGATGATTGCTGCCAGGGAGAAGGAATTCTCCTGGGCAGCCAAGATGGATATGTGGGAGACCGTCGCCGCTTCCATATTCGTCATAGGGGCCTGTTTGATGCTGGCCCTCGTGTTGGACCGCTACCTAGGAGACTAACCATGATCGACCCTGTGATCAATGCAGCCATCCTGACGAGCATCAACACCCTACAGGCAGCTGTCCTCATAACCAATCCCGTATCAAAGTGGGCCCTGATCGGAGCAATACAGGCAGCCAACGCGACCTGCGGGGCTCGGTCCTATGAGACCATCGAGTGCGAGTTGAACCACATCATCCAGGAGGGGCCTGTGATCATAGGGGGCCGGACAGTACCTGGCTATACACAGGCCGCCTTGGAGGCCCTCAGCTAAATGGAACTAAAACCAACCGGAAAGAAAGCTCCCTGGAAGCAGGAGGACGAACGTGCTAAGCCTCTGGAAAGCATCGGAGCCGGAGGGTCCAACCCATGGGAGATGCTGGCAAGACATGCCAAGATGGGGCCGGGGGCTAAACGGTCACGTTGGAGCAGTGGTACTCTGGGCGCTACTCCTCCTCGAGATGGTCCTTGGAGCCTTGCTGCTGCTGATGTGGCCATCCTGAACCCACCCAAAACAAGAACGGCCCGGCAAGCTGAGCCTGCCTGGCCGTCTGGTATTCCCAAGAAGGGGCGCTAGGCGCCCAATCCAACGTGCCGCATTAGACAGTCGGCACCGGAGGATCTACTGGCACCGGGTCCGGAGCTGGCTCCTTAGGTGCCGGCGTGTTGGCCAGTACAGCCGCAGCGAGCTTGGCCTGGTTTGCTGTCAGCTCGGTGCTCAGGGCTGCAAGGGCAGCAGTGTCGCCGGTGGCAAGGGCCGCGTTGAGCCGAGAACTGATATCAGCCAGTAAAGCGACAACGGAGTCGCCGACAGTCGTCTCTGCCGCAACGGCCGTCTTGAGGTCGTCCATTTCCTTTGACATATCATGCTCCATTTGCAGCAGAAGATTGATCTTGCGCTCAATCCGGCTGAGTTGACCGGGGATGTCTATCCATCGTCCCATGCGACTACCGTCGCATGAATAGCCGGGTTGGTCAACAGGCCAATTGCGGCGTAGCCGCCCTCCTTAGAAACGATCCTCCTGCAAATGATCAGTGGTATTGGCGCTGGCGCTGGTGTCCATGGCCTAGCTCGCCGCCCTAGCAACATCCCACCCTACCGGGGGCCTCGAGATAGTGGCCTATTTACAGCATGACCGGGGGGCCACAGCTGTTGCCTTGAGCAGTGCTCAAGCTGTTCTTAGTATCATTCGCGGTACTGTGGTAGGCAGGCTACGCCGGAACACCTTGGCAACTGGGCATAGAAATGGCCCCGTTCAAGGGGCCATCTCCATCGAGGGCTTTTTAGGGCACTGTTACTTCTTCGCTGCGTATTGCGCCAAGGCCTCAGCAATCGTCTCCACAGTGTAGCCTTTCTTCAGCAGTGACGAGAAAGCCGCTGCTTCGGAGTCGCGGGGCGCCTTCGGCATAGAAGACACGTCCACTGTGGCATACGTGCTGGGGTTCAACATTTCTGCTTCGCTGATGCCTCGAAGCAACGCCTGAACCCGAACCTTGGCGCCGTACATAGCGAGGAGATGTAGTTGCTCCTCGGTCACACGACTGAAGTCGAAAAGACACTTCTTCGCGTAGCGCGGACCATTCTCGTGGCGACGGATAGCGAAAACCGCGTTCACTTTTCCGTTACCAAGGTACTCGGTCACGCTCGAGAACTGTTCCCCTGCCGGGATTAGGCGTAGCGTAGTCTCGGCAGCGGGTGTCTTAGCGGCAACAGTCGTCTGGTCTTGTGACATATTAGACATTGTATGTCCGCCTTGTTTAGGGGCGGTCCCTTGTGACCAGCCGGGCGGGATGCCCGTCTGACCTGGGCAATATCGCACATCTTTGTGTCGGAATTGTGGCGACCAGTGCGAATTTGTCATCAACTTAATGTGATCGAATTAGATGTTGTTCAACATTCAGTCATAGTAAAAGGGCCAAGTTATTTCTCCCCTCATAATAATAGGTGTTTTCGTTGGCACCTTGGCAATCTTAGATGAGATGAACTTAGTTCACTTCAATCACCAAAAGCTGATGGGCGCCCACCTAAATGAGCGCCCATCAATTTAATCGAATGGACCTTCGCCCATTGCTGGGTCGCGATACCAGATAGCCACGGTGTGTCTATCTTGTATCATCGGGCCGCCCTCGTTAACAACGCTCACGATCTCGAAATCGTGAAGGTTGTCGATACAATCTCGTTTGGTCGTCGACCAAAATCCCGTGCAAGCACGGACCTCGGCGTTCTGGTCACACCGTTGTAGGTGTGCCACCAATTGAGCAACGGTCATATTGTCACCATTGTTAGGTTGTACCAGCCGGACCTACGGCCATCATGCACGTTACCATGCAACTGTGGCTTTTAGATGGTATTTGTCATCACCTTATTGTGATTTAATTAGACTTTGGCTATTTGTCTATGATGATCTGGCTCAAATTTCTTTCAATATAATTAGCAGTTTCGCTGACGTTTCTATGATATCAATTCAGATGAATTTGGTTCACCTTATTCTTCCACAACCTCAGCATCTTCAGCAATAATTTCTGGCAGTTTGAGTTCACTTGTTAGAGCCTTCAGCCTATCCTCAAGTTGGCTATCACTCATGGTACGAATGTTGACATGAACATCGACGCTGACTTCCCTCTTCTCAGTAAAGCCTCCTATCTGGGCCAGCTGCCTGATTGCACCTGCATACCTATCAGGATATTTGCTAGCAAACTTCTTTATATCCTCAGGATCAGGACTACATTCCAGCCATTCTGCCAACAGGTCCAGGAATGGCCTCCTATCATAAAGGCTCAGCTGGCTCCTCAGTTCGTCCCCTGTCCATCTTGGTCGATGCCTTAAGCTGTGCCTTAAGTGCCCGTCTTTGGCCGGTAGTCTCGCCATTTTTGGTCCTATTTTCGTATTGGGTCTGACTGGCCAGCATGATCCACTGGTCGATACTGGTCATAGTAGTCATCCAGACCCCGTCTGGCCTCTTGATAGCTGGTAGAGCCCACTCATCGACCCAAATCTGCAGCGTCTTCCTGTCCTTGACGCCTAGGTAGTCACAAATCTTCCACCAGCCCAGCAGGACGTTCTCTTCAGGCTTTATCCACAAGAGGCGGAACTGATCGGTGCCCAGGTGCTTTCTGATCTCCGCCCATCTCTCGGGATTGGTTGTCTTGGGCACTGCGTCTCTCCTTAGCGATAGCCGCCTGAATGGCCTGCCACATCCTTTGGACTTCAGGACTTAAGGTGGCTCTGGTATGGGCGAGGCGTGGGTGCATGGCTTATGACAGCCAGACTGACGTTTTTGTGTCAAGCAGAGGAGCGGTAACAATTTGTTATTGGTTCCCTATGTCATAAAATCCCATAGTTGGGCCCTAAAAATATATGGGCGTCCCGCCCCGTCCGCGGCTACACCCTTATTGTACGTAGCATTTTTTATATGTAATATAATGGGGACTACATAAAGGAATGTACGCGGACCTGTTGGTACAGTCCAATTGTGTCCAGAATGGGGCAACTAGAATGACAGCACGCCACGTAATAGATGCATACGATCATGTCCTGTCAGCAAGAAAGATAACAGACATCGTCTTCAATCGTCCTCGGGGTGGGCACTACTACAGAGGATCCTTCTGGCTCTTTCGATCTGGTGCCTTCCGAATGATCTCAGATGAACTGGTCAGAGGAATGGTCTGGCTTACCTTGGAAGCGTCAGACCGTGTTGTTGAGAAGGAAAGTGGTCTAACAAAGAGGGTTCCCGTGAAGCCAAAGCAGTCACAAGTCAATTCTATCCTATCTGCCATGAAGGCAGTTTGCGCCATCGATGACAATATAGATCCACCGTTTTGGCTCCCAGGGGCTCCGCCAGAACTCGCTGCTCTGTCTCCTAAAGATTTTATATCCGTGGCCAACGGCCTCCTGCATATTCCCACTGCTAGACTGTATTCACATACACCTACCTATTTCAACTTGTATGCTTCCACCGTGACCTTTGATCCAGGCGCCGCCCGTCCATCACAGTGGCACAAGTTCCTAGATGAAATATTCATAGCTGATACCGAGGCCAAGAATACTCTGCAGGACTGGTTTGGTTATAACCTGACTCCTGATACATCTCTGCAGAAGATCATGCTAATCGTCGGGCCTCGAAGAGGCGGTAAGGGGACAATTGGTAGGATTATGACTCTGATGTTGGGTCGAGACTCAGTAGCCTCCATGACTCTTGCTTCCCTCGGAGAGCTATTTGGCCTTCAGCATCTCATTAGTAGGCCTGCCTGTATTATACCTGACGCTCGCTTCTCCAAGCGAATGGACCCTGCTATCATTGCTGAGCGCCTGTTGTCTATATCAGGAGAGGATGCTATACCTGTTAATCAGAAGTATAAGGGAACCTGGGTTGGGGCCCTTCCTACAAGGTTCACGGTCTTCACCAATGAGTTACCAGCCATCGCAGATATGTCTGGGGCCCTGTTGGAGCGCTTTGTTATACTACGTTTAACTAGGACGTTTGCTGGCCATGAGGACCCAACCCTATTCCATCGTCTATCCCAAGAGACCTCAGGCATTCTCAATTGGGCTATCGTTGGCTACCAGAGACTTCGTGAGGTAGGCCGCTTCAGACAGCCAACGTCATCTGTTGAGACAGCTGCCTCTATTAGACGCATCAGCAGTCCTTTGGCCGATTTTATAGAGGAGCGATGTGAAGTTCGGGCTGGCCTATTTGTAGAGAAGAGCAAGCTCTTCCAGGCGTGGGAAAACTGGTGCGTCAAGCAGAGAATACCAGCTGGCTCAACGCAGATATTTGGCCGAGACCTCCAGGCTGTGATCCCTGAGTTGGGAGAGAAACGATCTGCAACAGAAGGCCGTCCTAGGATGTATATGGGAATATCCCTGATAGGAGGAGTTGAGGAACAGTCCAACAAGATAGTCCCTCTAAGGCCTGGCCCCTATGAGAAGCCGGACCCGAACAAGCCACCGGAAACCCACTAAATAAATCGGTTGCATCTATCACCATTATGTGATATGGTCGTTTTTTCAGTGACATCATGCGCTCGGAGGGACCCATGCCTAAACGAACAGTAAGGATTGGCGCCAACAAGTTTGGGATCAAAAAGATCACCAAAACTAAGAAGGGCCTCAAGTTCGATATTGTATCTGTAAACGGTACTCAGATACCGGCAGTCAGGATTACGGTTAGCAGGAGCTAGGGCCATGTTCATCGCTCTTCAGGTTAAGACAAACGAAGACACCTGGTTTACCCTGGCAGCCCGCCAGGCAGGAGATAGCCGAGAGGCTGCCCTGCTGGCCCGAGTTGAACTGGTCAAGTTGAAAAACGACTGGATGGTCTCGGGCTACTTTCCCAACGGCACTTTTAGGATCACGCCTGTATCAGGGAGGGACTAACTATGGCAGACCAATCCTTCATTCCTGTTGGTGTTAGGGCTGATACAGTAGGAGATGCCCTGGAAGGTATAGCCGGGTTTATAGCAGGGGTTGCGAAGGACAATCTGTCTGCTATGGAAGTTATATTTATACTGGAGCGTATCATAGACAGGGTGGAGCTGGCTCCAGATCCTACCATGTCTATAGTAGACATGCTAAAGCCTGTGTCAAGGAGGGACTGACCATGCTATCTGCCCATGACGTCCGAAATATTCGCCTGCATGAGGTCGGGGAGACTCCGAACAGGAACCAGATATGGATCGTTCTGGATCTAGATATGCAGGACACCGTTAGTCTCTGCATCTATCCCCGGATGGGCTCCGATGCTGAGAAGAAACTGCTGGCCATAGCCAACCTATTGAACAACTGGCCACCTTCTGCAGAACCCTTGCCTGCAGAGGACCCAGTGGGTGCTGCTCCTACCCCTCACGTGGAGTAGTGCTCATGGCCACTGGCAGGACTCCCTCAAGCGCACCTGCCAGTGGCCTCTCTTTCCATCGCGGCACGCGATTTGAAGTGTGCCAGCGGTTCTGAGTTGTAACATCGAGGCGTCTTATGAGTACAACAATCGCCCTCTACGCCATGGAAGGCCGCGAAAGGAGGGCGGCACCTATGCTACTTGACCTAGTAACGTCATGGCTTCTCCCATCACGAGAGCCATCACGCATCGACGCCTACCATGTCGGCGGGGTACTCACCTCCGAGGACCTCGCTATCATGGCAAGCAGACCCCGGCCAGTGATGGGCCGTCTGTGTCGCCATGGGCACAGGGTTGTAGGCCGCAACGCCTACCGCCGGAAGAATGGCAAGTTGGAGTGTCGCGCCTGCCGAGCAGCGGCCTCCAGCAGATATCGTGCTCGGCAGCTAGACTGACAAGCACTGGGCTCTCGGCCGCAAGGCCGGGGGCCTTTTGCGTTTCCCTGATCAGGAGTTCCAAACATGCAAACGCAACACATCTTACAGCTATCCAACAACTACACCGTCACCTTCGAACGTGGCGGTGGAAAGATGCAGGTTACCATCAAGGAGGGCGACCAGAAGCGGGCAACCGCTTCCGGAGAGCTCTCAGACTACAAGAGAATGTTCGACCTCGCGGTGGGAGATGTGCCTGAACCCAAGCAGGCAGACAAGCCAACGCCAGGGCCACAGTCGGCCAACAAGCCCTTCACTGGCACCGCCAAGGCCGACGCTGACAAGGCTCAGTCGAAGAAATAACCAGATTGGCTGGGTGCTTTCAGAACCATCCAGCCATAGAGGCAGGCCAGTTTCCTCCGAGGCTGGCCTGCCTCGTCCCCAAACCTCGGAGGTTACAAGGAGTCTAACAATGAAAGCCAAGATTGACGCGATCCAGAACGACTTCCTCAACGCCCTCGACAGCGACAATCCTGTCGACGGTCTGAAGAGGGCCGTGGCTGCTCTCGAGAAGCTGGGCAGCCCCAGGTCGGCAGCTTGCCACATCGTCACTCACTGGGCGATGGAGGACGGCTTCTTTGATCCAGAGGAGGAGGCGGTTGCTGAGAAGCAGGCCGAGGCCATCGTCAACCAGGCCTAAGCCAGCCTAATGGGGGCCTGCTCCTTGCGCCGGGGCAGGCCCCTTCTGTTGCAACAGGAGTATCAAAACATGGCAGACGATCGCGAAACTATCATCAAGCGCCTGATCATATCCCTGACTGTTCAATCAGATGAACTGCAGTCCATCGCAGACGAGATCGAGGGGGAGGATGTGGACGGATCGCCTGAGGAGAAGCTAGCTGCATCCATTGTGGACGCTATAGCGTCTATTGACACTGCGAAGGAGAAACTGATGGGCGTTGTGACGCCCGACGAGGCCGAATGATCGGGGGCGTGCCCAGGCTGCCCGTCCGTGGCGATCCGGCTCCGGGGACGGGGGGCTATGCCCTCCAGCCATCGGGCCGCCCACGGGGCCTCCAGGCGATCCTCCGCTCACGCACAATACCCACAAGGAACCTACAAGATGGACCTGCCCGCTCTAGGAGTATGCCCTAAGCAGACCCATTCAGTATGGCGCTACCTGGTGAAGCGTCTTCAGCAATCTCCTACGCTGCACAAGGCTTACCACAACGGACAGTGGTGTGCCAACTGCGCCGTGTTGGCCTCGGTCCATGTCTGCGGCCACGGCTGGGAGTCCTTGACTGCAGGCATCCTATTGGCCATCATCATAGTTGGACTACTACTATTCAAGGAGACAAACCTATGACCAAAGACACCCTAATGACGAAGGTTAGCAAGATGCAGAACCTTCTAGACATCCTTACCAGTGATAAGGAGGAAGCTCAGGTCATTGTGATGTACCTATTTGCCTACCAGGCAGACCCCACCCTGGATGCTAGTAAGGTCATCAAGTCGGTGGCCGAGCTTAAGGCGATGAGGGCTGCCAAGGAGAAACTGAACGGAGGTAGTCCTAGATGGTTGTAAGGTACTATCGCTGGATAGCATACCTCGCATTGGGGTATCTGTTCTTCATAGTGATGTTTGTCAAGCCTTAGCACAAGGATACACAAGATGCTCAAGCCTGTATGTGTTCCCTGCAAGCGGTTCTTCCAAATGCAGAAGAGTGGCTTCTATTTCATAGAAGGAATAAGGGGCCCTGGGATTAGTCCCCCTGGAACCGCTGACCCAATCAGCTGGGTGCCCTACAAGATATGGGTAGCTGACAAGTGGAAGTGCCAAGGCTGTGGGGCTGAGATACTCTCAGGTTTTGGACATCGGCCTGTATCTGAGGATTACAAGGAGGACTTCCAGGACAAGATAGAACAACTAGGAGCATCCCAACTGCAAGTAAACGACTGCTAACAACCGAGTACAAGGATACACAAGATGAAAAACGTCTTCGTTGAACTAACCGAAGTTGAAGTAGATGGCGCTGGTGCTGTGAAGACCAGCTCCTGCTGGGTCAACATGACCCGGGTTCAGGAGATGCGTCTTGATAGCCTGCCCATTCCAGGAGTAGGCCCTCGAGACGTAGACGTGACCATCCTCACTATGAACATCCCCGACTACAACGTCGTAGTGCAGGAACATCCTGAGATGATCCTCAAGCAGCTGAGGGACGTCAACCAGGAGCCAGTGCGATGAAACGGCCTAAGAAACCACAGAGGGACCCTGACATCGAGAAGTTGGTCTCTCAAACAGACGGATGGGCCAACGCCGATATCTATCACAACACCTTTCTCAGCAGAGGCACCATAGCCAACCTTCGAGGAACTGGCCGCCGGAAGACCCGCTACCCCACCCATATGACTATGGTGGGAGTAGCGGCAGCCGTCGGCCTAGAATGGAGGCTTGTCAAGAAGTGATCTTGGAACTCCTACGCTACGCCTATCATCACTGGATGAGGTACTACAAGTATACAGTAGGATAACAGCCATGGTAAACTATCAGAAATCCTTCACCGTCCATGTTACGCAGGGTATCATAGACGTATCAGTGCCTAAGTCTCGCAAGCACTGTATGATTGCACTGGCTCTTATAATAAACAAGGGCTTCGTCAGTGTATCAGTAACAAGGGAGCAGATAAAATTCAGTACTCAAGGTATGAGATACTGCTTTGATGCGCCAGCAGCGGTTTCCAAGAATGTATCTCTACTGGACGCTAAGGGAAAAGAGGCAGTAAGTCCATTTAGTTTCCAGCTCCAGAATGGGACTATGGCTCCTGTTCAGTTTAAGGGCCCTAGAATAAAGCCCTACAAGAAACGGAAACCTTACAAGCGGCCAAGCAGCCGTTTCTGTCCTGTTAGGAGAAATAGCAACGGAGGCAAGGTTAGGATAGATAGTGGAGTGCCTGAGTTATGATGAGGTGCTGCAATGCCCGACAAGAAACCCAAGGACTACCTGATGGGCGAGGCTGCTTACAATTCCTTCTATAGGGAACAGCCCCAAATCTTCTTCGATGATCTAGCCCACCATACCCAGATGAGGTGGGTCGAAGTGGCTAGGCGGGTTGTAGCCTTCCACGACACGTATAGGCATTTGAAAGGAGGTAATCGGAAGTTCAAGGGAACTGAGGAGCAACGTGCTCAGTGGCGTGCTCAAAAGAAGCGTCACCTGGAGAAACTCGCTACTAAAAAATCTGGTTGAAATATGCCGCTGGGCGTGCCATAAAACGGGATCGGTTGTGCCATGCGGCACGCCTAACATAGGAGAGAAAAAGTGGCAGCTATCGAAGTAAAAGCAGAGCGTACCAATGGAAACTCAGTGTCGGCCAACTGGGAGCTAGGCGACACTGTCGCCGCCCTCCAAGAGCAGTTCGGCGAAGACGTGATCTTCAGTCACGTCAAGCGGAGCCTCATCATCGCAGTGCAGGCCTTCATGCGAGGAATGCTCGACGCCGGCAAGTCTCCGGAGGAGATACAGGCAGCGGTGGCCGAGTGGAAGCCTGGCTTGAGGAAGGCCGCCAAGTCCCCGCTGGAACGTGCTCGCGAGGAAATCGCCCGCATGTCTCCGGCCGACCGAACGGCTCTGGCCAAGGAGATCAGGGCTCGGGCCAACTAACGAGAAATCGCTCAGCCAGCCTTCCCGCACCCGGCTGAGTGATAGGGACTGCCCAGAGCTTTCGCCCTCCATCTGACTCTGGGCAGTCCCGCATTACAAGAGAACAAGAGATGCCCTTTCATGAGATACGACATCCTAAGGTGTTCGTCCCCAACAAGTCGTTCCACGACTTCTCTGACGCCCAGCGCTTCGGGGAGTTGGTCTACCTAACAGAAGGGACGCAGGACAGATTTAAGATCAATGATCTCTATAGACGGATTGCAGGCAAATTGGAAGAAGCAGGTCCGGGGGACTATCTGCTCATTAGTGGACCGAGCACTGTCAACGCAATAACAGCCAGTATCCTAGCTTACAAATTCGGAAGGATTAACTTCCTAGTCTACGACGGGGCCATGGCCCGCTATGTGTCTAGGCCCATCGTGTTGAGCCAAGGACAGGAGCAAGTCAATGAGCAAGCCGGATGACGACTCGATTGACTGGAGACCGCAACCAGGTAGCGAGAAAGCGTGGGATGATACTATGCCAAATGTAGCACAAGCACCACTTCCACCGATGCAGCCATCTACTGATGAGCAGCTGACCCAAGGCGGCATTACTAAGATGGTAGTGCCTACTATTATGCAGTGTAATATGGGCGGCTATCTGGTCTCGATGCCAGGAATAGGCACAATGGCTGCCTCTACCATAGAGGAGATAATGGCCTTCGTCGAGCAGCGAACCCTGGAGCACTTCAAGGCCAAGCGAGCGGAGTTTCCCAAGGTAGTCCGGGAGAAGCTGACCCAGGCGAAGGACAGCATATTCGAAAGGGCCTCTAGCGCTCGAGACGATAAAGGCCTGATTATCGCAGTAGCCCTAGCAGGAATGCTGATCGGCTTTACACTCTTTGGAGGCTTTCACAATGACGGACAAGACCAACAACGTACTAGTGGTACAGAACAAACCAAAAGATCATCCATTCAAAGTGATAGTGGAGGTAGTAAGGATACACGCACTGCGAGGCCGATTGTGCTACCAGAAATTCAGCTGCTCAAAGTGCGGCCAGCGGTTGACAATGGAGACACCAAACGTTCTGTACAAGACGGCCTCCTGCGACCAGTGCCAGACAGTAACTGACATTGAGAAGCAGGGCTGTAACTTCATGTTGGAGATGCACAACAAGACCCTGGAACAGGTCTATAGGGTCATAGCAGGCAAGGAGGATAGCTAATGGTTGAGTCAGTCATAATGATGCTGATATATCTCTGCCTACTGGTAGGTGTGATATATCTGGTGATCTTCGTACTAGGCCAACTGGGCATAGCGATCCCCCCGCCTATCATGAATATCATCTGGGTGATCGTTCTGCTAATTGCCATCCTAATTCTCTGGCAAACCTTTGGAGGACGTCTGCGTGGCATCGGATGAACACAAGAAGAGGGCAGACAAGGTCCTCAGACTGTACGACAATACGAGGATATCCGACTATAAACGGTGTCCCCGCTTGTTCTACTACAGGCATGTCCGAGACTGGAGGCCAGATGGCACTAGGGTGCCGCTGGTCTTCGGAGGAGGCTGGCACGCAGCGATGGAGGTCATCTGGGCAGGGATGACTCCTCCTGCGATTATGCCCAGCAAGGAGACGCTAGCCAAAGCCGCCTACGCTGCCTTCTGCAAGTATTGGCTCGACGAAGGAATGCCCCCTCCAGAGGATATCGGCTACGAAGAAGAGAAGGAGTTGTCTCCAAGGACACCGGGGCAGGCTCTAGAAATGATCGTCGCCTACATCGACTATCGTGCTCGGAATAGGGACGACTTCGAATTGATCTCTATGGAGAAGCCCTTTGCCGTCCCGCTCGACCCAAAGGACCCCAGCCTGTTCTACGTAGGCAAGATCGACAAGGTTGTCAAGCGTCGATCGAAGATCATTGGGATCGAGCACAAAACCACAACGGCCTATCGCAAGGAAGGGAAGTTCCGATCTACTTTCCTCGACAGCTTCAGTCCCAACGCCCAGGTAGATGGCTACCTCTACGCTCTGCACATGATGTATCCTGATATCGTAGGAGGAGTCTGGGTCGATGCGGCGCTTGTCCACAAGTCGGATGAAGGGTTCATGTTCATCCCTGTCGAGCGACAACTCCAGCACCTCGACGGCTGGCTCTGGGAAGTCCAAGACTGGATCGGCAGGATTGAACACGATAAGCTTGAAGCTCAAAGGGCGAAGGCGTCGGACCCTTACCTCAGAGCGTTCCCTAAGAATACCAACAGCTGCTGGGATTTCAACAGTGCTTGTGCGTATCTCGGTCTCTGTAAGGCGTGGCCCAACCCTATCGATCGTCCAATCCCAGCTGGCTTTACAGCTAAGCGATGGGACCCTCTGGAGCATATCGGACCCATTGAAGGAGTGACCGACGATTGATCTATACAAGAAAACGAGAGCGGGCCTGTTCTGACTGCTGGACTATAGACGGGCAGGCTTGGTGCACTATGAACTGTGGTCCAGCTATTAAGGAGAAGAAGTATGCCAAACGCCAAAGACGCCGGACTGTCTACCGTAGAACGCATCCTCGTAGCCGGTAAGACCGGAACTGGGAAGACTATGCAGATATGGACCCTACCCGGTCGGAAGTTTGCCTACATCTTCGATCCCAATTCTATGTCCACTCTCAGGGGATGTGATATCGACTACGAGGAGTTCTATCCCGACTTCCTCCAGATGGATGCCACCCTGAAAGGCTTCAACAAGGGTTCCAAGTCCGACATACTACCTGCCGGCAAAAACAAGCGGGAGCCGGCCATCTATATGAAGTGGGTAGAAGATATCAATAGCAAGGTAGAGAAGGGCTTCTTCAAAGACTACGACTGGCTGATCTTGGACAGCCTGACCTTCCTATCCAAAGCGGTTATGGACCGCCAGCTGTTCATCAACAATAGGTATGGCGACATCGAGGAACTGGGCGACTACCGTGTGGTCGGTAGCAAGATGGCAGACGTCTTTGGTAGCATATCATCCCTACCAATCAGCCTCTACTGTACCAGCCACTTCACGACCTTCCAGGACGAGAAGACTAAGAAGATCGAAACTCAACTAATGCTGCCAGGCAAGGCAAGGAATATCCTTCCATTGATGTTCACCAATGTCTGGCTAGCACAAACCAGTGAAGGAGAGAAGGGAGGTGTTAGGTATGAAGTAAGAACCCGACCAGACCCTCGAGGTCTGCAGGACGTCCGCAGTAGTATTCCCGGATTACAGACTATTGAGGACGTTACTATCAAAGGCTTTGGAGATCAGATGGAAGGTGGCATTGGAGGACTGCTCCGTCGTTCCAAGCAAAAGCCTCCTATACAGCCGGTCTCCAAGGTCGCTAGCCTAAGAACATAAGGAACACAAGATGCCTTTCATCCAAGTAGCTCTGGACGATGCGAAAGAGGCTGAAGCAGTGCCGGAGGGTGAGTACGATCTTCGGATCGTCAAATCGGAAGATGGCGAGTCCAAGAAGGGCAACGCCATGACTACTGTCTACATCAAGATCGAGGACGGTAACTATCCCAACGCGGCTCTTCTCCGCCACTGGATCACCTATCCCGATCGAGATACACCAGCCGACCAGCGACAAATGAGGCTGCTGGACATCAAGCGCTTCCTGACCTGCTTCAGCGTGGCTATGGAAGGAACTGGCTTCAACTCGGACGATCTGATTGGAGCCACCGGCCGATCCTTCCTATATCAGGAAGAGGGAGACGACGGCAACATCTACAATCGCCTGAGGCTGCCACGTCTAAAGGTCTAACAACCGTGTCGCAGAGGATCGATAATCAATTGTTATCGGTTCTCTGCCATCCGGGGGAAACCGTATGTCTCATCTAGATAAGCTTCGCAAGAGTATCGAGCACATGAGCCTAGATGAGCTCCGTGAGCACGTCCGAACTATGAGAGGAGATCGTCGTGTAAGCAAGGAGAGACGTGGAGAGAAGAAGGTCAAGGCCCGCCGCAGCAGCGGTGCTAAGGATAAAACCAGCAAGGCGTTGGACAAGATGACGCCGGAGCAGATGGCCGCTCTGTTGGCCGAGCTAGAAGGGGATGGGGATGCAAATTCAGGAGATACCACTCGCTAATATCAAGGTCAAGGACCGAGTTCGAGAAGATAAAGGAGACATCGAAGAGCTGGCTGCTCTAATTAAGGAGCATGGCCTAATCCAGCCCGTTACTGTAACTACCGATTTCCAGTTGGTAGCTGGAGAGCGTCGGTATCTAGCCCATCGACTGCTAGGGGCAGATACTATTAAGGCTATAGTTCGTAATGATATAAAGGGTGATACTACCATCCTTGAAATTGAGCTTGTCGAGAACCTAGGCCGTAAGGACTTAGTCTGGCATGAGCGGGCTAAGGCCGAGCTGAAGCTATACAATATCAAGGTAGCTGAATTTGGAGAGTACAATTCGACAACTAAGAAGGGCTGGACTCAGGAGCAGCAAGCGACCCTGGTTGGAAGAACTCCTATAGCAGTATCTCACAGTCTACATCTGGCCCGTATTATGGAAGAGTCGCCTGAGCTAGAGCTAGATAAGTTTGATGCGGAAGATCAAGCCATTAAAGATATAAAGCGCCTTGAGGAGGAGGTAGTCATCAAGGCAGCTCGAACCAAAGTGCCTGACCATATCAAGGTAGCTATCAATAGGGCTGAGGAGCACTATCTGATAGGCGATGCTCTGAAGGAGATGGCCCAGCTAGACAAGGGTATCTTTGACTTTGCTGAGGTCGATCCGCCCTATGGTGTCGATCTGGACAAGCGCAAGAGCAGGAACTCTGATACCAGACCTATGAAGCAATATCAGGAATGGGACGAGAACACTTATCCTACCCTGTTCCAACAGACTGCTCAGCTGGTCTACGATCGCCTAAAGGATAACAAGTTTGCCATCTTCTGGTATGGCATGAGCTGGCATTGCGAAGTACTGTCGAGCCTGAGGAAGGTCGGCTTTGGCATCCCTGATATTCCAGCAGTCTGGACGAAGGGGGAGAGCGGGCAGACGGCCTCTCCCTATACCACATTGGGTTCATGTTACGAACCGTTCTTCCTCGCTCGAAAGGGCAAGCCGAAGCTGCCTCGACGGGGCAGGGGTAACGTCTTCGACTTTCCGCCGCTGGGCAAGAAGGATCATCCTACGGAGAAGCCTCTCGCCCTGATGGAGGAGATACTGGACCTGTGCCTTGATCCGGGGAGTCACATTCTGATCCCTTTCCTTGGCTCCGGGGTCACCTTGCGGGCTGCCTATCGGCAGAAGCACACCGGAATAGGTTGGGACCTCTCCCAGCAGCACAAGGACAGCTTCCTGCGAAGAATACAGGAGGACATTGAACATGACAAAGCCTAGATGCAATGACTGCGGGGTAGGTGAAGGTGAACTCCATAGGGCAGGCTGCATTAGTCGCGTTGATGAAGGGATAACAGAGCCTGACTTTGAGGCCCTCCGGGCTGCTCGTAATAAGGCAGTGCAGGATCAACTGGAAGAGGTTGCTGTTCGACAGGGATGGGACGTGGCACATATTCACCACAGTTTTGACTTCGGTGCCTGCTACTGTGCCTGTCCCAAGGGCCCCTGCGAGCACGACTTTCAAGGCTGGCGGGCCTTCATCAACGGCGGCGGAGGCGAGACTGTATGTAAGCGCTGCGGCATGGGGGCTATGTCCCATAGCTTAAGGACATCTGACTGATGGACCTTGTAACCCTCTATATAGTCGTCAAGTTCGGAGTCCCAGTGATGATCTGGCAGAAGAGTCTCCAGATACAGTTTCGGGATATGCGAACCTGCCAGGAGACGGCTCAGCAGCTAAAGAGGCTGGCCTCTACAGCCCAGAACGAGCTGTATATCGAGCTTATGAGCTGCGTCAGGCAGAAAGGAAAGAAGTGACTAAGCCCTACGAAGAAGGCGATCCCCAGAGCAAGCTTCTGGTCCTGGCCGAAGCGCCAGCCCGCGTTGAAATGCGTCTAGGTCGGCCACTTGTCGGTCCTTCCGGCGACGTGTTCAATGACTGCTTGCACGCAGCTGGATTGGTCCGAAGGCAATGCTATATCCTCAATGTCTGGCAGGAGTCCGTCGATAAGGACAAGGTTGGCAACTGCTATCTACATGGAGAATGTCTATGGAGCACAAAGACCGGGTTTACTGCAGCTGGCCTCGATGCAGCTGCCCCTACATTGGATCGCATAAGGCGATCTGGTGCCTTGGCGTGCCTGTCTCTGGGTCAGCAGGCTATGGGTCTCCTAATACAAGACAAGCGCCCCATAATGAAGTGGCGCGGCAGCCCGCTGTGGTCCGACACTATCGACCGGAAGTTCATTCCAACTATCCACCCAGCGGCTACTCTCCACGGAACTTACCTGTGGCGCTACCTTATCATAAGCGATATGATAAAGATACAGGGGGAGCTGGAGAGCCGAGAGCTAGTACTCCCTCAACGAAATCTTATCATCCGTCCGACCTACGCAGACTTCTACCACTACATACAGAAGTGCCGGGAGGCCAAGAGGGTCTGCACGGATATAGAGGTGATGAACCATCAGGTCAGTTGCTTCAGCCTGAGTTGCGATCCAAGCGAAGCCATGACCGTGCCATTCTTATCGCCTTCTGGAGGAGACTACTGGACCGAAGAGGATGAAGTCCTCGTCTGGAAGGGATACGCCTCCCTGATGTCCGATCCAGACATAATGAAGATCAATCAGAATATAGTAGGCTTCGACGCTCCCTTTCTGTTCATGCAGTGCAATATCCACACCAAGGGTAAGCTGGGCGATCCTATGATTGCCCAGCACATCATGTACCCTGACTTTAACAAGGGTCTGGATTTCATAGCCAGCATGCACACAAGAGAGCCATACTGGAAGGATGATGGCAAGATATGGAAAAACCCAAACATAGACTGGGAGACCTTCCAACGCTACTGCGGCCGCGACGCCTGTGTGGCATTAGAAGCGTGGGACGTACTTTCTACGGAAATGACAGCTGGCGGCTACTGGCCAACATACAACTTGACAGAAAGGCTGGCAGGCCCTCTTACGTATATGACGGCTCATGGTCTCGCAGTGGACAGGGAAGGCCTAGCGGCTACCAAATCCCGCCTAGAAGCATCAATAGCAACGAAGGAAGCGGAGCTGTTGGCTGCGGCCCAATGGGACTTCAATCCGACCAGCCCCAAGCAGTGCCAGGAGTACTTCTACGAGACCCTGGGCCTTCCTCCATACAAGAACCCAATGGGAGGAATAACAACAGATGACAAGGCTATGTCTAGGATCGTACGCAAAGCGGGGGTTGGTGCGAAAGAGGCCAAGCTCGTACAGGAGATTAGAGCCCTTAAGAAGCTTAAAGGTACTTACATTGACGTTGAGCTCGATAAGGACGACCGTCTACGATGCAGCTGGAACCCGCGTGGCACTTGGACGGGTAGGCTTTCGTCCTCGCAGACCCTCATGGGAACGGGGATGAACCTACAGAACCTTCACCCTGAATTCAAGGGGTTCATCATTGCCGGCTAGGATCAGGACCCAACGCGATAAGGAGAGGGCCAAGCAGAGGATGAGAACCTACCGAAGAACAGAAGCTGGAAAGAAGAAAAGGAAAGAGTACGAGAGTACGCCTGAGTTTAGACTAAGACGAAAACTAGCAAGGATAGCAAGAGAGGAACGATATGGACAGTCTGATCGTCAGAGACGCCGCAGAAAAGATAGTGCAGGAGCTGATCAGAGCACGGGAGAAGTTCTCCCCTATGAGAGGCCCTCATGAAGGATATGCCGTCATTCTCGAGGAGCTAGACGAATTGTGGGATGCCGTCAAGTCTAATAACATAGCTCATGCAAAGAAGGAAGCCCTGCAGGTAGCTGCAATGGCCCTGGCCTTCATGATAGAGGTGTAACATGGCAACCCCCATCTACGTCGTCGACCTAAGTCACTACCAGAGCCCAACTGACTTCAAGGCTGCCTATGACTTCGGCGTCCGAGGGATCATCCACAAGGTCACTGAGGGGACCTCCTATGTGGACCCCAACTATGCTCCGATGCGTCAGAAGTGTGAAGGCTCTGGTATCTTCTGGGGCGCCTATCACTATTTTAGACCGGGCAACATCGAGGCCCAGGTCAACCGCTTTGTCGATGCGGCACTGCCATCTGCGGGAACCTTGATGGCCCTGGATCATGAAGAGATCGGCTGTAGCGCCCACGATGCAGAGGTCTTTCTACGATCACTTGAGGCCAAGATAGGCCGAAAGGGCGTCCTATATAGCGGCCACCTCATCAAGCAGCAGCTGGGCCATCAGGTCAATGAGTACCTGGGAAGCTGTCGCCTGTGGGTCGCTGAGTGGGATAGCAGCCCAACGCATCAGGCCAGCTGGAAGGACCTCTGGCTGCACCAGTTCACTGGCGACGGCAAGGGGCCTTCTCCCCACAGTGTTCCTGGCCTTGGAACAAACATAGATATCAACCGCTTCTATGGCACCATCGAGGAGCTGACAGAGACCTGGAGCGGCGGCGATCCTATCTCAGGCGAGCCAGTGCAAACTGGCCCATACATCCCAACCAAGGGCAATATCACTGCCTGGGGTCAGGCTACCTTAAACATGCTAGGAGCTAACCCTCCTCTCGGCCTAAAGGTCGATGGCTCCCACGGCAGCAGGACAATGGCCGCTCTGAAGGATTGGCAGAAGAGGCATGAGGTCATGGAGACAGGCCTCTTTGACCAGGAGACCTGCCAGCAGCTGATGATGGCCCTTGAAGATTGGAACTCCAGCAGATGAAGTGGAGAACTGATCCTCCTCCGATAGGGGAGTGGATAGTAGGAAAATATCCAAATGCAAGTCAGCCTATACTGCCCTGCTACTGCGATCCAAGAGGCAATCAGTGGTTTCTAGCAATTCCCTCCAAAGCTACTGGAGGGCCTGTATTGTACCATGCAGGAACTATACCTCCTGATGAGTGGAGACCGCTGAGTGATATTAATTGAATTCGATCTTGCCGGTGCCGAGTGGGTTGTTGTTGCCTATCTATCAGGTGACAAGAACATGATAGACGTGGTGGAGTCTGGCAAGTCTCCCCACGTCGCCACTGCGGCCCTTATTAGTAGTGCTCCGGAGGAGCTGATCCTGGCTGAGCACAAGATTGTAGGCAGCATAACTAGTCCTACAGAGATAGCCGCCCTGCGGATCGAGCATGTACCTGAGCTCCTTGATCTCCAAGAAAAGGATGCTATCTTCCTTCCTCGCTCCATGTCTCTGCGCCAGATGGGCAAGAAGTCCAACCATGGCCTCAACTATGGCATGAAGTACCGACGAGCCGCGTTGGAGTGGGAAATCCTAGAAGCTGAGGCCATGCCTATAGTTGAGTACTACAGCACAGTGGCCTATCCCGGTATTCCAGAGTGGTGGAAGGCTACTAGGACCCAGATGGGGAAGGATCGAACCCTAACCAACTGCTTTGGTCGCAAGGTTCGGCTGCTGGGTGAGAAGGGGAGTGATCTATACGATCAGGCCTATTCCTTCGTGCCCCAATCAACAGTGGTTGATATCTGTCTGCAGGCCATGTGCCAGGCCTTTGAGGACAGGAGCATCGAGTTTGTGCCGTGGCATCTGGGCGCTCAGGTACATGACTCGCTAATGATCCAAGTTCCAACCCACGATTGGCTTGTGGTAGAGGCCATCTGCGCTAAGGTAATCAAGTATATGAGCCCCGAACTGGAATACAACGGTCATAAGTTCACCCTTGGAGTAGACATCAAAGTCGGCCTCAACTGGGGCGATATGCGATCTGTTAAGAAGGCTGAGGATATCCGGGGGGTCTACGAGGCACTGGTAGCTGAGGCTGCCCTGCAGCTATTGCCGGAGGTCTCCTCTGCTGAGCCGGAAGAAGAGCAAACGCTCGATCGTCCTGCTCCGGCAGCCCTTCAAATCCGGTCATCTTGAAGGGGGCTGACTGGAGGTCTGCCAGCTGATTGCCTCCCCCTCCGGGGGGCTTCTTTCCACCTGGAACCCCGAACATATCAGCCAGCTTTGGAAGCTCGGGCGTAGGTTCTCCCGTTGTCGGTGCATAGGAAGGCTCCGGAAATGGCTTAAGTGCCGAAGGGGGGCCTGCCAACTCGGTCCCTGGTCCCCAGTTAGATGTATCGGCCATCCCTCCAGCACTGTGTTTGCCCTCTGGGGCCAGAAACACATGACTATTGTCAGCCATAACTTCATTCTTGTAAGTCCCCGTAGCGTCATCATAGCCGGTCCACTTCCTCCAACTCTTGTACTTCTCCGGATTGTCTGCTTCTAGCTTGAGCATAACAGAGGGCTTGGCTAGGAAGTGGGTAGCTCCGTCTACCCAATCCCCCACCTTACCAGTTGCCCGCTGCTCTGCCAGCTCAGTCAGGGCCTGAAACTGAGGCATCTGGACGATGGCTGCCAGGCGGCTGTACTGCTGAGGCTCAATAGTCGGCTGATATATCTTCCTGCTGACATGATCTCCCAGATCCTCTCCCTCCTTGTCAGCCCTGTTAATCATAGCGCCCATAGCGTTGCGGGCGTCCATAAAGTTGATGCGGCCCTGCTTGCTATCAGCCTCCAACAAGGCCATAGCAGCGGCCTTCTGATATGGAGAGAGCTCCTTCCAGGAAGAGTCCCTACCCCAATAGCCATCAGGGCGGGGGCCTGTAAAGTCGGGCATCTGGGTGCCGGGGTCTGTAGAGATATTCTCCTGAATGCGGCGCTTATCGCTCCTGTTTATGTTCTCTGACTCTTCTGGCTTTATACCCAGCATCTCTCCCATCTTGGGCTGAGCGAACTTTCCAGCGTCCTCTGGCAAAGGCGATTTATACTCAGGATTTTGTTTAAGTTTCTCATGCTCCCTTCGCAACTGTTGATTGCGATAGAAGTCGCTGAGGCCACTATGGGGGTCAAACTTAGGCAAGGTTCCCGGAGGGACACGCTTCATCGGCATCTGATCACTCGTTGAATAGGCTAGGATAGTGACGGGTCATCTCGACTATCGCCGCAGCTGCTGCATCCGGTCGCGAGGCTGGGTCCATGGCGGTTGTCATCATCTTGAGAAGGCCGGGCTTCATCATGTGGCCTAGGCCCCACCTTGTCATGGCAACGCCCGCAATGGCAGCCGGGAGGCCGACCTGGCTCGCCGCCTTCCCCGTGGACCCGAGGGTCATGGTGGATCGAATGGCCTCGGCCACGCCCTCTCCTCCTCGGAGAACAGCAGACCTGGCCATAAAGGTAGAGGCATCTGCAATAGGGGCGTTGGTCACCAGCTGAGCCACCTCAGCCAGCTTCTTGACGTCGGACATAGCTATCTCAGTTCCCCGGAGCATCTCTTCTATCGCCTTGTATTGGGGAGAGCCAGGCTTATCCAGTCCCAGAGCCTTGTTGAACCGATCAGCATCAAATTGAAATTTCTCTCCCACAAAGAAGGTTCCAGGCTCCTTAGTAGTCGCCTTGACCCAGGCGTCGTCCATCTTGGATCGGGCAACATGCCTGACGGTATCGTCTCCAGCGGCTGCCCTTAACTCAGAAACAGCCTTGACCGAGTTGGTCTTGGAGGCGACGTCCATCAGTTCGTCGGCAGTCATAGTGCCGCCCTTGACTCTGCCGATGGCGAAGATATTCCTATCAACAGTACCGACCATCTTCTTGTATATAGAGGTCTCAAATTCCTTGATACCGTCCTGGAAGTTGGACCTGGCTCCCAACAGCAGTCGGGCAGCGGGATGGTCTACTCCCTCCAACGACTTGACAACGGCAGTCTGCAGTTCTTCCAATTTCTGGTAGTGCACTCCATGAGAGCCCTGGCTCTTGCGAAGGAGGTTCTCGAGGCCAATCAGGATGTTATTGGCGTCTACTGTCGAAATAGGACCGTCGACGTTCTTCTGCAGCCCATTGAGCCATGTCCTCATTTCAGGAGGAACCTGGCCCTGCATCTTGCCTACCTTGCCACTCAGATCAGCCATGACGTTGCCGGTGGCCCTTAGTATACCCTCAGACGGAACAATAGCCCCGGCTTCCTCTCCAACGCGGAGAGCATGCTCATAGCGGCCCTGCGCCTTCACAGCGAAGTCGCCAAATCTCTGCCTGGCCGTCTGCAGTGCCATCTCTCCTATCTCTGCAGTAGAGCTGGGATTAGCCAGGGGCTCAAACATATCATCGTAGGCTTTAACTATCGCCTTGCCCTGCTGTTCTGAGGCCTTTCTAGCTGAGGTTCCAAGGAGAGGCATCCGTCCGAAGACGTTGACAGCACCCTTACCAACGCCGCCATTGGCTACGTTGGCCACGCCTATATCGACGCCAAGATCCTTGGATATGCTTAGCATATGAGCACTGTCGGGGGGCAGCTTGAATACGCGGCTGGCTATTGCCTGCCTAGCCCATCTTGATGCACCGGGCAGACTGACGACAGCTCCTGACACTAGAGCATCCTGTGATCCATCAATAGCGGGCCGCATAAAGTGTTCGACAGCCCCCTTCTTATCTCGCACTCCCGGAGTACCATCAATAAAGCTCTTAGCGTCCTCATACATATTGGCTAGCCAGCCGCCTGCTGTGGCTCCAACAGCAGTACCAATAACAATGCCGGGAACACCTGCAGGAGCACCCATCATAGCGCCAGCGGCTCCGCCCGATCCTCTCAAGACGCCTCGGGCATTCTCCGGTTGGGACAGTCGATCCATAAACTCGGGAAACGTCTTAGGAAGGTCTTCAACAGTCTGCTGAATTGCCTGTCCCGCCTTGCCTATAGTCGCTGATCCAGACTCGCCCATCCTAAGCACAGAACGGGCCAACGCCAACCTGCCAGGAGACATCTGCTCAACTGGCATGTTAACGCCCATTCCCTTGATGCCAAGGGGGTCTGGCTGTTCGGCGGGGGTAGCCGGCTCGCCTGACATGGGAAGGGTCGGGGGCTGCGTTGGACCGGCTGGAGCGGTCGCCGACTGTGGCGGCGCAGCCGGGGTGCCAGCGGGCGCCTTGAGACGCTCCAGCATCTTCTGCAGCCGGGCAGCCTCGTCAGGATTGGGACCGCCTGCTGGCTCTACAAGATTAGTATCGTCAGTCGGGATGCCGCCCATCTTCATTCTCCGCATATCTGTCTTTGGGCAAAGGCCCAGGTCCGCCAGCGTATAGTATATGATCTGGGTTGGTAGCGGATTTGACCTTACCCTTCTGCCATACTATATAAGACCATCCTTCGCCTTCAACCGTATTCTGATATCGTATAGAGTCGTAGCCCTGCTTGTTAAGTGTATTCCTTAGAGACTCATAGGCCTTCTGTATCCCTTTATCGGAATAGTCCTTGATAAGCATATGTTCTATACGTGCACTTAACCCCTTAATATCTGTGACATTTTCTATGGCTTCGGCTATCTTAGCAGGATACCATCCTCCAAGGTCAGGAAGCTCTAGAGGGTTCTTGACGTCTATATGAGCAGGTATGATGCGAGAGGTTGTAGCGTCTGGACCTGAATAAGTTCTCTTTCCTGCCTGCTCCTTTGTGCCGAAGTGTATTCCTATATCCTTAGATTTAGACAAGTCAAAGTTTATAAAGTGGTCGGCCCTAGTTCCATGATAGGCTATGATAGGTCCAGGGTGAGCCTCATCTATAGTTATCTTGTCGATAACCTTGGCATCGGGCCACCTGGACATCTCCATCTCAGTTGGAAGATGTTCTGCCTTTATTCTCTTTCCAACTGCTCCAGCTGGAGGCTTTCCTAATAAAGGAACCTTGATAGTTATCTCTGGAATGGCTCCTCCTCCCCACATGATATGGCCGACTCCGCCAGCGTGGGCTGTCTTTACTAGATCGACAATCTCTGGACTGTCCTTATTAAAGCTAATAAAATCATGCCAAGTCATAAGTTGATCATTTACCTTAATTGACGCATAGCTTTTGATATCGCCGTAGTCATGAGTACTGCTCTTTGGAAACTTTGAAAGTGGCTGAGCCTTCTCAAATATATTAAAGTCATATATATGAAAGGCAGCCCACTTGCCAGTTATTTTATCTTGGGAGTCTGTTAGCTGGAAGACTTCTTTCTCTATAAACTTATTGTAAGCTTCAGGAGTTCCAAAATTCTTATCAATACCCTTAGCCTTAGCCATTGTATTATAGGCAGCTAAGGCTTCTTCCTTGGTATCAAACTGTGCAAGAATAGTGCTATCTTTAGATGTAAATCCCTTCATATGCTGGCCACCGATAGGTTCCTTAAAGCTCTTACTAGGTGTTCCTGGAGCCCCCTGTGAGCCAACGGTCTTAGCTGGATTTTCAGCGTTGACAACCTTTCCACCCATCTCCAGCTTTACCAGATGATCTTCCAACGCGGCAGTGTCCTTGCCGAAGTACTTTGTCGCAGGCATGTCACCGCCTGATAGAGCTATGCTTTGCAATTTAGTATCATAATCAACAAAGAGTCCCATATTAGAGACGGCCTCCTGAAAATCCTTATCAATTCCAAGGCTCTCCAGGGTCTCCTTAGACTTCTTCCCGAACAGTTTGCTAACGATCTTCCCTCCCAGGCCTGACCCCACAGAGACAGCCTCTCCTCCACCTCCCCCAACTCCAACCAGGGCACCAGCCACCTCTGTAGAACGCTTCACAACCTCTGGATCGCTTGGACTGGCGCCTCCAGCAAGCAACGCATACATCTCACTAAAATTTCTATATGCGTCTTGCAGAATTCCCGGCACATATGACTGAGGCTCATGAAAACCCTTCTCAACATGCGGAGCTATAAATCCATGTACCTGTGGAGTTGGTTCAGCCCAGATCTTAGGATCACCCTTCTGTATCATCGACATAGCTGCATCTATAGCGTGCTGGGCTACACGCTCCTGCTCCATCTCAGCCTGGGACTTATCGTAGGTATAGTCGACTTCATCTGTTAAAGTCGGCTTTGGAATATCCCACCAGGGTCTGCCATCTGGGTTAGCCACTACTTCTTCCTCTGATACTTAGCAGCATCAACCGGATCGGGGGCCTTTCTTCTCTGAGCAGGAGTTATCCTGAATGCTCCGGCATCCTGGTCGCCCCCTTGGGAGATAGCTGGAAGATGCAGCTGGGCGCTGCTATGTCCGATCATCTGACCCAACTTGACGAAGGCCTCTCCGATCTTGTCCTTCTTCTGCTGAGCCTCCAGTCTGGCCTCCCGACGAAGGGCCATGTTCTCCTGGAACCGGGTATGGGCTGTCTGCTCCGCAGCACGGGCCTCAGCTCTGGTCTCGCCGCGAGCAGCCCTCTGATCACGCTCCTTCTCCATCGCAAGGCGATCTTTCTCGCGACCTTCAGCGAAGTCCGTTCTCCGCTCTCTGGTGGCTTCCTGCTTAGCTTCGTAGGCCTGTTCCTCTTCCAGAGTTGGGCTTGACCGCTCGATTGATCTTCCAAAATTCTTAGGAGTCTTACCAGATGCTATGTCTATGCGTTTCTGTATCTCGTCTGCAAGGACCTTCTTAAGGCTATCAGGTACCATCTTTGGTGACGCTGTCATTGTTTCCAGTGTATCATTTGATGTAGCAGCTAGGTTAGGAGTCCATGTTGCAGGGCCACCAACTTCTTGAGCTATCCGATCTGCAGATCGTTTAGTAGCACGATCTACAGCATCTCCTAATGTTGCTTCGAACTGAGCTACCGATTGACTATGCCCCAGAGTATTGAGATGCTGAGCGATAATAGCGTTGGTTAGCCTGTTGCCGGGAATACCCCTGGCAACTGCCATGCTGTATGCCATATCTAGAATAGCCCCCTGCAGACGGGCACTCTCAGTAGCCGTCTGCTCGATACCAGAAGTCTTATACATGGCCTGTATCTTCCTCACGACCCCTTCGGTCATGATCTTAAGACCGTCATCACCTACTTGTCGCTGTCTCTCCTTTGTGTCCAGGCCAGCCAGCTGTGCAGCACCCTTGATCTGATCTATAGCCTGGTCGATTGTTCTAGCAGTTGTACCGACGACGCCCAGAGTCTCCGGCTTTCCAGCAAACAACTGATGCACCTTGGAGGCATTAGATATGACGTCGGTTATACCTGCTGTTATATCATGTATCTCCTTTGCCTTATCCTGCTGTTCTTTGTGGGTGAATGGGACTTTGTAGCCCTCCTTGGTAAGATCCTGTACTCGGAGGGGTTTAGTATAGTCGACACCAAGAGCCGCAGCGAAAGATGGTTCAACTACTGTATAGGGGGCTGGTGTCTCTCCCTGATGCGGTATACGTCTACGTTTCACATCAGAGTCGATACTAGAAGGAACACTGGGCGGTAGCAGTGACAACTTCGCAAGGTCTGGCTGGGCAGCAGCAGGCGGTGCGGCAGCCCCACCGGGAGGGGCAGGAGCCGCCGCACCTGGAGACGCAGCCGGGGGTGCAGCAGGCGCCGGCTGGGCCACCTTCAGGAGTTCCATCCCGGACATCTGTCCGGTTAGAACTGACTGGACTAGTTGCTTGATCTCTCCAGGCTTGGCGTCTTTGAGCTTGGCAGCGAAGTTTCTGTTGAGACCTTCCAGAGCCTCCGGATCGAGGGCAAGGAGCATCGTTCCGACGCTTTTGGAAGTCTCCCCCTTAGGATCGACACCTGAGGCTCTGGACATTTCATCATATAGGAACTTGCGGGCCGGCTTAGGCACGTTGGGGTCCATAAGCTTGGCCATCCGCTCAGCCAAGACCAAGTCCTGTTTCCTGCTGTCAGCCTCTGCCTGCTGCCTCTTTAGTTCCGCCTGGTTTTGCTTCCATATCTGAGCGACCTCAGCCACTTGTGGCGACTGCGGAACCTGCTCTGGAGGCTGCGGCAGGCGGGCCTGCGGCTCCTGTTGAGAAGCGTAGCCCTCTGGATCAAACTGAAAGCCGCCCATTAGACCCTCTCATAGTCCACAACGTCATATCCACCACGAGTCAGGACTGCCCATGGCATCTTTGCCTCGACATCACTTGACAGGACGCCTAGCATACGCTCGCCAGTGTCCTTTCGGGTGTATTCGTAGATAGGGATACCATCCAAGGTATCACTGATGTGTATTAGATCGGTCTTCAGTTCGGGGTCAGAGAAGTAGGAAGCGCCTATCTGCCCTCCCGCCCCGATGCCAGCTCCCAACAGCCTATAAAGACGATCCGAGTTGGACGAGGATGCCTGAGCCTGCATCTGCCTCTGCTGCAGGAACGGAACCTGAGCCTGACCATAGCCCCTGGCAGTCTGCCCAAAGGCGCCTGCAAAGGTCATTGGGTCTCCGATGGCAGTATTCCGCAAGGCGTCCGTCGCTGATCCTCGGGTAAACTGCTCCTGCTGCTCCCTGGTCAGACCAAGCTGCTCCGAAAGGGTCAGCTGTCCTGTCCTAGCACCCTCTCGCAAAATCTCAGAGGATCGCATAAACTGTCCCAGCGTCTCAATAGCTGGTGATGACGTTTCGTAGCCGGGGCCGAACTGGCTCTGAAGCTTCTCCCTCATCTGCTGTTCACTGGACTTAAGGCTCTCCTCTAGGGCCGGGTCCAGAGGCAGCTCACCCTTCATCGCCTTGAGGCTGCGATCCAGATACATGCCTTCAAGCTCTTTACGCTTGGCATCATCTGGATTGTCTTTCTTCTTGATGCTCTTGATATTGCCCCTGTCGTCCATCTCGACGTCGAAGCCCTCCTGCTCTGCCAAGAAGGGCAAGAGGATCTTCTGTTGAGCTCTTTGTTCTTCAATGATCTGTCTCTGTTGATTAAGAAGATCAGCTTGGCTCTGTTGCAGCGCTGTCTCAGCTGCGGTTGGCTGGGGAACTTCTGTCTTGCCGCCCATTAGTTGAGCCTCCTTATAAAGAACTTCTTCGTTCCCTCAGTGGCATACGGCTGATACTCGCTGTAGCGAGAGATCATCTTGTCAAGGAAGCTCCCCTCCTCGACGTGGAAGATAAAGGTCTTAATGCCCATACTCCGAAGAGCCATCTCATACATCTCGACCATAGTTATAGCTGTCTGAATGCGCCTTCTATCGGACTTCACCACTAGGGGGCCAGCTATAATCATACCATTCTGTATATCGGTACTAATCAGGCCAACAGGATCATTGTCTTCGACGACCAGCAAGGTAGGAAAGCCAAGCTTCTGCTTTGGCACTCCCTCCGCTCTCATCAGAGCATGGGCCTTATGGAAGTCCTTTGGGCTCTTAGCCAGTCTAAAGCCGACGCTCATTTTCGCTTCGCCCTGCCTTTACAGATAGGATCCTGCCAACCCAAGCACTGGCACATATAGTCCACTTCATTGCCTTGAATGCGACGAGCCAGTGCTGGGGGAAGTCCCTTGATCGCATTGATGTCTGCATTGCTCAGAACCTGTCTGTCGTAGCGCTGACAGAAGCTATCGACGACTATGGATGGCGGAGGAGGCGCACTTGCACCAAAGCAGATGATAAAGCAGACAATGCCACCTTCTCCACTCATACCTTAGACATCCTCTCCCAGAGATTTGCTGCTTCCTGGTCAGAAAGGCCTTTGACCCTCTCTCTTAGTTCCTTACCTTGCTGTGTCTTCTCCAACAGCTCGAGGGCTGCTCTAGCCACTGCCCGATCCTCTCCAGCCTGTATCAGCCGCTTGTCATTCAAGTAGGCCATGATAGATGTTAGCAGCTTGAGGCCGGTGACTATAATAGAGACCCAGCTCATCTTAGAGGAGGCTTTGGCATGGTGGCTACCCGGTCCTGCTCCCTCACGATGCCCTCAGGAGGAGCAGGACCGCCGACCATGCCCATCTGAGGTAGCACCTTCGGCGGCTCTGGCTGCTTTAGGATATCAGCCACAGCGGCGGCCTTGGCTGGCTCTAAGGTCGCAATAATCTTCTCTGGCGTCATGACCTTCTCTGGGGCAAGCATAGAGAATAGGAAGCCTGCTACAGTGATGATGATGCCTCCTATTGTCTCAATTTGAGTAGGATCGATCTTTCCTCTGGCCACCAGGATGCCTCCGACAAAGGTGACAACGTGCCTGATTAGGCCGAGTATCTGATCCTTGGTTCCAAACATGGCAGTTCTCCTTGTCCAGCCGACACGTTACCATGGCCGGGCGACCCCGGCCAGGCTACTTTGCTATCTTAAAAATTACAGCTAGTATAGCCACTGCGAGGCCAGCTAAAGCGACCACATAGGCCCAGGAGTCTGACCCTCCCTTTTTTATGCCTTCAATCGTCGTAAGGCGATCCTTGATATCGCTGATCTTATCATCAGTGGCACTGCCCATAGTGGTGATTAGAATGCCTATCTGGTCGATCTGCTTGATAAAGGCAGCTTCAGACTTAGCAATAGCCTGGGCGTTGGACTCGTTCTGCTTTCCAACGGCCTCCTTTTGCGCCTGAAGGGCCGCGTCGATGGCGACCTTATTATCCCTTGACGTCTGTTCAGTACGAATGTCACGTTCTTTGAACTGCGTGGCAATACTCTCAAATTTCTCGCTGTGCAGTTCCTGCAGACGACCTACGGCAGCTGTGATAGCTGAGTCTATGTGCTGAGGAGCTCTGTCCGACTGAGCCTGGATCAGGTTTATCGCCTTATCCATGCCATCTAGACGAGCTTCGATAAGTTCTCGGATTGCCAGAATTTCTCTGGTTAGCTGCTGGGTGGTGAGGACAGTAGGGTCAGGAACTGGCAACATTCCACTCTGAAGTGAACCTGTTGCAGCCTCTGTTTGCCTACGATCTCTAGTGCTACTAGAAGATGTCATTTCCCGCCATTCCAACCCTCTCAGCCCCAAGCAATTTTACCACGGTGGGGGAGGGGGGCAAGGCTACTGTCGTAGCATGGCGCCGAAGCCGCAGTTGGCTCCAGCAAATGTGCAAACAGTGCCGCCTGAGGATTTTCCTAGCATATTGATGTAGTTATATCCAGCGGTAAACTTATATCCTATATTCCCAGCTATAGGCATAGCGTAGGCAGCAGCAACCGGCTGGTTGAATAGATTAGGAGCAAGAGCAACAGCAGTTCCATTAACTCCAACAGCTGCTCCACAGATATTTCCTACGGTTGCATTGAGAGCGCAGCCATTATAGTAGCAGCTGCTCCATTCCTCTCCATGGGCGATAAACTCTACCTTGTCCCCAGATGTTAGCTCAACAAATGTAGCAGATGTTGTGGTAGGAGTTCCTGTTAAGGCGGTCCTCTGAACAGGTTTGTTTTGACGATTATAGTAGGAAGCACAGAACCGCTGGGTGTCACTGTCAACGAAGGTGCCAGGTGTCCCAGCTCCCATGTAGACCATTCCAAGATAGGTACGCGTTGCATCACCGCTCTTGACTAAGTGACCATATACACTAGCTGTGAACGCTGTAGTACTAAATTCTATCTGAACTGCAGTGCCATCCCAATAACAATAGACATAATAGAGCGTAGCAGCTGTAAGTCCCGAATTGCTCTTGAATGGGGTTGCACCGACAGAGTCTATAAGGTTATAATTTGCACCGTTGATAAATATACTACCGCTTGTTTGGAGAGCAATTGCCAAGACTGAAGAAGAGCTAACTTGCAGTCTACATCCAGTATCAACACTAACTCCAGTACCAAACGGCATCGTTTATATCCTTACATCCACAGTTCAGCCGACAGGCCGGTTTGCACATCGGCAACACCGCTATCGCCGAACATGGTAGCGTTTCCAGCCCCACCGTTCTGGTGGCTCTCAATTGCCTGGAAGAAGTGGAAGCCCTGCCTCTGGGTAGAATAGTCTCCGTAGATAGGTACTACGTTTGATCCATGGTTGTGGAAGCCTGCCCTGCCCATGATTGTAGTTGCGTTATCAAAGCCTACCCCTGTCGTAAGGTAGCCACCTCCAACGGACCCGGCATGAACCAAAGAGGCCCAGCACGAGTCTTCTGCCAGGCCCATCAGAAAGGATATGCGGTTGGAATTGCTTGCATTCATCGCCTGCTTTGTTGCGTTGGCTAGGAGCCAGCTGTCTGTACTATCCCGGCACAGAGCCATGAACATGCGACGATTGTAGGCGTTCCATAGGAACAGCTTGTTGTTCGTACCTCCAGCTGCTGCAGCAGGCTCCAGGGTAAATTCAGTCTGCCCATCTGCGCTAGCTCGGAAGGAGCCTATATAGGTGGCTCTCTTAGAAGCAATCGTCGATGTGTCACCTGCGCCTGTTCCAAACCGAGCAGTCATAGAGGCATTATTAAGCCAGATACCATTCTGTCTAACAATATCTCCACTGGCTACTCGGGCGATATCGCTAGTCCAAGCTGGACCAGTTACAAGCCTAGCCACTCCAGCGGTGAACTCAAGAAATAGGCAGAAGTTCTTATCTACTTGATGATAACCTGCATGGCCAGAGTTGCTGTCCAAGGCGAGGGACAGCTCGTTAGAGCCGACGTTCGTCCAAACCGCTCCATTCCAGGACGGCGCTAGATTTCCAAGATAGGGAGTATAGAAGATAGTAGTCTTAGCCAGCTGATCTGTTGTGTGAACAGGCGTGCCTGTTAGGAGACAGAGCCTTCCCTGTGGACCCAGAACGCCGCCGCCAGCTGCCGCTAGATCGGTCTCAAGCCCTGCACTATCCAGTTGGTATAGATGTTTATCGGACTTAGCATAGATAAGAACATGGCCAGCCGCTGGAGTTGATGGGGTCGATCCTTCAGTGAAGCCACCGTTGCCTGGAGCCGTTAGCAGCTCTGCATTGAGAGCATTAGCATTAGTAACATGATTGACGTGATCGGCATTATAGATGGATGCCGTCAGAACGGTTCCGACGGCTCTAGTCGTATGTGGAGTGATGGTTGCCACAGATCAGCCCATCCACTGTGCAGAGAGGAGCATACTTGGCTCAGTGCCTTGCCATGCTCCAGCTGCAACACCTCCCAAGTTAATTACACTCTCTATAGCCTGTATGTCGTTAATTCCTAGTAGAGGAGCCTGGAACAGTTCTGCCTTCAGGTCGCCAACTGGAACAAGGGCGCTTACAGTAAAGTTTGCAAGTCCAAATTGGCCTCTCTTTCCACTCATTACAGTGGTAGAATTTATCCCTATTCCATTGACGGCCCTAGCTTGCCCAGGATTTGCCTGCACACTTAGATCAATTGTCTGATTGAACTTCACATCCCACGGACTCTGAGCTAAGCCATCAAGGATAGTTAGCTTGTTTGCACTATTACCGTTAGAGGCTCTAGCTACGGTTGTATAGGTCCAGTTCGCAGTAGGATCTCCTGCCTTTAGGTAGATAGGTTGTCTATTATAGGCATTATAGACGTCCCATCTACGAGTTTGGCCATAGCTCCTATGGCATGTCACAGTACCTACTGCATCTATACGGATCGTGCCTATGTAGGTGGCCAGCTGGGCTCCAACCGCAAAGGTGCTGGCTCCATTTCTAGTGGTCATAGATACATTGTTGAGCAGCATTCCACTGGAGCTAACTAACTCAGTCGTACCCGCTCCAACTCCACGAGCGCTAGTTCCAGCCCCTGAGTTAGACCAGGCAGGGCCAGTTCCTATGTTGACTGTTCCTGCTATATCCCATAGGAACACATCATATAGGGTAGCCGCTGCGTGATTAGGATTGTTCAGCGTCAGAACGAAAGGAGAGAAAACTCTCATAGTCACAACGCCGTTCTGTATGATGGGAACTAGACTACCTATGAATGTCTCATATCTGACAGAGGTAGCTGCTATAGCATCAGCAAGGATGATAGGAAAGTTAGCGGTTGGAGTTAGATATCCCTGAGGCTGATACCTGTCTCCAATATTAGATGCAAACCTGACCCGCTCGATGCTATTTAGGAAGAGAGATACCTCAGTAACGTCGTTGGCTGCCCCTCCTTTGACCTTCCACTCAGCCTTTGCTCCTGCTCCTGACCCCTCCTCAAGAGACAGGACCGTTCTATCAACAGCGTCATTCTCCGTTCGACGCAGCGTCAGGGGAGTAGCCCCGGCAAGCGCTATGGTCCCTGCAACAGAGCCGCCTAGGGCCTGTTGGAGACTGCTCTGAGGCGCTTCGTACCACTGAGTCTTACCGGTGATCCTAGCTATGCAGAACCGCAGCCTCTCCAACTCACCTGCCAGGTTGGAAGCCAATACCTCAGTGCCAACCCCGCCGGGATCGGTCTTTGTCTGATACTGGCCAACGCTGTCTGCCAAAGCTCCCGTCATAGCAGGGTTTTGGTTAGTAATATGATTGATGTGGTCGCTGTTGTAGATCGACGCGGTTAGGACCGTGCCTATGCCCCGCGTTGTATGACTGTATAGGCCGACTGACATCTCTTAGGGTCCATCTGTAAAGGCGAAGACGATTATAGCTACAATCATCACTGCGACTACTAGAATGATGATAACAGCTAATAGTGTCGACTTCACGGTATTCCTCCGCCATCAGTCCTGATAGCTACAACCCCCTTTGGAGACCTTCTCTTGCATACCTTGGTATGAGGCCCAGCATCTAGTTCCATATCAGCCAGATGAAGTTCAAACATCTGATCGAACGTAAGTCCTTCATGGAGACAATCCCTACAGCCGTTGGTTACATGGGCAGAGCCATCCCAGAACTCTAGCTTTAGTTCAGCATAGTTGTGGAAGCGCCTGAACCTCAGGATGCGTTCCTCTATCCAATTGCCATTCTCGAAGCGCTTACCCTTAACCTGTTCGGTCATGCCTCCAATAGCCGTTCCGCACACCTTGCAGAACAGTTCCTCCAGTTCACCCTGAGGACCAAATCGTACATAGTTGGGCCGCTTCACATAGGTATATTTCATTCTCTAATCCTCTCATCCATCACCGTGAAGCTTAGATGGAACTCCGCGATGCTTACGTCCTGATCCAAGCCGCCGTTGACGGCTGACAGCTTGATGCGTCTTCCACTTCCTGTCAGTCTCTTTCTATCAGACGCGACCACATCACTTCCCAGAGTGTCTGTATCCAGGATGAAGGCTCCCAACACGGCACCGCCTCCGCCCATGTTATACTGCAGGGTATCTGTCAAGATGTCGTCCCAGAAGACGTTGACTGTCAAGTCCCAGTCGCCTCTGGGCTCAGATGCCAACTCTAGGAACTGGCCTGCCTTCATCCTGGTAGCCAGCGCCTCATCTAGGAAGGAGAGATCGGTATTGGCCGTCTCGAAGTTGATCTGATACGCGGCACCTGCCTTGTTGCGTGATGTATCATCTAGACGCCACACAAACCCTGATGCGTCTCCTACTGTAGGCCTCGGTATGAAGTTAACATCGGGCTTCATCCACAGCGAGACACAGATATCTCTGCGAGACATGAAGAAGCGGGGAGCAGCTGCTCCTTGTTGAGTTGGAGGCTGCTCGAACCCAATGATAAGGCGCAAATTATTATCAGTAGCACCAGTCCTAGGAAGAGTAAACCAGGCTTGTTTCTTTGCCGCATACCATGCTCCTACCACACGGCGCATAACCGTTCTGTTTATTTCCGTCCTCACGAACGGTTCCAGGGTGGCGACCTTACTTAGATCGCTGGTATTGACGTCTCCGAATTCCTGGGTTGCGCTTAGTAGGTGGACGTTTCCTACGTGGTCCATATAGAGTACATCTTGTTCAATCTGAATTATGGTATGCTGGTTTAGGGTGCCAACTGCTCTGGTCATCCTAGCCACAACCCAGTTGGCTGGGGTTAGGTCAGATGTGTTGATTATGTAGATACCGAAGGGGTACTTGAATAGGATCAGAGCGCCTCTGAAGGACAGACCACCTACTAGCCGTTCGCCCTCTCCTGGATAGATCGCTATAGTTCCACTGCCAGCCCCGGTGAAGTTTCCGTGATCCGTAATTGTGCTGTAATAGATGCGATGGGGGTCGCTGGCATTCCCTCCGGCAAACACACGGGCACCGTGCTGGACGCCAAAGGTCGGGAAGGCGCCGGCCGTCCAGTCGGCCGGGGGAGCGCCAATCGCAGCCATCGTGCCTGCAGCGGCCAGGGCCACCTGGACCTGATTAGGCCCGCTGAACATGAACAGCTTACGAACGCCTCCGACGGCTTCACCGCCAGCGGCCATGAAGTAGGGAGGTGGCTCTCTTACATTGGTCAGGCCTGAGACCATTGTAGTACCAAAGGTCCCAGCACCTGTATCCTGAAGAACGGTGCCGTTACTTAGGAAGATGACATCATGCCTGACTCCGGAGACGGGGTCCCAGTTGATGCCACTTACTATAGTAGAACCAGCTCCCAACGCGGCGGCATTGATCTTCTGAGCACCACCCTCCTTGCGGATGATGCCTCCGTCTAGTTCAGCGCCGTCGACTAGGGTAAGGTGGCCTGGCCCGGCCTGGGAGGGGTTTCTAGTGCCCGTAAAGCCCTGGCTCCCAACAGGGAGCTTTGCTGTTACACCCCTGTAGGCCATAGATCATCCTATGATAAGACCCGACTCAGTACGGAGCGGACCTTTTCCTTGATTGTTCGGACGCGGCGAGATGTGGCCAGCCATATAGTCCATCTTGACATTCCTGCGCCGGTTCTCTTTGAGCATCGCAGCCAAGCCCGTCCTTGCACCCAGAGCCGCCGCGTTGCTTCGGTCATCATTCTTATCCAGAAGGACATAGACCAGGGCCATATCTGAGAGGACGTGCATCCACTGTGTCGGGACGAGTGGAATGGAACCGACGCTATCCGTTAGGTCAGTGACAAAGGGCCTAAAGCGGTACTCGACACGCATCTGCTTGCCGTCGGTCTTGCCTCCGTGAGAAAATCTAACAGTGCGCTCATCTTCAAGAGCAAAGGCTTGGGGGATGCCAGGCCTAAGTCGTACAAGTGGAAATAGCTCATCCATTCTCTCCGGGGGTACGCCATAGATACGATCGGGCATCTGAAAGGCGACGATAGGGCTCATCAGAACCTGGACAGACGCTGACAGGGCATATTCGATCTTCATGCTGTCAAACGCAGCCAGAGCGTTGGTCTCGCCTGTATAGTTGCCATCCAAAGTTGCCGGGGCGGCCCCTGCAGTGTGGGCAGCTATCACGAAGACGTCAGGAGGAGCCGTCCCGGACTTGATACGCAGGCGCCTTCCTGCCTGCGAAGCAGCTGGGGCTGGGGTGAAGGTGATTGATGAGGAGCCCTGAACCACTGCAATAGTGCCAGTGGCATAGACGGGCTCAAGGAGGAGCGTCGCATCCTGACGCATCCACCACCAATCTTCGACGTACTCAGGAAGGAATTCAGAGGCACCAGTGGATAGGGTACGGTAAACCCTATTGATATAATCCATAGCCTTACCATTCCAGCCCGACCCGCTTAGGGGTTCAGAGGCTCGGAACAGGACATCTTCCTTAAGTTCTCGGGCATTGGATAGGGGCATTATACCGCTACGAGGGTGACTTTCAGGGCTGTTGCTCCATCTCCTGCACTGATGCGAGGCCTGATGAAGCGGGTATTCTGTGCTATGTCGTGGATGACGGCGGCTGTTAGGGTGCCTAAGGCTGTTCCCTGACTATTCATTAGGGTGGCCCAGGTAGTTCCGTCGTTGGAGCCTTCTATGATAGCGTTACCGCCTACGCCGAAGGTGCCACTGACCTGTACTGAGCGAGTGGCAGCTTCAACAGGAATAGATGCAGGAAGGCCTGACTCGCCATTGGCCAGAGATGCCCACTCAGCTACCCACACCCCCTGCTGAGGTTGGGTTGTGACTACGCCTAGGGCCATTTACTTCTCCAGGCCACACTCCCGCTTGCAGGCAGGAGTCATCTTGGCAACTTCATCTTCTACCCAATCCGGAAGGTCGGCCTGCTTGATATGCTGGCCTCCTTCGGTATAGAAGTAGCCGCCTTGGATGAAGAGGGGGCCTTCTGCTCCCTCTCCTCGAATGCGGACATAGGGGGTATAGCGGGCGATCTTGCCTTCGCCATCTCCCTTCTTGGGAACGTGAGTTCTGAGGGAGAATGCCATTAGGCAGCGACCATCCGAGTGTTGTTACCAGGGATATCCCAGCTAAACTCGGCGAAGATGCCGCAGGTGGCGTTGCCAGCGGTGCCGCCGCCGTCCGTCTGGACAACGATCTCGCCACCTGGAACGCACTTGACTGGCTCCACAGCGATCTTTTCATAGTAGACGTTGCCGACAGCCGCGTTGATAGGGATAGTAAGGGTGCCCAGTACAACCTCACCGGCGGCGCTTCCGATCATTGGCCTGTACTTGAAGGTCAAGATTGAGGGAGCAACCGAGTTGAGCGTTGTGATAGCGGCCCAGACTGCTCTGACAAGCACCGGCTGGTAGCCAGGGAAGTATCTGGCCAGGGCAATAGGGTCGGCAGGAGTAGCAATGTCTCCAGCCTGGACAAGTGTGATGTCCATTTTCTGGTGATCGTACATCGGGGGCTCCTTAGGTGCTGGCGACGTGGACGATCCTGGCCTCGCCAGGGTTGCCGGTGTCCCAGATGATATCGAACTCCAGAATGCCGTACCAGGCAACTGCCTTGGAACGGCCAAAGTCGCCAGGAATGGCCGCCCGAAGTTCGGGCGTCATGGCCTCGGCCAGAGCAATGCCATCCTCGCCAAAGATCACGCCTTCCCCAAGAACAGAGCCGGTGCCGATCTTGCCCAGCGCCTTGGCATGATTGGTCTCGATGAACCTAATGCCTTCGATACGACCGACCTCGCCATTGTACTTGGCCTGGGCATCCTGGTACTTGTGCCACTCCTCCCATTTGGCATCCCGCTTGATGCCGCGGAGGCCGAGGGTCCGGAAGAGGCCTAGATAGTCGTCGCCTTCCAGGGGAGGAACCTGCAGGGTATCGAACATATAGTCCCTGATTTCCTCGACGTGGAAGAGGTTCATGTTGGCCGTTGCTGCCGCACCCGGCGTGCCGTTGGTAGTAATGTTGTTAGTAGCTGCGCCGGTGGGAACGTACTTGACGCTTGCCTTCTTGAAGGCCACAGCAGCCTTCGTATCTAGGACCAGCCGCATCTGGTCACGCAGCTTCCGCTGGATAGGATTTTCAGTGTCGAAGTGGGAGAGATCTTGGGACAGGCTGGTAAAGGGAACCGCTCGGCCGATCTCCTTGACAGTGATGACCTTGGTCGAGAGGTTGAACTCGTCTTCAGGAATACGGGTTGTCTCCTCAAGGTCGGCAGAGACCGGCTCCGTGATGTTCTGGACCCTTGTCAGGGTAACGGACTCGCCGTTGTTCCTGCCATAGCCGTCGACCGTTCTTACGTGGTCGACAAAGACGCTGTTCTCCACAGCAGCCTCGTACAGCTTCTGAGCGAGGGTGTGATTTTTGTAGGTGCCTGTCGGGGCATCGAAGGTCCAGGTAAACTGTGGCATTTAGGTCTCCCATCAAGCAGCAGAGGCACGCTTGCGCCTTCTGGCTCTGATGACGTCACCAAGGCTAGTTACCTCTGCGCCAATAGCAGGGGCTCGTCGTTCAGACGGAGGACTAGACCCTTCCGCCACGGCCTTCTTGCCTTTCGGCCTCGTACCGCCCGAGTATCGTATAATTCGCTCCCGCGTCAAGTCGGCCAACTTTTTCATAGCGTCGTCAACGGGGATATTGGCCAGGCTGGGCAGATTGCTGTTCAAGGTCAGTTCGACGAGGTCCTTGTCGTCCTTCAGGTCCTTGTGTTTCTCGTAGAAGCCTGACCAGAATTTCTGGGTTCCCTGATCTCGTTCGTATTGGCCTTTAAGCCTGCCTTCGGCCTCAGCGACGGCTTCGCTCTTGATGAGAGCGACCGCTGCCTCTGGATCAGTGAATATTAGGTTCTTGTAGTCGGTCTTGGGCTTATCTTCCTTTGGCTCCTTCGGCGTCACTGGAGGAATAGTCCGCCGCAGCTCAGCGATCTCTTTCGCGTGATTGGCCTTTATCTCATCCATCTGACGTCGCAGGTCTGCGACTGGATCATCCTGAGGAGGGTCTTCTGGATCATCAGGATCCTCAGGATCGTCCTGTATCGTGCCGTCCACTGGTGGATCGTTAGGAAACTCATCACCCTGCTCAGGAAAGCCGCCCTGATCAGAAGCTTTAGGTCTACGAGCCATCTCCCATCTCCTTCTGTGCTGCTACATCACCCCGACGCTGCTTTGACTCCAAATCGGCTATAAGATTGAGCATAGCCGTTATCTCGGCAACCTTGCCTAGCAGGCTGTCATGATTATACTGGCCGCCTCGGTACATAGCTGCCAGCTGCTGAACATAGTTGGTTATTCTGGTGTTGATTAGGGGAACGACAATAGAGGCTACGATGGAAGCTTCTCGGCCATCTTCCATAGTGTCCATTCGCTCTAGTCGCATGTCCTGTTCCCGTTTGCTAACCATATTGCTGGTCCCCGCTAACCTTTATTCCGTTGGGAACCCAGAGCCTCGACCTCCCCTTACGAAGGGCCTCCAACTCATGGTTGCGTTCCAGCAGCAGGGCATTGACCTCCAATAGGGTCCAGAAGGCCTTCTCGAGGAAGGCCTGCCTGCTGGCCAGGTTGTCCCTGGGTATCCTATTACGGTTGTTGTAGAACCATACAGTAAGATCGGCCATGCGCTGCTCTAGCACCCGGTTTCCCGAGGCCTGAGCGTTGTGCATCAGCTCCTGTATAAGGGTCTCTTCAGAACGACCATTCCTCACGAGGACCCACCATATCTATTACGGCTCTGATGACAGGCAGAGGGAGATTGTTCCTCTGTCAGCAGGCCAGCCGGGCCTTTGATCTTGTTCTTGGCATTCTTGCCAAGGTCCTTGCCGTCGTTGGTGGCTTTGGGAGAACCCTTGCCTCCGATGGTCCGTCCT
>Ga0210380_10000103_pt1 | contig 46817 bp, 74 predicted proteins | sample PLM4_5_coexredo_FD_155476 | JGI IMG/M metagenome (GOLD analysis project Ga0210380, IMG submission 155476) | Groundwater sediment microbial communities from an aquifer in East River, Colorado, USA - PLM4_5_coex redo | ecosystem: Environmental > Terrestrial > Soil > Riparian zone | place: USA...
GGCCCGGGGGCGTGGTGGGGGCGTGGTGCCACCGGGGGCGGCCCGGGGGCGTGGTGGGGGCGTGGTGCCACCGGGGGCGGCCCGGGGCGTGGTGGGGGCGTGGCGGGGCGGGGCGTGGGTGCGGGGTGGCCTGGAAGCTAAAATGGCCACCCCGCTAAGGGGTGGCCATGGGTGGGTGGTAGTGCGGGGTGGGTGTTAGGCGATGCGGTATGTGCGGACGCCTTCCACCGAGGTCGATTCGATCTGGTGGGTCTTGCCGAGGATGCTCATGAATCCCCGTACCGTATGGCGCTGCCACCCGAATCGCGTCATTAGGGCGTCCAGGCTAATCCCCTTTTTCAATAATTCAATCGCCTCGCCTTTCTTCGTGGTACGGGGCGTCGGGGTGGTGGGTGCCGGGGTGGCGGTCTTTTTCGGGGTGGCCTTGGGTGCCGGGGTGGCCTTGGCCGTCTTCTTGGCCTTGGCCGTGGGTGCCGGGGTGGCGGTCTTTTTCGGGGTGGCCTTGGGTGCCGGGGTGGCCTTGGCCGTCTTCTTGGCGATGCTCTTTTTTTCGTTTTTCATTTTCGTTTTTTCCTTTTCGTTTTCCGCCGGGGTGGCGGTGAACGTAGGATCGCTTCAAACGCCAAAAACATGCAAGCTCTTTTTTTCAAATCGCCATTTTCCAATCGCGGCGCTGCACATCGAAGCGGGGTGGCCGTGGTGCGATGTGGCTGCCACCGGGTCGCCCGGGGTCGGCCCAGGGGGGGGTGCAATCGACCGATGCCCATCCCATCGGTGCATCAGGGGGCGACGCGCGTACACGATGGCCCGTACTCGGATACCACCCCTCCCTTTTTGTAGATTTGAGAATGCAACCATCATAAATCAGAAAAGCCCCCGGGGAACGACCCCGGGGGCAAACGAAAGGACAAAACGAATCGGGTTAGCCGATAGTCGCATCACCTCCCTTCCATATCACATCGGCCAGGGCGATCTTCCCGGTGAGAAGCGGGTAGTGCTGCGGCCATGCATCGAGCACGCTGTACTCGCCGTTCGCGCGCAGGCTGGATTTGACGAAGGCGGCCTGGAACGGAATCCCAATGTAGACCGCATCGCGGTGGGTCCACGCCACATCGAACGCCTCGCCGGGGTGGGCAGGCAATGTCAACCAAGCGTGTAGTACGGGCAGGCCGAGCGCATCGGGCGAGGTAGCGAATCCTTCCACGTAGATCCACTTCGATCCCTTGCGGGTGGCCAGCCGATAGGATTGGTGGAAGCACGCCTTCGGGATTGGGCACACCGGGGGGGGCTTGCGCTTGGCCCGCGTGTATACCGTGCCATGGCGCAACACCAGATCCTCGTTGCCTTTGTAAATCAGGTTGCGCTGCCAATCGGTCGGTGCCATGTTGTTTCGCATCCGCACCATGAGATCCAGATTCGTACGAAGATCGTCAAGCGCGGCCATCAGTATTCCTCCCGCAGCATGATCGTGAGCACGCGGGTCGTTTGGCCCGGGTCGCTCGGGTCTTCGCTGCCGTACTCCATCGCGCGGTCGTAGTAATCGATCTTCCACATGACGGCGTGGCCGCCGTGTTCGAACGATCCGAAATCGCGTTCGCCGTACGGGTCGTTACCGGGATGGAAATCGTTGAACGTCTCCACCAGTTCACGAATCCGTGATTGCGTCTGCCACGGCAGCGCGTTGACCCCGGCGGTCTGCACCAGCCTGCCCGCCACCCCCATCGCGGTACGGGCCAGATCGTTAAGCTCGGCGATGCGCTTCTTGGTTGGTGTCATCGTGGGCTCCGTTTCATGAGATCGTCCAGGCGCTTGCGGAAAGTTGCATCCGGCATGACGCACACCTCAACGGGCCGCCCCGCGCAGCGCCATTGCAGCGGCGCTGTACTCGCCGGGTCGCGGCGTATGATCGCCACGAAGCCCGGCGCTTCTTGAATCGTCAACGCGACCTCGTTGGCGGCCAGGATCGTACCCGTGAAGGATCGCCACCCGGTGATGCGAACCTTGGTGCCTGCGTTATACATGGCGGGATCCTCCCGGCACGGAGAGGACGAATCCTTCTTCCTCGATCATGTCCACCAAATCGCCGAAGCCCGGGTCGGTGGCCTGTACCATGTGGGATCGGCCATTGGCCATCACCAGATCGATGGCGTTGACCTCGTCGGTCGTGGTGACGTCGGTATAGCGGAGGCGGAATTCGCACACCTGCTCGACGTTAATGAATCCTTCGGTCGTGATGATTAGCTGCATGTTGAATCTCCCTTCGGGTAATTGGTCCGCTGCCCCGGGGTGAGAGTCACCATCGACCGGGCCACATCGAGAGCGCGATGAACATCCGGCCCGGCGAATTCAGAAAACACCTGCGATCCGCCCCCATGCTCGGGGGCGAATGTCTTCGTCACTTCCACCAGCCAATCGCCCACGTCATCGAGCGTTAGCTTCACTTCCACGATTCGATTGGCCTGGGGCGGCGTATACCCGCCAATTGCATCGCGCCATTCGGCGTCGATCACCGATGGGTAATACGGGTGCTGCAATTCCGTTCCGATTCGAAGCACCACGCGGCCCGTTGATTGGGGCGTGTGGGGCAGCTGCCATTCCTCGACCGTGGCCGATTCGCCGCGCGACAGCGTCACTACATCGCCGCGCTTGACGGGCCGCCCCGTTTTTCTGTACACCAGGATTCGATTCATTTAGTTGGTTCCTTTCCATGAGGTCGGGCGGAAGCCGCCTCGGCTAATCCATTCATCAAGCGCTTCGACCAGTTCGGCCAGCCGCACAGCGCCGTAAGTCTGTTCATCGGGATTGGCGAGGATCGCTTTCGCGATCCTCCGCTGTTCCTGGAGATTGTTGTTGGGGTCCATGGATTACACCAGCCCCCACACTTCGCGCAGGCCACGGCGGCGCTGGCGGATGTACAGCGTCATGTTGCCGTGGTCGTTGACGACCAACACGTAGCCGTAATAATCGCTCGGGATCTCGCTGAGGTCGGAAACCTTCAATCCGTCAAACTCCTGATGGAAGTCTTCGACCAGCCAGTAGCCGTAATCGCTGCCGTCGCCGGGATGCGCCCCGAAATAGAAGTACGGGGCGGCGTACACATCGAGCAGATCGAATAGCGCTTCCAGATCCCACTCGACATCGCCCGAATCCCAATACTTCCGCTTGCCCAGGCGATTCGCAATCTCGGTACACGTCTTGCGATGCTCCCGCTTCAACGGTCCCGACCGCAGTTCGGCGAGGAAGGCGGGAATCAAATCCTCGGCCCGCATCGTGGCGTGGCTGACCGTGCCAAAGTTATAAGCGCGCTTCATGATTAGCACCGCCCCGTCTGCGCCAGCCAATCGGAGGCAGCGCTGCAGTCCAGATCGGGCGTGCAGGGATCGTAATATTCCGGCGATCCGAACTCGCCGTCGCGCTCTTTATACAGTGCAAAGTACTGCGGCACCAGCGCGCCACTGTCTGGTCCAAGGCGCATGTAGTCGCGCATCAATTCCTTGGCTTCGTCCACGGTACTGGCCAGCCTATAGGGCTGGTAGAAATAGGTCTCGGGAGTCACCCCGCCTAGATCGCTCTCGGCTTCAATCACAATCAAGTACATCGTTGTAAGTCCTTTCGTTTCAATCGGCTACGTTGTAACCAAGACCAAGGTAGCTCGATGCTCGTATAAATCGCAAGGGACCTTTTTGATATGTGGGCGGCCCAGGCGGGGCACATCGCGCGGTGCATCTTGCGCCTGCCACAGCCACCTGGGACGCTCGGCAGTTCGATTTCTCCTCGGCCCAGGCCCGGCGATGCGAATCGCACCAGGAGCGGGCTGCGGCGGTGCGCAGGGCGTGAGCGGCGAGGGGAACATCGCCCGTACTCGGACACCACCCCTCGCCTTTTGGCAGATCGCCTCTCTTGCGCCCGCCGATTCCTAATAGAATAGGAAAAACATGCAAGTCCGAAAATCAAAAACGAAGCTACACGGCGGGGGCCGCCCGCCGATCATGTTCAAGTGCAAGCTCTGCGGGGCGAAGCTCAACAAAACGGAGATGCGGCTGCACGAACCCGGCTGCCGCCGCGCGACGTTGCTGCACGTGGGCGCGCGCTTCACCGTGAAGCTCAACGAGAAGCTGGTCCCGGTGCTGGTCGAGGAGTTCCTGACGGACGAGGGCGAGGCCATGCTCTGCCGCAATCTGATTAGTGGAAGGCGAATCAAGGTGAAGACTCCCCGGCGCTTCCGCGAGTGGATGGAAGCAGCCAACGTGCGATTCCAGCGGGCCGGGTAGAGAGGACAAAACGATGACGAATAAGACGGGAAGGGTATCAACGGGCGGGGGCTGCGCGATCCTCGTGGTGTGTTTCGTCGGGATCCTGGTGCTGGTGTGGATTGCGACTCAAATACAGGCTGGCCTCACTCGCCCCGATCCAGAGGAGGCGAAGCGACAGATCGCCATTGAGGTGTGCAGCGGCCTGCTGGTTCAAGAGCATATGCCGGGGTTGAAAGGCGATGGGAGGCGGCCCACCGCAGAGAAGCTGGCGACCGTGGCGAAGCAAGGCGACACCTATACCGTGAGTTGGGGGATCGGCGATGCATGGTGCAAAGTCAATCTCGTGAACACCGATAGCGGGGTCAAGAGCAGCAATCCTGCTGTGTCCTGGCGATAGCTCAGTCGCCAAGGTCCAATCGCAGCGGCATGACCATACCGGACGGGTCGGTCCCGATGCGAAAGAAGCGCGCCAACGGATCGGGCTCGTCCAGGAATTCGATCTCGATCATGTGCAGATGATGCACGGCCATGGCGTTCCCGTGCTTCTTGGCCAGCCCGGGCAGCAGCTGGTCCAGGTCGTTCTCGTCCAACTCGACCCTGTCTTCGAATACCAGCGCGCCCATCGCGAATCCACGAATGGCCACGCGGATCATGGTTGCACCGCCTCGGGCGCTGTCACCCGGTTGCCCGCTTCATCGACCTCTGCCATCTCCGGGGCCATGATGTGGGTCTGACAGACCGGGGTTAGCGGCGGGTACACCGTCTCGCCCTTCTTGAGGATCATTGCAAAGGGTTCAGCGATGCGAAACGAGCAGAGTTGGGTCCAGAGGATCGTCTTCCGCTTCCCGCAATGGGCGCAGGCCACCTTCAGGGGCTTGCCAAGCTCGTGATAGCGCATGAACCGGACCAGCGCCCGCTGGTCATCGGAGAAAAGCGGATTGGGCCGGGCCTCCAGAAGTTCCACCGAAAGCAGCGGCACGCAGTACCGGGGCTTCTCGTCAGTTGTCATCGTTGACCTCCTCGATCTCAAAATGCCCGCCGCCGACGAACGTCGATCCACGGACCCCACGGCGCGCCATTCAACTCCTCGCGCGAGGCCATAAGCATGATGCCGAACTCGGGGTGGATCGCCATGGTCCCCGGGGCACCAATGGCGAACGGGGGGCGGCTGTCGAAGCCGACCGCAATGGCGCGCCCGTTGGCCGCCAGGAGGGCGACCGTCGCAATGGCGGCCTTCCCTGCGTCACCGTGGGGGAATACACGTACGTTGTCTCCGGTTTTCATAACGGGTCCATTCCCCAATCGGCAGCCACCTCGACCCAATGCTCGATCTGGCGGCGGTTGCGGAGTTCGGGAGCGGCGCGCCGCAGTTCCTTCAACTCCTCGCTGAGTGAATCGTTTCCGTACGGGTTCAGATCCCACACCGGGGAGTCGATCCACTGCACGAGGTAAGCGCGGATCAGCGCCACGTCGCGCACGGAGAGCGGGTCGGTGCCTTCAAGGTAACGCTTCACCGCCGGGATCAGTTCGCCCCCGACTTCCTGCATCCAGTAGCCCGGCGGCCTCAAGGCTTCCCCAGGTATTCGTAGATGCGCATTGGAAGATGGGTATCGTCGGTAACGCTCTCCAGATCCGGCCCGCCCCGCTTGGCATAGAAGTTTATGCCCGTCGCCCCCGCGTAGAAGTGGACATAGACGTCGCCGACGTCGACCACCCACATCGTAGCCATCAGGTCGCGGCCATCTTTTGCCAGCCACACGACGGTCTTTGGCTTCAGATCGCTAACCTTCAATTCACGTCCGATCTCAGATGATCCAATCAATTGCGCTTCCTCCAGGTGTTGGGTTGCGTGGTGCGGATCTCGCGGGCGATCTCGGCGGCAGGGGCGGCAAGCTCGATAGTGCCCTGGCCAGTGGCCGCCATCTGCGCGATGGCGCAGTCATAGCAAATCACGACGGTTTCTGGCGTGCGCGCCAGGGCCGCCCGGCCCGAGGGCGCGATCATTACCCTGGCCCGGCATTGCGCGCAGGAGCGGTCGAAGGTGGAACCCGCCACCATGCGCTCGGCGGCCTCGGCGGGCGCGCAGGCGAGGAACCGGGGTTGCGGGGGCTTCATCGTTTTCCTTCCGCCGCATCGCGGCACTGCGTACACAGCGCCCTCCCATTGGCCAGCGTCAGGTCGCCGAACATCATGACGCGGTGCCCGCAGCATAAGTCGGCATAGTGGCCGACCCTGGTATTAGGGATCCGCTGCGTCGTCATGATGCGCATGTGGAAGCGGGTATCGCGGCCTCCTTCATCGGGTTCAATGTACGCGCCGCCGCCGACGTCGATCTTCATGTACGCTCCTCAAGTTGTTTGCAGATCGCAATAATCCGTCTTGCGCTGTCCTTGGCGGCTTCGTCGTCGGTGGCACACATAAGCTCGGCCAGTCGTTCAATCTCCGTGACAGCCGCCAAAACCTCATCGCCAATTAATCGGCGGCCCATTTGCTCTAGGTAGCCATCTGCAAACGGCCTCGCCAACTCCGGCCACTCATTCTGTACCGCTATGTTCCATAAGCGCGAGAGGAATCGTGGAGACGGGCTCCTGCTGCCGCCTTCCCACCGGGCTACAGTGACTAAAGATGTACCCAGGTGGTTCGAGAACGCCTGCTGCGTCTGCCCGCACGTCGAGCGCAAAGCCCTAACTGCGTCGGAGAGATTCACAGTTGCCTCCAACGCTCTCGCAAATCATCCATCGCCTTACTCCACCAGTCAGAGGCGCAGCGCCGGATGTAGCCGAGAACCGCCGCCGGGCGCGCGGCCTCGGTGCACATGGCTGCGTGCTGACGCTGCGCCTCAAGCCACGTTGAGCAGCGTTCCTGCTCGTAACCGCCTTCACCCGGCCAAAAGACCATCGTCTCGAAGAGCAGCGGCGGGCCGTCGCCCCACTGATGATCCAGCCCGAGAAACACGGTGGACACCGACGCGCCGAGGATTTCGGTCTGTCGCACGATGCGATCCGCCGACCCGAACCATTCAGCCCACACGAGGATGTCTGACTCTTCCACCGGGGTCTGTCCGATGAGGACGTAGTTCTTCATTGCGGCTTACCCTTCGGCGGGTCGCCCTCGCCGCCGCCGCGCCGCCGTTGAATAATCGCGTTTAAGAGATCCATCGGAATAGGCAGCGCCGAGATATTTATTTCGGCCCCGGGCGCAGACCTCACCAGGGTATAGTTGGCGCGCATGGAGAGGTGAGTATTCCAATCCGGGATCGCGGCCTCCTGCATGATCTCGGCCCAGGCCAATTGGCGCGCGATGTGTTCCAGCGTGGACGCCCTGCTGGCGACGCCCGTCAAGGTATCGCGCTCGGCGGCGGTCTTCGCATCGAACTTGCTGGCGTGCGCGGCTAAATTGTCCTGGCGATCGTACTCATCGGCCAGCGCCCAAAGCGCCTTAGCGTAGGCCGATTCAACGGGGCAACAGACTACCTCGCCTTCAGTGGGCGGGTGCAGCCGCAGCGCGGCCCGCTCGATCTGTTCCGGCGTGATCTCCGCCAGGGCGTCCAGAATGGTTTCAAGAATTGTCATCGAACCTCCACGAAGGGCACGATGGTAAGTCGGTGCCCGGAATGCTTGGGCTCATGCATCCGGCAGCCCGGCTGGTGCACCCAATAGAACTCGTCACACGAGCGGCAGTAATCGTAAGCCGCAAACTGGCCGCACTCCCCGCACGCCCGGTGCAGGGTCGCCAGCTTGAGCAACTCCGCGACGTGGGCGTCATCCAGAAACGGCATCGCACCTCCGTAGTTCTGCCGCCGCCGCGCGGATCAGCGGCCCGGCCAGCTTCCGGCGGCGCTTGTTGTCCCGCCAATCGGGCGACAGGCGATAGCGGGTGTCGCGGGTGCGGTGGTATTGAATCTCAGTCCCGCTTGCGGGTTCGATCACCCGCCAGGAGCTTGCCCCGGTGAGCGGGGCGATGACCGAAGGCCCGGTGACGATCCCCTTCTCGCGGCGCTCGGCCTGCTGGATGCTGAAGTCGCCGAAGCAATCAGGCGCCGCAGCGATCAGGTGTCCATTCCAGAGGTTGTAGCGGTCCTGGCCCTCGTGGAAGCCGAGGCCGATCCCGACCGAGTGCGACCCATCGACCTCGGCCCACTTGCGCACGTCGTAATCGCCTTCATCGATATGCTTGGCGAAGGCCGCGTTGAGCAGCACCACGCTGACGGGCATCGGGCGAACATGGATCCCAAAATGGGCGGCCACTTCAATCGCCAGCCGGGTACTGAGAATACAGCAATCGTAGCGACCGAATTCCGCCTCGATAGCAGCGCAGATCCGGCCCGAAAGCCAGCCGAATAATTCCTGGGCCGTCATCAGCCGAGATTCTCCTGACGCAGATCGCCGTACATTTTCTGGCGGCCCGAGAATTCATCCACGTCCATTTCCATCACGCTGACCTCGCGGTAGACGATCTTACGCTGCTGCTCGTCGCGCTCGTACAGTTGGTTCAGCATCATGCAGCGGGTCGGCGTTTGCACGCTGATCGTGAGCGCCTCGGCGCGCGTCACCAAGCCCTGGTCAACGGCGGTCTGGAAGGCGCGCTCCCGGGTCAGCGCCAGGAATTCCTCGGGCGGCATCGAGAGCGCCTTCTCGGTGTTTCTACCGATCCAGCAATCGCTGACAAACATCACCGCTTCGATCTTGAGTTCCTGCACGATGTGACGCACCGCGCCGAAGAGGCGGTCCTTAGCCTCGCCGCTGTTCATGATCTCCGCAGCCTCGCCGGGAATGATGAAGGGCTTCAGGCCGCCCTCGGGATCGCGGAACACGAAGAAGGGCGTGATGCGCCCGGTGGCAGTTAGCTCCTTCTTGGCGATCACCAGGGCGTGGACCGCGAGGTCGCGCAGCCCGGCGGTGTGCGCCGTGGTGGCGTCCCTGAAGTTGTCACAGTGGCAATAGCGGCAGCGTTGCCCGGCGATATGTGAATCTTCCAGGTGGGAGCATTTGCAGGGGCGTTTCATTGGAACGATCCTTCCCGGTGGCGGCGCACCAGTTTCTCAATCTCTGCGGCCGTCTTCGCCTTCATGGCTTCGTCGAAGGTTTCCCCCTCCACCACGAGGTCGGCGATCTGGCGCAAGCGGCGCGAGACTTTTACGCCCTTCCCCACGGCAACGATCACCAGCGGCTTATCAAGCAGCAGCGCGAGGCCGATCTCCAGCCCGATCTTGACGTCGACGGTGCCGTCCAGAATCGAAAGGCACATGACAGATGCCTTCATCTTCGGAATTAGATCGGTGCGCGCGCCATCGGCCAGCCCGCGCCAGAATTCTTCCATCTCTTGATTGGTAGGTTTATCGCTCATTCGAATTCAAACTCCGGGCCGCCCTGGATCATGATCCCTTCCGGGTCGATGGTCACCCCGTCTACCAGCATGAAAAACGGGTTGTCATCATCGTCGACCGACCGAATGAAGACCTCCTCGTCCGGTGGCATCTTTTCGAGTAGCGTTACTATTTCTCCGACTGTCATCGCCTGCTCCTTTCACTCCCCTGCCTTTGTTTCCGCCGCGATCTCCGTCGCAACGAATTTCACCAGCCGGATCTTCTTTCCGTAGGCCGCCGCCTGGGCTTCCATCTGCGGCAGCAGCTTCGCCAGCCGATCCAGGTGGTAGTCCATCGCCACCAGCGGGATCGTTCCGGCGGGCACCACCCCCTGCTTCAGGCCCACCTTCCCGCTGCCAAACTCGTCCTCGCCGATCCAGGCGTAAATGGCATCACCCTTGCCCACCCGCGCCTCGCCGATATGCAAGCCCAGGTGCAGCCCATATATCAGCGCCCCGGACAGTAGCTCTCGCAATGGGACGCCCAACGTCTGCGCTGCCCGGATCATGCGGCTGATCGTATCCGCGATGTGGGGGTCTTTCACGGTAAGCAGACTTAGCTGCTCGGTGATCTCCGCGCCGGGGCCGTCAGCGGTGATTCCGTCGTAGCCCACCTTGACCTCCGCATAGGACGGCGCTCTCACAGCTTCACCTCGATCTCGCGCGCCGGGGCGGCCTTCCCCTTCGTGCCGCGAATGACGGATGGGGTCCAGACCAGTTGGTTGTATTTGCCGAACAAGCCCGCGCCCTGGCGGTAATCGCGGAAGTGCCCCCGGCAGATATGCATCGCCTTCGCCAGCCCTACCTCGTGGGAACGGCCCTGGTGGCGGAGAATCTGTTTCAGTGGCTCAATGATTAACGTCTTATGCGGGGTGAGGCGCGCGCCCTCGTGGCGCTCCCGGTAACGCCGCGCCAGCTTCGGGGGCACCGGGTTATCGACCATCGTCACGTTCTTGCAGTGCATGAACGAGATCGCCAACAGCGACGGGTTCAGCCACGCCATGACGTTCTTGATCATCTCGTTGTGCACCGGATCCGAGTAACTCTGCATCCACGGTCGCTCGATCAGGCGGCCCTCGGCGTCGATGCACATGAAGATGGAACCGTGAGATCCGTCGGCGGTTACTTCCGGCTTGTGGTAGTCGGCGAATATCTCGCACCAGAAGACCCACTTCGCCTCGTCAGGAATCCCCTCGCCCTTCCACTGGTCCCGCTCTGCCGCGATGAACAGATGCCCCACGCGGCCGCCTTGCGGCAGGAGCTTGGTCACATCGGTATCACCCTTCGTCGAGCGAATCGTACGCACCATGCGATGCTCACACCAGAAGATCGGAAACGGCGGGGCGAGGTTCGGGAAGTCGCGGTCGAGGTTCCACTCCTCCTGGTCGGTCCCGGCGTAAAGGTACTCGGCCACGTTATCGATGCAGATCACCGGTATGGTGGGATCCTGGAGGATCCCGAGCACCCGGTTGGTATGCTGCTTCCAATTGGCGATCTGATCGTCGGCGACATACCAGGGCATCCCCAGGCGGCCCGCGTTGCGAATGTCATCTATCAGGCGCGGCATCAGTTCCTCGCCTGCACCGCGTTATAGAGCACCAACGCGGCGCGCGCCGCTTGCCGGGGCGTCATGTGCGGCGGGTCGTCCTCGGTCGATCCAGGCACGTAGCAGCAGCAGCGCCGCTCGAGATGGGCGACCGACCCGATCACCAGCCGCAACTCGGTAATCTGAAAGCCGCGCTTGGCGTGGTAAGTAATCCAGCCACGGACCAACATGGAACGGAAGGCCCGCTGATCGTAGAGTTGCGCGGACTCAACGCTCATGTAACTGCGATCCGCAAACGCCTTCAACATCGGGAATTGTCGATTCGATAACCGGGTCATGACTTATGCAGCCTCCTTCAGCTTCTTCTGCTTGCCCGCCTCCATGGCGGCCAGCCGTGCTTTACGCTGCCGGGTGGACATGGCAGCCCACCGCTCCTTCGCGGCCTCACTGAGCTTGTGGCCCTTGCTGTTGGCTTTGCGCGCTGCGAGGCGGCGGGCCATTTCCTCTTTGCGGGCTTGTGGATCTGCAGGCCAGCCGCCCCGGTTGTCGTTTACCTTGCGCTTCGCCGTGGGCAGCGCCTCGGCCTCCTGCAGACCATTCAGCGCCGCCCGCATTTCCGCGATCTGGCGCTGTAGCACTTCCACCGCAAGCTCCATACCCGGCAACATTGCGGCCATGCCCATGAGGGCGTATTTCTTCGTTTCGTCATCACACATCGTTGTAACCCTTTCGAATTTGAAATCCGACCTCCGCCTCTAATCAGCCTTGGCCCGGTTTTTTAGGGATATCTTACTCCCTAAATGCCGTAAAAGGAAACATTGATTGTGGTCTAAGCCCCAACGGGACGCTTCTCACGTCACCTTCCCCCGCGACACGTGCAGACCGATGCGCAGGACGTTTCATACGGAGCGAATCCTTCCGGGGCAACGGTGCGGTAACTGATCACGAATCCCGAGCCTTCGCAGTACGGGCAATCCGGCCTGCCGACGCTCGTTTGCTTGCGGTGGCGCTTCGCCCCGGCTATTTGAATCAACTCGGCTGGCGTGGGGCAGATGGAATGGGTATCCACCACGTCGCTGATCAGGCGGTGTATGAAATCGGCGTCGCTTTCGGAGATCCGGCGCAGCGCATTCCGCAGTTCCTTCTGCGCCGCCGGAAGCATCGGGAATTTCGGCAGGCCGCTTAAGCGCTCGACCTCGCCGTCATAGGTGGTGTCAGCAAGCAGCTTTGACTTTTTCACGCCACACCTCTACGAGTTCCTCGCCCCCGTTTTCCCGCAGCGCATCCCACATCTCGTTTTCGGCATACATCCGGTAGGTGCGCTCTTCCCATTCCCGGAACTCCCGCGCCCGGCGCTCCGGTAATGTCTCCGACTGGACGCCTTTACGCCCGGGCCGTATGTGCTTCCAATCACCGTCGCGGAACCAACGCGGCAGCCGCGGGATGAATCGCCCGGCGGGATAGGTGGCCCATTCCTGGCAGCAGGCAGCGTGGGCTTCGCGTATGGTCTGCAGCGTAGCCGTAAGGTCTTCGGCTTTGGTGAGGATCTTCGCGGCCTCGGCGACGGCCCCCGGGGAATTCCCGGGTTCGGGATGCTTCGGCATCAGTTCCACTACCAGCTTCTCGGCCTCGGTGACCGCCAGGGTCGAGGGGTGTTCGGGTTCGTTACACGCCTCCACGGTGGCCGCCGCCGCCGCCCCGCCCGGGTGGGAAGACACCCCGGCGGCGGCGTCATGCCGCTCATCTGGATAAGAAACATCTGGTTCATATAAGGAGGGATCGGCATCGCCGGGACATTTTTGTCCCGGCAGACTGGCCATTTTTGTCCCGGCAGACTGGCCATTTTTGTCCCGGCGCTCCGCATCGACCTCCCCGGCTTGCCACTGGTCCGGGGTGGTTAGTTCGTAAGCGTTTGAGAGGGGTAATTTCCTGATCGCCAGGAAGCCCGCCGACCGGAGTTGGCTGATCGCCCGGGTTATGGTTCGTACACTCACGCCGACGCGGGCGGCCAGGGTTTCGCGCTTCGGAAAGCATCCCCCGTTGCGGCGGTTCCGGTACGTACTGATCACGTCGTAGACCACGACCGCCGTCCGGCTTACATCGTCGCGGCCGAGCAGGGCGACGGGGGTGGGGGCAAACGCATAAGCGAGGGTGGACATGTTACCTGCCCCCCTGAACTGTGATCGAACCGTCAAACAAAACGGCGAAAAACGGTGTACGATGATGGAGATACATCGTTAAGAACCTTTCCTTGGCGCGCGCTGTCCGGTGAACACCTACAGCGCGCCCATTTTTTTTGCAGCCTCGTGTTGCCTGAGCCAGCCATAGCTCAAGCCCTCTCGTGGCGTTCCAGCCACTCGATCAATTCGTCCACAGACTCCACGACCAGCGTGTCGAGGCCGTAGAACTGTTTCAGGAGTCGAATCCTGGTGATTTGCTCCGGGCTCAGTTTGCCGCCGGGCCGCTTCGTCTCCAGGAAAAACGAGGGCGCCTTCACCACGATGTAATCGGGGTCGCCCTTCTCACCGATGGTGATAACCTGCGATGGCCTGCCCACCGGATTGAACACGCCAACGTGTTGGCGAATGGGCCACCAGTGATGCAGCCGCAGGAGGTCGAGGCACCCCTTCCGTACGTCGTTCTCTGAAAGTTGCAATTTCGGCGGGTTCAGGTTGAAGCGAGGGCCTGGCACGATTTACAGCGCCTCCAGGGGGATTTTGAGAATGCCCGCGATGGCCTGGGCGCACTGAGAGCAAACGCTGTCAGACACGAACTCCCACCACGCGCAGCGGGTGCGGCGGGGGGAGTTGGTCAGGGACACCCCGCAGAAGGCCCGGTTGGGATCGCCGAATAGCTGCACGTGCGGCTTATGGCTCTGGAAGCGCGCCAGGATCAGGTCGTAGGTTCCGGCGCGGACCTTCTCCAGGTATTCCGGCTGCGCCCGCAGCGCCTCCTCGCGGCTGATCCGCTCGAGGCACGCGGGGCAGAACAGGGTGCGGTACGTGGTGCCGCACTTCGCGCAGGTTAGATCGGCAGCCATATTTCGAACCTTCGGATCTGCGCTTCCAGTTCGCGGATCGCGTCGTCGCCTTCGTCGCGGGCCAGCTTCTCCAGGTGGGGCAGGCCCCCGGCAATCGAGGCGTCGATCTCGGCCCGGGTGGCAAGGCGGCCCTCGGTGTAGCAGACGACCTGCTCCGGGTCGCCCACGCTGATCAACGGGCGCTTATTCTGGTCGGGGAAGATCTCATAGCTCTTCGTGACCCACAGCAGCGCCACGCCTGGGTTACGGTCGATGGGGCACCCGGCCGCGTCGATGGTGCCGGCGGGGAGATTGGCTGTCCGCCGTTCCATTTCGATCCGGGTGAGAAACGGGCAATTTCGGATCGACCAGAGGGCGCAGTCCCGATGGCAGGGGGGTTCGCTCGTGGTGCGGGTAATCCCGCACATGGGGCCGAGCACAAAGGCGAGGTTGCCCCCGAGCTGCTGCCCGCAGACCCAACAGCGGCGCTCCCGGATCGCCCGCTCGAACTTCTGTCCATCGGCGGTGCGGAATTCCGGTTCGCCGCCAGGGCCATCGGGCCATGCCACGAACCAGGGGACCGGGTAGCCCCGGTGCGCAGGTAAATCCTTGATTCGATCCGGCACCGCGGTTAACTCCGGGCGCAGGGTTTCGAGGGTCTTCATCGGTGCGCGCCCCCTTCCCCAAACGCCTCCTCCGCGATGGTGTCCCGCGCCCCGAGCTTGATCTGACCTTCCGGGGTGTTTACCGGAATGCCGAGGTCGGTGTAGGGGTTCATGCGGATCACCGCGTCCCAAAAGGCGCGGGCGGCTTGCTCGACGGTGAAGGCCGGGTTAACGTCGATCCGCCCGTCGAAGCGTATGGTGACAATGGGGTCAGCGGAGGCCGTGTAAAGCGCCATGGACCCCGGGCCGTGGGGAAGGTCAATGCGAAGCGTTTCAATCATATAGGGGGGAAGCTCCTAAGCAAAAAAGCCGCCCCGGTGGGGGCGGCGCGGTTGGGTTATTGCCCCGGGCGGCGGGGGCGTTTATAGGCGGTCGGGCGGGGCGGGGGGTGTTGGCGGCCCCGGAGGCCCCCGGCGGGGGCGTGGCGGCCCCCGGCGGCCCCAGGACGGGGCGGTATAGGGCCGTCATGCGACCCGCCTATTTAGAATGAATGGGATGTAGAGCGTAGAAGTGCAAGGGGCGGTAACACCGCCCTTGCAGTTCCGCGACCCACGACCGGACGCCTTTCCGTCCGGTACGGGCACCTTCCCGGTGATCTCGACCGTGCCCGCGTCGTCGTATACCAACTTCAAATCCACCAGGGCTTCCAGGACCGGGCGGCGCTCTGCGAACGTTTCGGGTTCCGGCCCGCTGGCGATCAACTCGCAGCCCGCGCGTACCACGTGCTCGGCGGGAAGCTGCAGGACGCTGCCAGCGGCGCGTAACTCCGCTTCGATAGCCGCAGCCGCCTGCTTGTCTTCCAGGATCAGCTTCGTGCCCGTCTCCTCGTCCTCTGCGCCAGAGCGCACCATGCGCTTAGTACGCTCCATGCGCGCCAGGATCGTGGAGAGTTCCTTTTCGAGTTTGGCCGTCGTCTTCTTGGTGGGCAAAGAATCATAATACGCCCGGGCGTTTTCGATCAGAAGCTCTGGCGCGGTGAGCAGCTTCCAGATCTCGCGCCACACGACGGCTTCCAGCTTCTCGACGCGTACCCGTTTCGCCATGCAGCGCCGCTCGTAGATCCGGCGGTTCACGTTCGAGCAAAGGTAGTAGGCGTAACCTTTGCCGTTGGTTCCCACTTGGCAGGGCTTCCCGCACTTCCCGCAGCGCGTCCAGCCGCAGAGCAGGTGCTTCACGGTCGGGCGTCCGCTGCTGCGTTCCTTCTCGCCCTTGAAGATCGCCTGCGCCGCTTCGTAGGTTTCGGGCGACACGTACTGAGGACATGCCATCGTGACGCCGCCCTCGATGTGCTCGCCCATGTACTTGCGATTGAGCAGCAGTCGGCGCACTGCCTCCCTGCCATATGGCCCGGGTTCGTATTGGTTCTTCTTACCGTCCGTGAGGAGGCCCGCACGGTTGAGCTTCATTTGGATCTGGCCGACGCGCAGCTTCTGCTCGACGCGCCACGCGAAGATCATTTGCACGACGCCCTTCTTGGTCAGCCCTTCAATCGGGGCCGCGCCCTTGGCGTAGAGCACCGGGCGCTCGTCTTCCTTGAGATACTGGCAGCGCCCATCGGCGTCGCGCTCGTACTTTGAGACATAGATCATGCCGTACGGCGGCGTCGTCTGACACATGCGCTCCTTAGCCTGCGTCTTCCTGCGCCCGCCGCCCGTATTGCGCTTCAGATCGAGCAGGTACGTACCCGCCGCTTGCGCCGCGCCCATACAGACGGCCCATCCGCGCGGCGTCCAGGGTTCTACGATCCCTTCCTTCGACGATATGATCGCCTTCTTATTCTGAAAGAGGAATTGCAGAATCTCTAGGTTGAAGTCCTTGGGGCGGAAGATCCGGTCGATAGCTGAAACCGACACACCGTGGACGCCAGGGTCGCGCAGCGATTCGATCATGGCGCGTACCTCGTCGTGCGTCATAACCAGCGTGCCGGATATCTTGATCCGAATGGTGCGCAGCACGTTGAGCGAGTGTTGCACGCGATTCTCATTGACGTCGTATTCCTGGCGCTCGACGTCTTGGCGGTCGCTGCTGACACGCAGCATCTCGATCACATTCATGGCCGGTTCACTCCGCTGGATCAGGTTCGGTGCGGCCATTAGCGCCTGCCTCCCGCTGCTTTCGTTCGCGCGCCATTTCGACGCTGCGCAGCATCGTGGCGAACAGGTTTGCGGCCAGCTTCGTGTTGGGCACCGTCTCTAGCGCGATCCGCGCCTCGGGCTGCTCGTCCTTCTCCCGCCGCTTCATACGCCTGCTCCAGCACGGCCACCCGGGCGCGCGCCACTTCCAGCGCCCGCCCGGCCAGGAAGCGCCGCGCCTCGTCTAAATCCGCCGTCTTCGAACTCTCTTGAATCTTCATGCCCTCGGCGTTGACATAGATCGCCCACCACTTCAATCCGCGTTTGTGTAGACTCCCGCAGCCGTACGGAAGGCCCCCGGGGTTCGTCTCTTTTTTGGTCATGCCAGGAGGTTAACATAAGTTATTTACATCCTTCCAGTCCATGCCCGGGGGCGCTTTGGTACGTGTTGAGGCGGTATACCCGGAGCGCCACGGATTCGGGAACCCGCATGGAATAATAGGGCCGCTTGCTTCCCCGCCGCCCCTTGCCGAACCTCACTACATCGGGCTCGTGTTTGAACCAGCGGCGCAGCGTTGCCGGGGAGACGTTCCACGCCTCGGAAAGTTCCATGAGGCTATAGTGCCGCTCCAGAAAATCGGGGCGGGCGTTTTCCATCGGTTGAGCCATCATTTGTTTCCCCCTCCCTTGCCTGGGTACTGCATCTCCGGGTGCCGGCCGATTTGGATCCCGAGAAGCTCCAGCTGCGCCTCGATCACTTCCAACATGCCGGGGAAGCTCACGTTATGGTCGTGGCGCAGCACCCAACACAACACGTCGAGATTGATAACGAGCACGCGCCGGGCCTCCTGGTCGAGACGCGGCCCGATCTCGGGCTGCAGGACCAGCGCGGCCAGAATGTCGTGCGCCCGTTGGATCTCTTCGCGGTCGCGCATAGGATCTTCGCTCATCGTTGCCCCCACCACGGCAGCGACCCGGCCACGTGCCGCCGCAGCGATTCGCGCTCCCGTTGCCTTCGGCTGCCCCGGCCCACATCCCACAGCAGCCAGAACAGGACCGCCCCTGCAAGAATCGAAATGATCATGGTTGTCCCTCCTTGCCGAACTTCTTCACCCAGGCCGCGAGCAGATGGTCTGCGGCCGTGGCCGCCATCCCGGCGCTCTCCTCGACCGTGGCCTGCGTCTCCGTCGCCAGGATCGCCCCGAGCGCCGTCACGGCGGCGGCCTCCCAAAAGGCGCGCTGCTCTGCCGGGTTCTTCATGGCTCCGACTCTTCCGGGACCTCTACGAGGGCTACTCGGTGCGGAGATTTTCCGAACCGTTCGAAGCAAACGGAAACCATCCGATTGATGACTGCTACGTCAGAACCCGTCTGGACTTTCCGATTTCCAATATTGAAGGCGAACGTCTCGTAATCCCAAAACTCTAATTGCCGCCAGACCGGCACGCCCTCTTCCTTAATCGGCGTCTCCCCGGCCCACGGCAAACCATCTACCTCGGCGCTCAGAGCAGCGCGAACTTCTTCCTTACACGCGCGTTGCGCCTTGGCCCGAAGCTCGCTGTCGGTCCAAAGGCCGTTATCAATACAGATCTCTGTGTGCGCTGCAATCGTGCCGCCGTGGAAGAGCGCGCGGATCTGTGCGGCACGCGCCCCGCTGTCGCTGCGATCCCCAAACGTATACTTCATTGGACTGCTCCTTCTTTACGCCGCGCGCTGTATGAGACCTCTTTCACGGCGGCGTGAATCTTTCGTAGTTCGGAAATTACCTCGTTAATTCGCGGGGTCAGCGGATCATTCGGGAAGGGCTTGCTGGCCCGCCGAAGCGAATCGAGCGCGGCGTCGATAGAGGTCAGGCGCGGATCCGGCATCGGCGGCAACTGCGCTGCCTTGGTTAACGCCAGCGATTGCTTGCGCGGGTCTTCACTTTGGCTGAGAGCGACGACCTCCTTGCGCTCCGGTCCCGGCATCGCACGGATATTGCGCATCAGGTTTTTGGTTAAAGCCGGATCCAGAAGCTTCGCGGCCCCGAGAATGGTGACCGTATCATCGCGGACTTCCGGCTTCATTTCTTCCAGGTGTTCGCGCACGGCCAGCACGTCCGATTGCTTCCAGTTGTTGCCCTGCATCCAGGGGAACGTGCTGGCCGTCTCTAAGTGCTGCTCTGCTCGGCGCATTAGTTTTTCGTCTAGGCCGAGCGCTGCAGCGACTTCGCGGCGAGATGGCCCTTCGGTCTTCGGCCCAGGCTTACTTGAATTGCGGACCTCGTCCGCAATTACCTCTTTGGCCTTCTTCGCGTTCTCCACCAGCTTTTTACTCGCCGCAAACGTCCGCGCCCGCTCCCTCTCGGTCAGCGATTTACGGTTTTCGTTTTCCTCACTTTCGATGTCGCGCAGTTGCTCATCGGTGAGGTGCTCACGCAGGCTGGCTGGAATGGTCTTCCACTTGAGCATCCCCACAGCACGCAAGCGGCGCTCCCCGGCGACGAGACGATAGCGATCCTTGTTGCCGTTGCGGTCCACGATGATCGGCTCAAGCAGGCCCACGCGCTGGATGCCTTTCGCCAGCGCGCCGATGTCGCCGAAGTCCTGCCGCCGCCGCTCGCCGACCTCGATTTTCTCGATGGGCACTTCTACGATTTGCATCGCTACCTCACCCTGAATTGTTCGAATATGGCCCGCATAAGCGCGCAGTACTCCTGGCGTGCCTCGGTTGTCAGGAAGTCCAACTCCTCTGGAGTCGGCGGATCTTCCCCCGTCACCCGGGCCATCATGATTAGCCCCTGCTGAAGCGCACCGGGGTCGTCGTTATATATACCGTTCAGGAGGGGTTGCATCGCCTCCGCGAGTTGCCAGATCGTAGGGGTCGGCATCTTATTCCGGCCCCAATGGTTCGACCCGGCGGGTCTTTTTGTTGAAACCGATCATCCCGAAAGGGCCGCAGTCGCATGGCGGCTCATCTCGGACTTGGCGCAGCGCACGCTTCGAGTCGTTCACGTTGTCGATCAACATGACCTTGCTGGTGTGGTCGCACTTACCACAAGAAATGATGGTATTTTCCCCGCCGTAATCTTCTCTTGCCAAGCGGTGCCAATCGGAATGCACTGAATAGCAGTATTTGCAGTACAGGCGCGCCCGGAACGGCGTTGTTAGATAATCGGTCACAGCGTGCTCCTCTTCCCGATCCGCCGTGCCGCGTCGCGGAACTCCGCATCCGTCCCCTGGAAGATGGTCTTTCCTTCGTGGGATAACGTGACGGTGGTTTCCTCCTCGAACAGCGGCGTTTTGCGCTTCTTCAGTAGTGCCTCGGCGAAGAGTTCCAGGTCGCGCTTATAGCAGCCATGCCGCAGCACGATGCTATGAAACTCCTCGATATCGTGCTTGCGCGTGCGCCAGACCGGGCGGTCGCGCTCATCCAGCCGAGGCTCCCCGTCCTTATCGGTCTGCGGTGCCGCGTGGCAGAGTTCGTGGTCTACCAGCGCCCGCTTCTTTTCGATGGTAAACTCGGGGTCTTCCCAAACGTCGCGGTTGAGCAGAATCACGAAATCGTAAGCCGTAAATTCCTTCTGGAGATCCGAAATCTTGACACACTTCCCCAGGATCAGGTGCAGATCCTTGTCGGGGCTGAGGTTGTCGTTCCAAGCCAAGGCGATTTGAGCGCCGTCTACCTCGTCGTGGAATTCGCGCATGTCCGCGAGAATGGTATACGGCTCGGTCCCTTCCTCGATCAATTCAAAGTTGATTTTCTTCGGCTGGCTCATTGCGGTTTCTCCTCTCCCGGGGGCAGCATCCGCAGCCCCTGCTCCGCGAAGACTTCGAAAATTGAAACGCCACCCGGCGATTGCAGGTAGGCGAAGAACACCTCGGCGCTTTCCGCCATGCCGCACTGGATCATGGCCATCTGCGCCTGGGTCCACCGGAGCAGCTGCCGCCACGCCACGCGGCGCGCCTGCTCGTGGACCTTCTGGCGAACGTCCGAACCGATGAAGCCCTTGCGCCGCGACAGAAGGAGCTTCTCCACCGGACCGACCCGCGCGGGCATCGAGAATAATTGCTCGACGCCCCGGACCTTCATCACCCACCGCAGGCCAACGATCACACCGTCCTGATATTCGGTGTTGATCGAACTGGCGCCTGCCTTCACAAGCTCGGCGACGATCTCCGCAGCGCTGCGCCCGGCCTCGACCTCGGTGGTTTCCATCAGTAGGGTCTGCTTCATAGCTCTTCTTCCGCGCCGCAATCCAAACACTTGAATCCGACATAGCTCCGCCGTTCCACATACCCATCGGATTCGACCCCGGTGGCGTATTCATGCTGAACGCCGATGATGTTGAAAGACCCGCACTGCGGGCAGGCGTAACCGGATTCCTCCGGGCCGTCCATCGCTATTCCGGGTCTTTCGGCCCGGGCTCCTCGACGAGGCTTGCCTGCTGCGGCGCGGCCTTCGCCCCCAGGATCACGCCACGCAGATCCTTGGGCGCGGCCTCTGGTAGCTCGGCGGGCCTGCCGCCGCCTTCGAGAACCTCTTCCCACCCGCTGATGTCAACGGGGGTCTCGCTATCGTCACGCTCGACGGCATCGCGCACTTCGGGCGACAGCGGCAGCCATTTCGTATGCCGCCGAAAAACGGTCTTCTTTCCCATCTCATCGAAGTCCGTCACCCAGGGGCCAGCGTTGGGCGTCTTGCTGCGCTTGCGAATCTTCTCCACCTCGGCGAGATTCATCACGACGAAATCCTCGCTGCCGTCCTTCAGCTTCACGTAGGAGTAGTAAGCGATCCGGTCGCCCCGGTCCTTCATGTTCGGCTTGTGCCGCAGATGGGCGTCCGTGCCGAAGGCATAGCTCCAGTCGTCGTTCGCGCAGACCACGTCGGCATGGATCAAGCTCACATCGCCCGAGCGGCGCACCAGTTCGGCAAGGCCCTTATAATCGATAATCAACGAGCATTCAATCAAGGTCCTCCGCTGGCGGCAATTACAGCGGGAGCATTCCTGGCCCTTGTGCTGGTCCATCTCGTGGCCACAGGCGCACATCTTGTGATTCTTAAATGGGATCAGGTGCGCCCGGCGCCCATCCGGTTCCAGGCCGTAACTCGAAAGATCGAGCAGGCACTTGAACAGGCTCTCGCGGCTGCATTCCGCCAGATCCGGGATCCGCATGATGGCGGTCAGCGCCACCCGCACGAAGCGCTCCGGGCGCATCGCCCGCGGAAGGACCGCCGCCACCGCAGCCTGGAACTCCGGTCCCTTGAGCAGATCCCTTACGGTCTTCGGCTGCCGGGCGAGTTGCTGTGCGGCCTGATCGGCCACGGCGGGCACGGACAGGGCTTCTTGATCCTTCACTTCGCCATTACTCATCGACGTCTTCCCCCTCTTCAAAATTGGCCGCCTTAAAATAAATCCGGCGCTCCCCGGGCTTGGGCCGGGTGTAAAAATTCAGAATCTCCGCGCGCTTCTCGGGATCCTTGGTCTGCTCATTCCGCAGGCCCAACGCCATCGACTTCCAGTCCGTCACCGTGGAATCCTTGGTGCGCCGCCATGTGAACTTCCCGCCCTCCCACACCAGCCCCTCGCTGTCTTTAATGGCCGACGTGATCCCGGCTTCGAGCAGCTTCCTGCGGGATGTCAGCGGGCCAAGCTCACGGCGCACCTGGGCATATTCATCGAGCAGGGCGGCCTCCTTCACGCTGGCGATCCGCAGATCGGGGCGGCGGTGCGTCGGATACCGCCATTGCAGATAGCGAGTGGCTGCCTCGGGATCATCAATGGGCAGTTCCTCGTCGCCGACGATGTAGCGCGACCAAAACTCGCAGCCCTTGTCGATGATGGCGGCCTCGAGTTCCCGGTCCTGGTGCACCGTGAAGATCTGCGGCCGCCCGGCCAACAAGACGAACACATCCCAGGTCGGGATGTCCATCATTGCCATATATACGTGGCATTGGACCTTCATGAAATCGGGCAACTCATTCTGGTAAGGACCGAAATAGCGCCGGCCTTCATCGGCGTAGACCTTCAACTCCACGCCGCAGGCTTCTTCCTCGCACATCCCATCCGGGCTGTAAACAATCGGCAGAGTCGGATGCTGGCGTGTTTCGTTGAGATAACGCACCCGCCGCTTGGTCAGATGCGCATACACGTCGAGGCACGCCTTCTCCAGGATGTGGCCGATTGCCTGGCTGTCGTTTTCCGGGTATTCAAACGCTTCCGGGTGCTTCTTACGAAGCTGCAGCGTGTACGGCGTCAGGTACGGATGCAAACCCCACAGGGCCGCGATCTCGCTGCCGCCAAGCCCGTTACGCCGTACGTTGGGATCAATCATTGCGTCGTCTCCACCACTTGCCTTCGATGGGCACCCACCGGGGCTCCGGCGGCTGGCGCTCGGCCTCCAGCCCCTGGAGGTAAGCGTGGGCGCACCCGGCGCACGCCCAGAAGCCATCCAGGAAGTCCACCCCGGCGGCCACGTGGCAGCGGTCACAGCGGCCCGCTGTGGCCTCCGCCATCGCGATGGCCGCCAGCATGTTCACAGCGTGGCGACCGAAGGGCCGCGCCGCTGCTGATCGAAGTAGATACCGCCCGCCTCGGCCTCTTTCACCTCGACCGCCCAGGAGGGTTCTGCGGCCAGCTTCGCCGCATATTCCGGCGAATTCTTCCTGGCGTTCTCCAGGTTCGTTTTCAGGCTCTTGTTAGCGATGAACGCCTTATCCTGCGCATCGGCTTGGAGGTACTCGGTGTTTCCGTACGCATCATGTACAGGTCCGGGATTCAGATGCTCGGTGTTCTCTTTCGCCGGGAGGATCGTGCCTACCGGGGGTGCTTCGTATGCCATAGCGTCTCCTTGTCTAATTCAGACTCTTTGATCGGTGCTCTCGCCTCGCGGGCGGCAGTGGCACCGCGATGCGGGCGAGGGTTGCTTCATCGGGCGGCCCGGGTTCCGGCAGGTCGCCGAGGGGGCAATGGTTGATGATGTACTCGATGGTTTTCGGCTGGCTGCAGGACAGCGAACCGTGCATCTCCTCGATGCGTTTTTGAATGCGGTAGAGCCTATCCCACGCCTCCTTGGTCAACGGTACGTTGAGATTCTTGGTCCTCTGCTGCTTACGCTTCGCCATGAGCACACACCTCCCCGCCTCCCCCTATTCCGGGGATTAGTGACGGACGAACCCTTGTGGTTTTGATTCGAAGCTAAGAATACGGCCCGCCTGTTTTTCAGGCCCGGTGTATTCCTAATCGTTGTGACTCAAAATATAACGCCACCCCATCGGGCCGTCAAGAGCTTTTCCTGGTCTCCGTGCGATAGCACACGACGGTACGTAGGCGAATCGGGGAAATACCTGTTTACGGGCAGTGGAGAAGCTTCTCACCTATGAATCGTCCCGTGGTCACGGTGCGTGAATTGGCGCAGAATTCGGATATGAAACCCAGAAAACCCCTGGGACCGGATGAAGTTAGAATTCGGCGGGCTTACGGGATGACAATACGGGTTCTGCGCGAACGCCTGGGTATCGCCCAGGAGAAGCTGGCGCTTGAGGCGGGTAAGGATAGGGCACACATGAGCAACCTGGAACGGGGAACGCATACGCCGACCCTGGCGACGGTGCTTCATTTCCTGCCCTATCTAAAAGTGACCTTCCCCGAATTCGCCGTCGAGTTCGATAAATGCCTGCGCCGCGCCCGGCGGGAGATCAAAAAGAACGGGACCGTCGATTAGGCGGCGTGGTCGCTGCGCCACTGGTAGACCTGGGGCGGGGCGATCTCGGCCACCGCAAAGCGCGGCATGAAGGCTTCGATGCTTTCCAGGACCAGATCGTTGAGGGCGCCTTCGGTAGCGTCATCGTTGTCGGTTTTTAGCAGCGCGTGGACCTCGGCCTGGGTCGCCGGATCCTGGATGAAATAGGCCAGGGTGCGGATGGCATACAGGTCCGGGGTCAGCGGAATCCGCTCGGCCACCAGCCGGAGGCGAATCCACTCGTCCGTGGGCAGCGAGGCCGGGAGGGGCTCGGCGGTCCTGGCGGCGGCCCACAGCAACAGGCCGATGTAGTTCCGGTCCTTCGCGGTTTGGCTGCGGGAGTATTCGGCAAGCGCTCGGCTGTCGATCATAGGAGTTTATTCACCACGCCTTCAACCGCTCCCTGCAACGCGAGGTCAGTGATCAAGGCGCCGTTTTCCTGGACGGCAGGGTCCATGACGGTGGGTGGCTGTAATTGACTGGCAACCGCTTGGGGGTTCCGGTAGGTTTCCATCGCCCACCGCTCCCTGGTATTGTGCGCGGGAGTGTTGGTCGGTTCGATCATAATCGAGCCAGCATATTTGAGCGCGGCAACCTTGATGCGACCCAGAAAGGTAAAGTCGTTCATCAAAGCGTTGGATTCTTCGTATGTCATATTGCTCCTTCTATTCGATGGGAATGTATGCCGTCCGCAGCGCGCCCGCCGCGTTGCGGTAGCGGACGGCGAGACGGCCCTGATCTTCATCCAGCCAGATATTCAGGCCACCATTCGGCGGGAGATCGTCCGCACCCGCTGCCAGCGTTGCCAGATGCGGCGTTCCATTGAGCAGATAGCTTCCACTGCTTACGTTGATACTGCCGCTCACGTCGAGGGTGTATTGAGGATTTGTTTTACCTATCCCGACTTGACCTGTTCCCGCAATCCGCATCCGTTCGACCTGCGTGTCCAGGCCAGTGCAAAATTCGAGTGTGCCCGCGTAGCCGTCGGCCCCGTGGGCCGTGGAAATGATCCTGGCTCGTGACTGCGCCCCCGACCAGAACACGATGGCCGTCTGGTCTTCGGCTGCACCCCCTAAATTTTGTAGAGCCAGCGTGCCGCCCATTCCGCCGGGAGCGTTCTTAGCGACATTCAATCTTCCTTGAAGGCTGTTCCCCCCGCCGATGCTGACATTGCCGTCCCTATCGAGCAGAATACTGTAAGCACCGTCACCCAATGCACCGCCATAGTAGGCGTTCGTGATGTAGAGAGCCGTGTCGGTAGCCTTTGAGCCAACATAGGCAGCGGCAACGCCTGACTGCAACAAATAGAGCGCGGTCTGTACCCCATACCCCCGCGAGACTGTCAAGGCTTGGGACGGGGTAGTTGTCCCGATTCCGCAATTGCCCCCATTAAAGTAGGTGTACCCACTGTTGCCGATTAAATTAACAAGCGTGCCAGCCGCGTCGAACATTACAATCTGGGCGGCGGTGGCGTTGCCGCTTCCGTTGTAGAGATGCAAAAATCCCGCATGACCAGCGTTGTTCCCAGAGGTGAACAGGTAGGCGCGTTTGTTCACCGCGTCAGGAGTAACCAGAAACCCCCGCTGGGCATCGGCAGCGGTTGACACCAATATGTCGCCGTCGTGGACGTGTAGCCGTGATCCGGGGCTCGCGGTCCCGATGCCGACGCCAGTATTGGTGACGATGAGGCGCTGTGACCCCTGGGCACGTATCGCAATAGAATATGGGCCGTACTCAATCGCGGCGATCTCGGTGGCCCCGTCTACCCAGCGGCCGATTTGCCAGAAAGCAGTGTCCCAGGATGATCCCGTCCCAATACGAGCCAGCCTCGTGAGCAGCACATCGCCGTTTGTGGTGGTCGCCTGAAAGGATTGGGCGTTGAGAACGTTTCCTGAACCCGAAGGCAGCGCCCCCAACCCGACTGACACACCGCCATAGATACTCGCGCCGCTGAGGCTGACGTTGGATAAGGTCCAGCCCCCGCCGTTGACGTTGCCGCCCCAGTTGCGGTCATCGTTCGCGAGATTGTTCAGGGCCGACGAGTACAGCTTGTCGCTATTCGTGAAATCGTTGCGCGAGAGCCACGCCATACGGTTACTCCTTCGCCAGAACTTCCATCCCGCCGTTGACGCGCTGCGGCGGCATGGCCTGCGGCGGATCGGGCATATCGCAAATCAGATTACTACCCTCAAGTCGTGCGCTGCGGTAGTCGCCCACCTGATATTGCTTCACCAGACTGGCCAGAAATTCCCGGCGCTTCTGTTCCACCACGGGCAGCGCGGCCCGCGCCGTTTCCATGTCGAGGGTGAGCGCCCCGATCTGCGCGAGGACGGTCTTGCGTTCCTCATCGAGCGCCGTTGCCTGATTCATTTCGTTCGGTTGTAAGCTGAATGCCTTTTGCATAGTTCTCCTTTTGGTTTACAGGATGCCTGTGAAGACCCCGCCCCTGAATTGCAGTTGCACAGCCCCAAAATTGGTTCCGTTGAGCCAGATCGTTACAAACCCGCCAAGGCTGTCCTTGAGGGAGACGTTGTAGGTTGCCCCGGCATACCCAGTCGGGTTGAAGCCAGAAGCACCTATAGTGCTCGTTGCAACGATGGTTGAGACATCCATCCGGTAGCCTGCCGCGTTGATGTTGCCGCAGTAAATCGGCTGGCCGTTTGTAGTGATGGTCCGACAATTGAGATCGTTCGGATTGACCGTGAGGCCCGAGCAGTTCACCTGTCCTAATGTGCTGGTGCCCGAGACTTGTAGTGTTCCGCTCAGGCTTAGAGAGCTGAGTCCAAGCGTGCCTCGGATGTAGACGTTCCCGCCCGTATCGACGCTAAAATTGGTAAACCCGCCTCCATCCCTCAACGTGAAATATGATGCGCCGTGCGCTGCGCCGCCGCTACCCAGTTCCACGTTGATTCCGCCGCTGGTGCGCGAGTTCATGGTCAGAACTCCCCACCAAGCGTCGGGGGAATCGCTCCCGAAGGAATCCCCATTGAAGCTCACGAACGAACCTATCTTCTGCGAACCAGGACCTCGGAGAACGAGGCCGCGGTTAATCAGGTTGATTCCATGCGTCGTGCCAGATCGGTACAGTTGAAGACCGGGAAACTTCCAATAGCTGGTGTTCCCGTCCACGTCCGCTTTGAAAGCATCGTAGCCATATTCCAAGTGCATCGCTGCGTTGGTCGGGTTCCCCGCATTCGGGTAGTTCTGGATATAGTCGATAGTGAACTTGTTGATGTCCCGCATCTGAACGATGGTGCCCTTCGGATTTGAGGCATCGATTTTGGCGAGCATTCTCCAGTTGGCAAAGTTGTCGCCACCGTAAGCGAACTCCTTGAACCACGCTCCTTGGATCGTGCTCTCCGGACCTACCTGTCCCTGCCCCACCTTGGCACCCATGCGGCCGCATTCGACTCCGGTGGCATCCCGGATCGAGATATAGGGGTAGCGCGATCCTTGCACGTCGAAGCCGCCAACGATGACGACTCCCGCCTGGGTCGCGTACAGCGGAGCGTTGACCGGACTGTCGCCGCCCACGTAGAGTTCCGTGAACCACGCCCCGTATACGGAATGGCCGAGAACATTATCCGGGGTGCCGACGCTGTCCTGCTGGCCAATCCAGCCGCGCAGCACGTTGGCGCTGTTGTAGACCGCAATCTGCCCGTTGGATTGCGCCCCGAAGCTGGCGTCATAAACTCCGGTGCCGCCGCCGACGCGAAGGACCGACCCCACGAAGATTTTTTTGGCGACGAAGCTCAACGCCTGGAAATACCCGCCAGGATAAGCGGGCCACTGGAACTCGGCGGGATCCCACCAGCCCGCCGGGAGGCGCGAGGGAATGATGTTATTTGCAATCGGCGTGTAGGAGTGAACCACCTTCGGGGTGAAGCCGTTGACGATGGTATTTCGCTTTCCCTGCATGTCGCGCGAGACGAAATAGAAATCCCACGTGCGCGCTGTGGGCGCAGGCTCCCAATCGGTCATCAAGGTGGTGGCATCCTTGGCCGCGTCCCAATAGATCGCCTTGGTGAGATCGGAAGCATATACGCGGGCGATGCTCACGCCGCCGAAGCTGTTGACCGTTGAGTTGGTCCATCCGGTGATCTTGTGGCGGATCATTACGACGCCATCGTTGTTGAGTTCCTGTTCTGTGGTGATCGTGACTCCGCTGATTCCGGCTTGCCCAGTGGTATTCTCAGACCCGGCCCCGCCCGTACCGGGAGGCCCGATGTTCCAGGTGACGCGCGGGCAATTCACGCCCGGGTTTGCCGGGTCATCGCTTTGCTTCCCGAATATGTCCACCGAGATCGCAATGAGGGTCCACGCTTCGGCTACCTTCGGCCAGTCGATTACCTCCAGCGTCATCTTCTGGATGGCTGGCCCCCTGGATCCGAACTTGCGCGGCGGGGTGACCCCGGTCCGGTAAATCTGCACTTCGGAGAAGCGGGGGGAGGTGGGCGCGGCCCAGGCGAGATCGGCCCGCGCGTAGATTGTTCCATCCGGTTCCGTGGTGTGGCGCGGATTGGTGAGCGCAAAGGCGGTCACGTACGGCGCGCTCGGCTGGCCTGCGGGCGGGTAGACGATGGTCACGTCCACGACCGGGGTCACGCCCTTGACGATGCTATTCCGCCGGCCATCCACATCGCGGGAACAGAACCAGACCTTGAAGTGCCCGCCGTTGCCCGCTTCGTAGAGATTGCTATGCCAATCCTGGGGTTTGTCCCGGTCCAGGAACATCGCCTCCTTCTGCGTGCCGTCATCGTACTCGTAGACGGTCATCACGCCGCCAAAGGCCCTCAAGCCCGGCGGCAGGGGGATGGTGGGATCCGGGGCGGTGTAGCCGAATTCCAGATGGTACTGCGGCCCGGAGGGATTCTCAAACTCGTTGACGACGGTGACGCTGGCCCCGGTCACCAGCCAAGCGTATTCCTGGCCGCTGACGTATTCCCCGGCGGCGGCGGGGATGCTTACCTGGACGTTCGGCGTGGGGCTTGGTTGATTGTTGCGGACCAGGGTCGCGTTCTTTACGGAGGCGAACGCCTGCAGGTAGATGCGAATATTGCGGGCCTTCGGCTGCCCGGCGACCTCGATTACCACAGGCGACTCAAAATCGTCTGTGATGTGCTTCGGTGCCCACTTGCCGGATACCTGACTGGTGCCGTCCATTGATTTGCTGCCGTCCATCGGCAGTTCGGCTACCTCGCTGATGTCGGGGTCTTCCAGGAACACGCCGACCCCGACCGTGGGCGCGCCCGCGCCGACCGTGTACGGTATGGTGATTTCGAATTTCCCGTTGTACTCTTCGCGGACCTTCACGTTGGCAATATCGATGACCACCGGGGGCGCGTCGGGCGGAACAGGCACCGTACCGCCGCCGGAGGTGGTGCCCTTCTCGTAGATCCAGGTTCGAGTTGCCATAAGTAAAACTTATCCTGCTGTGGCCCGCACTGTCTCGCCGGGCGCAAGCGTGACCGAGGGGTTCCCATCGAATAGGAATTCCCCCGGCACGCAGAGCACGATGGCGTTATTCGGCCCCGTATCATTCACCACGTACAGCGTCCTGCCCTCGTAGGAGACCAGCGGCAGCAGTTGCACCGTGACATCGTTCTCGCTGGTGTTGACCCGAATGGTCTGGTCGGTCGGCAGGGTGGCCCATGGCCCGGCATCCGGCCCCACCACGCGCACCGAGGGCGGCTGGCCGAAGACGAAGATCTCGCGCAGCGGCGCGACGTCCTCATCGCTGTAGCGGCCCTGGTCATCAACCAGGAAGCCGCCCACGAGCGCGGTACGGTCGCGTAGGTTGCCGACGCGCATCTTGATCTCTATGCGCGCCCCTTCGCGCGGTACGTCGAGATCGCTGGTCTCGGCCTGATAAAGCCAGTCGGGATCTTCCACGATGACGACCGAGGTTGCATCCGGTACGGTAGTCCACGCGGGGCTCACGGTGATCACCGTGTTGCTGTTTCCGGTGATATAGCGCCACTGGCCCGCGCCTTTCCCGAAGAGGATTCGCGCAATGCGCCCCTTCTCTTCATCGACAGCCAGGCCGGGCGTACCGAACTGATTCCGAGCCACGAAGTTATCCCACAGCGGATCGCCGATAGTGTTGGAGCTTGCGCTGATGCCGACCGACCGGACGATGAGCACGTCGCCCGTCTGCACCGAATCATCCGGCGAGGCCCGAACACAATCGGGCGTCACGGTGAAGGTTCCGGTGGCGCTGTCGAACGCGGTGACCGTGAAGTTCCACAGGGGCGCGCTGCCATCGCTCTTATCGGCCAGCGCCGAAAGGATGCGCGCGGGCGGCCCCACCCAATTATCCGTGCTGCCGATAAAATCGTTGCTCTGAATCTGATTCGGCCCGGTGACCCCGGTGACGCTGACGCCCGCGACCCCGGAGTGCCAGATGTGCTTGGCGGCAATGGCCACCTTGCGCGCGGCGGCTTCCGGCATCCCTTCGGTCATGCGGTGGATCGGTCCCGGGAACACCACGGAGGGCTGCACGTTGGTCCCGCTCGATTGCAGCGCCACGGTACGGCGGTCGGTGCCCGCCCATAAATCCCACGGCTGATCGGAATCCGGCGAGGCGGCGACCGCCAGCGTGATCTTCTGCCCGGTGACGCCCGCCGGGATCCACACGCCGACTAGGTTGGAAGGCGCCAGGGGCTGCATCGTTGCCATGCGCTGCGTAATCGCGACGTATACCGTCATCGGGCCGGCAAGCGCGCCGCCCGCCGCCAGGGCCGCCGTGAGGATGCGAGGCTGCCGCCCCAGGGCGAACAGGTTGATGCACATCTGCCCGGCGACGAAAATGGTTGCCTCCCAACTCCCGTCGCGGGCGATGCGGTAATCCTGCCAGAGATCGAAGGTCCGTTGCAGCGGGTCGGTATACAGCGGGTCGAGCGCCACCGGGGCGATCTCGTTGGGCATCCAGGTGAGGCCCGTAATCGAGGGTAGGAGTTCGGGCGGGACCGGGGCCGCCGTCGCGTCGTCGGGCTTGGTGCCCAGGGTGAGGTCGTACATCGCGTCGGTGGTGGGGGTGGCCTCAAGGTCGATGCTGAAATCCGGGTTCAACGTCCAGCGGGTGACGCGGCCCTCGGCGCGCGCCGGGCTGCCGGGCAGGGTTGTATGGTCCAGCGAGATGATATCGCCCGCCATCGTGTGCAGCCCCAGGACGGTGGTTCGAAAGCGCAGGGACCGGGCGCGCAGCTGCTCGGTGGGGCCGACCCCACCGATCTCCTCGCGCAGCCGGGTGGTGGCGATGCGGGCCGCTTGGCTTTTGTTACTCACGCCCACGAGGCTCATGGTTGATGAGTTGAACTGAGGCGATTCCGCGGTGCCCGCAAAGGCGGCGTGATCCATGTCGTAGATGGTCACGTTATTCATTTGCCAGTCGAATTCTTCATCGCCGAACTCGACGGTTAACTGATTGAACTGTGGTTGAATCGGGACAGTCTGCAAGCTCTTGAAAAGGACGTTGGCCCGGGTGTAGGTGTTATGCGTGGGCACCCCGGAATTGTCGCGGATGCCAAGCCAGAGCTTCCCGTTCACGAACGTATAGAAGCCCAGGCAGCAATTCAGAATCTCCTGCAGCCAATCCTTCAGGGGCTTGCGTTCCTTCAGCGCGCCGCGAAACGGGAACTGGCGCTCGTTGCCGCTGCCCACCAGGACAGGCCCGACGAGATCGCACTTCGCGGCCATGGCGATGGCCTGGGTCACGTCGAAGAAGGCTTCCATCTGCGCGGCCGTCACCAGCGCGGCCTGGGCCTGCCCCACCCGCAGCCCGATGGCGCGCAGGTAGACGTTGACCGCGACCCAAATCGTGTTGGAGAGCGCCGGGGTCCAGACCCGCGTCCCGGGGGCGGTCCAGGTCCAGCCGCCGATCCCGCTGGCCACCGTGACGGTCATCACCCGGTCGGCCACCTGGGAAAGCTGCAAGCCCTTCTCGTCGGATCGGCGGATCTCCGCGAAGGCGAGGCCCGCCGCGTAGGTGGATCCCGGCGGGACGGTGTTCCAGGGGGCGGAATCGAGCGCGAAGAAATCGCTGGTGGCCGCCGGGTCGTTGCCCACGATGCCGCGCCAGCCGCCGCCGTTCTGCGGATCGTGCGGGGGCTGGTTATCGAGCTTATGCTTCATCAGGTCGGTGGAGTACCCGCCGATTGGTCCCTCGCCGACGATGCCGAGCGCCGAGTAGAATTCGCTCTCGTCGCGGCCCGCCGCCACGTCGCAGGTTACGGCCATCGGCTTGTCGGTGTAGATCTCCTGCACCACGCGCTGATAGACGGTATCCGCTGAGACGGTGACGCTGGTCAAGCCCGAAGAAGCCCATCCGATGGTCCCGCTGTCCTGGGGCACGAAGGCGCGCTGCTGCGGGGCCACCACCACGCCGCCGAAGGATTGGGGCACGCCGCGCGCCACGCAAGCCTCGAAGGATTTGGGGCAGTCGGGAAGGCCGCTGGTCGACGGGCAGAAGCGGCCCTTATAAACCTTCCAGCAGGACCGCGTCACCATCCGGCTTGGATAGGAAAGGCCGAGTTCGAACACGCCATCGCTGGCGGGCAGCGCGAAGTTGCCGTCGCTGTCGAAGCTCCACGGCAGCGCGTACCCGCTCCAGAGCTTCACCAGGGTCAAGCTGTCGACGTGGAAGAGCGCGAATTGCACCCGGGCGCGGTTGAGGTTGATCGCCTTCACGAGTTCGGTGAACACGTTATCGGCGTTGCCGAAGGTAAAGCGCGCGCTGTCTGCCGCCTCGCCGATGGTCTGCGCGATGCCGTCCCAACTGACGACGCGCGGCAGGTAGAGCGTGCCGTCAAGGGTCAGGCGCTGATTCGAAAGATACATCGGCGTCGTGGCCCCGGCCCGGTCCTGGATGGCGATCAAAGGAATAATGCGTTGCACCTGGGCGCTGAGAGCGGTATCGAAGGTCGAATCGGGGAACCGGGTCAGCGTGCGCGCCGAGGTGTAGGTGGGGAAGCTGGTCGGCACCTCGATCAGCGTGATGCCGGGGTCGCCGACGATTCTGCCGGCACTCATGGGGAAGTCAATCAGCGGATTCTCATAGCGCGCCCGGACGGTGACATTGCCCGTTGGCGATGGGTACGTGAAGCTGAACTCCGCATAGGTTCCCTGCGCCTGGATCCAGTGCGCCCGGAGTTGATCGTACTCGTTGCACGCCAGATGATCCCGCCGGATCCGAAAGCGCCGCATCCCGTTGCCGAGCAGGAAGCGCTGCTCCGTCTTGAGGCCCGGCTGGTCGAAGGAATGGATCGCGATGGGTGGCTCGAGGTCGGCCCCGCTCCCGAAGTCCACGCGCAGCGGAAACGGGGAGATGAAAGGCGGGTCCGGGATGGGAACAGGCCCGAGGGAATCGGCCATCAGGCCACCTCCCGCAGGTTGACCGTGATGCGAGTTCGCCCGGTCTGTAGCTCCTCGGTCCACGGCCCATCGAAGACCACCGTGTAACGCCCCACCGGATCGCCCGGCGGCGGCCCCGGCAGCGCCTCCAGCAGATTGTAGAAATAGAAGGGCTTGCCCTGGTGGGCCTGAAAGAAACTCAGCATCGCGCTCCACTGTGCGGCGGTGAGCGCGTAATTGAGCTTGAAGAAATAGCGCGGGTTGATGGCCAGCGCAAGCCGCTGTGACGACCCATCGGGGTAGACGCTGAGAACGTTCTCAAGGCGTAGCTCGATGGTCAACCCGCTGTAGAGGAACGTGGGGAAGGTATCGACGGGCGCGGCGGCGGCGACGTTGCCCGGCATCAGCGAATCACCGTCAGCGGCTCCAGGAGCGCGCTCCTTTGCGCATCGCGGGAACGTCCCGAGCGGCTGGCCGTGGCGGCGGCCTGCCCCACGCTATCGGGGTTATTACTGATCACGCTGACCACGCGGCCCTCGAAAAGATCGTTAGCCTGCTGCGGGTTGAGTTGCAGGTAGATGCCGCCCGCGCCGTAGTTCGAAGACGACATGTAGGGATTGGCGACCAGTTGTCCGTTGGAATAGACGGGCTGCAATTGCAACCCGGCGCCTGATTGGGCAAAGGTGGCCCCGTACATCTTCTGCGGCATTCCCACCGGGTTCTGAGCCGTCGTGAGCGCGTACAGTTGCACGAGGTTCTGAATCTCTGAGGATCGGATGGCGAGGTCCAGGTTGCCGCCGTACTTCTGTTTGGCGATTTCGAGCATCGTGGCCCGGACGCCTTTGTCCTGCACATCGATGCCGTACACCGATTTGATTTTGCTTTGCAGCTTGGAGTCGGCGGTTTTGACAAGGGACCGGAACAGCCCCGCGATGCCGCCCACGGCCGCGCCGATGCCCGCGCCGAGCAGCGTCCCGATGCCGGGGAAGAAGGCGGTCCCAAGCACTGCCCCGGTCAGCGCGCCGCCCGCAGCCGTCAGGCCGATGCCCGCTTTGCCACCCCTGTACAGCCCGTATCCGGCGAGGCCGACCCCGGCCCCGAGCAGCCCGCCGCCGAGCGCTGAGAGGCCGAGGGTTCCCCCGGCGGTCGTCAATCCCATCGCGGCGGCCATGTGAGCGGCCCCGATTCCGGCGGCAGCGCCGCCCCCTATCGTTTGCCCGAGGCCGACTTTGCCGCCTCGCTGAATCCCATTGATCGCAGCCATGCCGCCACCGAGGAACGCGGCAGAGGACAGAAGCCCGGCCTTTAGGCTCATTGCCCCGAAGCCCGGCATGGCCACAGGTGCGCCTGCCGCCGCATTAGCGGGGCTGTAGCCGCCCGTATAGCCGCCATAGGTACTGACCGCCGCCGGGGCCGCCACGGTGCCCCCTGTGCCCCCGCGCGCCCCGAATATGCGCGCCAGGAAGCCCCCGGTCCCGACCGCCCCGGTGACGCCACCCCCGAAGGTCGGCTGCTGGCCGCCAAGGCCGCGCGGGCCGCCCCCGAAGTCCACCGTGCCATAGCCAAAGAGTTGCATCAAGGCCGCCGCCGCCCGGCTGGTGACGATCTCTTTTATGGCCCCGATGATGGCCGTCTTGAGGCCGTTGGCGATGGCCTCCCATACGCTGGTGGATTTATTGAGCAGGGCGTCGAAGACCCGGTCGAGCGAACTCTTCAGCTTGTCGTAGATTTGTTTTTGCTCGTTGATGATCGCGTCGTTGGTGGCCTTCGCCGCTTCAAGGCGGTCCTTGCTGATGCCGACATCGGCCCTAACGGTGATCTGCTTCTTCTTCTCCTCGTTGGCCGCCCACAGTGCCGCCGACCGGATGAGGTAATCCATGTCGCTCATGAGCTTCACGTCGTGCAGCGCTTCCACGAGGGCGAGTTCTTCCTCGTATTTCTGATCGGCCAGTTGGCGCTCCACGTCGCGGATCCGCTCCGCATAGTCCCGCTTGATCTCAAAAACGGTTTGCTGGTACGTAAGCTCCTGGTCCAGCGTTTGCCGATGCACGACGTCGGCCTCGGCCAGCTTCTGGTCGCGGTCGGCGGCCAGCGCCGTCTGTTCGAATTCGAGGCGCGAGGTCAGGGTTTCCCGCTCGATCTTGTCCGATTCCTCGACGTATGCCAGATGGCGCTTGAGGGTTTCGGTGTAGCCCCTCGCATACTCGGCGAAGTAGTCCGAGATGGCTTTTTGCCCGTCCAGGCGCTCCTTCTCTTTTTCTGCCAGCAGCCTGATGTTGTCCTCGGCGATCTTCTGTTTGGCAAGCTCCAGATCGTCTGCCATGGCCTCGAAGACCTTGGCGAGTTGCTTCGCGTTGCCCGCCAATTCCTTCAGGTCGTTGGCGTACTTGTCATTGATTCCAAAGATCGCTCCGTGCATCCTGGCCCGGGCGCGGGCGAGGATCTGGTCGGCGATCTGTTCCTGGTGTTTGGCTAGTTCCGTACTCGCCTGAATTAGTTTGGCGGCGCGCGCCTTGTTGGCGATGGCTTCGGCGTCCAGCAGCATCCGCATTTTGCGCAGCGAATCCTGCAGTTCGACGTCGGTCTGTTTGTTGAAGGGGATGATGGACATATTCGCTGCTTCGGGCAGTTTCTGCTCCGTCATCCACTGCTGATACTTCCGGGCCGTGGCCTCCATATCGGCGCGGGCCTCTTTGCCAAACGCCTTCGCCTTCGCCTCGACGTCGCGGTTGAGCAATCTACCAAGCCAGCTGTTCGGTTCGATCTTCTCGCGCATCCATTCCCCGGCCTTCCACCCCAAGAAGGCCGCGCCCACGGCTCCGACCGCAACTGCCAGATTAACCACCGCCGGGGTCATCGTCGAGATCAGCGCCAGCCGCGACGTCAATGCCGCTACGCTGAAATCCGTAAAGAGCACCTGCAGCGCCAGCCGCAGCGTGCCGAACGCCGTCGCCAGATTCCCGGCCAAGCCGATGGCAGCAGGAATCCAGGACAAAAGCCCGAGCTTGGCAGCGCCGCCGAGCACCGTCAGCGCGACCACCAGCAAGCCGATGGCGACGGTTACGTCCTGGATGAACGGAGGCAGCCGACCGAACCACGCCGTAAGCTCCCGGAGGCCGCCAATCGCCTTAATGAGAGATGGGGCAAAGTCATCGGCGATGGCCGCGCCGACCTTTTTCACATCGTCGGCCATCTTCTCAAATTGCGCGGTCGGCAGTTCCTTGGCCATCCGTTCGCCCGCAGCGCCGAAGTCCTTCACCATTCCATCGAGGATTACCTGGACGCCTTTTTCAGAACCGATCATCTGCTTCTCGATCATCTTGCGGACGTCGAGTTCGCTGACCGCCTTCCCGGTTTCCTTCTGAATCGCCCCCTGCAAATACTTGATGGAGTTGATGCTCTGCTCGGCGAGTTGGCGGAACGCCTCCTGGCCCTGAATGATTCCCTTGGCGCGCATCTGGCCGAGAGCCAGCGTGATCGAGTCTACGGCGACTTTGCCCCTACCGAGGGCGGCGGCGGCGTTGGCGACCGTGTTGATCAGAGAAGGAATCTGCTTCAGGTCGAAGCCGAAGGCGCGCATCCGTTGCGCCATGTCGCGCAGATCGTCGAAGGAGAATGGCGAGGTTTTCGCCACATCCCGAATCGCGGCAATCGCGTTCGCGGCTTCGTAGGCGTTCGCGCCCATTGCCTGGAAGGCGATGGAGGTCTTCTTGATATCATCGGACGCTTGCACCATACCCGCCAGGGCGCGGGCGATGCCCAGCCCCGCCAGCGTCTGCCCAATTTGATCGAGTCCGCGGGTCGTCTGCGAGATCGAAAGGGTCATCGCATTGAACCCGGTGGCCGCTTCCTTGGTGGCCTTCGTGGAGGTCGTCCCTACGTTCTTAATCTGCTCGTTGAGCTTGTTGACAGCGGCGGTCGCGCCTTCGGATTGAAAGTCGACCTGGATGTAAATCTTGTTACCCGCCATACGCTATCGCCGCTTCCCCTTCTCCATGTCCTCATTCTGCAAGCGCTGTTTCTCTTCGCCGAGCACGCGCAGCAGCAGAAACTCCAGGTAGGTCATCTGGTCGAGCGTGACCGTCATCCCGCGCTCCAGTGGGAAATCGATATATTCGACCACCAGTGTCATCACCCGGCCGAGCGGTGATTGCAAATACTCGTTGAGAAGTTCCAGAGGGCACTCCGCACACGGCCCGACGTCGGCCTCCGGTACGTCGGGCTGCTCCATCTGCGCTGTGCCGCAATTCACCGGACCCGGGCAGAGGCGCGACCGCCGCAACAGCCGATGGAAGATGAAGCGCGGCGACGGAGCTTCCGGCCACCCGCCGCCGTCTAAAAAAACTTCTCGTCATCGGAGGCGCTCATCTCGATATTGATTTGCTCCACCACCGCCCGGATCGCGGCGTCCTTGTGCAGCGACGGGACCGCCCCCTTGTAGTCCTCGCTGCGGCCCTGGCACTGGTCCCACAGCGCGGCGGTCGGATCCAGGTACGCCCGCATCTGCGAAGCGTTGCGTTGCGATGACGAAACCAGGCGCGAGGCCGCGCGCTGCATCTTGAGCACTTGATCCGGCGTCGGCAGCTGCAGCCGATGCGTGACCGTGCCTCCGAGAACCTGCAGGGTGACCGTGGCCTCCTCGCCGTCGATCACCACGTCGCTCACGTCGGCGCGCTCGATGACCTTCACCACCATGGACGCCTCGGCGGCGGTGAGATCCGGCGAACCGTTTAGCCGGGCGGCCTGATACAGCTTCAGGTCGGCCTCCGTCGAATCCACATCGGTTTCGCTCATGCCCCGGCCCAGGTTGCGGATCACAATCTTACGGTTGCGGTGCCGCTCGGCCCATTCCTCATCGGTGGGCCAGCGCATGGCAATCTCGACCTTGGTCTTGCCGCTGCGCGCTTGAATCGCCAACTCCGAACTCGTATCGAACATTCGTTATCCTTCCCTTCGTTGTTAGGTGATGATGTTTGTCAGCACCCACGCGGCAAGCCCGGCGGCGATGAGGTTCCATCTCGGATGAGTGACCCCGACCGCCGCCAGGACAAACAGCACGAACGCCAACACTAAAAGCACTAAGCGAACGTTTGCCATCGCGGACCTCCTTTCAAACAAGCCCGAAGATTCCATCGGTCGCCGTGGTTGCACTCAGGGTGCACAGGTCGCCCGTTGTGGGCTTCATGATCTTTGCCGTGCACGCGACTGTAACGAGGCCATCGGCTTCGCCGTTGACGACCGCCGAGAGCACGGTGCGGGGGAAAACTAAGTGGATGCTGTGCTTGGTCGGGCCAGCCCCAATGACGGGTCCGTCGATCTGAATCTCTGTGCTGCCTTCCTCCTGGGACATCAGGTTGTTGAACTCGATGGACCCCTTCTGCGCCCGGGCCACGAAGGAGAGCGTGCACTCGCGCGTCCCGTATTCCATGCGGCCCCGGATGGCAAAGCCGTTCTGCGTGCCGCTGCCCGGATAGATCCCGGTGTCCAAACGGATGTTGTTGTTCCAGCGAAATTCCGCCGAGATGAAGCTGCCGCCGAGCAGGTAGTCGACGTCGTTGACCGTGAGCTTAGTAGTTCCGGCGGCGTTGAGTAGATGTTCCGGGGTGGGCGCGGGGATGACGATGGCCGAGGGCGAGACGAAGTGCCCGGTTCCGACGAGGCCCGCCACGACCCGGGAATTGGCGCGGCCCGGCCCGGATTCGAGGGTCAGCGCAAACTCGTTGACGCACATCCCGACCAGCGCACGGTCGACCACGGCATCGGCCCCGGTGCGGATCTGCTCGACCCAGGTGAAGGGCGCCATGTTGATGCAGTTGACCACTGGGTCGCTTGGGACAGCAGCGTATACGAAGGCCGGGGCTGTGCCCGTTTTGGTTCCCTTGCCCAGGCCGAACAGAAACAGATGCGCCATGATCTCGCTGGAGGTGTATTTCTCCAGCGGGGCGGTAACGTTGATGTGCGACGGGAAGGTCTGCGTGGGGAATTCATCGCCCTTGCCGATATCGAGCGCATTGTCCTCGGTAACGGGTTCGGTGATGGCCAGCGCGGCGTTGGTTTTGGTGAGGCTCCACATCTCCGCCAGGGTGTTGGGGGTGGAGAGGTCGGCCTGCGGCTTGAAGCCGAAGGCAATCTTGGTTTCGCGGACGTTTGCGGGGCAGCTAGGCATTATGCATCTCCTGTTTCTTTCGTCTCGGTCATGATGGTGAAGTAGTCGATTCCTTCCTCGTCCATCGGGCGGTTGATTAGCGGGATCGTAGTCGGCAGAACCCCTTCCATGAGCGGGCAGTAGCGCCAGCGCTGGCCATCGCCCGGGACCGGAGTGCCGTTGATAATGGCGATGCCCAACTCGAGGACCGACCCGCCCCGGGCTGCGCGCAGACAAATCTCGATGTTATGCACCCACCCCTCGATGTCGCCTTCGGCGAGGAGCGTCTCACGCCATACCACCAGCACGCTCCCGGCGCGCATCTGGTAGATCGCCGCACTGACGCTGTTCTTTTCCGGCGTGCGGTCGATGTAGCTCTCGATGGCCGAAGGGTCGCCCCCGAGCAGCGCAACGACTTCCGGGATAGCGCGCAGCGCCGATACCATCGCTTCGGTGAGTGCGATGAAGCTAACCAAGGGGCACCCACGCCTTCTGCAGGTATTGGCCGTACTGCGCCTGGGAGGCCCGGAAGATGGCGATCTGGTCCGAGGCGGCGAAGCCGATCATATCGGCGTACTGTTGGGCCGTGGTGGCGCGCTTACGTGTTTCGCGCGTGGTGTTCTCGGCCCGGATCATGCCGCGCGACGCCCGGCGCAGGGAGAAGTTGGCGACCGTGGCTCCGGTCATCTTCATATCCCGAATCGGGGCGACCTGTTTGGTGAATTTGCGCTTGATGAAGAAGTAGCGGCGCGAGAGCTTCTTGCCGTGGATGCCATCCGCGGTTACGCCGTCATCCCAACGCTGCTTCTGCTCCCGGACCATGATATCGCCGATGGCTTTCAGTTGTGGATCATCCAGCATCGGCGGGCGAACCCGCCCGGTCTTCTTCACTTGGATCTTGACGCTCATCGCCTTCGAAACTCCTCGGTTCGGTCGTGCAGGATCACGCTGCAGCATCCGGTCGCATAGGCGTCCACATTGACCACGTCGTACTCAACGCCATCCTTCACCACGACGTCGCCCTTCATGGGCTGGCGTGGCAAATCCGAATTGCGAATCTTTACGTGGGAGTAGCGGCCCGGCGACACCTGCTCGTCGGCGGCCCCCTCCACCCAAATCACAACCAGCGGCTGGCTGGTGAGCGGGTCGTTATCCAGCCAGTAATCGACCTCACGCCCAAAGGTGGCGATGAGGGCGGGCCACAGTTGCAGCGGCACGTGGACGTCGATAAATGGATTGGATGCCATCGTAAGATCCCATCCCTCGCGGCGCATTTTCCGGCAGGCGAAAGGTTGGCGACTCGCGCCACCGGAAAATGCGCGCGGGGAATCGCTAGATGACCTTCACCTTGAAGCTGGCGTTGGGCCGATAGGGCACCACGAGCGGCGCGCTCTGCAGCATGATGAAGCGCACGCTCGGATCCTCTTCGATCCAGGACTTCACGAAGTACGGCAGCGCCTGCAGCCCGGCCTGCTCGTCGCGGATCGCGCCGTAGGCACGGACGCCTTCCAGCGCGGGCGAGCACATGATGATCGAATCCGCCGGCAGAATGGCTTTTTCCACGCCATCGGCAGGATCGACGTACCAGCCGGAATAGACGTAGATGTTGAAGCCATCCACGTTCCCCATGAAGATCCCGCCTTCCTCGATCTGTGCGGGCTGGCCCATGGTGGGCTCTCCGGTCACTTTGCGCTGCAGGTTGAGGCGGTCGTTGACCTGGGGGTTGGCCCGGAAGACCTTCCACACCGGGACCGACATCACGACGTCAGTCGCCATCGTGCCCGTCTGCTGCAGGATGGTTTGCGACCAATCCTGGAGATTATCCAGCGGGTTCGTGGTGGTGACGCTCCACAACGGGTTGGCAACGATGGTGTTTCCGGCCGCGCGCCCGAAGTCGATTACGACGGTTGGGTACTTGTCACCGGAGATCGTGGACTTTCCGGTCGCCAGCACCTCACCCGCCATCACTTCCAGGCGGCGGTTGATCATATCGATCTGGTCCTGCATGTCCCGGGCGACCATCGCGCGCAGGCGGTCCCCCGGAGACATCGACCCGCCGATGCGTTCGCCCGCCCACCGCTTCAGGGGGCGATTCATATCGAAGACCCGCTTGTCCTTGATGTAGGCGGGTTTCAGGGTCGACGTTTTGTAGCCCAGGGAGGCCACGATTTGCCCCTCAACGAGAGGCGAAACGAAAGGCGCCACGCGCCGCTTGCCGTCCAGGGTGTCGAAGTGAATCTCTTCGGACACTTCCGTCTGTGTGTTTGGGAAGTATCGGTCGAGTAGGAATTGCGAGCTGCCAAGCAGGCTGGCGACTACCGCATTCAGTACATCGGTCGAAAAAAGATCTGCCATTGTCGTAAGCTCCTCGAATCGTAAAGGTTGCGGTTATGCCGCCCCACGGCTGGTCGCCATCAGCCGCGCGGCGGCGCTTCGTTACTCGGCCTTCTTGCTGCGGCCCGCAGCGCCGCTCTGATCGAGCGTGAAGGTCTTCCCGTTGATGTAGAAGTGGGCAGTACGGGCCGCGCCAGTGTTGGCCGCCGCCGTATAGGTGACCGTACCGCTGCCCGTTTGGGGTCCGGTCGGCGTGAAGGTGAGCCACGTTGCGGTCGAATCCTTATCGACCGTCCAGGTGCCGCTGGCCCCCGGCCCGGTGACCGTGACCGCGATGCTGCCATTTCCGCCTTCCGCCGGAACAGCCCCGCTGGCCGGGCTAATCGTCACGGGGGGAACATCGGGAATTTCTCCAGCGATCTCTATCGCGCTTGGCACGTCGGCGAGTTCGGGATTCTTTTCCCGCTCATCGGCTGTAAGGTAGGCGAGAGGATGGTCGATGCCTTCGGGCGGCGGTTCCGGTGCCTTCGCACCCCTCGCGGCCCCGCCTTCACGGTTGAACTCCACCACGGCCTGCGCGCCTTGTGCCTGCGCCTCGGTCGGAACGGATTTAACCGTAATGCCATCGGTGAAGACGACGCTCTCGATGAGGATGCCGAAATCGCGCAAGGCATCGGACACGGCCGCATGGCCGAGGGCGGGCCACGTGATTGCGTCGGCCTTGAATTTGCCGCTCAGGTAGACACCCGCTGGAACGGTGGCGGAGGTCGCGTCTACGTCATCGACCAGAATGCCGTTGCAATCGGTGGCGAGAACGGGCAGCGTGATTACCCCGGTGGCGGGGACGACGTTTACGATGGTGCCGCGCTTCAGGATGCCGATGCCAGAGGCTACGGTCCCGGTGCGGCTAACGACGTCATCCCCGTCGCTGAGTAGCGGGTTATATGCGGTCGGGGTGACGGTGGAAAAGCTGGCTTGTCCAATCGGACTATAAGTTGGCATTGATTAAAGCTCCTTTTTCCCTTTTGATTTAGCTGGCCTTGAAGCGCCGGGCGGGACTGACGAACGCCAGGACGCGCTCGGCTTCCGCCGCAGGCGTATCCTGGTCGGCGGTGCCCAGGCCCACGGTTGGATTCTTCAGCCGCGCCATCTCAGCTTCGAGTGCGTTGGCTGCCGGGGCCGGGGCCGCCGCCGCCGCCGGGGCGGTCTTGAGAATCCGCTTGACGGTATCGACGTCGTGATGGGTTTCGAGGGCCAGGGTGCGCGCCAGATTCTCGCGGCCTTGAGCCTCCTCGCAATTTAGAATCGCCGTGATCCGCTGGCGGTCGGCGGCGACCGGATCTACCGGGGCCGGGTTGGCGACCGCAGGCGCGGGCGCGGGGGTTGGGGTCGGAGCCGCTGTTGCAGCCGGGGGTGCGGCGGGCGCGGGCGGGTCGGTTCGTTGTGGATCGGGCATAGGTGCCTCCTGGGACAAGCTGGCGGCGGGTGCCGCCGCACTGAACGGAAAAGGAATCGGACGCGCGGCCCGTTCGGCGGCGAGTCCAGCAATGAGAGGTTCGAAGCTGCCGAGCGAATCGGCCATCCCGGCGGCGATGGACTGCCGTGCCGGCAGAATCGCGCCGCGCCCAAAATCGCTGATGACGCGGTCGGCGGTCGTTCCGCGGAATTGCGCCACGCGCCCGATGAAGAGGTCGGCCAGGGAATCGGCAATCGCGGAAAGCTGCGCGCGGCCTTCGTCGGTGCGGATGTCGGTACGCTTCAGCGGCGATTGGCTAGAGACGATCTCATGCCGCCTAATGCCCTGGCGCTCCTGCGCGTCCCGGTTATCGGTGACGCTCACCACCACCCCGATGGACCCGAGGAAGGCGCTTTCGTTGGCGACGATCCGCGAGGCCGCCGCCGCCAGCCAGTAGCCACCCGAGGCCGCGAGGCCATCGACGTACGCGATGACGGGCTTCTTGGCTGCCCCGGCGCGGATCTGGTCGGCGAACTCGTTGATGCCGTCTACCTGCCCGCCGGGCGAATTCACGTTGAGGACGATCTGCGCGACGTTGGGGTTGTCGACCGCCGCCCGGAAGTCGCGCGAGAGGTTTTCAATCGAACTCGCGCCGCTGATCTCGGTGAAGATGCTGGCGTAACGGAACAGCGGCCCCTCGACGCCCAGGACCGCTACGCTGCCATGCATCTCGACGCGGCCTCCGGTATTTTCCAGCGGTTTGCCGATGCGCGCGGCCACGGCCTCGACGTCCACCGGGGCGCGCTCGACGATGCCGAGAATCGTCTCCATGGCGGCCTGGGTGATCGCCCAGGGGCGCTCCTGAATCTCGGCCAGAATGTGCAGCAGGGATCGGGTTCTCATGCGGCTTTGGGCTCCTTTGCCGGGACGGGTTCTTCCGGCGGGTCCTCCTGCGCGGGCTGACTCTGCGGCCCGGCCTGCGGGGTGGCGGCAGCCGCCGGGTCCACGTACAGGTCCAACTGCTTGAGGCGCGCGATCTCCAGCGCCCGCTGTTCAATTACGTCATTCCAATCGAGGCCCTGCTCGGCGCATTCCATCTCAAGAGTCGAGATCATGCTGGTCATGCGCATCTGCGAGGCCGTGGCCTCCTTCACCGGGTCGATCCAGCCCCGGCCCGGCCCGATCCACTTCGCGCGGGAATAGTAGGCGATGTTTTGGTAGTAGTTCGGTGCTTCGATGAGGCCCGCGTTGACCGCCTCCTCCAGCCATAGGCGAAACACCGGGGCCGCCCAATACGTCGCCAGCCACACGCGGCGATTGATGAAGAAGCGCCACGCCTCCAGCAGCGAGGCACGCGCCGAGGAGTAGTTCGTCTTCGAAAAATCCTTCAGCATCAACTCGTAGGGCATTCCAAGCGCGGTGCCGATCTGCCGCACCACGGCCTCGACGAAGTTGGAAAACTGCGGGGCGGGCCGCGCCGGGGTAAAGGGCGTCATCTTGTCGCCCGGGTACAACGGGATGAAGGTTCCGCCTTCCAATTGAATCCGGTATTCCCCCTTGGTGGCGAGGTACTTATTCGCATCGCCGCCCATCATCTCGGCAATGCCCGCCGGGTCGAGGGGCGTCTCAATCACGCCAGCCACCAGGGAATTGACGATGGACGATTGCAACTCCGTGCGCTGGTAGCTATCCAGCATTCGGAACTGCTCCATCACCGGAGCCAGCAGCGGCTTGCCGCGCGTTTGATCGACCCGCTCCTGGGCCATGCAGTGAAGCACCCGCTTGCGGCCCCAGGGCGTCTCGGCGGGGATGCGCTCGAATTGCGAGGATCCGAAGCCCGGGAATAGCATCCCCATCCAGGTGTCGACCCTACGGATGTGATAGGCGAGAGGACGACCGAACGCATCGGTTTCCACGCCGCCGCGCAGCCGGGGAGTAGGAATCGCGGTGTCGGGATTGTCTAATCGGTCCGTGTCGACCAGCTGCAGGCACGTGCGGAACTGGCTATCGGGCCGCTCCAGCCACAGCGGCAGCGCCAGCGCCTCGCCATTCTGCAGGGTGGATCGGAAGACAAGTTGCGTGAGCGATGCGAAGTTCTGCCGCCCGGAAGCATCGCAGGCGCAGGATTCGCTCCACGCGCGCCAGAGGCTTTCGACGTTGCGGCTCCACTCCTCGGCCCAATGGATATCGCGCCCGAGCGCCCGGTAATCGGGCCACGAGGAAAGGCGCAGGCCGATGCCGACCGTGTTGTCCTGCAGGGTCTGGAAAGCACCCGCCGCGATGCCGTTATTGCGGTCGAGATCGCGCGACCGGGCGACCAGTAGATCCTGGTCCGGGAGTAGATCGGCGTCGGCGGGGGCGCGAACGGGCTGCCAGTTCGACATCTGCTTCCGCACGCGCGATGCCCCGGCGTAAGACGAATCGCGGTAGCCGTATTGCACGCCCGGCACCGAGGCGGGGGTGTCCTGGGCCTGCGGCTGCCCCCGGAAGCGCGCCAGGGCGGCGCGAATAGCCTTCCACGGTGGCAAAGCGGCTGCCCGGGGAGTCGGGTCCGTTGGTTGTAGCCCGATGCCGTTCGGTCGTCCCGACCCGGCGGGTAATCGCTCTGTACTCATGGGCACGCCTCGATGTTGATGGGCCGCCGCCGCATTCCCGCGCCCGTCGTGGTGCCCGTCAGTGCAGCACACTCGGCGGCCAGCCCGTCGATGATACGCTGCAGGTCGGCGATCTTTCCGGGGCTGTATTCGACACGCCCGAGTTGAGGTGTGTCCACGCTGACGACCGCCTGGCCGGATGCCAGCAGCAGCATCTGTTGTTTGGCTTGAATCAGCGCCTCGCAGGGGCTGATCGGTACGCTGGCTCTAACGATCATTCAGGAATCTCCCTCGCCCG
>Ga0210380_10000104_pt1 | contig 46646 bp, 34 predicted proteins | sample PLM4_5_coexredo_FD_155476 | JGI IMG/M metagenome (GOLD analysis project Ga0210380, IMG submission 155476) | Groundwater sediment microbial communities from an aquifer in East River, Colorado, USA - PLM4_5_coex redo | ecosystem: Environmental > Terrestrial > Soil > Riparian zone | place: USA...
CCGCCGCTGGTATTCCGATCAGCTGCAGCATGCTCACGGCCGCCCGGTTGCTCGACGACCGCAGCGCCGCCCTCATCGTCATCGACGTACTCGTGGAGTGATCGTCGGGCACCCAGGCGCCCTCCAGGGTCATGATGGGCGTGTCGAGCGCGTCAATGATGCTGGCCGGCGTGTACCCCTCTTCGAGCGCGGCGGCATAGACGAACGGCTTGAACGCCGAACCCGGCTGGCGCCGGGCCTGCGTCACGCGGTCGAATCGGCTCGCCTGATAGTCCCGTCCACCCACCAGTGCGCGAACCTCGCCCGTGCGCGGGTCGAGTGCGACGAGCGCGGCCTGCAGAGGATCGCGAAGCGCCGACGATGCCTTGCGAAGACGTGACTGGCGACCTTCGATCTCAGCGATCGCGCGGTGCACCTCCGCCTCCGCGGCCTGCTGCATCTCGAAATCCAAGGTTGTATAGACGCGCAATCCGCCTTCGGAGACGCGTTCCCAACCGAACTGGCGCACCAGCTGTTTCCGAACCTCTTCCTTGAAATATTGACCGTGGGCCTCATCGCCCCGCAGCGAATCGAGGAGCGTCGGCGTGCTGTGGACGGCCGCGTCGTAGGTGGCGTCGTCGATGGCGTGGGTCTCGCGCATCGCCCGCAGCACCGCGTTGCGCCGCGAGACCGCGCGAGCGAGATTGACCGTCGGCGCAGTGGTCGACGGCGCTTTCACAAGCCCGGCGAGCAGCGCCGCTTCCGCCGGGGTCAGATCCGCGGCGTGCTTGCCGAAGTAGCCCAGCGACGCCGCTTCGGCCCCGTAGAGTCCGGCGCCGAAGTACGTCCGGTTCAGATACAGCTGGAGGATCTCGTCCTTGCTGAAGGTGCGCTCGATCCTCACGGCGGCGGCGACCTCCGTGAGCTTTCGGACGAGCGTCTTCTCAGGGGTGAGGAAGCTCTGCCTGGCAAGCTGCTGCGTAATCGTGCTGGCCCCCTGGGCGCCCCAGCCGTCGCGGACATTCATCCACGCCGCACCGGCGATCCGAACGACATCAATCCCGCTGTGATCGTAGAAACGCTGGTCCTCGATCGCGAGAATCGCGCGCACGAGATTCGGTGAGATGCGATTGAGCGGAACGTCGATGCGCTGTTCCTTGAAAATCGTGGAGAACTGACGTCCATGCACGTCGTAGAGCGTCGTCGATTGGGCCATGGCGCCGATGCCGCGGACCGCGGTATCATCGGGCAACCCGGTGAGGATCTCCGTGACGAGCCACGCCCCGAGCCCGACGGAGACCGACACTACCAAGGCGATCGCTCCGACAACGCCGGCACGGACGCGTCGATTGGTTCGGGCGGAAACGCGGAGACGTTCGAAGAGTGAAGTCAGCACGAGGCACTAGCCGCAACGGTCGTGCCACGGATCGGTGCTCAATTCCCCGTGACCCTCGCTGAGGTGGGATGGTGAGCGGCGTGCATTGTGCAATTACTACATACTCAGCAGTGGAGCCGGCGCGGCATCCCTCGTCGGCCGCGCGTTCGAGCTGTTTCGCACCGACGCTACCGCCCCTCCGCCCCTCACGCTGCGTGGAGGTTACGCAGTCGACGGGTACACCCAGCCCACACCATTCGATGCCGCACAGGACGCGGTGTCGCCGCGATCGTTCGGGGTCCCTGGATCTCCGTGAGCGGAACGGCTCGAGGGGGCGGCGCATGGCGACAGCCTGGCGGAGCCACAAACGCTGGCAATGGTCTTCGCTGTCGTTCGGTCGCCGTCAACTCGTCGGCGGCAATTCAGGACGTGTCCGTCGCAGGCCAGTGACACGCTGCTAATATCTCCTGTCGTCACGAGACGGACCGCTTGGTGACGAAGGAGGCGGAATGGCGAAAAGACTGTCGTTGGTGATTGCGCTCGTGGCGCTGACGGGCGGCTGGCAGGGCGCTCAGCAACAATTCAAGCCCGGATACGTCGATCCGATGCCATTGCTGGCGGCGGCCGCCAAAGAGATTGGCGAGGCCAATCTGAAATGCATCACCTATTCAGGCACGGGCTACGACGGCGCGGTGGGCCAGACCTTCGAGCAGGCGCCCAACGTCGATTGGCCTCGCATCGACTCGATGGCCAACTACACACGCACTATTAATTGGGAAACCGGGACCAGCAAGGAGACCTTCGATCGCAAGCCAGGCTTGAATCCCGCATCGTGGAAGTACGGCCTCGGCTGGGTGGACGGCACCCCCCTTCAGAAGAACACGCATCAAACCCACATCGTCAACGGCAAGAATGCCTGGTACATCGACGGCGACGGGGCGCCCGTGGCCGTGCCACCGGAGGATGCCGAGCGCTACCAGCTGGATCTGTGGCTGAACCCGATGGGGTTCATCAAGGCGGCCCGCTTGCCCGGTGCCAATCCGATCGCGTTCTGGCGGTGGGAGCAGATTGAGAAAGGCCGCGATGGCCCGGTCGTGGTGCCGGAGAAGATGTACGTCGTAGCGATTACGATGCTCGGCAAGTACCGCGTCGATGCCACCTTCAACCCGCAGAATCAGATTCAGCGCATCAAGACGACGGTGAACGAAAACGCGATGGGTGATTTCAACGTCGAGCACGAATCGACCAACCAGATGAGTTTTGGCAACGTGAAGTGGCCGACGGCCTGGCACTCACACCAGGGCTGGGACGACAACTGGCAGTTCTTCAACCTGAGCACGGGCCACAACGCATACGGCGGCAACTTCCCCAACGTCCAGCCGAATGTCTGCGCCGATCCGGTGCCGGTGCCCGAGTCTGTGCGGACAGCGACGTTCCCCACCACGGTGACGGTCGAGAGGATGGGGAATGGCATCTACATGCTCGGTGGCGGCCCCGCGAACAGCTACATGGTGGAATTCAAAGACTGGGTGGCGGTCTTCGAGGCGCCCGGCAGCGAAGAACGCAGCTTGGCGGTGATCGAGCAGATCACCAAGCTGGCCCCCAACAAGCCGATTCGCTGGCTCATCTCCTCGCATGTGCACTTCGATCACATCGGGGGGCTGCGCACATACGACCACATCGGCGCCACGATCATCACGCACAAGAACAACATCAACTTCCTGAACCACGATGTGCTGGGCCACGACGTCAGAAGCGTCAAGCCTGATCTCGTATCGTTGTACCCGCCGACCGAACTGGCAGAAGGCTACAACTACGAGGCCATTCAGGAGAACTTCGTCATCACCGACGACAGCCGGATCATGCACGTCTACTACGTGCAGCCGCTGAACCACGCAACCGGTATGTTGATGGCCTACCTGCCCGTCGAGCACATCGTGTTCGAGGCCGACCTCTTCGACACCTACGAGGCGCCGCCCGCGACGCCCACGGCGGCGATGAAGAGCTTCATGAATCAGGTGCATCGGCAGAAGCTGAACGTCGAAACGATCGCGCCCGTGCACGGAAAACCGGTGCCGTGGGCGACGTTCGTGAAAGCGATGGGTGCGGCCGCCAACCTGTGCGAAAGTCGCGGTAGCGGAGGTTCCGTCGCGATGGTGCCTTGTGCTCCGGGTCAGTCTCCGGGTCAATAGCGCCGCGCTTCCCGAGCGGGGATGGACGCGCGCAGGTCAATTCACATCCTGGTTGGCGTGGCGTGGGCGGGTACTGGTGTGCGGAGACTGTCGCGCGATTCTGAGCGCGTCGCTGACAATCGCCTAGCGTCGCAACGGTGGTCTCACCCGCTGGCGCGCGCGCGCACGTGCCACTTCGCCAGGCTGATAAAAAGCGCGGCGAACGCCACTTGAAATCCAAGCGTGATTGCGGTGGCTGACGGGATCGCAATGCGCATCGTGAGAAACGGATCGAGGTCGCCGAAGGACCCAGCCTCCCAAACCCGGAAGAGCCAGAACACACCGCCAAGTCCCGCCGTGATGAACACGAGTGCGACGCCGAGACCATGTTCAAGCCTGAGGTTGTCGCCCACCCGCCTCGCGAGACCATCGTCGGGAGGAAGCAGTCGCGCCGCGACCATCAGGAACCGGAGAACGATTGAGTACGTGACGAGCTGAAAGCCCAGGAGCACGGCTGCGCCGCAATAGAGCAACGTGTGCACGTCCAAGTGAACGGCGTAGATGCTGATCGGTCTGGCGACGAGCATCGTACCGACGACCAATCCAAGCGTCATGAGGACGGCACCCGGATAGAGCAGAAACCCGGAGGGCATGCTGGCGAGGTACAGCAAGAGGCTGCGGCGGCCGTCGCGCCACGTGTTCAGGTGGGGCGGCCGACCTCGACCGTCGGGTGAGAGCGTGGTTGGGACCTCGGAGATCCTCATCTTCAGCAACCGTGCCTTCACAATCATTTCGAGCGCGAACTCCATTCCAGAGCTCTGGAGGTCGAGGCCTGACACCACAGCGCGCCGCATGCCGCGCAGCCCGCAGTAGACATCGCCAAGAGGAACCCGGAAGAAGATTCGCGCGAAGAGGCTCAAGAGCGGATTGCCCAGATACTGATGCATCGGGGGCATCGCGCCCGGGCCGATGCCCCCGCGAAAACGATTGCCCACAACGAGGTCGTCGCCGGCGCGCAAGCGCTCGAGGAACGGGGCAAGCGCGGAGAAGTCGTAGCTGTCGTCCCCATCACCCATCACGACGTAGCGACCTCGCGCCGCCTCGAAGCCGGAGCGCAATGCCGCACCGTACCCTCGTTGTGGCACCGACACGACTCGCGCGCCAGCGCCGGCCGCAACCTCCTGCGAACCGTCGGTGCTCCCGTTGTCGGCGACGACGACCTCACCAGACACGCCCTCGCGGCCAAAGAAGCCCTGCGCCTTCTGGATGCACGTCCCGAGCGTTCGGACCTCGTTCAGACAGGGGATCACGACCGACAACTCGCATTCAATCGCGACATCCTGACCTTCAGAACCTCTCATGGCACGGCACTCGGCGCCACGGACATGAGTGGGAGCGGACCTCCGCGGTTCACACGGCAATCGCGTAGAACAAATCCCGTCGAGTGAAGATACGTCACGGCTCGATCGCGGCACGCGCGGTAGTTCAATCCTGCTCCTGTTCGCAGTTCGGGATTCGAAAACCAGTAGAAGAAATCATCCCAAAGGTCCTGGTGAGTAGCCAGGTCCCGGCCTCTCCCGAACAGTGCACTTCTGAGGAAGTCACTCACCTCCACACGAGTCGCGTCGTACACGAGGCCGACCAGCGCCCTGTCGAGCCTGTCAGGCATCCGGGGAGCTGGCACCACGACCGCGCCGGACGCCTGCAGGTCGAGGCCCGTGGTGAGTTGGAACGCGTCCACCGCGCGAACCTTCGCCTCGATGTCGTTCATCACACGACCCTGACGCCGCGCGATCTCCTGAACCTCGGTCAACGAGGGAACCGAGTAGCGGAGGCCTTCGACGATGAGTAGGTCACTGGCAAAGCGGTCCAGCCACTCCCGGCGCACCGGCGCGATGCTCTGCACGGGACGGCCGGAATAGTAGGTCAGTACCAAGTGGGCATTCGGAGTCGCAAAGATCCGACCACCGGGACCAAGCGGCCAGTCTCGGAGCACGCCGACCAAATTCGGGAAGTCGCCTAGTGAAGGGCTGGGCAGGCGCGTTGGGATCTGCCCGGACAGGACCAGCAGAGCCGCAAGGCTGACGACTGGTAGGTAGTTCGTCGTCGGCCGAACGATCCGGCTCAAGGCAACCGCGAAGAGCGTCATCACGAGCATCCCTGGCACAGCGACGACCAGCCTGAGCCGGTATGGGAAGAAGCTCGCTGCCGGCATGAACATGAGAAAACAGAGGTACGACACCACCAGCCAGGCTGCAGCGAAGTAGATGCCGGGTGCCACTTCCAGAATAGGCCCGCGCCACCTTTCACTCAGACGGCTGCCGCGACGCATCGCCGCGACGAACCAGGCCAACCCGACGCCTAACTCGGCCCACACGATGAGATTTGAGCTGGGCATCGACGCCCACACCGTCGAAAGGTCGACATAGTCGCGCGCGGGGGGCAGCCACGCCGCCTGGCTCAACAACCCCGACCACGCGGCCCACGGGAACACGAGAACGGCGCCCACGCCTCCGGCCGTCGCCGCCCGCAGCCAGAGCCTGGACTGGTGTCGGCCCAGCGGAGAAGCGGCGACATAGAGAACGCTCATCGCGAGGGCGCTTACCGAATGGATATGGAAGAGCACCCCCACGGCAAGCCCCGCGAGCGCGTGATCGGACAGGCGACCACGACGCCAAGCGTTCCAGATGGCCAGACCGCAGAAGGCGCTGCCGGTGAGTGTGGCCGAGTAGTATCGGGCCGTGCGGCCGGAATATACAAAAAAATTGGAGGTCGCAACCGCAAAGGCCAGCGCGACAGCCGCCGCGTGGCTGTTTACACGCAGACCCAGATACCAGGCCGCGACGACAAGGATCGCACCGAACCCGACCGACGGCAGCCGAGGTACCACCGTCCAATGGTCGATCTCGGCCTGACTAGCATCGCGGGGCGGGGTACCGCGCCGCGCAGCCTCACCCGTCACACCAGCGAGACGAAAGGCCGCCGCGATCGAGTACAGCGGAAGCCACGAGTGGTACACCGCCAGTCCCCGATCCGAGTAGCTGATGTCGCGAAACTCGTACTCCGAGCTCTCCGGCCACGGGCGGACCAGCGTGTTCTCAAACAGCGGTTGACCAAGAAAATGGTCCCCTGGCACGCCGTCGGCCACGATCGTCAGTGCGTTCAGCGCCGACTCCGCCTCGTCCACGTCTAGAGTCGGCGAGGCAAGCTGATACCCGCGTAGTCCGACCGCGACGAGGACAAGCACACCGACAATAACGACCGTGCCGACGCGCTGCGAGACGAAATCCGTCACGCTTTTCCCTTCAATTCGGCGACCTCTCACGACCAGCGGCCGAGCTGCCGATAATCATTTTACTGAGTGAGTCCCTTACCGTCGGCCGTGATCGGCCTGCCCGCATTCCGTGCCTATCGCCCGATGATGAATGGGCAACCGTCACGATGAGTCTCGTCGAACACGTGGTGTCGCCACTGGCGCAGAAATTCGCCTTCCACGCAAGGAAACTGCCGTGGACGCTCGGACTCAAGAGCCGCTTCAACACTCGAGTCGGCCACCTGACAATTCCCAGGACCCTCGTCTCGCCGGCCATCTTCTATCACCTGATGAACCGAGACTACGAGTCCCCAGAGCTCGAGCTTCTCGACCAGTATCTCTGCGCCGACGACAGTGTGATCGAGCTGGGAGCGGGCATCGGTTTCCTGGCGAACCGATATGGCACGCGTTGTCCCCACCAAAGGCATGCGGCGATCGAGGCGTCCCCTATCATGGTGGATCTGATTCGTACCAACACCAAGCATCTGGGCAACATCGAAGTCATCAACGCCGTCGCGGCGCGGTCACCGGCCTGCGCCGCCACCGAGCATCCGCACGAGTGCCGTCACACTGTTGATTTCCATATCTACAGCGATTTCTGGGCGTCGAGCACTCAGCCGCTACACCTGACGAACCCCCAACGGCATCTGGTCAGGACCGTGCAGGTGGACATGATCGACCTGGACGAAGTCATCGCCAGACGCCACGTCCAGATGTTGGTGTGCGACATCGAAGGTGGTGAGTATGATCTCGTCAGAACGTTTGACCTCAAGGTCCCAAAAATCCTGATGGAGCTTCACTGGCACGAACTGGGGATTGCGCGGGCCCTGAGTGTGTTGCGCATACTCGAGGATCGCGGCTATCGCCTCCTGGGTTCCCCCGATGTGTTCATGGCCATAAAGCCCTGACGATTCGGTGTGTTCACGGACGAACGCTGCTCCGTTGTAGGAACCGCACCCGATTCGAGAGCCAGGGCGGGAGCAGCAGCAGCAGATCCGAATCCATCTCGCGCCCCAGCCACAGGATCGCGACATATGTCGCCACTGCCACGGGTATGGCGATGATCGGCGCGCCTCTTAACACGAAACCAACAGCGGCCATGGCGGCCGCCGCGGTCAGGCACCGCACACACGTACGGCCTACCGCGCGATCGACCACGCCACGTGGCAGAATCCACAACCCACAGGTGACCATGGCAATTTCGGCAACGGCGATTGAGATGGCGACTCCGAGGCCGCCGTTGCCATACGTGCGCTGGGCCCAGGGAATCAGCAAGGGGTCAAGAACGACGCTGACGAGCAGGCAGAGACTCTGCGCGGCGGACCACCACCACTGGCGACCCGCCGCAGCGATCGACGGGCCGAGCACGATACTCCCGTAGACGAGCAGGATGAACACCGACATCACGCCCAGGATGGCGGCTGCCGGGGCATAGCCTTGGTTGCCGTAGACCAGACCCACGACCACCGGTGCGAAGAGCGCGGTGCCAGTCGCCGCGAGAAGGCCGAGAATCGCCACGGTTCGAAGACCCAGTCGCACGATCTTCTCGTACATGGGCCGGTCCGCCACCCAGAGCCGCGCCAGTGTTGGATAGAGGGCAAGATTCAATGTGAGGGCGGGAAAGACCAGCACTCCCGAGATGCGACTCGCCGCGCCATACCAGCCGAGTGCTTCCGGCGGCGCGAGGCGGCTCAGAAATGTCGCGTCGATGAACGGCTGCAGCCGGACGACGACATCGAGGATGAGAAAGCTGAACCCGCCCGCGAGCATCGCTCCCATCGTTCGCCACGCTGGGCGCCACGCCCCGAGATCGAGGCGCAGGACGAGACCGAACTGGACCGCCAGCGCGATGGACGCCGCGACCACCTGGGCGATCAAGGCTTCCCGCAATCCGCCCCCGCGCAACAATGCCGTGATGACCAGCGTGGCCTCCACCACGTTGGCGAACACCACGGCTCCAGCCTGCCAATGCACTTTCTCGAATCCGCGGACCACGGCCAGACACAATGCGCCCAGGCTCTGAAGGGCGAACTTCATGGCAACGAGCCACAGCGCAAGTCTCACGACTTCGCCATAGCCCATCCATCGGCTGAACGGTGGAATCACGATCAGCACGATTCCGGCGAAGACTACTCGCAGAACCATTCCGGATCCGAGGAACTGGGCTGCGGCCCGCCGATCTCTGGCGATGGCCGCGGCCACCAGCGCGTGTCCACCCCATTCCACGAACAGGTACCAGACACCCGCGACGGTGATGGCGAAGTAGATGGCGCCGAAATCACTGGCGCCCAGCTTGCGGGCCAGCAGGGCGTTCACGACGACTGAAATCGGAGTCGTGATGAGCTGCGAAAAGACCAACGCCAGCATGGCGCGGCCGACGATGTGTCCGGCGTGGGGCTGACCCGCTCCTGGACTGTCCGCGGCCGGCGTGGCGGTGACGGGGAGGGTCAGACGGTCCCCCGAACACCACCGCGGCGCCGCGCACCATGACGCTGCACCCGCGCACGGCTCTGTGTCACTGGCGGCGTGTCCGAGAGCGAGGTGGCAATCGAACGATCAGGAGAGATGCGGGTAGATGAAGCGCAGCGCCAGCATGTAAAGGACATTGAATGCGATGAAAAGCGCCAAAGCCTTCTTGAAGCCGCGCACGGGGTTGTGTTCGCGCGCGGCGATGAACGGAATCGCCAGCAGCGCGAAGATCACCGATCGCAACAGGAAGGTCCGCATCGATCTACTCGACGACCAGCATGTCACCGGCGATGAGCTTGAGCCTGCCCGCTCGGCCCAGTCCTGCGGTGACATTTACGTACGTCATCCGGATGCGAGCGGGGCTGGCGCCGCCCCTGAGCAGATAGATCCGATCCTTGTGAGCGAAGTCCCTCAAGCCTCCTGCGACGGCAAGCGCCTCCGCCACACCAGCGCCCGGCTCAAGCTCATGTACTCCCGGCTGCGCCACCTGACCGAGCACCGGCACGCTCAGACGGCCGACTTCCTCGACCGCCACCGTGACCTGCGGCGAGACGATGAAGCCCTTGAGCCGATCCTCGAGAGCGCGACCAAGGGCGGCGGGCGCCATCCCGGCCGCGGGTACATCACCGAGAAACACCAGGGATATCTGCCCGTCGCTGCGGACCCGAACCGTGGTCGACAGATTGTCCTGCTCCCAGACCTGCACCCTCAGCGTGTCACCGGCCGCGATGACGTACGCGCTCGTGGGGGGCGACTCGGGTTCCTGCCACTCGTCCACCCAGACAAACGGGATTTGGACGGTCGCGCACGCCGCGCCCGTCACGACGAGGCAGGCGACTGCGATCGCTGTTCGCATCGTCAACAGACGACGAACGGACGACCGCATCGCACACATGTCACTCTCAGCCTCCCTGACCCGCCGGCATGGTGGCCACCGCGCGCACCAACCCTTGGGAGGTTCCCAAGTATACATTCTCAATGGGACCCGGACTCGATCGCGCCGCTGCGCAGCCGTCGGTAGAATCCCTCGAGTTCCCCCGTCACCGTTTCCCAGCGGTATCGCCCTAGCATCAGACGACGGCCCTCAACGCCCAACCTGGCAGCCATCTCCGGCTTCGTCATGAGATCGAGCACCGCGTCGGCAAACGCCTCGGCCTCATCGGCAATCAGCAGATGTTCCCCGTGCGTGAGATCGATCCCTTCGCAGCCCAGCGACGTCGACACCATGGCCTTTCCCATCGAGAGGCCCTCGAGAACCTTCAGCCGTGTCCCACTGCCCATGCGTAACGGGACGGCGAACACCGCCGCCCTGTGCACATAGGGCCGTACGTCGTCGACCGATCCGGTCACCACCACGTTCGTTGAGGCAAGACGTGTGACCTCTGTTGGCGCCTCTCCGCCCACGATATAGAAGACGGCGGTTGGCCGTGTCGCGAGAATGCGCGGAAGGATGTCGCGCACGAAGAAGATCGCCGCATCGACGTTGGGCCGGTACTTCATCAAACCGGTAAAGACGATGGCGTCGGAATCGACGGACTCCGTAGCCGGCATGAAGAAGTCGGTGTCGACGGCATTGGGCACCACCGTCGCCGGCGTTGCCGGGCAGAGCGCCTGCAGAATCTCCAGTTCGCGCTGCGACGACATCACGCAGCCGGAAACCGTGTGCCAGCTGGCTATTTCCTCTCGCTTGAACTTGTAGTACTCGAGCCAGCTGAACAGCCGGCGCGCGGCCGATCGTTCCGACTGGTACATGCGGTAGTACAGCTCGTACTCGATGTTGTGCTCGTCGAGTACCACCACCGATCGTCGATCGAATCTGAAACCCGCCATCTGGCTGGACTCGACCTGGATGATGTCGAATGGCTCGCCGCGGGTCAGTGCATCGAGCTTCTGCTGCATCTGCGGGTCGTCGGTCGTGCGTCTCTGAAAGGAGACGGTTGAAACCACCGAGAGCAACTGCGCAATCCGCTTCCCGAATCGCAACGGTCGGGTCGGCACCGTGTGCACGTCCACACAGAAGGCCCTGAGCGCCTGGATGCTCTGTGCGTCGCGATCGTCGGCATAGGTCAGGAGCGATACCGAGTGTGATCTGGAGAGCACCTCCAGCAGGTGGTAGACCCGTTTGGCGAAACCCCAGGTCGGCGGATGCGGCAAGAACGGCGAAATAACCAGGATATGCATGCGTCAGTGTTCGACGAACAATAGCAACATTCTGCTCGTCGTTCTCGGCTGACTCTCTTGAGAGCAGGCATTCGACTAGGCCTTGCGGGGCCACTGAATGACTCTATGCGCTACCATTGGATGCCGGTTGAAGGATTAGCCGGCTCCTGTGGAACGTTCTGTGCATAGCTCTGCAGGATCTCGCGGAACCTTCATTCATGGACCGAATGCAACTCGAGTCGGCACCGTCATCGCCCGTTGGCGGTCCTTCCGACCCACCATCAGGGGACCCCAGCAACGAGGTCACGGGCGACAGGTTGATCGACCCCCAGCTCTTGGTCGACTGGCTTGGGTTTGTCGCCCGATCCGTTTGGCGCCACCGTCTCCTCGCAGGCACAACCTGCCTCCTCGCGTTCGGTGTCGTGTGGATCCTTGCGGCCGAGTGGCCCAGGACCTATCAGTCGTACGGCAGGCTGCTGGTCCAGCGGAACGACGTGATGTCGTCACTGGTCAACCCGGGGCGCACGATTCCCCGCGGGGACAATGCGCCGACGTGGGCCGCCCAGGAAATCGTGCGCAGCCGCCAGAACCTGCTCGCAATCATGAAGGAGACCAACCTGGTCGAGGAATGGGAGCGGTCGCGCACACCTCTGTTGAGGTTGAAGGATTGGATGGTGGGCTGGTTCCGGAGCCCGCCGACCGACGTGGGGCGGGTCGAGGCGCTCGCCGGTCTGCTCGAAGAGCGGCTACAGGTCACCACGGACGAGGAGGGCGTTGTGAACTTCACCGTGCGCTGGCCCAGTGCGGCGATGGCCTACCAGCTCGTTGACAAGGCGATGCGCAATTTCCTCGAGTACCGGCAGGCCAGCGAAACCTCCGCAATCGGGGATTCGATCGCCATCCTGGATCGCTCTGTGGAAGAGATGGAAGCGCAGGTGAACATGACGCTCGCCGAACTGCGCCAGCGCGGCCGAGCTGTGCGGACCCCGGCGCGAGTGCAAAGGGCGGATCCGGTTGCGCGTCCGGCGCCTCCTCTGCCGGCGGGTCCATCGGCGGAATCCATGGTCCGCCTGGCGCGCCTGAAGTCTGCGCTGGAACTCCGCCAGCAGGAAGTCGTGCGCCTGGAGGAGGCCAGGACACAGCAGCTGGCCGAGGCGCAGGCCAGGCTCTCGGCGGCGCAGACCATTTACACCGAAGGTCACCCGACGGTGCTGGCCCTCCGACAGACGATGGCGCAATTGTCGCGCGAAACACCGGAGCTGGCCGCCGCGCGACGTGACGCTCAGAACCTGGAGCTGGAGTACGACTCGCTGAGCACCAGAGTCAGCGTCGAAACCGAAAATGTGGAACAAGCGCGAGCGGCGATGTCTCAACTTGCGGCCGCGACGCCCGCGTCCACTCCCGCGCCCCCACCGGTCGACGTGCCGAGTCTCGTCAACGGGGGCGATCCGTCGGAACCGGTCAGCTTGCGCCTGAGGGTCGAAATGGCCCAGCTGGCAGCCGTTCGCGAGCGCGCGAATGCCGCGCGTGCAGAACTTACATCGTCGCAGGTGGGATTCAAGTATCAGTACAGCATCCTGCGGCCGGCACAGCTCCCACGCCAGCCAGTGTCTCCCAACGTTCCGGCCATCCTCGGCGCCGGGGCGATCGCCAGCCTGCTCCTTGCCTTCGCCGTTGCCCTGGGCGTCGACCTCGCCAGCGGTCTCGTTTTAGAAGCCTGGCAGGTTGAGCGTCAGGTCGGCGTTCCTGTCTCGCTACGGATCACGAACCTGTGAGCCCTGTCGTCAGCGTTTCAGCGGCGGGACCCCGCCTGTCGTACACGGGCACTCAGGTTGGCAGCGTCCTGCCCATAGCCGGTGCGGTGCTCGGCATGGCGATCGTCCTCGCCGCGGTGCTTGCGGATGGCAGTTTCATCGCGTCCGGTGCGCCGGTATTGTGTGTGCTGGTCGCGATGGTCTGGGTGGCGCCCATTCGCGTGACGCTGTGCGTGGCGATGTTCATCGGCCTGGCCGCAGACCGTCCGGGCGATAGCGAAGGCCGATGGGCCTCGCCCTTTGTCTCCATGGGCGGCATGATGTTCCAGAACCTCAACAAGTTCATCAGCATCGAGGCGTTGAAGTTCAGCGGCGTCTTCTTGCTTGTGGCCTGCTTGCTCGTCGTTCGAGGCTACCGCGTCTTGAGCGGCCGGGCCCGAGACACCAAAGGCAGTCTTCAACCGGCGGCCCCCGTGATCTGGTGTGTCGTGCTCGCGGTCTTGACGATTGTCGCATCCGTGACCTTCGGGGCGCTCCGCGGAGGCGATCTGCAGATGGCGAAGATCCAGGTTCAGGCGTACCTGCAGCTCCTGGCCGTCGCGTACCTCTTCAGTGTCAGTCTGCGAGGCCAGCGGGACTATCGCTTCCTGGCCGCGGCCATCATCGCCGCGGCCTGCGTGAAGGCCGTCATGGCCCTGTGGGTTCGGTCCATATTGCCTCCACTCGTTTCGGATCAGTGGGGTGTGTTGCGGGAGATGGAGTACGCGACCAACCACGGCGATTCCCTGCTGTTTGCCTGCGCCATCGCCATCCTCGCAGGCCCGTTGTTCTACAGGCCCACCGCACGTCACGTCCGGGGGTTTCTGTTGCTGGCCCCTGTCATCGTGGCCGGGATCGTGGCCAACGATAGGCGTATCGCCTGGGCGGAGGTGGCCATTGTGATGTTCGTGCTGCTGGCGATGAATCGACAGAGCCTGTTCACTCGAAGGGCTGCTCGCATAGGGATACTGGCGTCGCCAGTTCTACTCGCCTACGCCATCGTGGGGTGGTCCTCCCCGTCTCGTGTCTTCGCACCGGTTCAGCTGGTTCGCAGCCTGGTGGAGGCGGAACGCATCGACGGCAGTATCGATCGATCCACTCTGTTCAGGGACGTCGAGAACTTCAACCTCGCCTACACCTTCCAGTCGAATCCTGTGCTGGGTATTGGGTTCGGGCATCCGTTCCGGCAACTGGTCCAAGGCGATGACCTCTCGATTTTTGTCGAGTATCCCTTCCTCCCGCACAACTCGATGCTCGGCCTCTGGTCGTTCACCGGTGCGGCCGGCTTCACCGGTATCTTCGCCATTATTGTCGTCACCCTGTTCCTCGGCGCACGGTCGCACGCGCACGCGACCTCACCCCATCATGGCATTGCCGCGACCGCCGCCATCGGATGCATCGGCTCGTACGCCATCCAGCTGTGGGCGGACATCGGCTTCAGCGAACCACCTACGATTTTTCTCGTCGGCCTCGCGATCGCGGTCACCAGCCAGCTCGCGGTCACGACCGGGGCGTGGCCGTCGCGCTGGCGTCAGTACAGCCGTGTTTCAACCTCCACAGGGATGACGAGAAAGGTCTCATGGAAAGCGGAGTAGCCGGTGCCGAGGACGCTGCCCTTCACGAGGAATGGCAGCCTCTGTGGCTGTCGCTGCAGACACGACCGTGGAGCGCGCTCGCGGTCATCGGCAGTGACACAGGCCCCGACGTGAATCGAGTGGCGGAAATTCTTGCCTGTGTGGGCAATCGCGATGGGAAGCGGTCCGTGCGTGTGGTGTCCGCGCTCGGTGCAACGCCTCCCGAGGTCCCTGGCATCGTGGAGCAGCTGTCTGATGCGTCGAGGAACGGCGACCTGATCCTGGTCCCCTGCGACCCCCCAGGAGGTAGTCCCGCCATGCTCCCGATCTTGCATGCAACTTCTGGCGTGGTGTTCGTGGTGCGTCTTGGAGCGTCGCGGGTCGCGTCAGCGAGGAAGACCGTCGACATGGTCGATCGGAGCAGGATTTTCGCGACCGTGGCCATCGGCTGAGGGGCGAATGGCAGCCACCCCAGATCTTCAGCCGCCCCCGCTCGATTCGCCTCGAGACGAACCGTCGAACACCTGGGCGTCCGGCGTCATCTTGGCCGGTACCTACCCCTGGAGCAATTCGAGATTCGATCGGCTTCTGACACGCCCTCTGATCCCGGTGGCAAACAGGCCCTTGATCGGTTATGCCCTGTCGTCGCTCCGACGGGCCGGTATCGCACGCGGGACCATCTGCGGGAACCGCAACACGCGGGCAGTGGGAGCCTGGCTCGAATCGCACCGCGGGGAAGAGCCCGACCTCTCCTACCTCGAGGATCCGATGCCCAGAGGCTCGGCCGGATGTGTACTCGACGTCGCGGCGGCCGAAAATAGCCGGACGTTCGTGGTCACCAATGGCACCGCGATTCCCAACCTCGATCTGTCCGCGCTGCTCAAGAGCCATCAGACCTCCGGGGCGGATGCGACCGTGGTCGTCTACTCCGAACCCCGATCATCCGGACACGTGTCGCGTATCCCGGTCGGGGTTTACGTCTTCGAGGGTGACGCGCTCAGAACGCTTCCACGGCAAGGGTTCCTCGATATCAAGGAACACCTGATTCCTATGCTCGTCCGCGACGGTGGACGAGTTGTCACGTACGAGGGTTCCGGCACCTTGCTTCCTATCTGGAACCATCAGACCTATCTGGCCGCCAACGAATTCGTCGTTGAGTCCATGGCGTCGAGCGTCGAGGCGCCGGACGGGTACGAACGTCGCGGCGATGTATTGATTCACGACGACGCGTCGGTGGCAGACGATGTGGTTCTTGCGGGTCCGATTCTCATCGCTGCGGGGGCCACAGTTCGTTCTGGGGCCGTACTGATCGGGCCGACATCTATAGGCCTGGATGTCACAGTCGAGGCAGGTGCACTGGTGTCCCGATCGGCCGTCTGGCGACGGTCGAGCATTCGGGCGGGAGCCTGCGTCGATCGGGCCGTCATCGGGGACGATTCAGTGGTCGACTAGTCCGCGCACTGCCGCGCTCGCCGGATCTCGACCCTGCCCACGCTCAGCCACCACGCGCCTACCCCGGTCCAGCAAAGGCCGCCTCGTGAATCAGTAGCATCCTGCGATGGAGATCCGCCCCAACAGACTAAAGTCTGGGCCGGCTGCGACTTCGAGAATTCTTGGGGTTGAAAGATCTCAGCTCGGCCGACAACTGCCCGCTGCGTGTGGGCGCTGGCATCCACTGCGGGTTGTTACGCCGCGACGACGAGGCAGCGTCTCCGATGTAAGACGAGCTGGGTAGCGGCCTTATTTGTCTGACGATCACTTATTCGTGACATATATGTCGATCTGCAGGTAACACTCCAGTTACCGAATGTTGTCTCTACAGTTACCGCCTGTCGTTCTGTGTCGCGCTGGGAAGTGGCGCGCAGCTTGCTCGCATCCTGACCATGGCAACCTCGGGCCACATGCCGGGGTCGGAGTGTCTACTAGGCACCGCAGAGCTCGATCCGGCTTTAGGCGAGAGCGCGAGCGGCGTCCGACGGGAAGGCTAAATGAGGGTCTGGCCGGTACTACTCGATTCAACCCCAGACTACATGGCGCGTTCCACACAGCGCCGCTCGCTACTCGGTACGCCCGTGGGGGGCGAGTTGCTCGTGGCGCAGCTCTGCCGCCGGCTACGACTGGTGACTGCGGCTCCTCCGGCGATTCTCGCGCCGGCCGGAGCGGACGCGGGGTACCGAGCCAGCATGACGGCTGCCTGTCCCTCAGCCGTGGTCGTCATGACGACCGAGGGGCTCGCCAAGGCACTTTCGGCGGCAACATTTTCCGATGTGGTTCTCTTCGTGGACCCGCGGTGTCTGCCGATGAGTGAGACTGCATTCGGATTGCTGGGCGGCCCTCTTTCAGTGCGACAAGTCGCTCAGCACTTGGTGGCCTGCGAACCTAGCATTGCTGGCACCAAAGAGCATCTGAACGTCGACGATCAGGGTCAGGTGCAAAACGTCCATCGATACTACGAGCGACTGAACTGGCCTTTCGTCTCGGGTGTGGCAGCGACCGCCGTCCCGGTGTCGGGCAGCATCATTTCGTTCGAGCGCATTCCGTCGTCTCTGGTCGAGTTCAGGCAGCAGCTCATGTCGCGCGGCATGAGCAGCCGCGACGTATTGCTCGAGGGTGGCGCCTTCGATTTGACCAAAGAGCACGGTCTGCTGGCAGCCATGGAGCAGTCCGTTCTCGATCTCACGCATGCAGCCCGCGTCACAGGGCGCAACGCCACGCTGCGGTTGGGCGGGGGTCACAGCATAGACCCTACCGCTCGCCTGCTGGGTCCGGTCGTCATTCACCCGAACGTGCGTATCGAGGCACACGCAACGATTGTGGGTCCGGCGCTCATCGGCGAAGGGTCCCACGTATCGGCCGGCGCGGTGGTGGCGCACGCCCTGCTCGGAACGCAGTCTCGCGTCCTCCGGGGCACAGTCGTGCGCGACCGTGTGTGGTCCGCGGGTGTTGAGGAAGACGCATGCGACGTGGTCGAGAGTCCGTTGCCGCCCCGCGCACAGATGGCCCGATTCACGGTCCAGTCGTACGAGGGGCCTGGCAGGACACTCGACGAGGTTCCCAACCGGTACCTGGCGTGGAAGCGAGTATTCGACGCGGCACTCGCCGCGGTGGCCCTCATCGTGTTGTCCCCGCTCTTCGCGATCGTCAGCGTGCTCGTCTGGCTCGAGTCGAGGGGCCCGGTGTTCTTCACCGATGAGCGGGAAGGCGCTCGCGGCCAATCCTTCAGGTGCCTGAAGTTCCGAACGATGTGGAACGGAACCAACGAGCGTCAGCACGAGCTGCGCAACAGCAACCACGCCGACGGCCCTCACTTCAAAGTGCTGGCCGATCCGCGCACGACCCGCGTGGGTCGTCTTCTTCGCGCCACGAACGTGGATGAACTTCCCCAGCTCGTGAATGTGCTCCTTGGAGAAATGAGCCTGGTGGGCCCTCGTCCCTCACCCTTTCATGAAAACCAGATCTGCGTCCCCTGGCGTCAGGGGCGCCTCTCGGTGCCGCCCGGCATCACCGGCCTCTGGCAGCTCTGCCGGCGAGATCGGGCCTCGGGCGATTTTCATCAGTGGATCGAATACGATCTCCTGTATGTGCAACATATGAGCATGCGGCTCGACCTGATGGTTCTGGCCGCCACCTGCTTGACCCTCGGCGGCAAGATCGAGATGCCAATCGCTCCGATGCTTCGCATCATGGTCGGACGCGTGCCGCCGCCCCTCAACCCGCGCACGTCCGCGGAGGGCCCTCTCACGCGCCGCCACGCCCAGCGCGTACTCAAGACATTGAAACGATCGCTCGGGCACGGCTGAGGGACCGCGTGGAACCCGCGGCATCAGACGTCACGACTGCTCGGTCCGTTCCTCCTCAATCGGCGGTCAGGATCGACGCGCGTGCCGCGCACATACCGGAACTCGATGGTGTGAGGGGCGCCGCCATCGCGCTGGTCATGGCCCTCCACTTCGTCAACAACGCCATCGCTCCCACGAATCTCGTCGAACGGGCAGCAGTCAAAATCACCAACTACGGCCTCTGGGGCGTCGACCTCTTCTTCGTGCTCTCGGGGTTTCTCATCACCGGCATTCTGGTCGACTCAAAGAGCGCTCCAGGATATTTCCGCAATTTCTTCGTGCGGCGGGCGCTGCGCATCTTCCCGCTGTATTACGGCGTGTTGCTGGTGCTGCTCGTCCTCGTTCCCGCCTCGGCACTGCTGGCGATCGATCCCGAGCTCCTCGAGGTTCGAGGACTGTCGGGTTGGCTCTGGCCGTATTTGACCAATGTCTATCTCGGGCCACAGACCAGTTTCTCGATTCCCTACGTCAGCCACTTCTGGTCACTGGCAATCGAAGAACATTTCTACCTGGTCTGGCCGTTCGTCATCTGGTGTCTCCCGAACCGATCGGCCATGCGTGTCTGCGTTGCGCTCGGCCTGCTGGCGCTGGCGCTTCGTGTTGGGTTTTCGGCGGCCGCGCCTGATCAACTCTACGCCATGGTCCTCACGCCCTGTCGGATCGACACGCTGGCTGCGGGCGCGTGGTTCGCTCTGTTTGCGCGCACCGAGCCGCGCCTCGCGACCGCCCGTGCAATGGTCCTGGCGAAGGCGTCCGGAGCCGCAATCCTGGCGCTGTCGGCGTGGCACATCGTGCTGCCGGCGGGCGAGGCATTGGTCTTGCCTCTCAGGACAACCGCGCTGGCGGTGTTCTGCGGCGCCATGATTTACGGCGCCAGCTACAACCACACCCTCACATGGCTACGAGCCGGACTCCGGCTTGGGTGGCTCCGGCAGCTGGGAAAATACAGCTATGGGTTGTACGTGTTTCACGGCATGGTTGCATACGGGATGTACCGATACGACATGTCGACGTACTTCAGTGGACTGACCAGCGTCCACACGCTGGGCGCCACTTTACAGATTGCGTGCGGGGTCGGGACCTCATACGCACTGGCATTTGCCAGCTTTCACCTGTTCGAGTCACCATTCCTTTCGCTTAAACGGCGGTTCGAAAACAAGGACCGGTCGGCTCTCGCCCAGAGGGCCCGCCGCATCACAGCCGGTGCCGCGACCTGACGCGGACACTGGCGGTCTGGTGACTCGAGTGGCGAAAGTGCACGGTGAGGGGACACAATGACAACATGCTGGGGCCCATCGCACCGGTAGGGAACATTGAACTCCCGAAGGACGCCGCCTACGGTCCGACGGGGGCTGTGAGCCCTCGATCGGCGAGCATCATTATCAACAACTACAACTATGGCCAGTTCGTCGGACAGGCGATCGAGAGCGCCCTAGGGCAAACACACCCGGCACAGGTGATTGCGGTGGACGACGGCTCGACAGACGATTCGCGAGCGATCATTGCGCGCTTTGGCTCTCGCGTTCGTGCCATCTTCAAGCCGAACGGCGGACATGGCTCCGCGATGAACGAAGGCTTCGCCGCGGCCACCGGCGACATCGTCCTGTTCCTGGATTCGGACGATCTCCTGAGGACGAACGCGATTTCGACGCTCCTCAGCCAGTGGCAGCCCGACACCGTGCTCGCCCAATATCCCCTGACAATCGTGGACCGTGACGGCGCGACCGTGCTCGGCATCCATCCGGACCCCCCAAGCCGTCTGGCACACGGGGACGTGCGGGTGGAACTTCTGAAGACCGGCTCGTTCGGCGTGAACGTGACGAGTGGCCTGGCGTTCTCGCGCCGTGCGCTGGCCCCGGTCATGCCAATACCTGCCGATGAGTTCTGGGATGCTGCGGACGGTTATCTCGTGCGTGCGGCGGGATTCATCGGGCGCGTCCAGCGGCTGGACGAGCCACTGGGGTATTACCGCAGGCACGGCCGGAACGATTCAGACATGTGTGCGGCGGCTGGTGGGCTGGCCGAGGGACTGCGTAAGAAGATTCGGTGGACGCAGCGCGAACTGAAAATCACGCGGCACTTTGCAACGCAGCATCGACTGGAAGTCGAACCCGATCTCGGCGAAGGCAATGCGGACTATATCGAACTCCGTTTGTTCCTGCTGCTAATCGACCCTGAATCACGCGCAGTGTCTGGGGATCGACGATTCAATCTGCTTCGACGGTACGTGATCGCGCGATGGAACTCCACGTGGCCGCTCAGACGACGCGGGGTCGGCATCGGCGTCGCGGTCGGTGCGGCGCTGGGTCCAACCCCGATGGCCGTCACGTTGCTACGCTGGTTCTACGACCCCAAGAGCCGTCCGCAATGGCTGCAGGCCCTCAACCGTCGATTACGCACACCATCGCCGTCCTAGCGTCGGCTCCCTGCCGCCGCAGACTAGGGCTTGTTCCCGTTCCCGTTCCCGTTCCCGTTCCCGTTCCCCGACATCTGGTCGAACCGCTGGCGCGCAGGAAGGGTGCCTAGCTTCGTGCCTCCGGTCGGGTCCACCCATGGCCACGGGCTGCTCCCAAAGAAGGCGGGCTTCGAACGCAGATAGAGGGAGGCCGGCAACACCCTGGCGGCACGATCCCACCGCACCTCGTTTGTCAGGTAATCGAAATTCCCGTCACGGAGCGCGGTACTCAGCACCTTCGGGTCCGGCGCTTGGTCCCAATGGCCCGGGTCATAGCCGAATCGGTAGATCGCCGGAGTGCCAAACGATGGGATGCCCGTGTCGTTGTAGATCCAGCCGGTCATCTCGCCGGGGTTGCCGAGGACGTTGCCGATAAAGGAGTGCCACCACGATCCGATCATCAGTCCCGCCGTGCGTGCGTTGGCTTGGCCTGGGAAATCGCGGCGCCTTCCGACGAGGTGATTGCGAAAGACGGTCATCGCAATGGCATTGCCGTGTGTGTTGTCGGAATCGTAGTTGAACGACTCGTTGCCCTCGAACAGCATGTGGTGACTGCCGACCATGTGGCTGCCGTTGATCCCCACTTCCACCCAATCCGCGTAATTCCCGATACCGCCGTCGTCCATGTAGTTGTAGCCAACCACGGTCCCCGCACCAGCGGACTTGACCACCATCACTTTATTGATCCCGGCGCCGCTCACGCCGTTGTTGCCCCCGATCACGATGTTGTTCTCGATCAGCACCTCCGACGCGCCATTAGCAAGGCCGATCCCATAGCCACCGCCGCCAGGGTAGGGCCATGCACCATCATGGATAAACGAATCGCGAATTTCGATACGAAAGGCGCTCATCACCGCGATGGCTTCACCCAGCCACATAGTGTCGTCCACGTTCTTCACCCATGAGTACGCCGCGACTGCAAAAACGATATTGTGGTTGGATCCGCCTGACACGGTGAGATCCTCGATGCCCGCGTCGCGCACATACGCGTCCTGATAGCGGATCAGTTGTGCCGCCTTCGCGGTCGTGTATGTCGCGTGGACTGGCGTCGAAAAGGTAATCCGGTTACCGCTGACCGCGACGATCTCCTTGATCTCGCTGAGCGGCCGTCCGGGGCGACTGAACCACGACAGCGACGCCGGAAACGAATCGTCGCCAGGCTCAGCGGGATTGTGCCGCTGAAACACCACGCGATCGGAGGCCCAGATCAGGGAATTCATCTTGACCCCGAGTCGATTCGGGAGGGGCGTCCATGCCGCAGCGCTGTAGTCGTCTTCGTCGAGCAGCACGAACTGACCCGGTGCGAACCCCGCGGGGTTGGGTACGATTACGAAGTTCTCGCCCTGCACCGCATCGGCCATGAGGTTGATCGGAGACGTGTCATCGAGTTTCGGCCATCGGCTCGGCCCGACAATGAGAATAGGCGAGGAGTCCTCAGGCTGGTAGGAGCCCTGTTTGGCCCCGTTCGTCTTCACAAGGGTCGTCTTTCCCGGTCCGGCGCCTCGAAGGGTGACACCCTTGTTCAGCAACACATGGTGGTTCATGAGGAACGTGCCGTGAGAGAGTTCCACCGTGCGACCGAGCGGGCACGAATCGATGGCCGCCTGAATGGCCCCCGAAGCCTCTTGCCTGCCGTTGCCGAAGTCCGACGCCTTCAGGGTCGCGCAGACCGTGGTGCGGGCGGGAATGCCGCTCTGAACGCCTGGAGCCCATGTCGTTCGACCCTCGCGAGGGACTATGCTCGTGTCGACTTGCGCACTGGCAACCGCAGCAGTACAGACGCTCAGGGCGAAGAGAACTACGACCTTACACATTCAGAACACCTCATCAGCGCGGATGCGGCACTTTCAGCAACAAATGAGCCAACAGTGTTGACAAAGTGTTTGCGTCGCCGGCCATGGCACACTCGATCGTCCAACACACAGTTATCAACGCGAAAATCCATACGTGTAACTGGGCCGTTGTCTGACCTCCTTTGGGGACACGGCCCTGCGTGCCATGAGCATGTCATTTTCCCATCGGCGCGGTATGCTGGTCTTCGGCATCGTCGCTGTGGGTGCAACGCTTGTAGGCTGGAGATCATGGGATCCGGCGCGGCGGCTCATCGTCCGGGCCGTCGAGTATCCGATACGACAGGAGCGCTCCTCCACGGAGCAGGACCTGCCTCGGTTCATGCACCTCGCGGCATCTCAACTGGGCTATGGACCCAGCATGGCGAAGGCATTCACCTCACCTCTTCCATTCACGTCGTTCTCCATCGTCGACGAGGAACATCAGTCGGTCGTGTGGCGCGGTGTCGGACCCGGACGCCAAGTTGCAACCCACCTCCTCGGTTCCCTCAGAAGCGTCTGGGTAGGTGATTTCACGAACGTCGAGACCTCAGGCCGCTACCGCATCGCGGCCGACAACGGCCTCACGAGTCACCCGTTTTCGATCGGCGCACATGTGTTCGGTCCGGCGGTTCGGGCGGTCCAGCGAAGCTTCTACTTTCAGCGAGCCTTCACGGAGATCGCGAGCGCGCACGCAGAGGGTCCGTGGACGCACGACACCGATGCATGCCGCTCCTCCTGGCGAGCGGCACGGCTGGCACGATGCCGGGGACTTCTCGCTCTACAACATGACCGCCGCGTCATCACTCTTCTGGCTGTTCGAGACCTACAGCGACTTCGCACCCCAGTCCGACGACACCAATATCCCCAAACCGGGTAATCGCGTACCAGACCTGCTGGATGAAGCCCGTTGGGAACTCGACTGGCTGCTGTCGGTGGAGAGCGGCACCGGTGGCTTCCGGAACACGACATGTCTCCCGCAGTACCGGGCCTACGGCGACAACGCCCTGGAGCGCACGGCCCGGTACGTGAGTGGCGAAGTCGGCACCATGGCGACCGCACGCACGGTTGGGATCCTGGCCTACGCCTCGACCATCTACGCGCCGTTCGACCCGGTCTTCTCGCAGCAGTTGCGCGATGCGGCCTGGCGAGGATGGCGGTACCTCGAGGCGCGGCCGACCGAGCATTCGGACGGTCCCACCTGCCCGGCGTTCCGACAAGACGGTGAGATCCAGTCCGGTCGGGCCGTACGGATGTTCGCCGCCGCTGGTATGTTGTTGGCCACCGGCGATCGGCGGTTCAACGAAGCCTTCGACGCATACTTCGACGACATCGAGGGCGATCCCAGCGCGTTTCGATTCAATGTCTACGCAAGTCTGCTGTATCTTCGGGCGGCCATGGGCGACCCGGCACGGCAGATAGACATCCGTTCCCGCTTACGCCAGCAGGCGGATCGTGCGCTCCGCGACTCGCGGGCCCACCCCTTCGAGTGGGCGGGTCGGTACTTCTGGGGCTCAATCGGCGCCGGCTTTGAACGAAGCGGGGCGTTCAACGCGAAGCTGTGTCTCGCCGATCCCATTCAAGAGGCGGCGCATTGCGAGCAGGTCCTCGCGAACCTCCACTACATGTTCGGCCGCAACTACTATCAATTCGCGTACGTCTCAGGTATTCCAGGCGTGACCCAGGGACGACGGCGGGCGTTTCACCACTGGCTGGCGACGCTGCACGCAACGCCCTACCTGTTCCCGGGCATGGTGGCCGGCGGTCCGAGCGAAAGCCCCAGGCCCGACGATGGCTCACGACCTCGCGCTCGTCCGGTCGCGGTATGGGGCTACTGGGGTGACCCGGCGATGCCACGCGACGCGGTGACGCCGATCGACGGGCGCTACACCGACAACGACAGCTGGTCGACAAATGAGATCGACATCGGCTGGCAGGCGGTCACCCTGTACAACCTGTACTTCGGAGAATGGTTCTCACGACGAGACGACGCTCCCGACATCTCTATCCCTCGTTGAAGGTCAGTGGGGGCCTGCGAGGTGTTTCCGGATACCATCGACGATCCGTTTGGCCGCTAGGCAGTCCTCCACGCGCTGCTCCAGTAACCCCAGAGCATCGCCACGCTCCCGACCACCATCGGATGCTCAAAGACACGAAACGCGGCACTGGCAAGATGACATAGCTGGGCCGTACCCATGAACCGCGGCACGGTGTGATCAGGCAGTATCTACGAGCTCGCGGTTCGTCGCGGCTGGATGAAGATGCGGTCACGCGAACACACGGTGGCGATGGCACCAGCGAATCAGGATATACAGCACCCACACTCTCGACCAGTACAACCCGGGCGCACCCTCCTGGTACGCTGACCAGAGTCGTTCGACGGTCTGGCCATCGAGACCCACCGCGCTCGACAGCTGCGCGTCACGCATGGTGTCGTCCATATCGCGTCCCAGCGATTTGCGAATCCAGCTGTCGAACGGCATCACAAATCCCTGTTTCGGCCTTTCGAAGAGCGCAGGATCGAGGCCTTCGAGTCCGATGCGCCGCAGTATCTGCTTACGACCCAGCGGCTCGAATCGCGTGGCATCCGACAGCCGATTCACGGCCTCCACCACGACGCTGTCGACGAGCGGCAGACGCGTCTCGAGCGACACCGCCATGCTCGCCGCGTCGGTGTCTCGCAGGAGTCGTTCCCCGAGGAACACGCGCTGCTCGAGAACGCTCACGGCGGACACTGGGGTTCTTCCGGCGGTTTCCGCACGGAGCCGAGCCCACAGCACGGGTGTCAGGCCGTACTCCGTCCCGTCGGCGTCTGCCGAGCCCAGTAGTCGTCCCTGAAAGTCCGGCAAAAAGAGCGCATAGGCGAGTTGGTACAACGCCGTGAGGTCTTCCTCGGCACGAACCATCTCCGGCAACTTGGCCCAGCGCGTTTGGGGAGGCATCGTGCCGCCGCCGCCCGCGAGCAGCCGGCTGACGACGCGCGCACCGAGTATCCGCAGAGCCACGGGCATCATTCGCGTACGGCGCGCCCACGCCTGGAGCGTTGGCATAGCGTGAAAGCTGGGGTACCCACCGAAGAGCTCATCGCCGCCGGTCCCCACCAACGCAGCTGTCAGGCCCGCCTCGCGAACCGCACGGGAGATGTAGTACGAGTTCAGGCCGTCGAACGTCGGCTGATCGAGCGTATCGATGGCCGTGTCGAGAGCCGCGGCGAAGTGCGATTCCGTCAGACGGATGTCGCGGTGCTCGGTGCCAATCGCGCGTGCGATCGCGCGGGCGAACTCTCCCTCGTTGTACGCCTGTTCCTCGAAGCTGAGCGTAAACGTGTGAACGGGCGCCTCATTCGCGCGCTGCGCGAGGGCTGCAACGGCACTGGAGTCGATGCCGCCAGACAGGAACACTCCGAGCGGGACGTCGGCGATGAGGTGACGGGCCACGCTGTCCTTGATGACGTCCTTCAGTTCGGCCTCATCGATTGGCGGCTCCGCATCGCGGTGCGGTATCGTCCAGTACGTCCGGCGCGCCACCGCGCCCGAGTCGTCTATGACCCATAGGTCGCCAGCACCGACGCACTCGATACCTTCGACCGCCGTTCCGGGTCCGGCGACGAATCCGTTCCAGAGAAGCGACTTGATGGCTCGGGGATCCAGACGCGGCCGCACCAGGAGGCCGGATGCGAGAATGGACCGCACCTCGGACGAGAACATGAGCGACCAGTCCCCTCGTGCATTCGGGTTCTGGCAGACGTAGAGCGGCTTGATGCCGAGGGGATCGCGCGCCAGGACCAACCGACGCGCCTGGTCATCCCAGAGCGCGAACGCGAACATGCCCCGAAGCGTCTGCACCGCGTCGGGCCCTTGAAGAGCGAGCAGGCGCAACATGACCGCCGTGTCCCCGCTCGACTCGAATGTCTCACCAGCGCTTTCGAGTTCGCGCCGCAGGTCCTTGAAGTTGTAGATCTCGCCGTTGAACACGATGGTCTGCGTCCGTCCGCCCGCGGAGTCGCTCATCGGCTGGTCGGCGGCGTGTGAGAGATCGATGACGGCGAGCCGCCGGTGTCCGAGTAGGCACCCGAAGCCACTGGCGTCTGGTGAACTCCTCCAGAAGCCGGCCCCATCTGGGCCCCGATGCGCGATCGCATTGGTCATCCGCTCCAGAGCCGACTGATGCTCGTGAGTGATGCGACCGACGATACCGGCTATTCCACACATGTCGTGAGTCCGGGCGAGCGCGTGGGAGACACGATATCAGGGCCGATGGAGCGGTACCCACAATGCGAGCCCTGCTCGCACGCTGTTCCGCTTGACCAGCGGACTCAGGCCTGGCACGAGTTGTGGAATCTGGCCGAAGTCATAAGAGTAGAACAGGTACTCGGATGTGAAGGCCCACCTGGAGGACAGCGCGACCCTGACCCGCGCGGTCGCCGTCGTCGTCGAGAACGTGGACAAGGCCACGCTCACGAGCGACGGCTCGCCGTTCGAATACGCGAGCGACGCCAGGAGATCCGTACGGTCGTTGATGTATCCGTTGGTGGATATCGAATACGCATCCGTGAACACCGGAGCGCTGAGTCCCTCGACGAACGCCGTGGAGCGCTCGAACGCTCCCACCAACTGCCAGGTGGGCCCCAGTTGGTGCACGACGGACGCGTCGCCGATGACGCGCACCTGCCAGCCTGTCGAGAAGGTGCTGGTGGTGACGGGCAGATGCACCAGCGAAGTGCCGACCTGGAAGTTCAGTACCGTGCGCCTGGACTCGGATGACATCGGGTGAAACCCCAGCCCGGCTAGTACGACGTGCTCGTCCGGTTGCGGGCCTGTGATGACCGGGCCAGCCCCTGGATACCTCGCCCTTCGATACGTGTAGCCGAACTGCAGATCGCTGTCTTCACGGATCCGGTACCGATAGAGCCCGCCTCCGTCCACGGACGAAAAATCCGACCCATTCGGGCCTGCCGCCAGATAGTGGCTCCGCCTGTAACCTCCGGTGGCGGACACGAGGGCGCGCGCTGACAGTCTGCGTTCGACCTCGACGCTACTATTCGCGCTCACTGCCCGATCATTGGTGACCGCGTAGTCTGTCGCTGGCGGCCGGGGTTCGCCCAACAGCGGCGGCTCGCCGGTGGCAAAAAGGCCCAGTAGAAAGATCGGGGAGTTTGAGAGCGCCTGGCTGACCGCCACCGTTGTCAATGGCGACACCCCCGCGGACAGGCCGAATCCGACGTGATAATCAGAGGCCGTGAAGTCAGCGAGATTGCCGTAGTACCGGGCGTTCACTCCGCCCGTCCCCGCCACCTGCAGGCGAGAACCACGACGCACGAATCTCAGGTCGCCGACAAAATTCGTGTACGCGCCGCTGGGTCCGAAGGCAGTGCCCGGCGACACCCCAACGAGCTCAGCCAGCAGGTTCTCGTCGTAGACCCTGGATACTGAACCGGTGAAGTCCACCCCTCTTGTCAGCTCGGGCTCGGCGCGGGCGTCTCCAAAGAGCGCCCGATACGGCCGTCTACTGGTGATTGGCGGTGGGGGTGGACCTTCTGGCTGTGGATCCTGGGCCTGCGCGCCGCTGGGACTCCACAGGACGATGCAGAGCAGAACGATGCCCACCCCCCGGCCGCGCGTCATGTCGTCTCTCTCTGTGAGCATCGGATTCGTGAACGGCACAGCGCCCGACGCATCGACATCTCGGCTGTGACGTCACCAACATGACTGGTGCTGCGCTTCACCCGTATTCTCCCGGAACGCCCCTTGAAAGAAAAGCTCCGGCAGGGCTGGGCAGGTGAGCGAACGAAAGGTGGATAAGATAACCACCTGAGTGTAGCCCCAGCAATGTCCGCGCCCCAACACGCGATTGGTTTGACCGAGTCGCAACAAGAAGTGTGGCTGTTGACGCAGATGCAGCCCGAAGCGAGCCTCGCGTACAACGAAGGGATCGCGCTGAGCCTCACGGGACCGTTGGATCCCGACGCGCTGCGAGCTTCTGTAGAGGACCTCGTCAGACGCCACGACTGCCTGCGTGGCACGGTCAGCACAGATGGTCGATGGCTGTGCGTCCGCCAACTCATGCGGTTGGACATCCCGATCTCGGCCGTGGACCTTCAAACGGCGGAGAACATCGAGATGGGGACCGGCTTCGACCTGGACCAGGGTCCGTTGATTCGGTTTCGGATCGTTCGCGAATCGGACACCCTCCACCATCTCTTGATCGTTGCGCACCACATCATCCTGGATGATTGGAGTGCGTCCGTACTCGTGCAGGAGCTCGCGACGATCTATACAGCCCGGGTAGGCGGTCGTGAGACCGACTTGCCGCCCGCACCCACGTTCTCCGACTACGTTTCGGCTGAGCGGCAATTCATGTCCTCGGCAGAGGGTCAGGCCCACACCGCGTACTGGTTGCGACAACTGCACGCCACGCCGCAGCCGATCGAGCTGCCGATGGACCTCCCGCGCCCGGCGCGGCGAGCATACGCTGCCGAGAGTGTTCGGTACCCGATCGACGGCACCCTCGTGGGGCGGCTGGCACGGCTTGGCGCCGACCATGGGGTTGGATTCTCAGCGATCGCGCTGGCCGTATTCGCGGCGCTGCTCCACCGCGTCACGGGATCACTGGACCTCATTATCGGCTTGACCGTCCCAGGTCAGCCGTTTCATCACCAGCCGCAGCTGGTCGGCCATTGCATCAATTTTCTGCCGCTGCGCCTGTTCCCATCCCCTGACTTGTCGTTCGGCCAATTTCTCAAGGCGGTCGATTGCGCGCTGCGCGAGGCGTTGAGCCATCAGGGGGTCACGCTGGGAGCCCTTCTGTCGCAGGTGAAGGTCAAGCGCGACCCGCAGCGGTCCCCGCTGGTGTCGGTCACCTTCAATCTCGAAGACCGTGACCTGGAACCCACGTTCGTGGGGGTCGAGGCGAGTTATCGCCGCCTCCCTCGCACATGTGAGACCTTCGATCTCCGCTTCAACCTGGTCACCCGAAAATCCGATCTCCTGATCGAGTGTTCGTACAACACCGGTCTTTTCAGCCGGGCACTGATTGAAGCCAGGCTGGAGGAGTTCGAGGCGCTGCTCAGGTCAGCGTCTGCCGATGCCGACCGTCAGCTCGATCGGTTGAACGTCCTCAGCGATCGACGCCGCCATGAAATCCTTGACCGCTGGAACGACACGGCACGCGCGTATCCGTTGGAGTCCACGCTGCAGGAACTGGTTGCTGCCGGCGCCCGGCGCTGGCCCGACCGATCGGCCGTCGTCACCGAAACGGGCACGCTCAGCTACCGCGAGCTTGATGAACGAGCCGACGCCGTGGCGAGCCATCTCCGCGAACGCGGCGTCGGCCCCGACGTCCTGGTAGGCGTGTGCGCCCATCGTTCGGTCGAGATGGTGATCGCACTGCTCGGAATACTCAAGGCCGGTGGCGCGTACGTGCCGATCGATCCTGACGATCCAGCAGACAGACTCACCTTCATGGTCGGGGATGCGGACTGTCGCATCATCCTCGCAGGCCCTGAACTTGGTGCCGCCACCTCGACGTGGCTGAACGGTCTCGGGTGCGACGTGCTCGCGGTCGATTCCCTGACGCAGCCGGCAGCTGGCGTTCCCAGTGGACCGGCTGCTACGGCGGACGCTCTCGCGTACGTGATTTACACCTCTGGATCCACTGGCCGTCCCAAGGGCACCATGCTCACGCACCGCGGAGTGGTGAATCGTCTGCTCTGGGGCCAAGAGCACTATCCCATCGGACCCGGCGACCGGCTCCTCCAGAAGACTCCGTACACCTTCGACGTGTCGGTACCCGAGTTCTTCTGGCCGCTGATCACCGGAGCCACGCTCGTGATGGCGCGGCCTGGCGGCCACCGGGATCCCGATTACCTCGTGGAGCTGATTCAGCGCGAGGAGATCACCGTCTGTCATTTCGTGCCGTCGATGATGGGTCCGTTTCTCGACCATTCCAGGTCGTCCGACTGCGGAACCCTGCGCCACGTGTTTGCGTCCGGGGAGGCGCTGCCGTACTCCTTGGAGCGGCGGTTTTACAATCGGTTGCCGCGGGCGAGGTTGCACAACCTGTACGGGCCGACCGAGGCCAGCGTCGAGGTCAGCTATTGGGATTGCCCGGTCACCGGAGACCCTCGTGGTTTGGTGCCGATCGGTCGTCCCGTCGCAAACACGCAGCTGTACGTGCTCGACCGGTGGGGAGAGCCAGTCCCTCCTGCTGTTCCTGGCGAGCTGTATCTGGGTGGGGTTCAGCTGGCTCGCGGATATCTCAACCGGCCGGCTCTCACGGCCGAGCAGTTCGTCACGCACCCACAATTTGGACGCCTGTATCGCACAGGTGATGTCGCACGCTGGCTGCCCGAGGGTGTCGTGGACTTTCTCGGTCGCGCCGATCGACAGGTCAAGCTGCGGGGCTTCCGAATTGAGCTGGGAGAGATCGAGGAACAACTGCTGGCCCTGCCCCAAGTCTCGGAGGCACTGGTCGCTGTGCGGGAGCGAGTGCCTGGCGATCCCTGGCTCGTCGCCTGGCTCCGTCCGCGTCGCGGCGAGAAGATCCTGTCGAATGAGGTCAGCCGCTCCCTTGCGTCTCGGCTGCCCGCCTACATGATTCCGCAGGTGTTCATGTCGGTCGCCGAGTTTCCACGGCTCACGAGCGGAAAGATCGATCGCAACAGGCTGCCGCATCCATTTGGCGATCTGCCGACCGATCGGCCTGATCGACAGCCCCCAGCGTCCCCCCGGGAGACCCACCTCGCACGTCTGTGGCAACAGCTACTGGGCGTCGCCTCGGTCGGCCGCAGCGATCGTTTCGTCGACCTCGGGGGTCACTCCTTACTCGCCGTGCAACTGGTCACCAGTCTGGAACAGCACTACGGCGTGCGGCTTCCGCTGCGGGCCATCATGATGGAGTCTCTCGCCGTGCTCGCACAGCAGCTGCCGGGCAGCGACCGGGCAGAAACGGCCTCCGTCGCGCCCCGGGCAGAGGCGAGAGGGCTGCGGCGGGACGCCTTCTTTTTTGGCAATCGGACGAGGCACCTGTTCGGAGCGCTGACAGTACCCGCGGTCCAGGCGAGGCAGACAGGAATCGTAATCTGCTCAAGCTGGGGAACCGAATACATGCGCGCGTATCGAGGACTCAATCGCTTCGCTGAGCGTCTCGGTCACGATGAGTTCGCAGTGCTCAGGTTCGACTACGCTTCGACCGGCGATTCCGCAGGAGATGCCTGCGAGGCGCGCGTGGAGGAGTGGCTGGACAACATCGCGATGGCTGCGGTCGAACTGCGCCGACGCGCGCCCGTCGACCACATCTGCCTCGTCGGACTGAGGCTCGGAGCGCTTCTCGCCCAGCGCGCCGTCACGGATGGCGTGAGGGCGTCGCACGTCTTGTTGTGGGACCCGCCAACGAATGGATCGAGTTGGCTCGAGACTCTGCGCGGCTTCGAGAACGCCTACCACGAGATACTCAACAGTCACCGCGCGCGCGGGCTGAAGCTAGGGCCCCCGCCAGTCACGCAGTTGCTCGGGTTGCCGTTGCCGGACGAGTTGAAGACCACGATTGAGAGCCTGACGTTGTCGTCCGCGCCGGCCGACGTCGAGCAGATCGTCGTGTCCACGGACTCATCACCCTCGGGGCTCAACCGCGACGCCGTGCGCCTGCCCGACCCCGGCGAATGGTCGTTACTGTCCAGGATGACGACGCCCTGGAATCCGGTGGCATCAATCAATGTCGTAGCCAATATGCTTCGCGAGCGCCTGCCATGAACGAGGTCGTACTGAACTTCGGTGAGCAGGGCCGGCTCGTCGGGATTGTTTCGCTGCCGGATCAACTCGAGCCCGACTCTACCGCGGTGTTGCTCCCGAATACCGGATTGGAGCACCGGGTGGGTCCGAATCGACTACACGTGTACCTATCCCGGGCCTTGGCTGACGCGGGTTTTGCAACCTTGCGTCTGGACCTGGCTGGGATGGGAGATTCCGGAACCTTCGATGGCGGGGATCCGAGTCGCGATCTCAGTGCCGCGATGGACGCCCTGCAGGCGCAGGGTTTCGGCAGCCGTTTCGCGGCGCTCGGTCTCTGTTCGGGAGCGCATGACGCCCATCGTGCGATCCGCGCCGACGACCGCCTGGTCGCAGGAGCGTTCATCGACGGCTATCTCTTTCCAACGCCCCGTTTCTATGCGACGTACGTCCTGCAGCGCGCCAGCGATCCCACACGAGTCTTGCGGAAACTCTCGAAGAGCCTCGGCATCGGCTCGAACAATCATTCCTATCGCTCGCCGATGGATCTCGATTTCTTCAGGCAGCCCACGAAGAAAGAGATGCAGCGCGACCTTGCGTCCTTCATGAGTCGCGGGCTCGTCCTCAGCTACATCTACACGGGGCAGATGCAGCACAGGTACAACTATGCTCGTCAAATGGAGGATGCATTCCCGGAACTGCGCCGGTATCCACGCGCGGAAGTGCGCTACCTGATCAACGCGGATCACACTTTCTCCCAGGCAACGATGCGTTCGGAGCTTGCTGACGTCGTCGTGAGCTGGATACGCCGGTGTGACCGGTCCCCGTGATCGGCGTGACACGGACTCCCCTGGCTGCGGCCGTATTTACCTTCGGCAACATTCGTTGAAGTGCACAGTGGAGAACCAGAGGCGCATCTCCGTGATTTCTCCGTAGCCGGCAGAATGACAGCCGGGCGGTAGTCCGACGGGTGCACCGAAAACGACTAACATTGCCCCCGCCTGTATGTCGGTCGAGTGGCAGTTCCTAATCACGCTCAACGAGTCACTGCGACCCCTGGAGGACCCGGTCGAGATCCAGGAAGTCGCCGTCCGCCTAATCGGGAAGCATCTCCACGCTAGCCGTGTCAACTACGCGTACATCGATGGCGACGAGTTCGTCATCAGCCGGTCCTATGCCGACGGGGTCCCGCCGTTCACCGGTCGAGGCTCGGTCTTCCAATTCGGCAAGGCCATCGTCGACGCGGGCCGCCGTGGCGAGACGGTGGCCGTCGATGATGTCAATACGGATCCGCGATTCACAGACGCGGAGCGCGCGCAACTCCTCGCGGGCAAGACTGCGGCGTTTGTCGGCACGCCACTGATGAAGGGTGGTCGATGGCTTGCGACATTCGGGGTTCACAGCGCCACGCCGCGGTCCTGGACACGCGATCAGATCGCATTGGTTGAAGTCACCGCCGAGCGGACATGGGGGGCCGGCGAGCGCGCGCGTGCAGAAGAGGCACTGGACTGGAGCGAGAGCCGACAAGCGTTCCTGCGCCGCTTGAACGACACCATCCGGCCGCTCGCCGATCCCGCGCGCATTCTTCAGGAGACCTGCCGCCTGCTCGGTACGTACCTCCGTGTCAACCGCGTGGTCTACGCCGAGATTCAGGACGACGACTGCATCGTCGTCCACGACTACGTGGATGGTGTGGCCTCGCTGGTCGGCCACCTTCTGTGGCGCAATCTGGTTGGAAGTCGCACGACGGACATCCTGGAAGGCTGGACGCTGTCGGCCAATGACACGTCGACCGAGTCGCACACGGCAGAAGAGCGCGCGGCGCTGCAGGCGGTGGAAATCGGGGCCTACGCCTGTCCGCTGCTGATCAAGGACGGTCGATTCGTGGGCGCGTTCGGCGTTCACAGCCGCTCGCCACGCGTGTGGACGCCCGACGAGCTTACCCTGATCCAGGAAGTCGCCGATCGGATCTGGGCGACGCTCGAGCACCGCAAGGCGGAAGCCGAGCTACGCGCGAACGAAGCGCGGCTGGCGTTTCTTCTCCGTCTGAACGACGCGATCCGCCCGTTGAGCGATGCGGCGGCCATCCAGGAAATCGCTGCCAGGCACCTGTGCGAGCATCTCGACGTGGCCCGCGTCGGCTATGCGGAACTCGGGGGCCGCGAGTACATCATTCGCCGCGAGCACACCCGCGACGCCGAACCGCTCGTCGGAACCCCCCTGCGAGTCGTGATGCGAGGCACGCTGGGCGAGGCTCTCCGGCGCGGCGGGACCATCGTGGTCAGCGACGTGCAGTCGGATCAGCGGCTCAGCGAAGACGACCGGGCGGCCTTCCGGTCGCGGCAGATCGCGGCGTTAGTCGGCGTGGCGCGGTTCAAAGACGGGCAGATGGTTGCCGCGTTCGGCCTCAATCACGACACGCCACGCGTGTGGACGGCGGGTGAGATCGAGCTCGTGCGCGACGTCGCCGAGCGGACCTGGGACGCTGTCGAGCGCACCCGCGCCGAAGCGGCACTTCGGGAACAGAAAACGCGGCTCAGGCTCGCGCTCGAGGCGTCGGCAGGCGGCTCCTGGACATGGGTCCCTGCGACCAATGAAGTCGACTGGGACGAGCGATTCCGCGCGCTGTACGGCTTTGCCCCCGACGATCCCGCGACACCTGACGCGTGGGTGCCGCGCGTGCACGACGCCGACCGTGCGCGCGTACTCGCACTGCTCGACGAGATCTTGACGTCGACGACCAAGGACTCATGGGAGAGCACGTTCCGGATCGTTCGGCCGGACGGAATAGTCGCGTGGATCCAGAGCCGGGGCCGAGCCGACCGCGACGCCGACGGCAGAGTCACGCGGCTTTCCGGGCTCGATCTCGATTTCACCCAGCACCACCGGACGGAGGAGTTGCGCCAGGCGCGTCGCGACGAGGAACACGATCGGGCACTGCGAACGTTGCTCGAGACCGCCACGCAGGGCATCGTTTCGGCGGACGCGCATGGGACGGTGGTCTTTGCGAATCGTGCGGTCGAGATGATGTTCGGCTGGTCCGCCGAAGAGCTGATCGGCCAACCGATCGAGCGCCTGATACCATCGGTCTTTCGCGACGGCCCGAACCCCGCGGGCGGCGGCGTGGACCTCGTCGGCACACGTAAGGACGGGTCCATATTTCCGATCGAAGTCACCGTCACTCACGTTCCGACGACCGTCGTCGAACGCGCATTTGCATTCGTGTTCGTGACTGACATTACCGAACGCCAGCGTGCCGCGGTGATCCTTCAGGAGCGCACGACCGAACTGGAATACCGGACGACGCAACTGAGTCGGATGGCCTGGGACCTGACGCTCGCCGAGCACCATGCGCGCGAGGAGCTCGCCCGGACGCTGCACGATGGGCTCCAGCAGCTCCTGGTCGTCGTGGCGTTGAACCTCGAACTGCAGCTGAAGCGGGAGATTGAGGTGCGAGCCAGGCCGAGCGAGCTGCTTGTCGAGGCGAAGCAGCAGCTCGACGAAGCGATCGCCGTCGCGCGGTCGCTGAACGTAGAGCTGTTTCCTCCCGTGCTGCAGCGTTCCGGACTTCCCACCGCCCTCACGTGGCTGGCGAACTGGACGCAGGACAAGTACAAGCTGAGGGTCCAGATCGGCGCCGATCCGCGCGCAGACTCCTCGCGGAAGGATGTCCGCACGCTGCTCTTTGAGTCGGTCAGAGAGCTTCTCTTCAACGCGGTCAAATACGCGCAGACGGATCGAGTCACGTTGGTGCTGGAGCTTGATGCCCGCGATCAGCTGTGCATTACGGTGACGGATCGGGGGATTGGGTTCGAGCCGGCGAGACTGGACGATCGATCGAAGACCGGCCAGGTGGGCTGGGGACTATTCCGCATCCGCGAGCGCCTGACGCTGCTCGGCGGCCGCTTGGATATCGACAGCGCGCCCGGAAGGGGGACTCGGGTCCGCCTCGTCGCGCCGCGCGAGGCCGCTCAGGACAGCGTCGGCGGCGCGAACCAGTTGAGCCCAGCGCCGACCGGAGCGGCCTCGGCGGTCGACGACGATCGCGCGTCCACGGACGCGCTCAGGATTCTCATCGTCGACGATCACCCAGCGGTCAGGCGCGCGCTCCGAGAGATGCTGCATCAGCGGCCGCAGCTCTCGGTCGTCGGCGATGCGTCCAACGGTTTCGAGGCGATCGCCCACGCGCATTCGCTGCGGCCCGACGTCATCCTCATGGACATCACGATGCCGCACATGGACGGCGTCGAAGCGACCGCGCGCATTCGTACGGAGCTCCCCAATATCCGGATTCTCGGGCTATCGATGCTGGCTCGGAATGAGACCGCGGACGCGATCGAGCATGCAGGGGCGGCCGGGTTCTTTGTCAAAGGGACCGACACGCAACGGTTGATCGATCACCTGCTGGCCTTTCACGCATCCCTCGGCGCTGGCGATCGCGGGGGTCCGTACCCGGGTTCGTAGTGCCGATTCGCCCCCGCGTCCTGCTCGTCGACGATCATCCAGGCATCGTGCAGGCGCTCGGTCGCGTGCTCTCACCCACGTGCGACGTGGTTGGCGTCATCGCCGACGGCCGCGAGGTCGCCGACGCCGCCGCGCGGCTTCAGCCGGCCGTGATCGTGGTGGACCTGAACCTGCCGAACGTCAGTGGGCTGGATGTCTGCCGCCACCTCACACAGACCAATCCGCGCGTGAAAGTCATCCTCGTCAGCGCCATGGCCGACGATGCCATCAGGGTTGAGGCGCTGGCGGCCGGTGCATCAGGCTTCTTCCACAAGAGTGCTGCAGACGAACTGCTCGTTGCCATCAACCGGCTGTGGACGGAGTCGACGTGACCTCGCCGAGCGACCGGTTACGGCGAGCGCCGAGTGTCGCCAGACTCCGACGCAGCATGGTGATCATGAGGCTGGATCCTTTTGGCGAGTCTTGACAATGCCCGCCATGAGTCCCAAGCCGATGATCACAAGAGCGCCGGAGATGATCCAGACCTGACTGACTCCGAGACGGGAAGCGCCGTACGCCAGCCCGGCAACCACGAGCAACGTGCCGATCAGGTAAACAATCATGTTCGTCATCAGCTCGTCCTTTCCGATTCGATAGTTGCAAGTTAGTTGCCTGCCGCGCATTGTCTGTACGAACGGGTGGGGACAGCTCAACCATGCCGAGCCTGCGGCGACCGTCCCACGGCCGCCACCATTCAGTGGCGGCCGTGTCGAGTTAGTGGGAACCGCGGAACAGTGCCATTGAGGCTGCGCGTCAGCAGGGGTATCTCAGGTGTGACCTGAGACACCGTGCAGAGTGCAATCGCGAGGAGAATGGAGTCCTGCCCTACTTCGTGGCCCCAATCGTCATGAGGATGGCATCACGAAGGCCCGTGGCGCCTGCTTGAAGTTGGACGGTTTTGAACAGGTCCTTGCGGCGCGTCAGCCTCTCCTTGTCAGCGCGTTCGCGTAGATCTCGCACTTCGCCAGGTGATGGCGTCGTTCCCTTCAGGAGTGAGACCAGCGCGTCGGCGGCGCGTCCACTTCCCTCGATCAGGATCATGCGTCGGCCGGCTTGCACGTTGGCGGCCACTTCTGACAGCGTGATGCCGCCTCCATTCGCGACGATCGTCACCGAAGGACGATCGTTGGCGAGTGCGGCAAAGAGCCAGTACATGGTGCTGGTTTCTGAGCCCCAGCTGTCGTGCGTCGGCGCTGCGGGGTTGTCGACTGCAACGATGTGAGAATGGTTCGTGTCGATGGGCGTCTTGCCTCGTGGCGGAATCTCGGCCGCCGGGGCAACACCGACCAATGGAAAGGCACCACCGCTCGCGTGCCGCGCCAATCCAGCCGCTTCCATGATCCCCGCTCTGGTCCCGCCGTCGCCCACGGCAATACGCTGCCCGGCTTTGGTAACCAACGACAGCGCCTCGAACATTGCCATCAGCTGCCGCTGCTGATCTACCCGCATCCTCGAAGCGCCGCCGCTCAGAAAAACGAACGCATCAGCCTGTTTTCGCACGTCTGCGACGAGCCGTGACAGTTGGACGTTCCCTTCGGGAGCGGTGCTGGAGACGTGAACAATGCGTGGCTCAACTGAGGTCGTTTGCGCCACAGGCATTGCTACCATCACTGCAGCGAGGAGCGTCGCGATCAGGATCGGTCGCGTTCGGGAAATCTGATTGACGTTCATGGTGTTCTCCACAGATGGTGCGGACCTCGCGGCCTCGCCGGGCCACGTGCGGATTCTGCACATATGGCTTCGTCGTCATCATCATGCCCGGGCACCGCTTACGGTCTCAGATCGGGACATACATACGGCGCATCCGCCGCTTGCAGGGTCAGCTCAACGCCCTCGTTTTTGAGGTCCAATCGCACACGCGCGTGTCGATCCTGGATCTCCAGGATCTCCGCCTCATACTTGACGGCTTCGTCCTCAGCGATCGCGATCCGGCCCGCTGCGTCACTGCGCCACGTCGCCAAGCGATACGTTTCGACACAGGACGTCATCACCAGCGTTCCATCCGACAGGAAGATGTAGAAACTGCCGCGTGCGCGACCCGCCGGCGCAGTGACCTTCCACACCTTGTTCACCAGGCGAGCCGTCGGGGATTCAGTCTGATCTCCCGCTGGCTCTGCGACCTGGACGTTCGTCGGGCGGCTCGCCGCCTCATCGGACGCCGGAGGCGACGAACAGGCCGTGAGGTCCCCAAGCGATATTGTGGCGGCGAGAAGGGACAACGCGGCTGTGTTCATATCGGCGTCCGACATCGAGGGAACTGGGCTGCCCTACCAGTAGTCGTCAAGCCTGACCAGTCGCGCCGACCAGGGACAATAGCGCACGACAACGTCCGCGAAATAGGCCACGCTGTCTCGACACTACTTAAAGTGCCATCGCACAGCTCGATAACAACCTGAGCGAACCCGATCCGGTGGACAAGGCGGAGCGGCGGCACCAAAGGCGTCACCCGTCGCGCGCCTTCAATCGTGCGCCTTGATCGGTCCCTCGATGACCTCGGGCTTCTGCCTCAGAAGTGCCGCCATCTTCGCCTGTACGAAGTCGGCCGCGAGCCTCACCGATTCGTCGGCGCCGGCTTCGTCCTTGAAGACGCCGAAGGACGCGCCTTCGCCAGCCCCCGTATCCAGCCAGTAGTAGCGGACGAAACCCTGCGCCTTGCGTATGATCGGCACGAACTGGTCATGGATGAGCCGATCGATCTCGGCGCTGTTCTTCTTGTCGAAATGGGTAATGACGGATGACAGCAAACATGCGCTCTCCCTACGGGGTGTGATTGATCACAATACGAAACGCGGTTTGGCTTCGCCGCCAGGAATCGTCTGAGTTCCTCTGAGGAGAATACTACGACGCGTTGTGTATGGTTCTTCAGGTAGCGAAGTCGGATCCTTCCGCACGATAGCCGTTCTGATGCAGCCAAGAGGAGAGGATGTTCATCGCCTGCCGTCGCATCCACCTAACCCATCAGCAAATGAACCCTCCAGCTGCCTGGTTTGGCCGCTGGCGATTCGCCTTCGAGCTCAGCGCGTCCCACTGGAGGCAACTCGTGGTCAAATCGAAAGGGGCTGGAGCCGGCGCTATGCTCGTGGCGCGCCAAGAAGGCGAGTCCCAATCGTGACAGCCTCGCACACGGAAAATGACATGAGTGATGGCTCCGGCGCAGAGGCTCGGCTGTGAGCGAGGCCAATCGAGTTCGGGAGGGGTCGTGGGCGTCGTGGCGCGACACCTTGCTGAGTGTGCTCAAGGAGTGGAACCGCCACCAAGTCTGGAAAATCCTGACCGCTGTCGTGGTGACCTGGGTCGTCAGCGGCACAGCACTCCACTTCGCGGAACGCGACACAAATCCAGCGTTCGAGACGTTAGGAGAGTCCCTCTGGAACGTCTGGGTCACCCTCTTCAGCGGACTCGAAATCGAGATCAACTCTTCTCTCGGGCGGTTCGTGGTTGCCGCTGTGCTTGTCGTCGGTGTCGCCTTGGCCGGTTTGTTCACGGCCAGCGTGGCGTCGATCCTGATCGAACGCGCACTAAGGAGTCGTGACGTGCCTAATCTTGAAATGTCTGGCCATCTGGTCCTGTGCAACTGGGCGCCGCGAGCACTCGACTGGATACGCGAAGTGCACAGCGGCATCGTCACCGACAAGCGGCCAGTCGTGATCGTTCACGACACGCCCGACGAAGTCGTGCTACCTGACAAACTGGATGAAACGGCCTTCAATGACGTCTTTATCGTCAAAGGCGACCCAGCCAACGGAGTGATCCTGCGCCGCGCCAAGGTTGCGCAGGCGCATTCCGTCGTCATCTTGTCGGATGACCGTCAGGAGCAGCACGCCGACGGAAAGACCATCGTGTGCTGCATTGCCGTCAAGAACGTGTGCGTGGGAGAGCGCCAGCCGAACATCGTGGCCGAGTGCCAGGATCCGAAATACCGGTCGCACATGCGCAAGGCAGGTGCCGATGAAGTTATTTCGGCCGCCGACTTCGGATTGCGGCTGATGGCACGTGCGTCGCTCTTTCATGGCATGACGCGTGTGTATCAGGAGCTGCTGTCGGCCCGGCGCGACGCCAACGAGATGTACCTGGTGCCGGTGCCTGCTCAACTTGTCGGGATGGATTTCGTCGCCGCGGCACACGTGTTCCTGCCCGATCGCACCAATACCAAGGCGTGCCTTCTCATCGGGCTCTATCGCGGTGAATCAATGATGCTCAATCCGGTTGGCGCGGAAGCGGGACCGTTGCGCGAAGGCGATGAGCTGATCTTGTTGAGCCAGACGCTGCCGGATCTTTCGCGGCTGCAGCCGCCCGACGCCGCATAGCGTCGCACTGGGAAGGCCCCGTGCCTTATTCGGTAGCCTGTTTTTCAGGCCCGCCGATCGCACCCATCAGTCGAGAGGTGTCTTATGTGACGACTCAGCTATTGCTTACTGGCATACGCCGTCACTTTAGTCGCGTGTCATCCGGGTCCGGTGCTCAATGCCGGCCCCAAGCAGGCATCCGTCGGCGGGACGATCGCCGGGCTTGTGACGACGGTTGACTCGATGGTCGCACCGGCTTTCTAGTGGATTGTACTAATCATTTGTAAAGCGTACGATGGCGCATGCCATCGACGCGTGAGATTGTGCTGACGACTGACGAGCGTACGGCGTTGGACACTCGGGCTCGGTCACGTCGAGGCCGCGCGGACACGGCGCGTCGAGCGCAGGTCATGCTGCTGCTCGCCGACGGTGTGCCGTACAGCGAGATTACCGCTCGCGTCGGGTGGAGTTCGGCAACGATCGCCAAGTGGAAAACGCGCTACTTGGCCGATCGGGGCGCCGGCCTGAAGAGTCGGCACTGGGGTTCCCAGCCACGCACCCTCACGCCGCGCCTGGAAGCGCGGATTCTGGCCCGCACGCAGCAACCGCCGTCGGATGGCTCGACGCACGGGAGCACCCGGAAGCTGGCGACGGTGCTCGGCATCCAGCACACGATGGTGGCGCGGGTGTGGCAACGTGCCGGGCGGTCGACCGATCCGGACTTTGAACGCAAGGCGGCCGACATTATCGACCTCTACCTGGCCCCGCCTCGTCACGCCGCCGTGTTCGGCCTCGATGAAAAAACGAGTCTCCAGGCACTCGATCGTCGTGACCCCGTGCTGCCGCTGTCCCCGGGACGCGCCGAACGACACGGGTTCGAGTACTGGCGCCACGGCACGCTCTCCCTCTATGCGGCGCTCAATACCCAAACCGGCGAGGTGTTGGGGCAGACCGTGCCGCGCCACACCAGCGATGAGTTCGTCGCGTTTCTCCAGACCGTGGTCCATGGGCAACGCCGGGGGCGCGATCTCCACTTCATTCTCGACAACTTCTCGGCCCATAAGACCAAGAAGGTCGCGGCCTTCCTGGCTCGGCATCCGCGGGTACATCTGCATTTCACGCCGACGTACAGCTCCTGGCTCAATCACGTGGAACTGTGGTTTGCCAAGATCGCGCGCGACGTGATTGCCCGAGGCATCTTCACGTCAGTCCCCGACCTCAAGCGGAAGATCGTCCGGTACATTCGCCACTACAACCGTCAGGCCACGCCTTTTCGGTGGTCCTATGCCGATCCCACGCGTCGAATCGCCTGAGCGCTGTACAAATGACGAGGACAGTCCACTAGTTGTCCGCGTCCCGCGGCCGACACAGCCGTCGGGATGACTTTCTTATGGTGCAAGGCTCGGCTGAGTAAATGTAGTGAATCGATCCTCCATCGCCCGCGTGCGCGTGCGGGTTACCGTCGAGCGATCCGACTGTCACCAAGCCGCCCATCCGTTGCGACACGCGGCATGGATTCTGCTCTGAGAACCATGCAGGAGGTGCGCTTATGTTGCGCAGTGCCGTTTTCGCCGCCGTGATTGCCGCGATGCCAGCGATCTCATCCGCGCAGCAACCGTGCACGACGGACGCGCGTCAGGTCGTCAACGAGCTGTATCGCCACATACTCGAGCGGTCTGCGGACGCGAGCAGCCAGGGATGGGCTGATAAGCTCAAGGGCGGCACGACCGTCCGCGAATTGGCCAACGCGCTGGTAGATTCGCCGGAGCATATGCAACGTTTCTACAATCCCAACGACGGCGCCGGGGCCAACGAGCGCGCCGTGGTGAACCTGTATCGTCACCTGCTCGGCCGACAGCCGGATGCCGGTGGGCTCCGCAGCTATACCGCCATGGCGCAGACCACAGGTCTCGACGCTGTCGCCCATTCGATCCTGGCGTCCGACGAATACACTCGAACGTTCGGCGATTGGGGCGTGCCGGGCTCCGGCGGCCTCGTCTATTGTGGAACGAGCGGCGTCGCCAACACCGAGATGCGCTTTGCGAACCTCGACACGAACCACGACAACGTGATCGCACGCCGGGAGTGGCGCGGCAGCCCGACCGCGTTCCGAATCAATGATTGGAATAACGACGGTGTCTTGTCGGGCGAGGAAGTGCGTGCCGGCGCAACGCCGCCTGCCGACAGCCTGGCCGCGCGCGACTACAGCATGCCCACCAGCGACCGGTTCAGCTATCTCGACGTGAACGGCAATGGGTTCGTCGATCGCAACGAGTGGGACGGGAGCCTTGACAGGTTCTATCGACTGGATCGGAATAGTGATGGACGGATTACGAGAGCCGAGATGGGGTCGGGATCGAATCCAGCATCATTCACGTCCATGGACATCAACGGAGACGGACACATCGCGCTGGGCGAGTGGCCGTATTCGCATCGTAGCTTCGATCAGCAGGATGTCAATGGTGACGGCGTGATTACCCCGCGAGAATTCAACGTCACCGCCCTGCCGGCAAGGACGGAACGATAGCTCGACGTGTCGGCCAAACCCTTGGGCCCGAACCATCCTCCTAATCGGCGGGGGTTCGGGCCTGCCTGTGACCTGCCCCCCGATTGCGCTTCCCGACGGCGTGCTTCAGATGCTGTCGCGAGAACGATTCGTCACTTGGTGGCGTCGCGCCGTCGATCCTGCCGCCGGTCCTGGCTGCGATCGGTCCCGGGGCCATCGACGACCTTGTCCCTGTCGTCGACCGCATCCTCAGCCTTGTCTTTTGCCTCGTCCTTTTTCTCGTCGGCTTTCTTTTCCGCTTCCTCCTTGTTCTCTTCGCGACTCTTGTCGTCGCCCCTTGCTTGTTGGTTCTGCGCGAGGGCGAGGAGCGGGATGCTCATCATCCCCAACCCCATCACGAATGCTCGTCGACTGAAGGTGCTTGGCACAATTTCCCCCATCCGCGCCCGTGAACGATCGTGAGCGCCAACCACAAACTACCTCAATGAAGGCGGCGGGGCCACTTCAAACAACCCTAGCGTCCCAGCCGAGCTTCAGTTTCTTGCTCGGTGCGAACCGCGAAGGCTGTCCTGCTGAGCCGTGATTGCGTTGAATGCATCAGCACCCTCCTTCTCACGCGAGCGGGTCGATGCGAGCAACCGGATTCTCGCAGGGGTGTCAACGTCGCGAGTGAAGCGAACGCCATATCTGCGGCGCGCTTGAATAACGATAGTAGCGATACCGTCGTGCTCGGGGAACGGTCCAGTTCCATTCGATCATCTTCGGCGCACTCGATCTTCCGTCTCCCAGCGATGAATGCCGCCAGGTGGCGTGATTCGCGTCCAGTCGACGAATCCGCCCACACTGTCGCGATCACAGGGATGAGTTGGCTGCGGCGAACCCGGTTATCAGGCCCGCCGATTGCAGCCCTCAATCGAGAGGTGTCTATGAGACGACTCAGCTGTTGCTTACTGGCATACGCCGTCACGTTGGTCGCGTGCCATCCAGGCCCGGTGTTCAATACCGGCGCCAAGCAGCCATCGGTGGGCGGGACGATCGCCGGGATTGTCACGACGGCTGACTCGACGGTCGCAGTACCGGGCCGGAAAGTAACGGCCACCGAAACCACAACAGGGTCGCGCTACGACGCAACGACAGCATCAAACGGCGGGTACACGATCCAAGTACCTGAAGGGACGTATCGTATCGAGGTGGAGCTCTTGGCCGGTGAAGCGCTCGCGAAGCAGCCGGATCCAATACGCGTCAACAACAGCGATCTCGATTCAGGACGCAACTTTGTGATTACGCTAAAACCTCCTCAGTCGCCAGCTTTGTAGTTGTCCGCATCCCACGCCGACACAGCCGTTGGGATGACTTTCTTCCAGTCCTCGGGGTCATCGTCTTCCTGCCTACCGGGTTCGCTAACCAGCCCTCGAATACGGCTCTTTTCCCCGATGTGCGCTGTGCGCCCAGGTCCTTATGGCAGAATCACGCCGCCACTGTAGACCCAGATTCTCGGTGCGTTGAGGAGTTCGTGAGATGGCATGGGACCCCGCTGCGCGACTTCGGATTCGGCGCGGAAACATGGATGGGTACCGGCGACATGGCCGCACGCCAGGACCAGGGCGCCACCTGCGCCATCCCCTGGATGGCGCTCCGCAACGTCACGACTGAGGTCCCCACTTGAGCACGCGCAAAATCGATCCACGGCTCTTGGCGCTGCTCGCTGCAGTCGAGACCACGAATCCGCCGGTACCCGCTCCCGGTCGTGGCCTCCGTCTCCTCGCGGCGCGCACGCCTGCACACCGGGGAACACGGCGAGTCGCACCAGCCGCGCCCCCGGCGAGCGCAGCACGCGTCTTTCTCGAATCGTCACGCTCGGCAACGTTGGACTTCCCCAACACCGCCACCGCGGTGTCGAAGGTCGTCGACGGCTTGTGGACCGCAACTGTGCCGCTCGACGAGGTGCGCACGATCGCCAGTCATCGTGCGGTGCGCCGCATCACGCTGGCGAAACGGCTCCGTCCGCTGCTCGACAAGGCACTGCCGCGTGTCCATGTGCCGCAGTTCCGCAACGCGAACGCCCTCACCGGCGCCCCCGTGATCGTCGGCGTCATCGACTCAGGCATCGACGCGAAGCATGCGGCGTTTGCGGGACGTATCCTCCGCGTGTGGGACCAGACACGACAGGGCGCTGGCGTTCCCGAGGGCCCGTACGGCGTCGAGTTCACCGGCGCCGACCTCACGCGATCGCGCGACACCGACGGCCATGGCACCCATGTGGCGGGCATTGCGGCCGGGGACCACCCCGACTACGGTGGGGTCGCCCCCGGCGCGTCGATCGTCGTCGTGCGCACGACGATGGACGACACCGACATCGCCGACGGGATCCGGTACGTCTTCAGGATTGCCGGACAGCAAGGCGTTCCAGCCGTCGTCAACCTCAGCCTCGGCGGACACGACGACGGCCACGACGGCAGCGATCCGCTCTGTAAGGTCATCGACGAGGCGAGCGGGCCCGGTCGCATCGTGTGCTGCGCGGCCGGCAACGAAGGTGACGACAACATCCACGGGCTCACGAAGGTGACTCGCCACACCGAGGCAGGCATGCGCTTCCATGTGCCGGTCGGCAGCGTCACCGAAACCTCCTTGACCGGCTGGTATGGATCGAAGAGCCGTCTCGCAGTCGC
>Ga0210380_10000105_pt1 | contig 46458 bp, 42 predicted proteins | sample PLM4_5_coexredo_FD_155476 | JGI IMG/M metagenome (GOLD analysis project Ga0210380, IMG submission 155476) | Groundwater sediment microbial communities from an aquifer in East River, Colorado, USA - PLM4_5_coex redo | ecosystem: Environmental > Terrestrial > Soil > Riparian zone | place: USA...
CAATCTCGCGGACCTGTTCGGCGTGCCTTGCTTCGTGTGCGGCGAGAAACTGTCCCCACTGACTGACGCTCAGCGCGCCGAACCGGGGGTGCGTATGGACGACCCTTGTCGCCAGTTCGGGATCGAGCTCTTCGAGCAGCCGGCGCAGCGCCGCGCGCGCAGCCTCGGCCCGCGCCCATGCTGCGTCCCATGCGAGGCCCTGGGGATGGAAATGCTCAGGGGCGGAGCGGCGCGCCGAACGATCCGCGAGCATCGTTTCGATCGTGGTCGGAAGGCGTTCCGCGCCGGCGGTCTCGGGCGTCGCGGTCGTTCCTTGAGCCAACGCGATGCCGGCGGTCAGGAGGGCCGTGTTCCGTTCCTCCACCAGCGCCAGGTGCTCGAGCACGCCGGCCACCGACCATCGGTCCGCGTCCAGCGCACGATCGCGCATCGCCGGCGGTACCAGGTCCACCGCGACGCGAAGCGCGTCGCGCGAGCGCTCGAGACGGCCCAGGGTGTCGATCAGCGGCGATGCGGTCACGCGACGCGCCCGACTACTTCAGCTCGACGCGGATGACGCGCTGCTCGGTCGTCCCGGTATTTCGCGCCTCGTGGCTCACCGGGTCGGCCCACCTGACATCGCCGAACTTCGTCTGGCCCTTCACCCACTGCGCCCCAGGGGCCTTCGTCTCATTATCGTAGTCGGTCAACGCGATCGTGACGCCACGGCCGTGGCTGTGCAGCTTCTCAGCGACCCCAGCAGGCACGCGCACTTCGATCACGCGGACGAACATGTTCTCCATCACGATCTTTTGCGTCTCGAGCAGCGCCGGGGCTCCCTGCGCGTGGAGTAGGCGCGCGCCGAGCAGGGCCGCGACGGCGACGGCCACCAATACGAGCAAGCGTGTTTTCGTCATGCGGGGATTGTAATCACACTTGCCCCGGGCGCATCCACGAAAGGGGTACGATCGGGTTCGTGCCCAAGACGCGACTCGAGGCCTTCAGCGACGGTGTCATCGCGATTCTCATCACGATCATGGTGCTCGAGCTGCGAGCACCGGAGGGAGTCGACTGGGACACCCTGCGGCCAATCCTGCCCAGCTTCACGACCTACGTCCTGAGCTTCGTGATGCTGGGCATCTACTGGAACAATCACCATCATCTGTTGCATACGGTCGAGCGGACGACGGGCCGGATCCTCTGGGCCAACTTGCATCTGCTGTTCTGGCTCTCCCTCATCCCGTTTGCAACGGGATGGACCGGGCACAGCCATTTCGCGTCGCTGCCCACGGCGATCTACGGCGTGATCCTGCTGCTGTCGGCCCTCGCCTACACCTTCCTCGTCCGGTCGATCATCGCGGCGCAGGGGGCGGCGTCTCGACTCAAGGCGGCGGTCGGCCGTGACACCAAGGGCTATCTGTCGCTCGCGCTGTACGCCATCGCCATCCCGACGGCCTTCGTCAATCAATGGGTGGCGTACGCCATCTACGTCGCCATCGCGCTGATCTGGTTCGTGCCCGATCGACGCATCGAGCGCCGTATCCACACCTAGCGGCGAGTCCATCGCGGCGCGCCACTGTCAGTCGCCGATGCGATGCTCCACGACGGGCAGCGTCACGTTGCGTGCGCCGATCGCAACGAACAGCGCGCCCTGGTCGACCGAGAGTGACAACGAGGTACGCCGGTCGAGGAGCGTGGCGATCGTGTCGATCGCACCGCGGTCGAAGGCGCGAATGGGAATGTCGCCTCCGCGGTGAATCTTTGCGCCCGAGAGCTGCGCGAGCAGCTGGCGCGCGTCGCGGTGCGTGTAGACCGCCACGCGACCGGCGTGCTTGCTGCCGCGGTGCAGACGCGCGGCGTCAGGCATCCCGACCTCGATCCATGCAGTCATGCGCCCGGTCAGGTCGCGAACCACGAGGGCGGGCTCGTCACCCGATGACACGCCTTCGGTAAACGCGAGGCCTTCCTGGTATTCGAGGCAGTACGCGAGCACACGTACCAGCATGTATTCCACCGACTCCGATGGATGCCGGGCGACGCGCAACTCGAGCGCCTCGTACACCCCGCGATCCATGTCGGCAAGGTCGATCGTGAAGTTGTAGATCGTCGCGGTCTCGGCCATGTCGCACGTCGATGCTACGCGATCGCCGCCTCTCCAATGCGGTTACCATGGTGTCCACGATGACACCATCCGATTGCATCCTGTTCAGCGGCGGCGCGCCGGGCGCGGAAGCGGCCTTCGGCGCATGCGCAGAGCGCCACGGCATCGAGGAAGTCAACTTCACGTTCGACGGACACCGCATCGAGCGGCACCGCGGCGTCCGGGTGCTCAATCACGAGGAGCTGCTGTCGGGCGACGTCAGCCTCGACTATGTGTCCCGCCTGATGCACCGGCGGTACACCGACAGCCCGACGCTGCGCCGGGTCCTGCAGACGCTGTGGTATCAGGTCAACAACGGGCAGGAAATCTACGTCGTCGGCACGATCCAGGACGACGATACCGTGCGCGGTGGGACAGGCTGGGGCGCCGAGTTCGCCAAGTTGTGCAACAAGCCGCTCTTCGTCTTCGACCAGGACCGCGACAGTTGGTCTCGGTGGACCGGTTCGTCGTGGGAAGCGTTGACCGTCACATCGGCTCCGGTGATCACACACCCGCATTTCACCGGCACGGGCACCAGGACGTTACGCGCGAACGGGAGCAACGCGATCGAGGCGCTATTCACGCGGTCGTTCGGAGCCTAGCGCCTCTGTGGCCCGTGACAGTCTCACGCGCCGAACTGGCGCAGGTGATGATCGACGTGCAGCCAGCCCCAGCGCTGCCATTCGCGGGTAGATAGTGGTCCGAAAATCGGATGGGGCTGCAGCGTGTCCTGCCTGCGGCTGACGAACTGCTCCATCAGGACCTCGAGCTCCTGCTGGTCCTGTGAAAATTCGAGCGGTGGCGTCCCTCCGAATTCCTGATCGACCTCCGGCACCGTCCTGATGCCGTGCGGCCACGTGAGACCCGAGTGCAACGCCACCCAGCGGACGAGCGTCCGCGTCAGTGGGTTGCTGCGCGAGGTGATCGGCACAGGGTTCATCATTTTGCGGAATGAATCGCTCAGGTGACACACTGCCTGGTGCGGGGTCATCCGACCCCACTGGCGGGCGCTCGTCGGCGCCAAGGTACGGAGGCGCAACACCAAGGCCGCGCGTGACTGCGAATCGTCAAGGAACTTGGTCATCGGGCTCGGTCCTGTTGATCATCATGGCGGAGACGCCATCGAAGAACTCGCGGAGGATCGCGTCGGCCGCGACGGGCAGCGCCGTCTCGTCGAGCGCCCGGCCCATCAAGAGCAGCCACCGCTCGCGCGCCGCGCGGTCGATCGCAAACGGGAAATGCCGCGCCCGTAGCCGCGGGTGGCCCCGTTGTTCGATATAGCGCTGGGGCCCGCCAAACCGCCCCACGAGGAAGTCGCGCAGGCGCACCTCGGCAGCCGCGAGGTCGTGCGCCGGATACATCGGTCCCAGGATGTCGTCGGCGGGCACCTGACGATAGAACGCCGCGATGAGCCGCGCGAAGCCATCTTCGCCGATGGCCGCATATATTCCTGCCTCGTCGATTTCGGGCACCGCTCAGAACTGGAATCGCAGGCCGATCTCGACCTCGCGCGGGTCGGAGGCGCTGGTGTACTTGCCGAAGTTGTCCGAGCTCAGCACGCTCGACGGAATGCCGTAGTTCACCCGGTTGAACATGTTGGTGATGTTGGCGAACACGTTCACGTTCTTCCGGGTACCCGCGCTGCCGGCTCCACCGAGAAAGAACGCCTTCGACACGTTCAGGTCGAACGTCAGGCGACCCGGACCCGTGGCGCCGTTACGCCCGACGCCGGGCGGGCGATCGTTTTTCGTCCCGTCCTGGTTGTCGTCCGTCCCCGTCGTAATCGTGTAGAAGCGCCCGCTGGCCGCGCTCAGGTTCTCGCTCAGGAACACGCCCCCCGGCAATTGCGCGTTGAGGCTGCCGTTCACGAAATGCCTCGACATCCCCCCCGGACTCCAGTCGGCGCGCGGGTCATAGCTGTTGGTCGGAATGCCGAAGTCATTGTTGTCTTCGAACCGATCCTGAAAGACGTAGTTGCCGGTGGTGTTGAAGATGCTGAAGCGGTGGCGCATCGACAGCCGAACGGTGTGGGTTCGCTGGAAACTCACGTTCGTCAGGTTGAGCACGGTGCCCTGGCCCTGATCGGGCCTGAGACAGTTTCCGGGGAGCGTGTCCAGTGTGCACGCCGTCAGCGCGGCCACGGCCATGTCACGGGGCTGGTTCAGGTCCCGCATCACGAGACGCCGGTGGTTGTCCTGATAGTCGTACGTGGCCGTCACGAGCAGCGTGCGCCAGAACGTCTTCTCGGCCGACACCATCGTGACGAAGGTAAAGGGCGTGACGATGTTCGGGTCGGTCACGCGGATCGATGGGAAGGTCTGGCGCACGGCGCCAGAGAACGGATCGGGGAAGGTGGGTTTATCGATCACGATCTCGTACTGCTGCACGCCGTCGTAGCGACGCTGCTCGGCTACCCTGTTGAGCGGCAGCCGCTCGAAGAACATGCCCCAGCCGCCGCGCAGCACCAGGCCGCGGCCAGCACCATAGGCGACCGCCGTACGGGGGGAAAAGTTGTTGTAATCCGACAGGTTGGTCTGCGCGTCGTACCTCACGCCCAGCATCAGCGACAGCTGCGGTGTCAGTGCGATGTCGTTCTGCATGAACGCCGACATGTCGAGCTGCGTCGCCCGCTGGAAGGGCTCGCCGCGGGCCTCCCGATAGGTGTCCGCGACGCCGCTTTCGAACGCCTCCAGGTTGGGGAAGGTGAAGGTACCGCCGAAGTTGTTGGTTGAATACGATTCCTGGCGTCTGTACGAACCCTCCATCCCCGTCTTGATCGTCAGCATCTGCCCCGGCCGGGTGTACAGGTTGCCGAAGTCATAGCTGCGGAAGTCGTCCTCGTACCGGTTCTGCGCGCCTCCGCTGTTGAACGTGTCCGAGACATCCACCCGCACGGCGTCGATGTAGGGAACGACGTTCGAGTGGTTGCTGGAGACGGAGAAGCGCGTTTCGTAGATGCTCCCCGACTGCAACGCCGAAAACTGGCGCAGCTCGGCGTTCCAGTTGCTGGCGTCGCGATCTGACGCGCGCTCGCGCAAGGTGAACCCGCCGATGCCCTCGTCCTTGCGAACCTCGGTGCCGTACCGGCCGTTGAAGGCGAGTGAGTGCGCGTCGGCCAGCTGAAAGGTGTTGCGTGAGTTCACCGACCGGTTGGTGGTCGGCCGGGTGATCCCGAGCGAGAACGGCCCGTCCGGTAGCGTAGCGTTGATGGTGTCGACGTTCTGCGCGAGGCTATAGGCGACGACCACGTTCGTCGTCAGGCGTCCGGGGATCGCCGGGCCGCCGATATCCACATTGATCTGCCGTTCCTGATAGGCCGGCTTGTTGTCCGCAAACACATTCCTCGCGTTCAACGCGTCGTCTTTGAAGAGACTCTCCATCGTGCCGTGCCACGCGCCGGCGCCGCCCCTGGCGATCACCTCGGTCGCCTGACCACCGCCGCGGCCGCCACCACCACCACCACCGCCACCACCACCGCCCTGAAATCCATTGCCGCCACCACCCTGATACTGAACGTCCTCCGCGGTGAACCGGTTGTTGTTGATCCGCACGTACTGCGTCTGCTGCGGCGGGGTGGCGCGGCCCTCGGTCACCGTCCCGCCCGCGGGCCCGCTGGCCACCAGGTAGTCCTCCCACACCTTGAGCTGTGGCTCGGTGAGGTATTCGTTGACGCGACTGAGGAATTCATTCCGCAGCCACGCGATGGCCGACTGCAGCTGCTCGGCCTGCTGTCCGCTCGTCGGGCCCGCGCGAAAATCCATGAGGCCGCCAAACAGCGACTCCGAGGCCTGCAGCCGCTCTTCCATCATCAACGTGATGGACCGATCCTGGTCGACCGTAAAGGGGATGTTGGCGTCGGCCAGTACACGCGTCAGGTCGGCCTTAAGCGCCGCCAGCGGATTGTCGCCCGCGCTCGCAGGCTCCTGCGCCCGCGCGGAGGCCGCACCGGTCAGCGCCAGGATGAGAACAAGGGCCACCCGCACCTACACACCTCCAGCCGGGCATTCCATCCGGTTCCAGCCGACCGAAATGCTACACGAGGGAAGTGCCAGCTACCAGTCGGTCGGACCAAAATCCTTCAGGAACTGTCCCCACGTGTGCACTCCGGTGTTAATGCCGGAGATGATGGGATCGACCACGCGCGCAGCGCCGTCGATCGCGTCGAGCGGCGGGTGAAATCCCTGCTCGTCGGTCTTCCGTTTCGCGATGGCCACGGCATCCTCGTCGGTCACCCAACCCGTATCCACGCTGTTCATGTGGATGCCGTCGGTGTGGTAGTCGGCCGCTGCCGTGCGCGTCATCATGTTCAGCGCCGCCTTGGCCATGTTGGTGTGCGGGTGTCGTGTCGTCTTGAACGCTCGATAGAACTGGCCCTCGACCGCCGACACGTTGACGATGTGCTTGTCGTGGTCGGGAGTGCGCATCATGAGGGGCTTGAGCCGCGCGTTCAGCACGAACGGCCCGATCGCGTTCACCAGGTGCACCTCGAGCAGCTCCACCGTTGACACCTCGGCCAGCAGCAGCCGCCACGAATTGCAGCCCCGTAAATCCACCTGCTGCAGATCGGCGTCGAGCCTGCCCTGGGGAAACAGGTCGGGCTGGACCACCAGCTCGTCAGGCAGCAGCGGCACCTGTGACAGCAGCGGAGCGAGGATGCCGGGATTGCCGGCCAGGGATTCGGGAGTCCGAATCAGCGACTCGGGGCTCGAATCCCGAATCGCGAATCCCGAATCGCGAGCATGCAGCTCCGCCTCGGCGGCCATCATGTGCGCGTAGAAGGCGGGTGGGCGCCGCACCGTTTGACAGGCGTTGTTGACGATGAAGTCGAGGCGATCGTGGGTGGCCAGCACACGCTGGCAGAGCGCCTCGACGCTGGGTGTGTGACGCAGGTCGAGGCCGACGATCTCCAGGCGATCCCGCCACTCGATCGCGTCGGCCTCGCCGGCGTAGCGCCCGGCCGCATCGCGCGGAAAGCGCGTCGTCACGATGAGGCGCGCGCCGCTGCGCAGTAGCTTGAGCGCCGCCTGATAGCCAATCTTCACGCGACCGCCGGTCACGAGCGCCACCCGACCCGTCAGGTCGGCCAGCTCGGTACGCTTCGCGAAATTCAGCTCGGCGCACCGCGGACAGAGCTGGTCGTAGAAGTGGTGAACGGTCTCGTACCGACACTTGCAGATGTAGCACGCCTGAGGCTCGAGCGCGCGGCGCTCGCCTGGCTCGTCGGTCGCGGGCGGGAAGAAGATGGGCGTGGTGAACGTGGGGCGACGCCGAAGCGTCTGAATCCCGGTTTCGGCACGCACGCGTCGATCGTTGGCGACACGCGCCAGACGTTCCTCCCGCGCGGTCGCCTTGGCCAGCCGGCGACGCGTGCGGCTCGCCGGGCCGCGCGCCTTCGTCAACGCCCGCAGAAATCGGGCGCGGTCGTCGCCGCTCAAGACCTCGAGCAGACGCCGATCTGAGGCGAGCGACTCGAGCACCTCGATAGTGGCGCGCAGGCGCTCGACGAGAGACTGGACGTCAGGCGTGCCGGCGAGGCCGCCGCTCATCGGGCAGACGCGCCGGCAGTCTGCGTGACGGGACCGCGCAGCGTCAGCTTCTGCACGCGCCAGTTCGACGTCTCCGCCACGTACACCTCGGTCTCGGACGGGCACGCGAGGGCGTGCGCGCCCGAGAACTGCTTCAGCTGCCGACCCGAGCGGCCAATGACGCCCAGCACGCGCCCGTCGAGCGCCACCTTGAAGACGCGCCCGGGAAACGTCGATTCACCGACGAACATGACCTGGTTGGGACCGGGCGTGATGCAGATGGAGTTCGGCGCGCCGATCACGGCCGCCAGCCGCTCACCCGTGGGCGTGTTGCCGTTGACCGCCTTGGTGCCCGGCGCGGGCGGCACGTCGATCGAGAACATCCGCTGGAAGCGCCCCTCGGTGTCGAACACCTGAATCCGGTGATTCGTCCGGTCACCCACGTAGACGTTGTTGCTGCGGTCGATGGCAATGGAGTGCGGCAGGCGGAACTGACCGGGGCCCGTACCCGGCTCACCCCACGATTTCACCCAATCGCCATTCTTGTCGTACTTCGCGACGCGCGAGTTGATGTAGCCGTCGCTGATGTAGATGTTCCCGTCCGAGTCCCATGCCACGTCGGTCGGCTGGCGGAACAGCCCGTCAATAGGCGCGAGCGGCGGGTTCACCGGCTCCCACGGCTTCGTCTCATCGTCGGCCGACTCCTTCCGACGGCCGAAGACCCACACGACCTGTCCGGCCTGGTTGAACTTGACCACCATGTCCGAACCCTTGTCGATGGCCCAGATGTTGTCGTCGCGATCGATGCGCACGCTGTGCGCGAACGACCACGCGTACAGGCCCTTGCCCACTTCGCGAATGAACTCACCCTTCGGACCGAACTCGAGCAACTGGGCCGCCGTGGGCGCGTAGGCAGGACCATTGGCGCTGTTCGATCGGGTGAACACGAAGACGTGCCCCTTGGAATTGACGGCGACGCCCGGCACTTCTCCGAAATTCATCCCGGCGGGCAGCTTGAGGAAGTCAGCCGATGAATCAAACGCCAGGTCGGGCGGATTCTGCTGAGCCGCGGCCGGTGCGGCCAGGGCCGCAAACAACAACGCACACGCCACGTGTTTCATGAGCACCTCTGGAGAGAAAAGGGCGGGTCTACACCACAAGACCCGCCCCACGACTACCCGCCGACTGCCGACCAGTTCAGAACCGGTACCGAATTCCCAGCTCCACTTCCTGCCGAGCACCGGCCACCGCGTAGGTCCCGTACTGGCTCGACAGCGAGTTGTTGATGAACGTGCCGCCGGTGCCGCCGATGAGGTTGTCGCGCCCGAAGAGATTCAGCACCTGCGCGCTGATCTCGATGCTGTGCGACCCGCCCAGTGTGAACGGGCGGCTGACCCGGATGTCCACGCGATTGTAGTCGCTGCTTTCGATCTGGCTCGCAGGAATTGGCGCCAGGTTTCGCACCCGCCGCCAGTCGTTGACGAGCCCGAGCAGCTTCGCCGTGCCCTCGCTGTCGCGTCCACCCATGTTGGTCGTCACGCCCGGAACGGGATCGACTGCGCCGTCACCCGTCAGATCCACGCCGCTGCTGGCGTCAAACGGCAGCGCCGTGCGAATGGTCCACACCGCGCCAGCGATGATGCCAAGCGGCAGACGGCCCGAACCGCTCGCCACGAGCGTGTGCTTCCGGCCGCTCGGGCCTGTCTGGAGTTCCGGATGATAGTAGTCGTTGATGTTCGCGACGTTGTTCGTCGTCCATTCACGCGTATACGAGACGATGTACTGATAGTTGCTCGCATAGCGCTTGTCCAGACGCACGTACAGCGCTCGGTAGTCGTGCCAGCCGCTCGACACCAGCTGGGTGATGTTGCCCCACGTGTCCATCGGACGTCGCGCGTTGAGCTGGGCCGTCGTGAAGGTCGCCACCGTGGCCGCCTGCTCGGCCGTCATGGTCGTGAAGTCGTAGACCGGCACCGGCTGATTGATGTTCTGGGTTCGCGAGAGGGTGCGCAAGTTGGTGTACACGCCGTCCACATGGACGGCCAGACTCGGCATCAGCTGCCGCGAGATCCCGCCGGTGACCGTGTCCCCGTACCCATTCCGGATGTTGTCGTCGAGGACGCTGACGTTCGGGCGCTGGCTCACCATCACGAACACCTCGGGCGGGAGACCGAGGTACGGATCAGGATACGCGGGATTGGTGAAGCTGACCTGGTTCTGCTTGAGCGTGTCGGCCTCGTTACGAAGTGAGCCGCCGGCGATGTAGTTGAAGAACCGACCATAGGCCAGTCGAGCCAGCGTGCGACCGTCGTTCTGCACATCCCACGCGAGACCGAGCCGCGGTGCGATGTTGTCGTTCTCACCGCGCGTCTTCGGGTCGATCAGCTCCTTCAGCCGCTCACGCCCCGTGAAATCGAAGAAGTAGTTGAGCGAGTGGTACTGGTTGTCGTACCGGAATCCCAGGTTGAGTGTCAGGTTCACCAGCGGTTTGAACTCGTCCTGGACGTAGAAATTGAACCAGTACTGCTTGAGCTCGCGCGCATTGCCCGGGAACGACTGGGTGAACGTCCTCGGATTCTTCAGGTTTGCGATCGCGGCCTTCGATCCGTCGAAGAACTGGTCTTCACTGAACGTCCACGTCCCGATATTGGGAGGTGCGTCCTCGGGCGAGATGAAGCGTTCATACGCGCCGCCGAACTTCCAGTCGTGGGCGCCGCGAGACCAGGTGAAGTCGTCTTTGATCTCGAAGCGATTGGTCCACTGGATGCTGCCGCTGGTCGATCCCCAGTGCATGCTCGGAAAGTTGTAGACCTGCGTGTAGTCGGCGAACCGCTCGGCCGGGAACGTGCCCGGGTCCGGCCACAGGTCCGACCCTGGAGGCCCTGTCTGGTTCCGCAGGCGCGCCGGCAACTGGAAGCGCACTTCGTTCAATGCCTGCGAGCTGATCACCCAGTTGTGCCCGGTGACGGCGGTGTCGCGGGGCGACTGGACGTAGTTGCCCTGGAACGCCGCGTTCGCGCCGCCGCAGCTCTCGCAGTCGATGTGCTCCCAATCGAGTCCATAGCGGAAAAACAAGCTCTGCGACTGATTGACCTGCACGTCCACGCGCCCGAAGTACTTCCGCCGCAGATAGTCGGTCGGGAACGTACCGTGCAGCGCGCCGTAGTACTGCGGCAATCCGCTGTTGACCGTGAACGACTTGTTCTCGGTCAGGTACTCGATGGCCCCGAAGAAGTGCGCACGATCCCGCACGATCGGCCCGCCAAACCCGAATCCGGTCTGATAGCGTCGATAGTCAGGCTTGTCCGAACCCGCTCGCTCCTGGTCCCGCGTGATCGCACTGAGGCTCCGGTCCTTGAAATACTCCAGGACCTCGCCGCTGAAGCGGTTCGTTCCGCTCTTGGTGACGGTGCTCACGAGACCCGCGACGTTGCCGCCGTGCTCGGCCGACGCCTGCGCGATGTTCACGCGGAACTCCCGAATGGCCAACTGCGGCATCTCTGCGTGCTGCTGACCCGAGTTGGGCGAGCGATTCTCGGCGCCGTCCACGAAGTACGCGTTCATCTGGTTGTTGATCTGTCCGGCGCCGATGTTGGCCTGAGACCGCCTCACCTGCGTGTTGTCCATGTTGGTTCCCGGCAGCAGCAGCACAAGACTGGCAGGCTGCCGGTCGGCCATGGGCAGCGTGTCGATCTGCTCCTGGGTGATGACCTGTGCGACCTCGGCCTTCGTCACCTCGATGACCGGCGCTTCGCCCGTCACCGTCACGGTCTCCTGAAGGTTCTGCACCTGCATCGTGACGTTCTGATTTAGTTGCAAGCCGATCGTGATGACCAGTCGATCGATTGCAACCGTCGCAAAGCCCAGCAGCTCTGCTCGCAGTTCGTACGTACCCGGCTGGATGCCGTTGAATCGGTACTCGCCGTTGGCTTCGCTCACCGTCGTCCGAACGACTCCGGTGTCGGTGTTACGCAGCGTCAGGGTCACGCCTGGCAGTACGGCGTTCTGGGCATCCGCGACGACGCCCACGATGACGCCTCCGGTTTGTGCCGCGGCCTGGATTGCAAGCCCGAGCACGATGAGGAGCGACAGGACGACCCGGTACTCCTGCCGCCACGGACGAAGCCTCGACATCATGTCTGCTCCCTTCCTTAGTCAACTGGACGTACGGACGATCGATTCCCGAGAGGGTGCGCGAACAACCTGGACGCCGCCGCTCAGCCGCGCGTCACCACGGTCGCTACGCGTGGACCTGGCGATGCGCCGCGCGCGGTCACGAGTCGATGAAGAGACTTGCTGCCGTCCTTCGAGGTCAGACTGCGAAGGACGCGCGGGAACCATATCACGCGTCCGGGTGATGTCAAGGCCGCTGGCCGCGGGGGTATCATCCGCTGCGCCAGCATGCTTTTCCTCGTGTTCTTCTGCTCGGGCGTCGGCGGCCTGATCTATCAGGTGGTCTGGGTGCGCGTGTTCGCGAACGTCTTCGGGAACACGATCTACTCGGCGTCCATCGTCGTCGCCGTCTTCATGCTGGGGCTCGGCGTGGGCAGCTTCGCGGGCGGCGTCTGGGCCGATCGGCGGTACAGGGCGCGACCCGAGTCGCTGCTTCAGGTGTTCGCTGGCTGCGAAGCGGCCATCGGCCTGCTGGCGCTGGGCCTCTCGCAACTGCTCCCGCATCTGGGCGATCTCTCCGCACGCATGTCGTCGTACGCGCGCGACCAGACGGGATGGTACGTCCTCTCCGTCGCGTCATATGCCGGCCGTGCCGCAATCGCCGTCGTGCTGCTCGCGCCGATTACGGTGCTGATGGGGGCGACGCTCTCGCTGCTCATCCGCCACGTGGTCCGGCGGGACGTGCAGGCGGACAGCTGGCGCGTCGCGGCGCTCTATGGCGCCAATACGCTGGGGGCCGCCTGGGGCTGCCTGTTGACCGACCTCGCACTCGTCCCTGCGTACGGCATCCGCGGGACACAGCTGATCGCGGTCGGCTTCAACCTCGCCGCGGCTGCGGGCGCGTTCCGGCTGGCCGCGCGTGCCACATCTGCGAGCGCTGTTCGCAGCGCACCAAGTCGGCACCCCGCCGCCGAATCCCGAACCCCGAATCCCGAATCCCGAACCCCAAATCCCGTCCCATGGGCCTGTTTCGCGCTCGCCCTGGCGGGGTTCGCCGCGATGGGCCTGGAGATCGTCTGGTTCAGGCACTTCAGCATTCTGCTCGGCGAATACCGCGCGGTATTTGCGACGGTTCTCGGCGTCATCCTGCTCGGCATTGGGGCCGGCGCCTTCCTGGGGGTCGCGATCTGCCGCCGAGCGTGGCAACCCGCCCACGCGCTCATGGCCGTCCAGGGACTGATGGCCGCAACCGCTCTGCTGGGCCTGGCCTCGGCGAGCGCTCGAACCATCGACAGGACCGCATCGGCCTTCGTCGTGCAGGCGGGACGACCCGGCCTCGGCGCCGAAGTCTGGTTCAACGCCCAGCCCATCCTGCTGGTGCTGGCCGTGCCGGCTGTACTGATGGGGCTGTCGTTCCCCCTCGCCAACGCGCTGATACAGCGCGCCGAACGATCGGTCGGGACGCGCGCCGGCGTGCTCTACCTCGCCAACACGGCTGGCGGCGTCGCCGGATCGCTTGGCGCGGGGTTCGCGCTGCTCCCGGCGCTCGGCATCCAACGCACGGCAACCGTGCTGGCGCTGGTGGCCGCAAGCGCGGCGTTGCCCTTGTACTTCGCCTCCGGCGGCGCGCGGCGAGCGGAGCCCGGCCGTCTTCGGGCACTGGCCACCTCGCTGCTCGTCTCCACGACCGCCATCTGGTGGTGGTTCAACCTGCCGTCCACTTACGTCCTGAGTCGCGCGCTGCTGTTTCCGCTCCCGCTCGCGTACGCCGTCAGCGAGGGCGTGACCGAGCTCGTGGCGGTGACCGACGGACCCGATGGCGGACGCGTGCTCGTGACCAACGGACACCCGATGTCGTCAACCGAGCTGGCCTCCCAGCGCTACATGCGGGCGATGGCGCATCTGCCGCTGCTGCTCGCAGACGAGCCGACTCGTGTGCTCGTAATGTGCTTCGGCGTCGGCAACACCGTGCACGCCGCCACCTTGCATCCGTCGGTGCGCCGCGTGGAGGTGGTGGATCTTTCGCGGCACATCCTCGAGCACGCCAGCTATTTCCGCGACGTGAATCGGGATGTGCTGCAGGATCCCCGTGTGCAGGTGTACGTCAACGACGGACGGCAACACCTGCAGATGGAGCCGGCCGGGTCGTACGATCTGATCACGCTCGAGCCACCCCCGATCATGCATGCCGGCGTGGCGGCGCTTTATTCGACCGAGTTCTACGAGCGGGCCCGCGCGCGGCTCTCCCCGCGGGGCTACGTGAGCCAGTGGCTTCCCGCGTTCGGCGTCCCGCAGGCGACGATCCTCTCGATGGCACGGGCATTCCTGGACGTGTTCCCCAACGCAGTCCTCCTCTCGGGCGCGTCGTCGAACTTCATCCTTCTCGGATCGGCCGGGGCGGATGTTCGGATCGATCCGGCCCGCCTGGCGGCGGCCCTGGCGCACGCGCCGGCCGTGCAGGACGATCTCGCGCGCCTCGACCTGAAGGGCCCGCGCGAGATCGTCGGCATGTTCACCGGATCGACCCGGACGCTCGCCGACGCCACACGCGGGGTCGTGCCCGTCAGCGACGACCGCCCCATCCAGGAGTACGCCAGGCGATCCCTGATTGACAACGACGAGGGGGTGCCGCCGTCGATCGTCGATGTGGGGGCCGTTGCGTCGTGGTGTCCCGCGTGCTTTGCCAACGGCGAGCCGGTGCCGCTCGTCGACGGGCTGGATACGTACCTGGCGCTGATGAAGCTGGCGTACACAGCCCCGCGCATCGGAGTCGCGCAGACGGTGCCCTCGGGCGCTCGCGGGCGCACGATCGCGGGTAGCGGCTATCTCGGCAGCATCGTTCCGGATTCGCCGCAGCTGCAGGCGGTGATCACCGAGGCATTCACACGCCGGTATCAGCGCGGCACCGACCTGCTGGAGCAACGTCACTACCAGGAGGCCGTCGATCAGTTTCGCGAAGCGCTGCTCCTGGCACCCGACGCCGTGCAGGCGCACAACAACCTCGGCATCGCGCTGGCTTCACAGGGAAATGTCGAGGAGGCGATCGATCATTTCAAACGGGCGCTCGCCCTGCAGCCCGACTTCGACGATGCACGACGGAATCTGGAATTTGCGGTAGGCGGTAGGTAGTAGGCGGTAGGCAGTAGGCCGTCGATACCCAACGGCAACGGGAAAAAAGAATCGCCGCGGCACGCGCCGCGGCGATTTCGTCGTTGCGTCTGGCTGCCCGCTGCGAGCTGCCAGCTTCCTAGAACTTGAACTGAATCCCGACTTCCATCTCCTGCCTGGGCGCCGCGACGGTGTAGCGACCGTATGCGCTCGACAGCGAGTTGTTGATGAACGTGCCGCCGGTGCCGCCAATCAGGTTGTCACGCCCGAAGACGTTGAACACCTGTGCCACCAGGTCGATGCTCCGACTGGCCCCCAGCACAATTGCCTTGCTCACGCGGAAGTCGAACCGGTTGTAGTCGCTGCTCTGCAGCTGGCTCGCCGGAATCGGCGCGAGCCGCCGGACCAGTCGCCACTCGTTCACCAGTGCCAGCAGGTCGGCAGTACCCTTGCTATCGCGCCCCGCCATGTTCCTCGTGGAGCCCGGCACCAGATCGATCGTGCCATCGCCGGTGAAGTCCACGCCGGCGCTGGCGCTGTAGGGCAGCGCGGTACGTATCGTCCAGACCGCCCCGAACGTCATGTCCCACGGGAGACGCACCGTGCCGCTCGCGACGAGCGCGTGCTTCCGGCCGTCGGGCCCTTCGTCCAGGTAGGGATGGTAGATGTCGGACACGTTCGACACGGAGTTCTGGGTCCAGTCGCGCGTGTACGAAATCAGATACATGTAGCGATTCGACATGCGCTTGTCGAGCCGCACGTACAGGGCGCGATAGTCGCTCCACCCGGTGGGGGACAGCTGAACGACGTTGCCCCAGTTGGCCATCGGCCGGGCGGCGTTGAGCTGCGCCGCCGAAAACGCGGCGATCTGGTTGGCGGTCACGGCATTGAGTGTCACGAAGTCATACGCCGGCTTCGGCTGGTTGATGTTCTGCGTCCGCGCGAAATTCCGCAGATTCGTGTACACGCCGTCGACGTGAATCGCGAGATCGGACATCAACTGGTGCGACACCCCGGCGGTCACGGTGTCGCCCTTCATGTTGGTCATCTCGTCGTCGAGGACGTTGACGTTCGGCCGCGCCGACGCCGTCACGAAGGCCGGTGGTGACAACCCGCCGTACGGATCCGGATAGCTCGGGTTCGGGATGTTGATGGTGTTCTGCAGGAGCGTCCCCAGCTCGTTGCGCAGGCCGCCCTGCGGCAGGAACTGGAAGAACCGTCCATAGGCCGCCCGTACGAGATTCTGGCCGTCACCGCTGACGTCCCAGGCCATGCCGGCACGCGGACCGACATTGTTATTGTCGTGGCGGGTCGGCGGGTCGATCAACTGCTTCAACGACTCGCGGCCCGTGAAGTCGAGCTGCTGGTTGAACGAGTGGTACTGCAGGTCGTAGCGCACCCCAAGGTTGACCGTCAGCGTCGAGAACGGTTTCCACTCGTCCTGCGCGTAGCCGCTGAACCAGGTGTTATTCAGCTCGCGCACCACGTTCGGGAACGCCGCCGTGAACGACGTCGGGCTCTTCAGGTTTGCAATCGCAGCGGAGGTGCCGTCGAAGTACTGGTCCGACGCAAACGTCCAGCTGCCCTGGTTCGCGATAACATCCTCCGGCGAGACGTACCGCGCGTAGTTGCCGCCGAACTTCCACTGGTGGCTGCCCATCGAGTACGAGAAGTCGTCCTTGACCTCGAACCGCTTGGTGAAGTTGAGGCTGCCCGTGTTCGATCCCCAGTGCATGCTGGGGAAGTTGTAGACCGGCGTGTATCCCGTGAACCGCTCGGGCGGAAATTCCCCGGGCTGCTGCCAGAGCGACGTGCCCGGAGGTCCAGTGGTGCTGTGGAGCCGCGCGGGGATCTGGACCCGGAGATCGTTGAGGCTGCGGTTGCTGACGACCCACGTGTGGCCGAACACGTTCGTGTCGCGCGGCGACTCGACGTAGCTCTGGCTGAACGCGGCGTTGGTGCCGCCGCAGCCTTCGCAGTCGATGTGCTCCCAGTCACGTCCGTAGCGCACGAACACGCTCTGCGACTGGCTGACCTGCCAGTCGCCGCGCACGAAGTACTTGCGCCGCAGGTAGTCGGTTGGAAATGTCCCTTCGAGCTTGCTGTAGAACTGCGGCTGCCCGCTGTTGACGGTGAACGACTTGTTCTCCGTCTGGTATTCGATCGCGCCATAGAAGTGGAGCTTGTCGCGAACGATCGGGCCACCGAATCCGACGCCCCACTGGTTCCGCTTGTAGTCGGGCTTGGGCGCGTTGACGTCCTCGGCGTTCTTGTCGCGAGCCTGCAGGCTCTGGTTCTTGAAGAACTCGAGCGCCTCGCCGCCAAAGCGGTTCGTTCCGCTCCGCGTGACGATGCTCACCAGGCCGGCGACGTTGCCGCCGTGTTCGGCCGAGGCCTGCGCGACGTTCACGCGGAATTCGCGGATGGCCAACTGCGGCATCTCGGCGTGCTGCTGGCCGGAGTTGGTCGACCAGTTCGACGAGCCGTCGAGGAAGTACGCGTTCATCTGGTTGTTGATGCCGCCGGCGCCGATGTTGGCCTGCGCGCGGCGCACCTGCGTGTTGTCCATGTTGGTGCCCGGCAGCAACAGGACGAGGCTGGCCGGCTGCCGATCGGACATCGGCAGCGTGTCGATCTGCTCTTGCGTGATGACCTGCGCCACCTCGGTGCGCGTCACCTCGATGACCGGCGCCACGCCCGACACGGTCACGGTCTCCTGCAGAGTCTGGACGTCCATCTTCACGTCCTGTCGCAGCTGTGACCCGAGCGTCAGCGCCAGTCGATCCACGGTGACCGTCGAGAAGCCAGCCAGCTCGGCCTTCAGCTCGTACGCGCCGGGCTGCAGGCCGGCGAAGCGGAACTGGCCGTCGGCCTCGCTGACGCCCGTTCGCACAACGCCGCTATCGATGTTGCGCAGCGTGAGCGTCACGCCGGGGAGGACTCCGCCCTGCGCGTCAGCGACAGTGCCTTGAATGACGCCGCCCTGCTGCGCGCGGGCGGGAGACGCGGCGAGTACCAGCGCCGCCATGATGAGAGCCAGACAACAGAAGTGCCTCGGACCGACGAGACTTGAACACATCACCGTGCGTCCTCCGTTTCTGAATCGATGAGTGGGATGGTTTACCGGTGCACACCATGAGGCTCCGGCCACGGTTTGTCAAGCAAAGGCTGATGGTAGACTCTGGCCCGGCACTCAACCTTCGAAGGAGCCGGCTCATGCGAAAACACCTGTGTCTCTGGGCGATCGTGTGCGGATGCCTCGTCGGCGCCGCCCAGGCCCAGGCCCCATCGTTTCCGCTGTGGGCGTACGGGTACATCACGTACCCGGCGTCGCCGACCGACTACTCGACCAAGTGCACGGCCGACCTGCCCGCCCCCTGCGACAGGCCTGGAGGGCTACCGGTCGATCCGCAGAACACGATCAGGCATCTCGACGGCAGTGACGGCGCGTTCACGATCGCGCAGATCAACTATCGCTTCGGCCCGGCCGACTGGTTTCCCAACGACCACCCGCCGATGCCCGACGTCGTCGCGCATGGCAAGGAGGCCAAGGGCGCGAGGGCCTGCGGCTTGTGTCACCTCCCCAACGGCAAGGGGCTCATGCAGAACGGCGGCGCGGCGGGCCTGCCCGCGGCCTACATCCTGCAGCAGCTCGCCGACTTCAGGAGCGGCAAACGGCACAGCGCCGACCTGAACAAGGCCAACTCGTTCGAGATGGCCGCCATCGCCAGAGCGATCACCGACGAGGAGGCCAAAGCCGCGGCCGACTATTTCTCTTCGTTGAAGTTCACGAAGTGGGTCCGCGTGATCGAGTCCGACACCGTGCCCAAGTTCACCGCAACGGTCAACGGTCTGTTTCTCAAGGAAGAGGGCAACGAGACGGTGCCGCTCGGCAATCGCATCGTGGAAATGCCCGAAGACACCAATCAGACGAACCTCCTGCGCAACCCGCGGTCAGGCTTCGTGGCCTACGTGCCGATCGGAAGCGTGAAGAAGGGCGAGACGCTCGTCACGACCGGCGGGGCCACACTGGCGGACGGCAAGCCCGTGGCAGGCACGGCCATCACCCAGCCGTGCGCGACGTGCCATGGCCAGGGACTCAAGGGTGGGGTCGGCGCCATTCCACCGATTGCGGGCCGGTCGGCCAGCTTTCTCGGGCGCGCCATGTACGACTACAAGCTCGGCACGCGCGCCGGCACGGCGAGCGCGCTCATGAAGCCCACGGTGGAGAAACTCACCGAGGACGACGTGATCGCGATCGTCGCCTACGTGTCGTCGCTCGAACCGTAAACGGAAGGTGCGACGCTCGCGCTACTTCAGCTGACCTGCGACCGCGGCGAGGCCGGCCGTCGCGCACTTCTCGTCGGCCTCCTGCGTCGGCGCACCGCTCAGTCCGAGGCCGCCGATCTTGTCGGTTCCGATCATGATCGGCAGGCCGCCGCCGAGTGGAATGATGTCGGTGATGTACCGCTGTCCCGACAGCTCGGTTGGACCATTGGTGCGCTTGGCGACCTCCATCGAGGGCACGCCGAAGGTACGTGCCGTGTACGCCTTGCGGCGCGCCAGATCCGCGTTGTGCGGGTTGGCGGTATCGGCGCGCATGAGCAGCTTCACCTCGCCCGACCGGTCGACGACGACCACGCTCACGTCGTAGCCGTCTGCCTTGCAGGCCGCGATCGCGGCATTGGCCATGGTCAGCGCGAGCTGCGTAGAGACGTTGCGCTCGCTCAACACCTGCGCCTGCGACCCGACTGGGCACAGCGCCGCTGCTACCACGACAGCCATCACGAACACACTCTTGAGTCGCACGGTGTCCTCCCTCGCATGGCGACGCCGCCCGGCGTCGCGTCCTAGAACGTGCCCCCGTCCTTCTCGACCACCCACGCCTTTCGGCACAGCAGCATGATGTCCATGTACCGCGCCGTGCGTTCCTGACCCAGGACGTACGGGTTGGCGCCGTTCGGGTTCCTGCGGATCGCCGCCATCCGCGCAAGCCCATCGTTCATCGTCATCGGATGGCTGTTGAACACCATCTCGGGCCGTTCCTTCTTGAAGTAGTCGTTGATGATGTGCTCGAAGGCCTGGTACGACGCGCGATCCGGCACCTGCAGGGCACCGGCCGGCACGAGCCACATCCGTCGCGTGCCGTGATCCATCACGGGAACCGACATCATGACCGTGCCCGGCGTGTGCCCGGGATAGATGCCGAACCGGATCGTCGCGTTGCCGAGCGTCAGCGTATCTCCGTCGTTGATGACGCGGTCGCGCTTCGGCAGCACGCGATTTCTCGCCGCCGCGCTCGCGTTGGGGCCTGGCGGCCGCGCGATCAGATCCCAGTCGGCCGCGGTCAGCATCACGGGAGTGTTGTAGTGCTCCTGGAAGTACGGGGCGCCGCCGAAGTGGTCGGCGTGGCCGTGCGAGAGCACGATGTACTTGATATTGGCCGGGTCGAGGCCGAGCTGTTTCAGGCCCGGCACGAGCACTTCTTCGGCTTCCTTCGGGTTGTTGAGCGTGTCGAACAGGATGAGGCCCGCGCCCGTGTCGAGCGTCCAGGTACCCACCTGCTCGAAGCCGACGTAGTACAGATTGTCGAACACCTTGAGCGGCTCGACTTTCTGCATCGGCCGTGCATCGGGGTCGCGTGCGGGACCACCCGGCAGGCAGGCGTCCTGAGCCTCGCCCTTCAAATCCTCTTTCGCCAGCGCCATCGCCGAGGCGATCAGATCCTGCGCGGCTTTGGTCTTCGGCGGCCCCGCCGGGGCCGCGCCTTGCGCGGCCGCGCCGAGCGACCACGCGGCAACGACCGCCGCAGCGATGCCCCACGTAACTCGACTGTGCCTCATGATCGTTCCTCCCTGACGGGCAGACCGTATCGTCACCTGAAACAGAAAACCGAGGACGCGCGGCGCGTTGGTCCGCGCGCGCGCCCTCGGTCGAGAGCGATTCGAATCGAGATGGGCGCTAGTTCGAAGACGCCGGCTTGGCTGCCTTCGCCTTCTCGTCGGCGATGTACTTCACCGCGCCGGCGTGGGCCTCCTTCAGCCACTGACGCCACAGCGCGTTGTTGATGAACGGATTGGGCCCGGTCGGGTTCTTCGCTTTGAGATCGCGCATCTCCAGCAGGCCCATGTTGTTCGGATACGGGAAGCTGTTCAGGAAGCTGTGCACGTTGGCCGCCACCTGCACGTCGGCGAACTGCTTTTCCAGGCGCTCGATGCTGGCGAGGAATTCGGTGCCGCCCTCGACGCCGTTGCGGGGGCCGGGGCCGCCAAACACGAAGGTCTTGTAGTTCTTCCCGCCGTCGCGGCCCGTGAACTCGTAGGACGGGGATGCCGGCGTGTGCCCTGGCAGGATGTACACCTTGATCGACGTGTCACCGAGCTTGATGGTGTCACCTTCCTTGATGACCATGTCCTTCATCGGCGCCTCGTCGCCGGGCTTCGGGCCACGGCCCGCCTTGGCCTGGGCGGCAGCCTGCGTCGCCATGAAGTTCCAGTCACCCTCGGTGAGCGCGACACGCGCGCCCGAGAGCTTCTGGATCTTGTTCGCGCCGCCGTAGTGATCGAGGTGGCCGTGGCTCAGCAGGATGTACTTGATGTTCTTCGGATCGAAGCCGACCTTCTTGATGTTGTCGACCACGGTGTCCACAAACGGCTCCTGGGCCGCATCGATCAGGATGAGTCCATCGGTGGTGGGAATCAGCCACACCGCCACTGAGCCCGGCCCGACGTAATAGAGGTTGTCCAGCACCTTGAACGGCGCGATCTTCTGATACTCGACGTTCCGGCCCTGGCTGGCTCGATAGCTCTGGCTCAGCGACTCACCGGGAGCTGGCCCGGCCTGCTGCGCCGTCAGCAGCGCGCCGCTGACCAGAACGCCCACGGCGAGCGTCGTAATGCGTGTCGCGATTCTCATTAACTCCTCCTGCAAGTGCCGATAGGGGACCGCGCGAAGGTTATCACCGTCCAACGATACCGCCAAGCAAACCCCTGAAGATCTGCCGGCCCAGCTGGCTGCCCACCGTCCGTGCCGTCTGTTTGGCCATGGTTTCCACCATCCCCTGACGGCGGCCCGTACCCCACAGCCAGTCGTGGAGCATGTCGCTCTGCTTGGGCGCCTCCGCCGCGGCGCCGGCTCCCTTCGGTACTGGCTTGGACGCCGGCTGCGACTCGACAGCCGACGCGGCGCGCCGGGTGAGGATTTCGTAGGCCGACTCGCGGTTGACAGGCGTGTCGTATCGTCCGCCGACCGGGCTCCGGCCAATCACGACGGCACGCTCATCGGCGGTGATCGCACCGATCCGGCATCGCGGCGGCGCGATGCGGGCGCGTTCCACCGGCATCGGCACGGCGTTGGCCTGCAGCGTCGAGACCAGCGCCTCGCCCACGGCCAGCTGCGAGATGACGTCGGCGACCTTCAGTTTCGGATTCGGCACGAACGTCTCGGCCGCAGTCTTCACCGCCTTCTGGTCGCGCGGCGTGAATGCTCGCAGCGCGTGCTGCACCCGGTTGCCGAGCTGGCCCAGCACCTCGTTTGGCACATCGTCGGGGAACTGGGAACAGAAGTAGATACCGACGCCTTTCGATCGGATGAGCCTGACGACCTGCTCGATCCGCTGCAGCAGCGCCGGTGGCGCATCATCGAAGAGCAGGTGCGCCTCGTCGAACACGAACACCAGCTTCGGCTTGTCGAGATCGCCCACCTCCGGCAGCCGTTCGAACAGCTCCGAAAGAAGCCACAGCAGGAACGTCGAGTACAGGCGGGGCGCGAGGACGAGCTGATTCGCCGCCAGCACGTTGACGATGCCGCGACCGGAGAGATCGGTGCGCAGGAGATCGGTCAGATCGAGCGCCGGCTCGCCGAAGAAGTTCTTGCCGCCTTCCTGCTCGATCCGCAGCAGCGTGCGCTGAATCGCGGCGGTGGACTGCGCACTGACCAGTCCGTAACGCTGCGAGACTTCCGCGTGCTTGTCGGCGACCACGCCCAGCAGCGCGCGCAGGTCGTCGAGATCGAGCAGCAGCAGTCCCTGGTCATCGGCAAGCTTGAACACAATGTCGAGCACGCCCGCCTGCACGTCGTTCAGCTCGAGCATGCGCGCGAAGAGCGTCGGTCCGATCTCGCTGACGGTCGTTCGAATCGGGTGCCCGGCCTTGCCGTAGAGATCCCAGAACACGACCGGGCTGGCCTCGGGACGGAAGTCGCTGGCGCCCACATCGTGCGCGCGCTGCTCGAGCTGCGGCGTGAGCGTACCCGGCATCGCGAGCCCAGCGACGTCGCCCTTTACGTCGGCCAGAAATACCGGTACGCCCTCGCGCGAGAGCCCTTCGGCCATGACGAGCAGCGAAACCGTCTTACCCGTGCCCGTCGCACCCGCGACGAGCCCGTGCCTGTTGGCGTACTTGGCGAGTAAGAAGACCTGATGATCGCCCTTGCCGAGAAGAATGTCTCCCACGGCGCCATTCTAGTAGGACTCAAAAGCCGGCGTTGCCACGCGCGGTCGACCGCGTTAGAGTGCAGGTCTTCAATTTCGCTGGAGGCACCATGCACCAAGTGAGGACGAATTTCCGGCGGGCGATCGCAGTCTCAGGACTTCTTGCCATCGCGCTGGCCGCGGCGTGGACGGTTCAGGTTCGCGGGCAGGCCGCGGGTGTGACGGTCTTCGAGGGCGCGCGCGTGATCGTCGGCGACGGCCGCGCGCCGATCGAGAACGCCGCGTTCGTCGTGACCGGCACGCGCATCACGCAGGTCGGACCCACGGGCCAGATCACTGTGCCCGCCGGCGCGGCACGCGTCAACCTCGCCGGCAAGACGGTGATGCCGGCGATTCTCGACACCCACAACCATACCAGTCAGACGCGCCCCGAGCTCATCAACGACCTGAAACGTCGCGCGTACTACGGCGTCGGCTCGGCGCAGAGCATGGGCCAGGACACGGCCGACGTGCCGTTCCAGGTCCGGGGCGAGACGATACCCGGCGCCGCCCGGTTCTTCACCGCCGGGCGCGGGATCACGGCCCCCGAGCCTGGGCGCACGACAGCCCCGTTCTGGGTCAGCACCGTGGCCGAAGCGCGGAAAGCCGTACAGGACAACGCGGCCAAGAAGGTCGACATCATCAAGATCTGGGTGGACGACCGGATGGGCATGGTCACGAAACTGTCGCCGGAACTCTACAGCGCCGTGATCGACGAAGCGCACAAGAACGGTCTCCGCGTGATCGCGCACATCTACACGCTCGCAGACCACAAGGGCGTCCTGCGAGCCGGCGTGGACGCGTTCGCGCACGGTGTGCGCGACAGAGACGTTGACGACGAGTTCGTTGCCATGGTCAAGCAGCATCCGAATCTCGTGCTTGGACCGAACATGCCCGACCGCGGCGTGAAGATCGATCTGAGCTGGCTGCGCGAGAGCATCCCGGCGGCCGACTTCGCCAAGCTCGAGGCCGCCAACGTAGACGATGCAAAGGCGCACGACTTCTGGAGCATCCAGGGGCGCAACCTGGCGAAGATGAACGCCGCCGGCGTGAAGATCGTCGTCGGCACCGACGGCAACACGCCGTATGCGCCGCACATCGAGATGGCCGACATGGTGGCCGCGGGCATGACGCCGATGCAGGTGATCACGGCGGCGACGCGTAACGGGGCGCAGTTCCTGCGGATCACCGATGCGGGGACGATGGAGGCCAACAAGAGCGCCGACTTCCTCGTACTCGACGCCAACCCGCTCGACGACATCACGAACACGAGAAAGATCTCTTCGGTCTATCTCCGCGGCGCGGCGGTGGACCGTGCGCCGTTCCGTGTGAATCCGGCGGGTCCGACGACGCGGTAGCGCCAGCAGTAGTAGGGCGGGTCCCTGCTTTCCGGACCCGCCCGGCTCACTCGGCAGCCGTCGGCGGGTCGCGGCGGGGACGCGATTCCAGCTTTGTGGTCCACCGTCGGAACGAATCGGCCTGGGAATCACAATTGAGCGACTCGCGACTACGACTGACTGCGTCGACTGGACTTGTAATCGGTGCGGTTCTTGGCATCGCTGGAACGTTTGCCCCGTCTGCCGCGTTGCGCGGGCTTGCGTGGGGTGTGGACGGCACGGCGCTGATCGTTGCATCCGCGCTGCTCGCTGTTCATCACGTTCGCCGCGGAAACGATCTCGCGGCCGCGGGATTCCTGATCTTTGTCGTGGGGGAGGCGCTGCTTCTCTCTGGCGTCGCCATGACCTTGGAGGCCAGTGCTCCATCGTTCGGGGCGGGCGTCGGCCTGTGGGCGGCGTCCCTCGTTCTCGTCGGTGCTTCCAACACCATGCCCCTCCTAGTGAAGGGCGTCGGGTTCCTCGCGTCGCTCCTGTTCGCAGTGGTGGCCGTACGGATCTTCATGGGCGTTGCCTTGACACCACTCTCCGAGCCGTTGCCGTTCTTTGCGTACCCCTTCTTGGCGGCGACCCTGTTTGGATGGGCGTGGGTGCACTACCGAGGCGCCAGAATTCGGAATTAGAAGGACGCGTCATGCAGATCCGTGGGATGTCACACGGCGGGACGACTTAACTCACCATTCGGAGCGGGTCCCGTATAGGCCTCCAGTGGGGCGCGGCTGTCTAACAAGCCGCTGCACCTGGCGGCGTCGGGGCCCGCTGCGTGTGCCCTCCCGCGTGATGTATCGTGACCGCGCGTGCCGCAGGTGAGCGGCAGGGCGTTAGGCCGACAACACGCATCCCTTGTTGTCGAGACCTGGGTGTTGATGCCTGACCCGTCCGCCGCGAGTCGCCCAGAACTACTTCATCGCGATCACGTGCTCCACGAACTGATCGACGGCGATCTCGGTGCCCTGCTGAAAGCCCGTCGCTTTGTTCTTCTCGAGGTCCGCTTCATCCCGGTGCAGAGCTGTGAAGACGTAACGAGTGCCGGTTCCCACGGTTTCCATCGTAACGATGGCGGTGATCGGAATGTCGTCAAAGACAGCCGGACGATAGCCGGGGAACAACATGGACGTCCAGACAAGTCGCTCCATCGGAATAACGTCCAGGAAACAGCCGAGGTTCGGAGACTCCTGACCGTCTGCCGTTGCGATGTCGATGCTGAAGATGCCGCCCGGTCGCACGTCCATTTCGGTTCGCGACACACGACCCCAAGGCTTGGGCATGTACCACTCCTTGAGATGCTCCGGTTTCGTCAGCGCTTCCCAGACGAGCCGCGTGGGAGCGTCGATGAACCGTTCGATAGCGAAATCAAGTTTCGGGTTGATCGTGAATGGCTTGCTCATGATCTTGATTCCTTCTCCTTGAGTTGTTTGACGTATTGGTCGAACCGGTCCAGTCGGGCTTCCCACAACTGACGACGGGCGGTCAGCCAGTCTTCAACGACCTTGAACCGTGCGGGTGCGATCTCATACGTCCGCACTCGCCCGCGCTTTTTCGACCTCACCAGTCGGCTCTGTTCGAGCACCGAGAGGTGCTGCACGAACGACGGGAGTTGCATGTCGAACGGTGCCGCCAGTTCGCTGACGGTGGCCGGTCCGACAGACAGTCGCTCCAGGACTTTCCGCCGAGTCGGGTTGGACAAGGCGTGAAACACTTCGTCAGCGGCTGCGGATTGAACCATTTCCGACACCATCCAAATGCTCGGGTTATCCGATCTGACCGAGGATTCTACGACCGTGGAATACTTTTGTAAATAACTAAGTATTCTATCTTGGAGCGCCAACCCTCGCCCGCAGGCAAGAACTCCGACGAGGACGGTTTCCCCTACATCGACTCGACTGCGGTCGTCCCATCTGACCATTTCCTGGCCGGGATGCAGTCATGGTCGCGAGTGGCGAGCCCTTCGATCTGGGCCTAACGAACGCTGAAGCTGACGAACGATTGTCGGAATTGCGCGCGGCCGCACCGCGCACCCTTATTGGTTTGTTCGCAGCTAAACTGGGGCGTTAGGCTGCGAAGAATAGAAAGTGCCAAAACGCAAGCCGACCGCTGAAGAACGTTGGTGCGCCGACCGACGCAGGCAGGTGCGAACGCACCTGAAACGGGAACAACTCCAGCACGGCCGGATCGGCGCATGGCCTGCCTGGCACGTCGAGCCCTACTTGTCACTCTGGGCGATCGAGAGCGTTGCACGGCCCGGGTGGATTGGTTGGTGGACGATCTGCGGCGACTTACCCACGGACTATCTCTCGGCACGCCGCGCCAAGCGTCCTCGAACCGCGCTTCTTGCGTTCGCGAAGCGCTGGCTGGCTGTTGCACGCTGCATGGAGCGCGGTCGAGCGCATCCTTCAATCCGAGTCGGAGAGCGCTCCAGTTGGCCAGAACTGGCTCCTCTCCTGAGAGCTCGAGCGAAACTACTCGCTAGATTCGCTCGCACGATGAGCATTTGACAGTACCAGCCTCGCGCGTTCGCAGCCCAACAAACATTTGCAGCCGACGACGACCGGTGTGATCATGGGCCGCCTCGGCTGAAATGTGGCGTCAAGGCATCATCAACAGGCACCTCGCGGAGGAAGCGCCATGGATATCGATCTCGATGCAATGTCGCGGGAGCAATTGGTGGCCGAGGTGCGAAGACTTCGAAACGGAATTCGGAAGCACCGCGACAGCTCCGGCCAGGACCTCTGTTGGCATCACCCGGCGCTCTGGGCGTTGCTGCCTGAGCGAACAGATCCTGTGCCCGTCGTGCCGGCGTGGCCACAGTTCATGGAGGGCTGCGTGCGATATCGGCACTCTCTCGATAAACAGGCGCCGAATGCACCACGAAGCGGCGAGCGTTTCAAAGAGGGATGATGCCAAACAACACGTTCACCGTGCTCGCGATGGATGGCGTGCTCGGGCCGCCTAACCAGTCGCTGTAGCCGACGAGTCGCGTCGTTAGATCGAGCTTAATCGAGAAAACCGTGAACGCCGCCCGCGGCTGAGCGGCAGAGCGTTAGGCGGCGATCGTTGATCGCGGGCCAACAGTCGACACCTTACGTTCCAGATCGCGGCATGGGATGGGAGCAGAGGATTGACATGAGCACTCGAAGCTCGATGAGCGCGTGGCCGATTCTGGCAATGTTCGCCGCAATCGCTTCGGTCACTGCGCAACGGCCGACTGCAGTGACCCCGAAGAATCAGGTCCAAGCCCCGAAAGCGGCGTACGAGGTCGCTGACGAGGTGCTCGCGTTTGAACGCGCGATCGAGGCGGCTGTCGTCCGGGGCGACGTGGCCTTTGTGGATGCAGCGTCGGCACCAACCTTCACCTTTACACACGGCGATGGGTGGACCACAGGGGGCGCACCGCTCCGTGTCGACAGCCGGGCGGATTGGATGGCCACGGTGGCGAAGGCGCCCTATGCGTCGCGCGTGCTTGACTCGGTGAGGGCCGAAGTGCATGGAGACATCGTAATCACCTACGGGCGCTATGTCGGTCGCTTCAAAGAGGCCCCTCCCGGTCGTAGGCAGTTCACAGTTTGGTACGAGCGCGTTTTCGCGAAGCGCGACGGACAATGGCAGTACCTGTCACATCGCACGGTCGACGGGCCCATCTACGAAAAAGATTGAAGCCAGCGGCCGACGTCGAGCTGGCCATCGTTGCGGCAGTTGCGTAGTAATCACAAGGAGCGACCTCGGGTCATGGCATTGCATGACTTCGAGGGGAATTGCCGTGCGATTTAGAGACACTCGGACATGCCTGCCACTCATCAGTCACAACCTCACCTTGTCAGAACTTGTCCTGAGTGCGGGGCAACTTCAGCACGATGGGTCGTGGCGTGTTCGTCGTGCGGACATGACTTCTGGTCGATCGAGCTGCGCACCGCATTCGGACCTCGAAGGCGGCCGCTCCGTCGATGGCTCTGGATAACTGCGGGGACTTTAACCGCGGTCCTGGTGCCTGTGGCGCTCGGTGCGTTCTGGTACAACCCGAGACTTGAACTTCCTGTGGTTGTTCTTGCTCAGCTCCTGGTGATTTGGGGCGTCCTTTTATCCGTCGCCGCACGCTCTTGGCGTCTCGCGGCGAATGAGGCCCGAGAAAGCGCCGTGGAGGCGATGCATCGTGATCGCCGACCGCCGATTCTGTATCTACGTGACTTCCGGACAGACGGCCCTGCCCATTCTGCGTATCGAAGCTACGAAAATAGACTGGCTCGGCTCTGTAGCAAGTACGGGCCCACAGTTGCCTTGGGGCAACCTGACGACGAGTACCAGCCGGCAGGCTTCGCGAGGATTTACATGTCCAACGAAGAGTGGCGACTGGGGTTGAACTACTTGCTTGAGCGTTCGGGGCTGGTGATCATCAATCCATTGTTAATGAGCGCATCGCTCGAATGGGAAATATCACGTTGCATCGAGAGGGCGCTCGACAAGGTCGTGATCCTCACGTGGCATGAACGGTTCGATTACACAAAGTTTTGTGACTCGGTGGAACGTCTATTTCCCCACGGCTTACCAGCGCTAGCGGATCCGACCCACCTTCAGACGTTTCGCCCGTGGCGTTCTACCTGGTGGCAGGCGCGGTGGATCCGCGTTCGGATACGCTTCACGCCGCTGTGGCTGTTGCTCAGCATTGATTTCGCGGACGGCGTAATCAGCTTCGACAGACAAGGGCGCGGCAGACACATGATCCTTTCAGCGATGTCGATGCCTCTCGCGCTCCTGACCGGACGCACGGCACGCGACTACAGGCGGCGATTGCGTGCGTTTCTACGCGAAAAAGGGCTTGAGCCCCGCGACACGTCATCAGATCGTATCAAGCGCGTCGCAATGAACGACCTGGCCCATCCTGCCAGGTCATGGATTCTATCGATGGTTGGCGGCTATGTCGCAGTGTGGGTCTGGAAGGCTTGGGTCCTTTATGGTCGGTGTCAGACCTACGGGTGCCGCTGGTGGATACCACCCTACTGGGGCGATTGAGTCGTGTCACATTCGCCTCACGGAGCTTTATCGCGCCGCTCTGGATCGTGATCGGAAGGTCTGTCCTGATGAGCGCCGGCTAGCAGCGCGCTGCACCCGACGACGATGAGCGGCCGCGCGTAAACGCGTGGCGTTAGGCAGCAGATCGAAGAATCTTCAAAGGAGCCGCCATCATGAGCACTGCGAAACCAGTACCCGAAGGCGCAGTAGTGATGCCGATGTTGGTGTGCCGTGACGCCGGTGCGGAACTTGACTTCTGCAAGACCACATTTGATGCCGCTGAGTGGGTGCGCAGACCCGGGCCGGATGGGGCGGTCGCGCACGCGTTGGTGACCATTGGCGGCGCAATGATCATGATCGAAGGCGAGTGGCCGACGCTTGATAGCCGCGCCCCGACGGTCCACGGCAGCTCGCCGGTCGTAATTTATGTGTATGTCGGCAACGTCGATCTGGTTGTCGAGCGTGCGGTGTCCGCTGGGGCGAAGGTCCTTGTCCCCATCCAGGACCAGTTCTGGGGTGATCGCACCGGCCGGATCATGGATCCATCGGGGCATGTCTGGATTATTTCTACTCGCATCGAAGAAACATCCGAGAAGCAAAGGCGCGACCGGTGGTCGAGCATCCTTTCGACGAAGGGTTGACGCGCCTTTCCGTGTGAGCGCGACATGACAGGACCGCCCCGCGAGCTACTCGAGTTCCTCGGTCGATACGATCTACAGGTCCGGTCACTGGCCCTTGGCCTTCGAGCAGTCGTTCATGAGGAAATGGCTCCGTGTCATGAGTACATCTTTGCGATGCGTTCGAAGATTGTCCTGTTGTACGGAGCGACCGAGCGGGTCATCGACGATGGTATGTGCCACATCAACGTATTTGTCCGACACGTTAACCTCGGCTTCTCACGTGGTGCAGAGTTGGACGACCCACGGGGCGTGCTGCGAGGAACCGGCAAGGCGATGCGCCACATCACTCTGAAGACACTCTCCGACTTGAATCGACCGGAAATACGAACGTACCTTCGGGAGGCCCGGAGGCACGCTGGCCTGGCGCGACGCCACCATCGCACGGCCAACACAATAGTGACGAAAGTGAAACCAATGTCGCCGATTAAGCAGACGCCCGGGCCAATGAGGTCCTGGTGATGGCCGAACGACGTCCCAGTTCAGCGCGAAGACGATCGCGCTGCTGCCTAACCCAGCGTCTGCAGCCGACGGCAGATCTTGCCTCGATAAAGTAGACACTTCCACCTAACGGGAGGTGTCCATGCCGCGAGCCGGTCGACCGAAAGTCCGGCGGTACAGTCTGGAGTTCAAGCTCAAGGCGGTGAAGCTCAGTCAGTTGCCAGGCGTCGAAGTGCAAGCCGTGGCCGACGCCCTGGAGATCCACCCGTTCATGCTGTCGCGGTGGCGGAAGGAAGCGCGCGACGGCGTGCTGCGGGGCCGCGTAGCGTTGCCCACAGCGGTGAAGGTACCGTCCGCCAGCCAAGTGAAGCGACTGCAGGCATTGCAGCGGAAGTACGCGGTGCTCGAGGAGGAGCATGCCCTCCTAAAAACACTCATCCGGTTCACTTCCGCACGAAAGCCGACGTCTTCGCGTTCATCCAAGAAGAACGAGGACGGTTCGGTGTGACGCGGCTCTGTCGGTTGTTGGCGGTCACGCGCGCGGGGTTCTATGCGTGGCAGCGCCGGCCGGTCAGCCTGCGTCGGAGGCAGGACCGAGGACTCCTCGAAGAGATGCGTGTAATCTTCGAGCGAAGTGGCGGCACCTACGGCAGTCCGCGCATGCACCGATCACTGGCCGCGCGCGGGCACCACGTCAGTCGCCGACGCGTCGCGCGGCTCATGCGCGCCGATGGCCTTCGGGCCCGGGTGGTCCGCGTGTATCGGGGCAAGGCGGGCGTGCATCGGTGGTTCAACCGGCAGCCCAATCATGTGCGCCGGACACAGGCGACGCGCCCGAATCAGATCTGGGTCGGCGACGTGACGTATCTGGCCGTGGGCGGCCGGTGGTGGTATCTCGTGGTGGTGCTCGATCAGTGCTCGCGGCGGGTGCTGGCGTGGCGGCTCGCGGCCATCCGGGATTCCCGCGTGACCCGCGCCGTGCTGGACGCGGCCTTACGGCGTCGACGGCCGGAGGCCGGCCTCATCTTTCACACCGATCGCGGCAGCGAGTTTCAGGGCACGCGGGTGCGCGCACGCCTGACGGCCAGTGCCGTGCGCCAGAGCATGACGCGCGGTGGGGCCCCGGGCGAAAACGCCCACATGGAGTCGTTCTTTCACTCGTTGAAGGCCGATGTCATTCACGGTCGAACGTTCCAGTCCGTCGCCGAGCTTCGCGAGCAGCTGCGGCGCTATCTCCGGTACTACAACTACCACCGCCTGCATTCGGCGCTCGGGTATCAGTCGCCCGTTGACTATGAACGACGAGCCGCGTAGAACTCACCTGTCTACTGAACCGAGGCAAGATCCCGGCTCGCGCTCCACGATCTTCGTGTGCCGCAGCTCAGTGACGAGCGTTAGCCAGACAGACTGGAATGTGACTCGATCACGCCGGATTGAAAAGGAGACGTCCAGATGGCATCGATCACGAGTGTCGCCGAAGCCTTCTTCGCAGCCTGCGAGACGGGTAAGGGATGGGAGGTCTGCCGCGCCTATTGCGTGCCCAACGCCACATTTCGCGCCCAGGCTGAGCCGCTGCTCGACGTCAAGACACTTGCTCAGTACACCGACTGGATGAAGGGCATCATGACGGTCCTGCCCGACGGTCGCTACGAGGTGAAGTCGTTCGCGACCGACACAGCGCGGAACAACGTTGCCGCCTACGGAGTTTTCCATGGTACCCATACTGGCGAAGGCGGCCCGGTTCCGCCGACAGGACGTCACACCAGCACCGACTATGTCTATGTCATGCAGTTCGAGGGGGACAAGATCGTCCACATGACCAAGATATGGCATGCCGGCCTGGCGATGAAGGAACTCGGCTGGTCCTAACCGCGTTCGCGGCCAACGCCCGGAGACTGGACAGTCGCGAAGCCGTGATGTCGCCGCGGCGCGCGGCTCATCTGGATGGTTGAGCCGCCGAGGAGACAACGATGCAACCACAGGAGCCGTTTTGTCGTGAGGCTGGAGCTGGTCCATCGGTTGTCTGCCTTCACTCGAGTGCAAGCTCGTCGGGACAATGGCAGCCGCTGATGGACCGCCTGGCAGGCCAGTTCAGGGTCATTGCCGCTGATCTGTATGGATCAGGCAAGACTGTCGCCTGGCCGCAGGACCAACCGATGCTGTTGGACGACGAGATTACGCTCTTGCGGTCCGTATTTCGGGCTGCGGGTGATCGGTTTCATCTCATCGGTCATTCCTATGGGGGCGCGATTGCCCTGAAGGCGGCACTGACACATCAGGATCGCCTGATCTCCCTGGTCTTATATGAACCGGTGCTCTTCAGCGTGCTGATGGCGAATGCGTCGCAGAGTGACGCGGCACGCGAGATCGTTGCGGTACGAGACGACACGATACGCCTGGTCGACGAAGGCGGCTTTAGCGCCTCGGCCGAGCGCTTTATCGATTACTGGACGGGCGACGGTGCGTGGGCGGCGATGCCGGAGCCCCGACGGCCGAAGATTGCGGAAGCTGTGCGCGCCGTGAAGCCGGAGTGGCACGCCCTCTTTCACGACTCGACACCATTGGAAGCGTTCGCGGAGATCAATGTGCCGACGCTTCTGCTGACCGGAACCAGCTCGAAGGCCTCGGCCCTGGCGGTTGCCCGACTATTGACGAAAGTATTGCCACGGGTACGCGTAGAGGAAATCGAGGGTGTAGGACACATGGCCCCTGTGACTCATCCAGATCGGATTAATCCGCTCATCGAGAGATTCTTGGAGGCGACCCAACTACCGCTTGCAGGCGACGCGCCGAATTCGCCGCGCGCCTGAAGCAGAGGTCAGACAGCCAGATTCCGCGGTGTGAAGTTGGGTACGTAAAGGCGAAATCGGAGCTGTGTCATGCATGAGCAGGATGCGATCAAGTCGATGCCGCTCTACGTGGACGTGGGCCACCGATCACGCCGCCGCGTTTCTGGAACGCTCAGCCAGTCGCGACGTCTGAGCCCCGCAGAAATTCGCGGTACGCTCACCTGCGACACGCGCTGGGTCCATCGGACTCTTCAACCGCGGAATAGCGACCTCGACAAGGCCCGAGGAACGCGTCATTGACTCATCCGACGCCGGGAGGCGCGCTTCGGCCCGTCTCTGATACCATTCGCGCCCATCAGAGGGGTGACCACATGCGCCTAGTACCAGTCGTCGCAACCGCGCTCGTCTTCGCGATGTCCGGCTCCGCGTTCGCGCAGGAGTACGTGTTGTACGTGAGCAAGGACGATCGCTTCACGATTTTGTTTCCCACGCAGCCGAAGGTGACCCAGACCACCTTCAAGTCGCAGTACGGCTACGACCTGCCCTCACGGATCTACGAGGCGGACGCAGTGGGTGCCGCCAAGGGGCACTACAAGGTCACGGTCGTCGACTACAGCGGCATTCGGGCGATGGGCGAGGAGCGCGCGAAGCACTGTCCAGCCGGCGCCGAGCCGTGCACCGGTAATCCCGCACCGAGCGGGTCAACGGGTGCCGGATATTGGAAGGCCGATACCTGGGCCGCGACGATCTATGCGACGTCGCTGTTTCTCATGAAGAAACCTGACCTCAAGTTCATGGGGTGGGCGACGATGGATGCAGTCGAAGGCACGCTGCTGAACTTTGTCAACGCCGACAAGTCGCAGACCGCTGCGGCGATCTACATGCACGAGAACAAGCTGTACATCATCGACGGCACTGTGCCGGCGGGCATGCCGCCTCCGGACTGGTTCAATCAGAACCTCGGATGGGTGGATGAGAACGGCCTTCAGGTCCGCTACCAGTCGATTTACCACAACGGGTATCCGAAGCCCGACGCGACTCATCGCCCCGTCGACGCCGCGCCGCAGTAACTGGGGAGGCGCCGCAGAATAGACCGCACCGGAAAGCAAGCCAATGACCACGAGTGAGAAGAGCAGTCGTCGCATGTGTGTGCTCCTGAAGATTTGCTAAGGCGATCGCGATACTAGGTCGGCGGGCGTCTCTTTGTCGTCCGCCGATGTGTTCTTCAGGCGAAAGGCCCATGCCAGCACTCTCTCGGAATACGTGGCAGATGCTAGGCAGCAACCGCAGCAGCCGCAGCAGGCCCTCTCAACGGACGAAGCGTTAAGAGCCTATAGAAATGACCTGCAAGGCGCGCGTGCCGACATCATGGCGAAGAACCTCACCCTCACCGCGGAGCAGGCAGCAAAGTTTTGGCCGGTCTACGCGAAGTTCCAGACCGAGCAGGCAGCCATCGTCGACGAGCAACTCAAGGCCCTGCAGAGCTATGCGGACAACTTCAGGACACTTGATGACGCCGCGGCGATGTCGCTGGTCAAGGCCAATCTCGCCAGAGACCTGCAGATGAACACGTTGCGAACGAAGTGGCTGGACGAGTTCGGGAAGATCGTGCCAGCCCGCACCGCGGCTCGGGTGATTCAGATCGACCGTCGCCTCGGGTTGGCGCATCAGCTGTCGCTCTCATCGCAGCTTCCGCTCATCTACTGAGGAACGGCGAAGGTACTGAGGAACGGCGAAGGCCGTGACGATTCGCGCAGCGGCCGGCGCCGTCTGGCGCGGCATTCAGGTCACAGCGGCCGCATCGCCTCGAGGCGATTGGTGGCGACCAGAATGTCGCGCTGCAGGCGCGCGACGGTGTCACGTACCAGGTCTTTGCCTTTGGCCGCGGCCTCGTCCACCATCGCCTTCAGCTTCCACGCAGCCGAGGCCTTGACGGCCTCCAGATCCCTGGCGAGCATCTCCAGCTGTCGCTCGATCTCCGCAACCCGGCGCACGAGCCGCAGCCGTATCGCCTCGGGATCGCTCCCCTGTACCGCGTCGGAACTCGTCTCCCACGTCTGAAGAATCCAGCGGAGCTGCTCCTCGTCTCCGAGCGCGTACGCCCGGTTGGCTTCGACCATGAGGGCGTGACGCCGGTCTCGGGTGTCGTCGCCCGCCAGGTCGGGATGAATGGTCTTCGCGACGTCGCGAAACAATCGGCGAACGGCGTCAGATGTGTATCGTGGCAATGAGTCGGGCCGGGCGTCAGCGCGCGACCCACTCGTGCCGTCGGGGCCGCTCCCGACGGCTCTCGACAACTCGCCCAGCTCGGCCTCGGCAATCTCGAGCTCGAGCCGTTCGAGCTGTTCGTGCAGCTCACCGACCTGTTGACGGTAGATCGCCCTGAACGCGTTGACTTCAGAGGTCACCCGATCGACTTCGGCGCTGCGATCGCCGAGCATCGACTCGAGCTCGTCGACGCGCGAGCGCAGCCCTTCCAGATCGCGATCATCAGACTTCTCCGTTCGAACGAGGGTGGTCACGCCAGAAAATAATATCGGATAGCATGTCGCCACCACGAGATGGACCTCTCCGAAGCCGCATTCCTCAGCCTGCTGTGCTCGGGGCTCTTGACGCTCCTGGCAGGCCTGATGCTGACGAGACTCCACTGGCGTCCAGACATCGCGCCGTACGGCCACCGCACGCGCTTCCTCCATGTGGCGCTGCACCCTGCGGAGTACGTGAAGGATGCTCCCGTCCGCGCCATAGAGAGCCTGAACCTCGTCGGAGGGGTGCTTCTAGCCGGCGCGGCCGCCGTCGTGGCGTACGACGTTCTGCTGACGACGCTGTCGCCATGACGGGTGAGGAGCCATCTTAGACGTGGCCACGATTGCGATTGGAGACATCCACGGGAATCGCCGAGCGCTCAACGACACGCTTGACCAGATTCGCGGCGAGGTGGCCGACGACGACACCGTGGTGTTTCTCGGGGACTACATCGATCGAGGCCCAGACACTAAAGGCTGCATCGATGCCGTCCTCGCGTTTCAACGCGACGTCCGCGCAAAGGTCGTCTGTCTGCTCGGCAACCATGAAGACTGGCTGCTTCGAACGTTCCGCGACCATGCCTGTCATTCGTGGCTCCTCGGGATGGAGGCTTTCGCGACGATTCGGAGCTACTCAGTTGATGCGGAGCGGCTGTTGCGCAAGGCGAAGTCGAACGCACGTTCGGAGCTGTGGGCCGGGCACTGCACGCTCCCGTACGAGGCCTTCTTCGATGCGGTGCCGAGAGAGCACATCCAGTTCCTCGATGGTCTTCGTGTGCACCATCGGACCGCAGATTGCGTGTGCTCGCACGGGGGGCTGGATCCCCGGGTCTCGGACCTGGACCAGCAGACGCGCTACTCGTTGATTTGGGGAGCGGGTCCCTTTCCCGACGATTACGAGGGTGCCGACACGGTCGTATACGGACACCGGAACAATGCGGTTCTGACGGCTGGCGGATGGCCGACACCGGCGCTCGTCGGACGTACGTTCGGTATCGACACGATTTCTCATGGCGTGCTCACCGCACTACGACTGCCCGACGCCCGAATATTTCAGACTGCACGTTACGACCTGTCCGCGTCCGACGCCTAGCACCCGTCGCAGGCGCGCGGCTGACGCCAGAATGCGCTGGCGCGGCTAGAATCAGAACGTCGGGCGGCGGTCACGAGCGCAGCCCGCATGGACGTGAATGGCACACTACCCCTACACAATCGACAACGGCCACGGTGAGCGCCTAACGTTTACCGGGGTGACCAAGGGCCCCGACGGCGACCGTGCGGACGCCGAGGGCGTCGCTGCGCCGGGTGCCGGCCCGCCGATGCACGTGCACTACCTCCAGGACGAGGCCGCCCGCGTCGTCAGCGGACGACTCGGATATCAGGTGCTGGGTCGGGAGGCCCAGTTTGCCGGCCCCGGGGAGCTAGTCGTCTGGCCCGCAGGTACGCCGCACAAGTGGTGGAATGCGGGGAGCGACGAGCTGCACACGACCGGCTGGTGCAGCCCGCCCGACAACGTCGAGTTCTTCCTCAGCGCGCTGTTCGCGTCGGTGAAGGACAATGGCGGCCGTCCAGGGCTCTTCGACATGGCCTTCCTCGCGACGCGTTATCGGAGCGAGTTCGCGATGCTTGAAATACCGGCGGTCGTGCGACGTGTTGTCATTCCCCTCCTCTACGTCGTCGGTGGTGTACTGGGGAAGCATGGCAAGTACAACGGCGCGCCGGCGCCGATCGCGTCGGATCGACCTCGCCCGGGCCGGGCGCTGCTTCTCTCGTGTGTGGCGCTCGCGTGGCTGGCCGGCTGCAGCGCCTCGCCGGGCAACCCGAAGGTGCCCGCCGGCGCCACGAGCTCGGGAGGGCTGCACGGAACCATCGAGACCGACAAGGGCCCGATCGAGATCGAGTTCTTCGCCGCGGACGCCCCAAAGGCCGTCGAGAATTTCCGGCTGCTCGCCGAGCATGGCTACTACGACGGCATCACCTTTCACCGCATCGTGAAGGGATTCATGATCCAGGGCGGCGACCCTGCGGGCAATGGCTCCGGTGGTCAGAGCGCGTGGGGCCCGCCCTTCGCCGACGAGATCAACGCGGACTCGGCGCTCTATCGCGGCGGCTACAGGCGCGGCCTCGTCGCGATGGCCAACGCTGGGCCGAACACCAACGCCAGCCAGTTTTTCATCATGCATCAGGACTATCCGCTGCCGCCAAACTACGTGATCTTCGCGAGGGTCACGGGAAGCATGGACGCGGTGGACGCCATCGCCAGCACGCCGACCACGCTCGGGGACGATGGCGGCATGAGCAAACCGACCACTCCGCCGGTCATCGAGAAGGTCACGATCCGTCCGTAGCAAGGCAGTTCACCCATGCGGGCAAGATCGACCACGCTCGTCGTCGCGCTGAGCGTGGTGGCTGCTGGCGCGTGCGGCTCTGACAGTCAGCCCTCAGCGCCAAGCGCACCCACCGCAACGGGCGGCGCGGCAACGGTGCGCGCGCTGGTCCTCACGGCCACGGCGGGCTTCCGTCACGACTCCATTCCGGCTGCTATCACGGCGCTTCGCTCCACCGCCTCCTCGTCCAATCTCTCGTTTACGTTCACGGAAGACCTCTCGACGCTGAGTACCGACACCCTCGCGCGCTTCGACGTCGTTGTCTTCGCGCTGACGAGCGGCGAGCTCCCGCTCACCGCCGCCTCGAAGGCGGCGCTGCTCGATTTCGTGTCGGCCGGACACGGATTCGTCGGCGTCCACAGTGCCAGCGACACGCTGTACGAATGGCCCGACTACGGCCGACTCGTTGGCGCGTATTTCCTCGAGCACCCATGGACGCAGCGGGCCACGGTGGTGGTAGACGATCGGACGCATCCGTCGATGAGCGGGATCGACGATCGCTTCTTCCTGTTCGAGGAGTTCTACACCTTCCGCGACAACCCCCGCGGGCGCGTGCAGGTGCTGCTGCGTCTCGACGCCGCGTCGGTGGGATCGACGGGCGACTATCCCCTGGCGTGGGCACAGCCGTTCGGCTCCGGCCGTGCGTACTACAACGCGCTGGGCCACTTTGCCGAGACGTGGAACGACACGGGCTTTCGGAGGCAAATGGCCGGTGCGATCCGCTGGGCTGCCGGACGCTGATCCGCTGCTACCCGTTCGGGTGATCCATCCGCCCCACGATTCTGCGACGCTGGATCATGACCCAGTCGCCTGACGTTCTCACATCGTTCTCAAACGCGTTCGCTGACAGCGTCGAGTCCGCCGCCGCGTCAGTCGTCCAAGTGCGCGGCGCTCGTGTGGCGGCCAGCGGCCTCGTCTATGCCCCAGACACTGTGGCGACGATGGCCAGCGTCGTCGGTCGCGAAGATGGACTGCACGTGCGGCGTGGCGATGGCGCCACGCTCGACGCCGAGCTCACCGGATGGGATCCGACGACGGGCCTCGCGGTGCTGCACGTGGCGGGCCTGGGTGGCGCCCCGATCGCGCCCAGTACGGGCGTGCCTCGTGTCGGCCATCTTGTGCTCGCCATCGGCCGATCCTGGAGCAACGCCGTCAGCGCGAGCGCGGGCATTATCTCGGTCATCGGCGGCCCGCTGCCCCACGGCCGGCGCCGCGCGATCGAGCAGGTGATCCGCACCACAGCGCCCATGCACGAGGGGTTTGCCGGCGGTGCGCTGATCGATATAACCGGCGCGCTCATCGGCATCGCCACGTCCCTACGCATTCGGGGGACGGCCGTGGCCATTCCCGTCCCCGTCGCGTGGAAGGCGGTCTCCACGATTGTCGAACATGGCCACGCCAAACGCGGTTACCTCGGCATCGTCGGCCAACCCGTACGGCTGGCAGACACGCAGCGCGCCGAACACCGCGAGCGCGGTCTCCTGATTGCCGGGATCGCGTCGGCCGGCCCCGCCGATAAGGCCGGGGTACTCGTCGGCGATATCGTGTTCGCGCTCGACGAACATCCGATCGAATCGCCAGAGGATCTCCTCGATTTGCTTGCGGTGACCCGTGTCGGGTCCCAGGCGACGCTGCGGATGCTCAGGGGCGGAGCCCCGGTCGAGATCCCGATTACCATCGGCGAGCGTCCAAGAGACTGATGCGGGTGGTTCTGGTCGGATCGGCGACGGCGCGGGCGCGTGTCCGGCTGCAGTTGGAAGAAGGGGTGGAGGTGGTGGCCGAGTATCCGACGCTGGCGTCCGCGCGCGCCGGCGCGGCCAACGTCGACGCCGTGATGCTGGCGGAGCCCGCCGAGGACACCGTCACCACAGATGCGGAAGCGCTGACGGCCCGCGAGATTCAGGTACTGGAGCTGCTGGCGGAGGGGCTCTCCAACAAGGGAATCGGCAGGCGTCTGGACATCAGCGACCAGACCGTGAAGTTCCACGTCGCCGCCATCACCGGCAAGCTCGGCGCGGCGAACCGAACCGAAGCCGTCCGGCGGGCGGTGCGCCGCGGGCTGATTACGCTGTAACCGAGGTTTTCGAATGTCTCTTCGAGGACCTTTCCGATGCGATCATGCAAGGTCGAAGCGATCGGAATTCATCACCTTGCCCCACGCTGACACGAAGTCGCGCACGAACGCCTGCTGGGCGTCGTCAGAGGCATAGACTTCCGCGATGGCCCGGAGTTGCGAATTCGAGCCGAAGACGAGATCGACGCGGGTTCCGGTCCACTTGACCTTGCCCGTCGCGCGATCGCGCCCCTCGAACACGCCTTCGGATGTGGCGGAGGCTTGCCATGTGGTGTCCATCCCGAGCAGGTTGACGAAGAAATCGTTCGTCAACGTCTCGGGGCGGTTAGTGAACACGCCATGCATGGACCTCCCGATGTTGGCATTCAGGGCGCGCATGCCGCCGACGAGCACCGTCATCTCAGGCGCGTTCAGCGTCATGAGCTGAGCCCGATCGACGAGCATCTCTTCCGACGATACCTGGATGCCCTTCCGGATGTAGTTGCGGAAGCCATCGGCGATCGGTTCCAGCACTGCGAAGGATTCGACATCGGTCTGTTCCTGCGACGCGTCCGTCCGGCCCGGCGCGAAGGGCACCTTCAAGTCGTGGCCGGCCTTCTTCGCTGCGGCCTCGACGGCGGCGCAGCCGCCCAGCACAATGAGGTCAGCGAGTGACACCTTCTTCTTGCCGGATGGCGCCCCGTTGAACTCTTTCCGAATCGCGTCCAGCGCCGCCAGGACCTTCGCCAGTTCGGCCGGCTGGTTGACATCCCAGTCCTTCTGCGGAGCCAGTCGGATGCGCGCGCCGTTCGCCCCGCCGCGCTTGTCGCTGCCGCGGAACGTGGCCGCCGATGCCCAAGCTGTTGTGACCAGCTGGGAGATCGACAGCCCCGATGCGAGGATCTTGACCTTCAGCGCCTCCACGTCCTGCTCACCGATCAGGGCGTGATCGACGGCGGGAACTGGGTCTTGCCACAGCAGTGGCTCCTTCGGCACGAGCGGGCCGAGATAACGCACCATCGGGCCCATGTCGCGATGCGTCAGCTTGAACCACGCCCTGGCGAACGCGTCTGCGAACTGGTCAGGATGCTCGAAGAAACGCCGCGAGATCTTTTCGTACGCCGGATCGAACCGCAGGGCGAGATCCGTGGTCAGCATGGATGGAGCGCGACGCTTTGACGGGTCATGCGGATCCGGCACCGTGCCGGCACCTGCACCGTTCTTCGGTGCCCACTGGTGCGCACCGGCCGGGCTCTTGGTCAGTTCCCATTCGTAGCTGAACAGGTTCGAGAAGAAGTTATTGCTCCACGCGGTTGGCGTCGTGGTCCAGATGACTTCCAGCCCGCTGCCGATCGCGTCACCCCCCATGCCCGTGCCAAACGTGCTCTTCCAGCCGAGGCCCAGGTCCTCGATGCCGGCAGCTTCCGGCTCGGCGCCCACATGTTTCGCGTCGCCAGCGCCGTGGGTCTTGCCGAAGGTGTGACCGCCAGCAATCAGCGCGACCGTTTCTTCGTCGTTCATCGCCATGCGGCGGAATGTTTCGCGAATGTCCTTGGCTGCCGCGAGGGGATCCGGCGTGCCGTTCGGCCCTTCCGGATTGACGTAGATGAGCCCCATCTGCACGGCGGCGAGAGGATGTTCGAGGTCACGGTCGCCGCTGTAGCGCTCGTCTGCGAGCCACGTGCCTTCGGGGCCCCAGTAGACGTGCTCTTCGGGCTCCCAGACGTCGGCGCGCCCGCCACCAAAACCGAACGTCTTGAACCCCATCGACTCGAGGGCGACGTTGCCGGCCAGAATCATGAGGTCGGCCCAGGAGACCTTTCGGCCGTACTTCTGCTTGATCGGCCAGAGCAACCGGCGCGCCTTGTCGAGGTTCACGTTGTCGGGCCAGCTATTGAGGGGCGCGAAACGCTGCTGGCCGGCGCCGGCGCCGCCGCGGCCGTCGGCCACGCGGTACGTGCCTGCGCTGTGCCAGGCCATACGGATGAAGAACGGCCCGTAGTGGCCGAAGTCCGCTGGCCACCAGTCCTGAGAGTCGGTCATCAGGGCATGGAGGTCCTTGACCACGGCATCGAGGTCGAGGGTCTTGAACTCCTTCGCGTAGTTGAACTGCGTGCCCATGGGATCGGACAGCGGCGACTGCTGGTGCAGGGCCTTCAGGTTCAACTGATTCGGCCACCAGTTTGCGTTTCTCGTGGCTCCAGCCACCGTGTGTCTGCGAGCGCCGCCCGCCACTGGGCACTTGGGTTCGGTATCCATGCTTCTCTCCGATGATGGTGTGTGTCTTTCCCGGCAAGCCGCAACGCGCCCGCTAGAGCGGGGTGGGACGTTCGTTCAGCTCGATGTAGGTGCCCCATGGATCATAGATGAACGCCAGCGCACCGCCAGTTTGCGGGTTCCGAGTGAAGGGCCGGTCCAGCTTGATTCCGGCCGCTTCGAGCTTCTTGCAGAAGGCTTCGAGGTTCGTGACGTCGAAGCCGATGTGGTCCAGCGTGCGGCCCTTCGTCGTCACCACCGGCATGGCGCTCGCCGAGAACGTCAGGTTCGCCCCAGGGAGGTCGGCCGCCTTGTTGGCGCCTCGCATGCCCGGCGTCGCGCCAAACACCTTGGCGTACCACGCCTGGATCTCGGGAATCGTCGACTCAGTGACGTTGAAGTGGATGTGGTGATGCTGGATCGGGAACTTCTGATCCTTGTTCTCGAGGATCTCGATCCGCAGCCCGTCGGACGTCTCGATGAATGCCTGATCCGTCCGCCCGGCCCCTCCGGGGAGAACGTTCACGCCCGCCGCCTTCCATTTCGCCACCGCCGCGCCCGTATTCGGCACGGTGAACCCGACGTGATTCACGATGCTGCCGACGCTGCCGCCGGTTGCAGGCGGCGCGCCCGGCGCCTGGTTGATATAGACGGCGACGCCCGGAAACTTGACGATGTCGAAGTTGCCGTTGCGGATGAGCGTGCCGCCCAGTGTCACGAAGAGTTTCTTGTTGCCGTCGACGTCCTTCGAGTTGAGATGCCAATGCCCCATCGTCACGCCCTCGGCGTTGGGCGGGAAGACGGCAGCTTGCGCCCACGCCGTGCCCGGTGTCACCAGCGCAATCGCCCACAGCGCGCAAACGAGTCTTCTCATGGCCTCTCCTTGTGTTCGGCGGGATCTGTGATCGCGTTCAGTTCGTGAGGACGCGAATCGTCCCGTCCTGCTTGTTCAGCAGAAATACCTGGTTGTCTGGGCCTAGACCGAAACGGAGATCGACGCGCGGCGCCGACGGCTTCTTTTCCTTGACCAGCTGGAAGAGCGTCTTGGCCGAGCCGCCGCTGTTGAAGAGCACGCGGCGAATGGGATCCTGCCCCCCCCCGGTCGGCAGCCGGTCGGCGTTGAAGTAGAACACTTCGCCGCTCGGGTTGTCGCCGAAAAGCACCAGATTCGACAGTTGCGGAATGGCGGTTCCCCGATACACGACCACACCAGTGGCCGCCACCTGCGGGCCGAACAGCGGATCGCGATGGTCCCACTCGACGATCGGGAATGTCACCTTGGGATCGGCGCGGCGTGGTTCGTCGACGCCAATCCGCGTGCGCTCGTAGAAGCGGAAGCTGGCTTCCCAGGTGTTCCACCCGAGATTGGCGCCCTTCGTGATGAGGCTGATTTCCTCGACGATGTTCTGGCCGATTTCGGCGAGGAAGAGATTGCCATTGCGCGGATCCCAGCCGAAGCGCTGTCCGTTGCGGATGCCATACGCGTAGATTTCGCCCAACGTTTGCGGGTTGTTGTCGGCGACGAACGGGTTGTCGGCGGGGATTCCGTACTTCCCATTAGGCCCGTTGGTACCGAGTGGGTCGATTCGCAGCATCTTTCCGAAAATCGTGCCGAGATTCTGCGCGGCGTTGAACGGATCTCCGCCGCTGCCCCCGTCGGCCACGGTCATGTAGAGCAGTCCGAAGTCTGCACTTCCCGGCGTCGCCAGAGGATTGAACGCCAGCTGCCCGGCGTTGTGATTGGCAAACGGCTGGCGGTAGCGCAGGATCTCGCGCGGCGGACCGCCGTCGTAGGTCGCCGCAGCAGGATTGCGCGCCGTCCATTCGAGCAACACCGTGTCGTGGGTGCTGTTTTGCCCCTGCGGCAGGTAGTCGGGCTTCGGCACCATGTTGCTCGAATCGGTGTGCGTGTAGAACTTGCCGTAGCCGCGGGTCCCCGCCTGGCCGAACTGCGGGTGGATCGTAAAGCTCTGGAAGCCGCGCTCGCGCCCCTGCGACTGAACCTTCACGCCCCAGTTCTCCGCGTTGATGTCGATGTATTTCGTGACGGTCATGCCGTCGTAGCTGACGCTGTAGATCGGACCGCGCATGTCGTTGACGAACAGGCGCCGCGTGCCAGGCTCGTTCATCAGCAGCATCATGCGCGCCGCCTCGCCGTTGATGTCGGGGATCGACGCGAAGTCCCGGATGTTCACCCGGACGACGCCGTCGGTGGTGTTGATGGGCTGGGGAAACGGTTCCTGCGCGAAGGCGCACGCGGCGCTTGCGAGGAGGGCGGCCAGCGCCCGAGTCAGATATCGGGTCATCCGGGCAGCCTAGAGCCCGGACCGCGAGAGAGTCAAGCCCGCCAAGCGGAAGGGCTTCGAGAAATCCGATCTGCGCCCGGCACCGTAGACATATTCGGAGTCGGCAAACCTGTGGCATCGGGCTCAAGAAAAGGAGTACGCCGTGAAGAAAACAGTGCTGGTGGTCTCGCTGGTGGCATTTCTGGGAGGCGGGTGGATGTTGTCAGGCGTGGCGTCGAGCCATCGAGAAGCGCCGCTCATTAGCCAGGATCCCCTGGCAGACAACACTGACCTGTATGTCTTCCGGAGCCCCGACCGTCCCGATACGGTCACGATGATTGCCAACTACATCCCGCTGGAATCGCCGGCCGGAGGGCCCAATTTTCCGAGCTTCGACGATACGGTCCTCTACGAACTCCACGTAGACAACAACGGCGACTCCGACGAGGACCTGACCTATCAGTTCCGTTTCCACACGGACACGCGGAATCCCACGACGTTCCTTTACAACACGGGGCCCATCGGGTCGCTCGATGACGCGAATTGGAATCGCCCACAGACCTACAGCGTCACCCTCGTGACACACGGCCCAGGCGGCTCCGAGCGCTCACAAGTGCTTGGCACCGGCATTCCGACCCCACCCGACAACATCGGTCCGCGATCCACCGACGGCTACGACGCGCTGGCCGCAGCCGCGGTGGCCACGCTTCCGGGGGGAATCCAGGTGTTTGCCGGTCAGCGAGATGACCCCTTCTTCGTGGACCTCGGCTCGGTGTTCGACCTGGCCGGACTCCGTCCGTTCAATCCCTTTCACCTGCTTCCGTTGACCGCCGGGCCGGGTCACGATGCCGTGGCGAAGTACAACACGCACAGCATCGCCATCCAGGTACCCATCGCACAATTGGTGCAGGCGCCTCGAACCAACATCGGTGTCTATGCCAGCGCCAGCCGGCAGCAGGTGCGGATCCTACGGAAGGACGGTCTGAACGACGATGACGGTCCGTACGTGCAGGTGTCGCGCCTCGGCCAGCCTTTGATCAACGAGGTGGTCATCCCCCTCGGCCAGAAGGATCGCTGGAACCGCTCGGATCCAACGGACGACAGCCAGTTTGAGGCCCTCTACACGGGACCCGAAGTGTCGCGCCTCGAGGGCCTGCTCTACGGCGGCGTGCTGGCGCCAATCAACGTCAGCGGTCGAACCGACCTCGTGGCCATTCTCCTGACCGGTGTGCCCGGGCTGAACTTCACCGGGCCGCGAAAGGCCGACCTGCTTCGTCTCAACACCGCCGTCGCGCCGACAGCGGGTGTCGGC